>Ga0181537_10000053_pt1 | contig 101625 bp, 89 predicted proteins | sample PEATcosm2014_Bin_39_FD_119765 | JGI IMG/M metagenome (GOLD analysis project Ga0181537, IMG submission 119765) | Peatland microbial communities from MTU Mesocosm Facility, Houghton, MI, USA - PEATcosm2014_Bin23_10_metaG | ecosystem: Environmental > Terrestrial > Soil > Wetlands > Peat | place... | reverse complement strand
GCTCATCATCCTGCCGTCGATCTCGCAGTCCATCGCCTCGGCGTGGCTGCTGACCTTCACGATTTCGCTCGACGACGTCGTCTCGACATCCTTCCTGAACGCGCCGGGTTCGACGACCTTGCCGGTGCTGATTTTCTCGCGGGCGCGCCTGGGGCTGGACCCGACCGTCAATGCGGTGGCAACGATCACGGTTGTCCTGGTCGGCATCGGCGTGACGATCGCGAGTTTCCTGCTCGTGCGCCAGGAACGGCGTCGCGCGGCCGCGCAGGCTGCGGCGTACCGGGAGGCCATGGCCGCGATCGCCCCCGCGGCGGCCGGGGCGTGAAAGGCATTGCCATGTCACAGGACTCTCTCTACGCCGGCCCGGCGATTGTCGATTTCGCGACGCAATCGACGCAAGCCGAGGAAACGCGCCCTTTGCCCGAGCGCATCCTCTCGGGCGATCCGCGCCAGCTCACCTGGAACCATTACGCGGATTCCACGGGGCAGTTCTACGCCGGCGTCTGGCAGGGCGAGCAGGGCGCGTGGCGCGTACGATATGAAGCGCACGAGGAGGAGTTCTGCATTCTCCTCGAAGGACAGGTACGCCTGACCGATTCGTCGGGCGTCGCGCGGGAATTCGGACCCGGTGCCAGCTTCGTGGTGCCGGGCGGCTTCACCGGAGTGTGGGAAAACCTGACGCGCGTGCGCAAGGCGTACGCGATCGGGATGCTCAAGGAGGGTACGAAATGACGACGGAAGCACTGATCGACTGGAAGGTGCGCGCCAAGGAGTTGCGCATCGATGGACGCGCGCTGATCGACGGCAAGCGCGTGGCAAGCGTGGCGGGCGAGACCTTCGAGAAGCGCTCGCCGATCGATGGTCGCGTGCTGGCGCAGGTTGCGCGCGGCCAGGCGGCGGACATCGACGCCGCCGTGCGTGGTGCAAGGCGTGCCTTCGACGATGGGCGCTGGGCGCAGCAACCGCCATCCGCGCGCAAGAAGGTATTGCAGCGCTTCGCGGAGCTGATGATGGCGGAACGCGACGAACTGGCGCTTCTGGAGACGCTGGACATGGGCAAACCCATCCGCGACAGCCGCGGCGGTGACGTGCCCGCGTCGGCCCGCTGCATCCAGTGGTACGGCGAGGCGGTGGACAAGATTTACGACGAGGTGGCCCCGACCGGCCCCGAGTCGCTGGCCTTGATCACGCGCGAACCGATGGGCGTGATCGGCGCCATCGTGCCTTGGAACTATCCGATGCTGATGGCGGCCTGGAAGCTGGGCCCTTCGCTTGCTGCCGGCAACTGCGTCGTGCTCAAGCCTTCCGAAAAGTCGCCGTTCACGGCGCTGCGACTCGCCGAGCTCGCCCTCAAGGCAGGCCTGCCCGAGGGCGTTCTCAACGTCGTTCCCGGTTTCGGACCGGAAGCGGGCGAGGCCCTGGCGCTGCACATGGACGTCGACGCCATCGGGTTCACGGGCTCCACGCGCGTGGGCAAACGCATGCTGGAATACTCGGGTCGGTCCAATCTCAAGCGCGTCTACAACGAGCTGGGCGGCAAGTCGGCGAACATCGTCTTTGCCGACTTCGACGACCTGGATCGCGCGGCCGCGACCGCGGCGGCATGCGTGTTCTACAACCAGGGCGAGTCGTGCAATGCGCCCACGCGCCTGTTCGTCGAGGAATCGATCGCCACGGACTTTGTGGCGCGCGTGGCGTCGCAGGCCAAGGACTGGGCTCCGGGCAATCCGCTCTCGGCCGACACCGCCATGGGCGCCCTGGTCGATGAAGGCCAGGTCAGCACGGTGATGAAGTACATCGACGCCGGCCGCACCGAAGGCGCGAAGATCCTCACGGGTGGCGAGCGCGTGCATCCGGAGCAGGGCGGTTGCTATGTCGCACCGACCATCTTCGACGGCGTCGGCAACGAGATGACCATCGCCCGGGAAGAAATCTTCGGACCCGTGCTTTCCGTGATTCGCTTTCGCACCGAAGACGAGGCTCTGGCGCGGGCCAATGCCACTTCCTACGGCTTGCAGGCGGCGCTGTGGACGAAGGATCTTTCGCGCGCGCATCGCGTCGCCCGCGGCTTGCGCGCCGGCACCGTGCACGTGAACCAGTACGACGAGGACGACATCACCGTGCCGTTCGGCGGCTACAAGCAAAGCGGCAACGGCCGCGACAAGTCGCTGCACGCGTTCGACAAGTACACCGAGCTCAAGACCACCTGGATCCGCCTCTGACCCCCCCTCTCCCACGCTGCGCGTGGGGCGGAGGCGGGAATTCGCGACGCATGCGTCGCGCCGCCGGAGCGACCGCGCCCTACGAGGCGCGGGCTACAGGGTAGGGGTGAGGGGGTAATAAAAAACCCCAGGCTATTGACCTGGGGTTTTGGTTTCGCCTGCGCCGATCCTAGAAGTGCATGAGTGAAGTCACGCCGATCGTGCGCGGCCGGAAGGTGTAATCGCGGATGAGCAGCGACGGCGGACCGTTGGGGTTGTAGATGTCCGGATCGCTGTGCGGATACGACGAGGGCGGCAGCACCGGTTGCGAATTGAAGAGGTTGTCGCAGAACAAGGACACGTTCCACTTCTTGTCGATCGCCACCCCGGAGCGCAGGGATACGAAGGTCGTTGCCGACGGCGTATAGGCGGCGAAGTCGTACTGGCTCGTGGACGAATCCTCCGCGGCCGTCAACGACTTGTTGTGGCTGGTGTGTTCCCAGTCCAGTCGCACGAAGGACTTGCGATCGAAGGCGTGGAAGTTGTATTGCGCGCCGAGTGTGATGGTCCATGGCGAAGCGGGCGTGCCGCTCTCGCCAACGACGGCGTCGCCCGCGGCAACGATCGGCGATGCGTTCGGCGCAAGGGCCGCCGTCTCCGAGAAACGGGCATCCGTGAACCCGATCGCGGACTCGAACTCGATCGCTTCGTTCGGGGCCCAATCGAGTTGCAGGTCGCCGCCCTTGGAGACTGCGTCCCCGACGTTCGTCGTGAACTGGAAGCCACAATCGGGCAGATAGATGTTCTGCTGGATGTCCTTCCATTTGATGTAATAAATGCTGGACGCGATGCGCAACTGATCGAAGAAGACGTTCTTGGCGCCGACCTCGAAGCTCGAAACGGTGTCGGACTTGTAGCTGTCAGGCGTGCCACCCGGGATTCCCATCAGTTGCAGGTTCGTTTCGCAGGCGGCTGTCGGGATGGGCGGATTGGCACCTCCGATGCGGTAGCCCTTGGCCCAGGTCGTATAGAACAGGTTGTTTCGGTCCATTTGATAGGAGAGGCCGAGCTTGGGTGTGAACGGCCGGTCCGATTCCGACCCGTTGCCCGTGACGATGCCGACGAAGTTCTGCGGCCCATCGGCGTAATGCGAGAAATTCACATTGGTCCGCGAATACCGAAGGCCGACGATCCCCTTGAGTTGATCGGTAATCGCGATGTTCGTTTCTCCGAAAATCGCGACCTGCTTGTCGCGGCTGACGTTGTAGTTGTAATACGAGTCGCCGTTCGAAAGCAGCGGTTCAAGTGTCGTCGCACCGTTGGCGCAGTACACCTGCTCTTCCTGCAGAACGGCGCCAGCCGCGCCCGGGGAATACTTGCATCCGGCCCCCGTGACCTGGTTGATGTTATTGAAGTTCGGCAGGCTGAAGAGGCCGGAGAACAGTTCGTACATGAGCGGGTCATTGATCTGCTCGATGCTGATTTGGCGATTTGCCGAGAAGAACACCCCCGTCGTCCAGGTGATCGGGGACTTCACCTGGTCATTCGATTGCAGGCGAATCTCCTGCGTGAAGTTGTCTTGCTTGTTCGTCACCGAGGCTGGTGCGCGATAGTTTTGCAGCGCGGCCGGCAGGTGGTAGCCGTTGGCATCCTCGAGCGGGTAATACGACTGGTTCGCGAAACCGTAGCCGGTTGCGTTGTTCGAGCCGATCCAGTTGAAGGTCTGGTAGTAGCCGAGGTTGTAGGCCGTACCGTCATACCCGCTCAGTTCGCCGCGCGAGAAGTACGAGGTATTGGAAATTAACGAGGCGCCGAACACCTCGGTTTCCACCTTCAGGGCTGGCAGGTAGTAGTGATCCGGTTCGGGCCGCTCCGTTGGATCCGCATTCTTGTATGTCTGTCCCGGATTCGAATAAATTGGATAGTAGGCCGTGATGTCGTTGGTATCGCGGTTCTGGTAGAGGAACGACGGCGTGATCGTCCAGCTGTCGTTGACGGCCCACTTCGCCGCGAGGCGGATCGCAATGTTATTGCCGTAGTTCGAATCCTTCTGGACCGTCTCGAGATTGAATGGGTTGATGTGGTCGATCCACCCGCCATCGTGGCGATACCAGACGCTGGCACGCACGCCGAGCGTACCGTCGACGATCGGCGCTCCTCCCGCGAGGCCGACTTCGTAATTGGGCGTCCCGTCCTTTGTGAACGAGATCTCGTCTCGGGAGTAATAGCTGGCGTCGTGCATGTTGGGCTGCGCCATGATGTAACGCACCGTACCGCCTTCGGAACCTGCACCGAACAAGGTGCCTTGGGGTCCGCGCAGGACCTCGATGTGGTCCAAGTCGAATGCCTTGGGTAGCGTGTCGTCGGCATTGAAGCCCAGAGCGCGCATCTGGATCGGCGTGTCGTCGATATAGATGCCGGTTGTTCCCGATCCACCCGACGAGGAAATGCCGCGGATCGCAATCGCATTGGTTCCGTTGCTGTCGATCGTCACGCCGGGCGTGTAACGGGCGACGTCGGTGAAGTCCTTGACACCTTTCATGTCGAGGGTCTCCTGCGTGAATGCGCTCACGCTGACCGGCACCTTGCTCAGCGCCTCGGTGTGACGCGTTGCGGTGATGACGATTTCCTGGAGATTGGTTGCACCTTCCGCTGGCACCGCAGGAGGAGCCGCTTCCGCTGGCGCGGGAGCAGCTTCCGCAGGCGGTGGTGCGGGCGGAGGCGTTTGCGCCGGCGCCGGGTCGGCGCTTGGCGCAGGCGTTTGAGCCGTGCTGGCGCCGTAGGGCAGTGCCAGTATGAGTGCGAGCACGGCGAACCCGTGCACGCGTGCAGTCCTATTCGAGGACCACCCCGTGCGTTTGATCATCTTCCCTCTCCGTAGCTTTTTTTGCGAAACGCATTTTTGAAGTTTGACTCTATTGCTTGAGGCCGTAACCTCTTAAACCCACGCTGCGTGGTGCCCGCGCAACACTTGCACCTCGCTTGCACTCAAATACGGCAGCCCATCGTGCACTCGGATTCAAACCGGTGCATTGCCTAGAATTTCCCCGATCGCGCGGTGCCCCTGGTCGATCGCGACATCCGTGTATGCGCCGCCGCCAGAGTCCGAATTCGCGATGGAGATCCGTCCGAAACGCGTGCGGCCGATGACGTGCGCCTGCTTTTCCGCCGGCAATTCCGGTTCGAAGAGCGGATTGAATTCGGGCGCGTATCCGTGCGCCCAGCGGTTCACGGTGATCGCGGTGATATCGCGTGCCGGATCGAAGCCTCCGGGCCCCAGCATGCGCGCCAGTTGATCGCGGATGCTGCGTTCCATCGTCTCGAAGCTCGTCGCCAGCAGTTCCATGCGCCCGGCTCGGTTCTGGTCCTTTTCGGACAGTCCGGCCTTGCAGGGCGTGCGCTGCATGTGCACGAGCGTCGGATCGTCCGGCGACTTCGGTCCGCGATACGGGCCGATTGCCATGTACGGATTCAGGAGTGTCGTCGTGTGGTACAGGCCGGGTGAATCGATATGGCTCACCCCGATCCTGTCGAACGCACGCGCGTTGCGGATCGCCACGCTCGTATAGAGAAGCGGCGTCTTGACCAGTTCGTGCAGCGCTTCCTTTTGCGACGGCGGCAGTTCCGGGCAAAGATAGGGAATGATCATGTTGTAGCAGGCCAGTACGCAATTGCGCGCGCGCACGCGCATCGCCTTGTCGCCGCGCACGTAATCGACGGCGACCCTGGCATCCTGCGGGCGAGCGGCATCTACATTGCGCGCGCGAATCACGGTACTGCGCAGTCGCACCCGGACCGGAGCATCCGCCTGGTCGAGCTGCGAGTAATCGAAGCGCGTGCTGACCATCTGGTCGACGCTGCCGGGGGCTGCGATGTTCGGTACGAGCGAACGGACGAGCGCGCGGGCGATCGTGGCATTGCCGTCCGGGAAATGGTAGCGCGTCGAGCCGCCCGTGCTGGAGTAGCCGGCCGGGGAGAATCCCATATGGGTCGTGTCGCCGGCGACAAGTCCCAGGTGCTGCATGCCGCGTGCGCGCTCGCCGTACAAACCCCAGACGTCGAGGGCGGAAACCGCGTCGATGCCCACGCCCCAGTAGCCCTTGGTCAGCGAATCGAATACCTGCAGGACCTGCGGGTCGACCTTCGCGTAATTGCCGAGGAAATCGCGGTAGCTGGTGCTCGAGAGGACGCGCCGCTTCTGCTCCATCGGCATGCCCGCGAGGTAATCGGTCTTCGAATCGGCGAGGCGGACGATGTCGGCGCGTGCATGCGCGTTGAGGGGCGCGTCGCGCAATTGGTATTCCCAAGACTTTCCGCCGCGTCCCTTGATGAGCTTATCCGCGCCAAAAGTCTCGCGGTCGAAGAACATCGCGGTCCGATTTTCGGAAACGTCGAAGAATTTGGGGTTCGGCGCCTTCTTGAGGAGCGCCTCGACATCGATGCCCAGGTCGCGCAGCAATCCCGCCGCGACGGAGCTGTAGGGGTAAGGGCTGTCGATCTCGAACGTGCCGCCGTTCAACAGGTGCAGGCGACCGCCCAGGTGAAACTCATTGCGCCGCGCGTGGCCGCCGAAATCGTCGTGATTGTCGAGGATCAGGATGCGCGCATTGGGCGAGGTCTGAGCGCGATAAAAGTACGCGGCCGCCAGCCCGCTGATGCCGGAGCCGACGACGACCAGGTCGTATTCCTCGCCGGTGTCCTGCGCGTCGCTCCAGGACTTGCCGTCGCGCAAGGCATGTGCGTTTTCGAAGGTGCCGGTGGTAGACCCGCGCAGGCCGGTCCATTCGGGCGGATAGTCGCCGGAGGTCGTCGATGTGGTCGCCGCCTCCGCGGCAAGCGCCTGCAGCGGCAGAAGCCCTCCTGCGCCGGTCAGGGCGCCGGCACCTGCCAGCGCCAGACCGTGGAGCACATCGCGCCTGGTGATGGCCCGATCCATTCCGAGCGCGCGATCCTCGGCACCCGGTTCTTGACTGCTTGTTTGTCTGGCCGCGCTCTTTCGAATTGCCAAAATCGTCCCTTGCCCGTGTATCCGAACCAGCCATGGAATGTAGCCGTCGGCTGCAGGGCCCGGAGGATCCAGTCGCCTCGGAATTGCACCCAATGTGGTTCCATGGCGCGAATTCGGCAGCCCTTATCGGCGGTACCGGTTCGGTGCACGCGCCGCCGGCACGCGGCGGCCGCGGCGGCGATGCGCTACATGTTGGGGTAACGCGGCCCGCCGCCCCCCTCGGGCACCACCCAGACGATGTTCTGAGTCGGATCCTTGATGTCGCAAGTCTTGCAGTGCACGCAGTTCTGCGCGTTGATTTGCAGGCGTTCGCGCCCATCCGCATCGGCGACGAATTCGTACACGCCCGCGGGACAAAAGCGCTGCTCCGGCCCCGCATAACGGGCAAGATTCACGCTCACGGGAACGTCCGGATCCTTGAGCGTCAGGTGGACCGGTTGGTTTTCCTCGTGATTCGTGTTCGAGACGAAGACCGATGAGAGGCGGTCGAAGCTCAGCTTGTTGTCGGGCTTGGGATATTCGATCGGCGCGCATTGCGCCGCGGGCAGCAGTTTCTCGTGATCGGGAACCTTGCGATGCAAGGTCCAGGGTGCGCGTCCGCGCAGCAGGACCTGGTCGATGCCGAACATGAACGTGCCGACTCCCAGGCCCTTGTCCATCCAAGCCTTGAAATTGCGCGTGCGATAGAGGTCCTCCCGCAGCCAGCTCGTTGCAAGCGAATCCGGATAGGCGATCAATTCGTCGCCACTGCGTCCGGCGGATACGGCCTCGAACGCCGCTGCGCCGGCCAGCATGCCGGAAACGAGCGCCCCATGAGTGCCCTTGATGCGCGCCGCGTTCAGGAAGCCCGCTTCACAGCCGATCAAGGCGCCGCCGGGGAAGGTGAGTTTCGGCAGCGACTGCAGTCCGCCCGCGGTGATGGAACGCGCACCATAAGCCACGCGCTTGCCGCCCTCGAGGAAAGCGCGGAACACGGGATGGGACTTGAGACGCTGGAATTCGCCAAACGGCGACAGATAGGGATTGCGATAGCCCAGTCCGACGACGAAGCCGACGCTCACCTGATTGTTTTCCGCGTGATAAAGGAAGGAACCACCGTAGGTATCGCGGTCGAGTGGCCATCCGGCACTGTGCACGACCAGGCCAGCCTGGTGGCGCTTGGGATCGATGTCCCAAAGTTCCTTGATGCCGATCGCGTAAGTCTGCGGATCGCGCCCCTGCGCCAGCTGGAACCGGTCGATGAGCTGGCGTCCCAGGTGTCCGCGCGAGCCCTCGGCAAACAGGGTGTACTTGCCGCGCAATTCCACGCCCGGCTGGAAATTGGCCGTCGGCTTGCCGTCACGGCCGACGCCGAGATTTCCGGTGGCAACGCCCTCCACCGCACCGTCCGCTCCAACCAGGATCTCCGCCGCGGCAAAGCCTGCGAAGATTTCGACGCCGAGCGCCTCGGCCTGCGTGCCCAGCCATCGGACCACGTTGCCCAGGCTCACGATGAAATTGCCATCGTTGCGCAGGCAGGAAGGAATCATCCAGTGCGGCGTACGCCGCGCACCGGCCTGCGAGAGGAACAAGAAGCGATCCTCCTGCACCGCAGTGTTCAAGGGTGCGCCGCGTTCGCGCCAGTCGGGGAACAGGTCGTCGAAGGCTCTGGGGTCGACAACCGCACCCGACAGGGTGTGCGCACCCAGCTCGGCGCCTTTTTCCAGGACGCACACCGAGCACTCCTTGCCCGCTTGCGCCGCCCTTTGCTTGATGCGAATGGCCGCCGCCAACCCGGAGGGTCCTCCCCCCACGATCACGACGTCGTACTCCATCGACTCGCGCTGGACCGGATCCATGCAGTTCCCCCTGACGAATCGAAAATATTACCTAAGGAAAGGCGTTCTACACTACGCGTGGAGCGTATGCCTCGAGCTTGAACGTCGGAGGACGTATGAACAAGGTGTATCCGAACGCAAAGGCCGCCCTCGACGGCGTCGTACGAAACGGCCATACCCTCGCGGTGGGCGGATTCGGACTGTGCGGCATCCCGGAAAGCCTGATTGCCGCCGTGCGCGACCTGGGTGTGCAGGAGCTGACCTGCATCAGCAACAATGCCGGTGTCGACGATTTCGGACTGGGCATGCTGCTGCGCACGCATCAGGTGCGGCGCATGATCGCGTCCTATGTCGGCGAAAACAAGGAATTCGAGCGCCAATACCTCGCGGGCGAACTCGAGCTGGAATTCACGCCCCAGGGCACGCTCGCCGAGAAGATGCGCGCGGGCGGCTCGGGCATCCCGGCGTTCTTCACGCCCACGGGCGTGGGGACGATGGTTGCCGAAGGCAAGGAAGTGCGCGAATTCGACGGCAAGCGCTACGTGATGGAGCGCTCCTTGCGCGCCGACGTGTCGCTCGTCAAGGCCTGGAAGGCCGATCGGCAAGGCAACCTCGTTTACCGCAAGACGGCACGCAATTTCAATCCGGTCGTGGCGATGTGCGGCAAGGTGACGGTTGCCGAAGTCGAGGAGCTCGTCGAAAACGGCGAACTCGAGGCGGACCGCATCCACACGCCGGGGATCTTCGTGCAGCGCCTCGTGATCAACGCGCACCCGGAAAAGCGAATCGAACAACGGACAACGCGGCCAAGTTAGTTCCCCCTCGCGCAAGCGGGAGAGGGAGTAGCGACAGGAGAATGAAATGGCATGGACCCGCGAACAAATGGCGCAATATGCCGCGCGTGAACTGCGCGACGGGTTCTACGTGAACCTGGGCATCGGCATGCCGACGCTTGTCGCCAACTACATCCCGAAAGGCGTGGATGTGATGCTGCAATCGGAAAACGGCCTGCTCGGCATCGGTCCGTTTCCGACCGAGGCCGAGGTCGACGCGGACTTGATCAACGCGGGCAAGCAGCTGGTGACCGCGCTGCCCGGGTCGAGCTACTTCAGCAGCGCGGATTCCTTCGCGATGATCCGCGGCGGCCATATCGACCTCGCGATCCTCGGTGCGATGCAGGTGAGCGAACACGGCGACCTCGCGAACTGGATGATTCCCGGCAAGCTCGTCAAGGGCATGGGCGGCGCCATGGACCTGGTGGCAGGAGTCGCGCGCGTCATCGTGCTCATGGAGCATTGCGCGAAGAACGGCGAGCACAAGATCCTGCAGAAGTGTTCCTTGCCGCTGACGGGCGTGCGCGTCGTCAATCGCATCATCTCCGACCTGGGCGTGTTCGATGTCGGCGCCAAGGGCCTGGAGGCCGTCGAGTTGGCCGACGGCGTGCGCGCGGAGGAAATCCGTGCGAAGACCGGGTGCCACGTCAGCATGGCGCGCCTGGCCAACGCGTGAGCCTGCACAGCCACTCGCACGGCGACGATTCGTACACGCACGTCAGCGAAAGATCGGCGTCGCGTCCGCTCCTGACGTCGCTGGTCCTCATCGGCAGCTTCGCGGTCGTCGAATTTCTCGGGGGCTTGTGGTCCGGGTCGCTGTCCCTGCTCGCCGACTCGGGGCACATGATCACCGACGCGGCGGCCCTGGGGTTTTCCCTCGGCGCCAACATCATCGCGCAGCGGCCGGCGTCGGATCGGCATTCCTATGGACTGGCGCGGGCCGAAGTGATCGCCGCCTTCGTCAATTCGCTCGCGCTGCTTGCGATCGTCGTATGGCTCGTCGTGGAGGCCATCTCGCGCGTGCTCCATCCGGTGCCTGTCGATGGCAAGGCGGTCGCGTGGATCGCCGGCGGTGGCGTCCTCGTAAATATCATCGTCGCGCGTGTGCTTGCGCATGGTCGCGACAATCTCAACGTGCGCGCCGCGCTGCTGCATGTGATCAGCGACCTTCTCGGCTCGATCGCTGCCCTGATTGCCGGCATCGTCGTCCTGTCCACGGGCTACAGCGTGGCCGATCCGCTGCTGTCGATGCTCGTCAGCGGGCTGATCCTGCGCTCCACATTCGGCGTCCTGCGCGAGTCGACGTCCGTACTGCTCGACAGCGTACCGAAGGATGTCGATTTTCGCGGGGTCGGACAATCGCTCGCGACGATTCCCGGCGTGATTTCCGTGCACGATCTTCATGTCTGGTCGATGGTCCCGGGGCACGGCGCCGCTTCGGCGCACTTGCTGATCGAACGCATGGATCGCTGGCCGTCGATCCTGCTGCATGCACGCCGGATGCTGCACCGCGACTTTGCGATCGACCACGTGACCTTGCAGCCCGAATGCTTTGCACGCGTGCATGCGCAGGCCGCGATCCCGATCCGGGAGGGGCAAACGCGCGAAGGTCTGCCGCAGGAACATTCCCCCGGCCATCGCCACGCGCACAAGCATCCGCACTGACGTTAGGGTCGAATTCGCCCGTAAACGCAACTATCATCGACGACCGGTTCGTTATGAAGGAAGAGCGTTGCAAGGGCTCTTTGACATCATGGAACCACCTGAGACCGTTCAGTTGCGCCGGCGTAGTCCGATCGGCAGGGAATTGCGGATTGCCGAAGAGCTGCATAAGCAGGCCCAGATTGCGGGCAACGCCCTGTTGGGGGCCTTGCGCGAAAACCGCCCGTTGCCGCTCCAGCGATTCGAGGATCTATCCGCCGAGATGGCCGAATGCTCCCTGCGCAACCCGAGCGCGCTGTCCTATTGCACGCAGTCGTACAGCGAGGACGTGTATACGCACTCCATGGGCACGGGCGCCTTGATGATCCTCGTGGCCTCTCACTTGCGCATGTCCGAGGACCAGATCTGCCAGGCGGGCACGGCGGGCTTGCTGCATGACATCGGCAATTTCCATATCAGTGCGGAGTTGCTCAACAAGCCCGGCACGCTCACGCCGGAGGAGTTCCGGGTGGTCGCCCAGCACGCCATGCATGGCTACCGCCTGCTTGCGCAGGCCGACTACCTGCCACCGACGGAGGTGCGCGATTCGATCCGCCATCACCACGAGCGCCTCGATGGCAGCGGGTACCCGGATCACCTCGAAGAGGGCGATATTCCACCGATCACGCGCATGGTGGCCATCGCGGATGCCTACGATGCGCTTACGCGCAATCGCCCGTTCCACAAGGCCCTTGCCTCACCCAAGGCGCTAGCCGTGCTGCGCCAGTCCGCGCAAGGTCGCTACGACAGGGCGCTCCTGGAGAGCTTCGCCGAATGCATAGGGCCGTTTCCCTCGGGCAGCCTGGTGCGCCTGGCCTCGCATCGCCTTGCCGTGATCGTCGAACAGCGCCACGAAGAACAACGGGCGCCCCTGGTCGACGCGTTCTACGACATCGCTACGCAGCGCCCGACGCTGATCGAAACCATCGACCTGGCGGAGCAGCCGAACGAGCGCATCGTGGCGATGGAAAGCGCCGCGGATTGGGATTTCAACCTGGGTTTTCAGCTGCGGAAGTCGGCGACGTTCCATTAGATCGCGAGGCGGGCGCGTTCCAGTCGCCGCCCAGCGCCTTGACGAGAAGCACGCTTGCGGTCATGCGGCGCGTGAGGATGTCCACCGCCGCGAGACGAGCGGACAGCGCTGCATTCTCGGTGGAAACCACTTCGAGATAGGTGACGAGACCACCCCGGTAGCGATAGTTCGCCTGATCGAGCGCTCCCTGCGTGGCCGCGACGGCGGCGGCCTGGCTGACGCGCTCCTTCTCCAGCTGGCGCAAGGCCGCAAGATTGTCCTCCACGTCCTGGAATGCCGTCAGCACGCTGTTGCGATAGTTGGCGACCTGCTCGTCGTAGGAGGCGCGCGCGGCCGCGTTTTGCGCCTGGTGCAATCCGGCGTCGAAGATCGTGAGCACGCCTTGCGGGCCGATGGCCCAATAGCGACTGGGCGCGGTCAGCCAATTGGCGGAGTTGACGCTTTCAAAGCCCGCGCCGCCGGTGAGCGTGAACACGGGAAAATAGGCGGCACGCGCCACGCCGATCGTCGCATTGGCGGCGGCCACGCGTCGTTCCGCCGCCGATACATCAGGACGGCGCTCCAGTAGTTCCGAGGGAATTCCCGGATCGATCGCCGGCAGCGGTGCGTCGAGTTGTTCCGGGATCGTGTCGATGTGGAACAAGCTCGGCTGCATTCCGGTGAGGACGGCGATCGCATGCTCCATCTGGGCGCGGCGCAGTCGCGTGTCCTCGGCCTGGGTACGGGCCGTTTCCAATTGCGCCGTCGCCTGTTGGACGTCCGACAGAACGCCCGCGCCGCCTTGGTACAGGTTCTGCGTCAAGTCCAGCGCGCGCTCGTAGTCCTTCACGGTCTGATCGAGCAAACCCTGCTGCGCATCGAGGCCGCGCAAGGTGAAGTAGTCGGTTGCAAGTTCGGCGTGGATACTCAGGTCCAGCGCGGCCACATCGCCTTCGCTTGCCTGTTCGCCGGCCCGCGCCGCCGCGACCGTGTTGCGCACGCGTCCGAACAAGTCGATCTCGTAGCTCAAGCTCGCACCCACGAGAAAGTCATCGCCCATGTTCGGCTTGCCTGCGATGTAGGAGGGCGAATTCAAGGAAACGCGCTGGCGCGTCGCGTGGGCCTGGGCGTCGACGGTAGGCAAAAGGCTGGAGGCGGCGATGCGAGTCTGTGCGCGCGCTTGCTCCAATCGCGCCAGCGCAGCCTGCAGGTTCGGGTTCGCGGAGCCTACCTTCTCCTCCAGCGTGTCCAGGCCCGGATCGTGAAAGACCTTCCACCAGGCGCCGCGCGGCGATGCGTCCGCAGGCGCCGCGATTTTCCAGTCGCCCAGTTCCTTGAACGCTGCGGCAGGCTGCTCGGTCTCGGGTCGCTTGTAATCGGGCGCGAGCGAACAGGCCGTCGCCAAGACCGCGAGAACACCCGCGAAGCTTGTGCGCTTGCGCATCACGACTTGTGCGCGTCCGCGGACGCGCCGGGAGGCGCGCCCGGGCCGGCACCGGGCTTGGCCACCGGGGGTGGCGCGACGCGTACCTTGGCGCCGTCGGAAATGGAATCCGGAGGATTGATGACGATGCGCTCGTTGCCATCGAGGCCGGCGACCACCTCGATCTCCTTGCCGAAATCGCGGCCTTCCGTGATCTTCTGCAGGTGGAGCGTGTCGTCCTTGTCCACGGTCGCGATCTGCAGGCCCGTGGCGCGGAACATCACCGCATTGACCGGCAAGCGCAAGGTCGTCGTCGGCGTCGCCAGCTTGAAATGGACTTCGGCATATGCGCCGGGGAACAATTCGTTCCTGGGATTGTCGACCTGCAGTTCGACCTGCAAGGTGCGAGTCGAGGGATCGAGTGCCTGCGCCGTGAACGCAACCTTGGCCGGGTAGGTCTTGCCCGGGTGATCGGCAAAGACGAGGTCGGCGCCCAATCCGCGTGGAACCGCGGCGGCATACGACTGGGGAACGTTCACGTAGACGCGCAGCCGATGCAAGTCGGCGACGTGAAAGAGCGCATTGCCGGGGTTTTGACCCGCGTTGATGAGCGCACCGATGTCCGTGTTGCGCTGGGTGACGATGCCGTCGAACGGCGCAAGCACGCGCTTGAACGATTCGAGTTCCTGCAGGCGTGCGACATTTGCCGCGGCCGATTGATAAGCGGCCTTCTTTGCCGCGGCGTCTCCGGCACGCTGGTCCGCGTCCTGCTGCGAAACGGATTGGGTCGCGAGCAATCCCTTCCAGCGTTCGTCCGTGGTCTTGGCAAGCTGGTAGTTCGCGTCCGCCGTGGCGAGGTCAGCCTGCGCCTGGCGCAATTGCTGGTCGACTTCCGGCGTCTCGATCTCGGCAAGCAACTGGCCTTTGTGCACGGGCGTACCGATGTCGGTCTCCCACGACTTGAGATAGCCGCTCGTGCGCGCGTAGATCGGCGCCTCGTAGAAGGCCTGCGCCGTACCGGGAAGCACCAGTTCCTCGGATACCGGCCCGCGGCTGGCCTGGATGGTCACGACCACCGGCGTGCTCTCGGTCGCGGTCTCCTGTTCGAGCGCATTGCGCGCAAGCACTCGATGCGTGACGCCCCAGATCGCGATGAGGACCGCGATTGCGGCCAGGATGAGCGCATAGCGTCCTATGCGGCCCTGGCCGGCCGTTCGTAGGGAATGGGTGGGTTCGGACATGAAGGCTCCGCGGATCTGCCGCCTTGCTTACGCCGGCGCGGCGGGCGCGTGCTTGGGATTGCGCCCATGCACGAGGGTGAAAACGGTCGGGACAAAGAAAAGCGTGGCGATGGTGGCGAAGAGCAGGCCGCCGATCACGGCGCGGCCCAGGGGCGCATTCTGCTCGGCGCCTTCGCCCAGGCTCAGCGCCATCGGGATCATGCCGATGATCATCGCCAGCGCCGTCATGAGCACCGGACGAAAGCGCGTGAAGCCGGCCTGCAAGGCTGCCTCCAACGCGTCCTTGCCTTCGTTCATCTGTTCGCGGGCAAAGCTGATCACCAGCACGCTGTTGGCGGTTGCGACACCCATGCACATGATGGCGCCCGTGAGAGCGGGCACGCTCACGGTCGTGCCCGTGATGAACAGCATCCATACGATCCCGGCCAGCGCGGCCGGCAGCGCCGTGATGATGATGAACGGATCGAGCCACGATTGGAAATTGACGACCAGCAACAAGTAGACGAGGATGATCGAGCCGATGAGGCCCAGCAGCAGACCATTGAACGAAGCGTTCATGGTCTGCACCTGGCCGCGCACGGAAATCCGGGAACCCTTGGGCAGGGTGCCGCGCGTTTCTTCGATCGCCTGGTTGATCTGCGCCGAGATGAATCCCAGGTCGGAGTCCTGCGCGCTGGCGTAGATATCCAGCACGGGCGTCGCGTCGTAGTGGCTGACGACGGCAGGCCCCGAGGAGCGATGAAAACTCGCCAGGTTGGAGAGCAACTGCGAGGAGCCGCCTCCCGGCGTGGTCACGGACGTCGTCTCGAGATCGTGCAGCGAGTCCATGCGGAATTGCGGCGTCTGCGTCGCGACGTTGTATTGCGTGCCGGATTTCGGGTCGATCCAGAACGAAGGCGAGGTCTGGAAACTGCCTGCCAGCGAGATCAGCATGGTGGAGGCAACGTCGCGTTCGGTCAGCCCCAGCAAGGCCGCCTTGCTGCGGTCGACGTTGACTTCGAGCTGGGGATAGTCGAAGGCCTGCTGGATACGCAGGTCCGCAAGCCCGGGAATCGTATGCACGCGCTGCAGCAGGTGATTGATGTACGCGCGATTGCCGTCGACATTGAAGCCCGAGACCTGGATGTCGATCGGGGCGGGCAGGCCGAAATTGAGGATCTGTCCGACGATATCGGCCGAAGGAAACGAAAACATCGTCGACGGAAACATCTCGGGCAGGCGGCGGCGCAATTCCCGCACATAGTCGGCGGACGGATGGTGGTCCTCGGAGAGCGTGATGAAAATGTCCGCGTCGCCGGGACCGACCGGCGCCGAGGTCGAGTACGACAGGTTGATGCCGCTGTAGGGAACGCCGATGTTGTCCACCAAGGTCACGAGTTCCGACGGCGGGATGATCTGGCGGATTGCGGCCTCAACCTGATCGCACAGGGCTGCGGTCTCGTCGATCCGATTGCCGGTACGGGCGCGCAGGTGCAGCTTGATCTGGCCACCGTCCACGCTCGGAAAGAAGTCCTGCCCCAGGCCGGGCAGGTAATGCCCGAGCGGGAATGCGATCAGCGCGGCCGCCGCCATCGCGGCCAGGAAGGGCGCGGCGAAGCGATAACGCGCATGCAGCGCCCGCTGCAGGAGCGCGTGGTAACGATCGCGCAACTGCCCGAAGGAACGCTCGAACGCTGCCTGGATCCGCCCGAAATAGCCCGTCACCCGTTGACCGGCCTCGGGGTCGTGCTTGTGCAGCCAGTATTTCGCGAGCGTCGGTACCAGGGTCCGCGACAGCAGGTAGGAGGCGAGCATCGCAAAGACGACCGCCTCGGCCATCGGCACGAACAGGAACTTGGCGATGCCCGCCAGCATGAACATGGGCACGAAGACGATGCAGATGGCCAGCGTGGATACGAGGGCGGGCAGCGCAATCTGGTGCGCCCCGCTCATGATCGCCGGCTCGACGTCTTCGCCCAATTCGAGGTGGTAGTTGATGTTCTCGATGGTCACCGTGGCGTCGTCGACGAGAATCCCGACCGCGAGGGCGAGGCCGCCCAGCGTCATGATGTTGATCGTCTCGCCGAGCGCCGAGAGACAGGCGATCGACGCCAGGATCGAAAGCGGAATGGAGATGGCGATCATCAAGGTGCTGCGCCAGCTGCCCAGGAACAGCAGGATCATCATCGCGGTCAAGGCCGCCGCGATCACCGCCTCGCGGATCACGCCGGCGATTGCCGCGCGCACGAACAGGGACTGGTCGCCGATCGCGTCGACCTTCAGGCTCGCCGGCAGCGAGTCGCGCAGCGGTCCCAGGCGCGATTTGACGCCGGCGATGATGTCCAGTGTCGACGCGCTGCCGGTCTTGAGCACGCTCATCAGCACGGCGCGATGTCCGTCGCGCCGCACCATGTTGGTCTGCGGCGGGTAGCCGTCGCGCACGTGCGCCACGTCGCGCACGTAGATCACCGTGCCGTTGCGCACCGTGACCGGGATGTCGTTGAGATCGCTGATGTTCGTCGGGCTGGCGTTGAGCTCGATGAAATACTCGAGATCGCCGATCTTCTGCGTCCCGGAAGGCAGGATCAGGTTCTGCGCGGCGATTGCACCGGTCACATCGGAAGCCGACAAGCCGTTCGCGCGCAAGGCATTGGGATTGAGGTCCACCTGCACCTGGCGCTGCAGGCCGCCGTAGGGGAAGGGCATCGATGCGCCCTGCACCGTCGCCAGACCCGTACGCAGGATGCTGTTGCCCAGGTCGAAGATCTGCGCTTCGGACAGTTCGTCGCTCGACAGGGCGAGCTGCAATACCGGAACCGACGAGGCGTTGTAGGCGAGAACGAAGGGCGGCGTGGTTCCCGGCGGGGTCGCCCGCAACTGAGTTTGCGAAATGCCCGTGATCTGGGCGTAGGAGAGTTCCTCGTTGACGTTGGGCTGGAAGAAGTACTTGACGACTGAGATGCCGTTGAGAGACTGCGACTCGGTGTGCTCGACATCGTTGACCGTTGTTTGCGCGACGCGCTCGGAAAAGAGCACGATGCGCTTGGCCATGTCGTCGGGCAGCAAGCCGGTGTAGTTCCACACGACCGCCACGACGGGGATCTTGATGTTGGGGAAGATGTCCGTCGGCGTTCGCAGGATCGTGAAAATGCCGAGGAGAAGGATAGCCAGCGCAAGCACGATGAACGTGTACGGGCGCCGCAATGCGAGACCGACGATCCACATAGCCTTGTTGTACGCGGGGGGATTGCGTTTCCGGTGCGGGACAAGACATGCTGCCACGCCGCACATTCCTGGTCAAACGACCAAGATCGGATAGCATCAGCGCGTAGGCATCTTTGCGGCACATTGTTCGGAGGTCAATGCGGGCGATCCATGGCGGCCGATTCCACAGAAACCCGGGGGCGCATTCTGCGCGCGGCGACAAAAGTATTCGCCGAGCGCAGCTATGGGTCCGTCACGACGAGGGAAATCGCCGCGCAAGCCGACGTCTGCCTGGCTTTGCTGCATTACCACTTCGGCCAGAAGGAAGAGCTGTACCGCGCCATCTGGGCGAAGCATTACGAAGATGTGACACGCGTACGCCACGAGCGTCTCGCGGCGGTCGACTTCGACCGGCCCGTCGAGACGGTCGTGCGCGAGATCACGGAAACTTTCTACGGGCCGCCCTTTGCCGTCCTCAAGAACAACGAAGGTCGCTGGTTCGGCTACGTCATGGCGCGTGAGATGGCGGATCCCGGCGAATCTTCGCGCGGCGTGCTCAAGCGCTTTGTCGATCCGACCGCCTCGAAATTCCTCAAAGCCTACGAGCGCGCCTTGCCCGAACTCAGTAAGTCTCAGCGCAGTTGGTGCTACCAGTTCATGGTGGGCGCCATCCTGCATGCACTGACCGACGCCGGCAGGCTGGCGCGAATTTCCGAAGGCGCGGCAAAATCCAAGGATGCAGCGGCTGCCGTGCCCATGCTGGTCGACTTTGCCGTTGCCGGCTGGCTCTCGATGCGCAAGTCGGTGGTGGCGCGCAGGCGATCGAATGGAAAGAGTTGATGCGACGCGTGCCAAGGAGATCGAAATGCGCAGCTTCCCGGGAATAAGTTCTTTCGTCCTCGTGGGATTCGTGCTGGGTGCCGCTCCGCTTGCCTTGGCGCAGTCTTTCGAGATCCGCAGTCCCGACATTGCGCAAGGCGCGACGCTGACTCGTGCCCAGGTCTACTCGGGCTACGGATGCAAAGGGGGAAATCTCTCCCCGGCGATCCTGTGGACGAATGTCCCGCCGGGCACGAAGAGCTTTGCCTTCACGGTTTTCGATCCGGATGCTCCGACGGGACACGGCTGGTGGCATTGGCTCGTCATCGACATTCCTGCCTCTGCAACGGGATTGCCACGCGGTGCAGCCAAGGCCGCGGCACTGCCCACGGGCGCGCGGGAAACGAAGAATGACTTCGACGATGTGCATTTCGGTGGCGCATGTCCGCCGGAAGGCGACAAGCCCCATCGGTATGAATTCACCGTGCATGCGCTCCAGGTCGAGCGCATCGACGTGCCAGCCGGTACCGAATCGACGACCCCGCCGCAAACGATCGAAGAGAAGATCCGCGCGAATGAAATTGGTTCCGCGCGCATCACGGCCCGGTATGGTCGCTGACAGGGGTCTCTGACAGCGCTCGTTAACAGCGGCCGATGACTGCAGCAGGGGAAAGCTAGTCGATCTGTCGTAGCCACATTGGGCGACGGCCTCGCCGAATGCCCCATTCTGGTTCGCGTCCAACTCATCAGCTTCGGCATGCACGTGGCATGCCGGACGTTTTTGTGAAGGAGCGAAACGATGACGATCAGGAAATTACTACGACACCGCACGTTCGTGCGCCGCAGCGCGATCGCAGGTGCGATTGTCGCGGGGGCTGCCATCGCGGCACCTGCACGCGCCGATGACCCGCTCGGCTTCTATATCGGCGGGGCACTCGGGGAGGCGCAGGTGAAAGCCGATGCCGGAGCAATCACGGCAGGCAACTTCAGCGAGAATCACACGGCGTACAAGGGGCTCCTCGGCATTCGCCCGATACCGTTCCTGGGTGCGGAGGCCGAATACATCGACCTGGGGCATCCCACCGGTAGCTTGGACGGACAGCCGGCCGACGTCACCATGAAGGGCGTCGGAGGATTCGGCGTTCTTTACCTGCCGTTGCCCGTACCGAATTTCGACGTGTACGCCAAGGCCGGTCTGGCCGGACTGCGCAGCACGGTGAACGGCAACGTCTACATTCCCGGTGTGGGCACCTGCCCAACGAGCAACGCGTCGTGCAATGTCCGCGCATTCAACCTGGACCGGCACGACTCGAAATTCGCCGATGGCTTGGGCGCGCAGATCAGCTTCGCTGGCTGGGGCGTACGCGCGGAATACGAACGATTCGAGGCGGCGGGCGAGCACCCCGGCCTGTTTACGCTGGGACTGACATATACCTTTTGAGCGACGCGGTCCCAAGACCTCGACGCGGGCGCGACGCCAGGACTCGATCCGAGCGCCGCGCCCGCACCCATTATTTCCAACAACCGCTTACAAATTTCCCGCCGGAGGAGGTAAATCGACTTGACGAATGAATGCGAACGATTATCATTCGCATATATCTTGAAGTTTCGTAAGGTTCGGTCGGAGATGAAAGTGCCGGTTTCGTTGCGAAGTGCGCGTCTGCCTGCGGTTCTGGTCGGTGCCTGCGTATCCGCCTCACTCCTGCTTTATTCGAGTGCACATGCCGCGGACCAGGAAATCGTGATCACGATCAAGGACCGCCATTTCGTTCCGGATATCGTCCCGGCACCTGCGGGCCAGAAAATCAAGCTGATTGTAAAGAACGAAGACCCGATGCCGTCTGAATTCGAGAGCGTCGAGTTCCATCGGGAAAAGGTCGTGCCTTCAGGCAAGGAGATCACCGTATTCGTGGGCCCGCTGGAGGCAGGCAGCTACGAATTCTTCGACGATTTCCACCCGGACAGCCGCGGGCACCTGGTGGTGAAGTAGGACTGCGCTCCCATGCTTGCGACCCTCATCATTGTTTTTCGCGAAGTGCTCGAAGCCGGACTCGTCATCGGAATCGTGATGGCGGCGAGCCGCGGCGTACCGCGGCGTGGCCTTTGGATTTTTGCCGGATGTGCCGTCGGCGTCCTGGGCGCCGTGATTGTTGCCGGATTCGCTGGCGAGATCTCGACGCTCATGGAAGGGGTCGGCCAGGAGATCTTCAACGCGAGCGTACTGATCGCCGCGGTTTGCATGCTCGGTTGGCATAACGTCTGGATGAGCCGGCACGGTCGGGAAATGGCGGCCGATGCCGCGCAGCTGGGCAAGGACGTCGGATCGGGTGCGCGACCCTTGTACGCATTGGCGACGGTGTGCGGCATTGCGCTGTTGCGCGAGGGATCGGAAGTTGCGTTGTTCCTCTACGGCATCGCCGTCGGCGGCGGCGACAGCGCCTGGCACATGGCGCTGGGGGGCGCGTGCGGCCTTGCTGCCGGCGCTGCGGTAGGCGTTGCGATCTACTACGGCCTGCTCACGATTCCCGTGCGCCACCTGTTCAGTACCACCAGCTGGCTGCTGCTGTTGCTCGCGGCGGGCATGGCGTCGCAAAGCGCGGCCTTCCTTACTGCTGCCAATGTGCTGCCTTCCCTCGGCGATCGGATCTGGGACACGTCGTCCGTGCTCACGGAACGCAGCGTCGTGGGCCAGGTGCTCCATGTCTTGACGGGCTATACGGCGCGCCCGGAGGGAATCCAGGTCGTTTTCTTTGTCGCCACCATCCTTGTTCTCGGATCTCTCATGCGCATGAAGCGTGGCCGCGCGCCGGTCGCCATCCACAAGGTGCATAGCGGGACGCCAAAGGTTTCGTAATTGCGCCGAATTCAACTGGCAACGCTGACCGCGCTGTGTGGGCTGTCGTGCGCCGCAAATGCCGATCAGAAAGTCTGGACGCCCGATGTCAACGTGGGCGAAATCGCGATCGAAACCGTGGGGGATCGGGCCTTCGATCCCACCTTGTCCAAGAGCGGTGAACAGAGTTATACGTTCGAAGCCGAGTACGGCTTGACAAGCTGGTGGCAGACCGAGGCGGAGCTCGAGTTCGGACGCGATCCCGGTCCCGGCCAGAATACGGTCTACAGCCAGACGACATCGGAGAACCTGTTCCAGTTCACCGACCGGGGCGAGTACTGGATCGATGCCGGGTTCTTCGTCGAATATGGCAAGAGCGCGGTAAGGAACAGTCCAAGCGAAACGACTTTTGGTCCTGTGCTTCGCAAGGACTTTTGGGGCGCCAGCAATTCGCTCAACCTGCTATTGGAGAAGGATTTCGGCGGTGGCGATGCGATCGTTCCTTCGCGGCCGATCTTCCAGTACGCGTGGGAGTCGAGGATCGATGCCTGGGTGCTGACCATGGGACGCAAGTTCGCGGTGGAGCCCGGTTTCCAGATCTATGGTCAACCAGGGCCGCTCGGGCATTTTGCCGCGTGGAGCCAGCAGGACGAGCGCGCGGGCCCTCAACTGTTCGGCAAGGTGTTCAATCTCGGCCCTGGCACTCTCGAGTGGAACGGCGGAGTGCTGTTCGCGCTCAGCCCCGGCGCGCCGCGCACGACCGTGCGCTGGCAGCTTGAATACGAGTTGCATCTCTTCTAGGCGGCAACTCGAATTTCAACTTTGTTTGTGCGTGACACGCAGATAGGGCGCACACGCTGTCAACGGATCCGCTTTGCATTCGTTAAGAACAAAGCCCCGACGGTGGTCGCCGATGACGTGCAAGTGCGATGCGGTCGGGCATTCGGATGAAACGATTCAACTCTTGATGGTGGATAACGATGACAAAAATCTCGAAGTTGCTTGCACCCTTGGTTCTCGTTGGCGCGATTCCTTTCACTGCCATGGCGCAAGCTTTGCCCGGCAAGCATCCGGGCTATCTCCATGCGCTCAGCGACTTGCGCGCGGCGCGCTGGTTCCTGTACCACCAGCCTGGCGATGCCAAGGTCTATAACGGCGAGGATGCCGGCATCCAGGAGATCGACGCGGCGATCGGCGAAATCAAGCGCGCCTCGATCGACGACGGCAAGGATGTGAATGATCATCCCAACGTCGATGTGCACGAGCACGGCAGCCGCCTGTTGAAGGCCCTGGAAACGCTCAAGCGCGCGAAGGAAGACATCTCGGGCGAGGAAGACAACCCCGACACGCGCGAGTTGCGCCACCGTGCGATCGAGCACATCGATCGCGCGTACAAGGCGGCCGACGAGGCGCACAACGCCTGGCTGAAGGAACAGAAGCGCTAAGGCGATAGCCCCTCTCACGCGCGGCGCGTGAGAGGGGGCAAACCGGGTGACGCGTCTTGTAGTGAACCTTGCGTTCGTCGGTATAGCCCGCGCCTCATAGGGCGCGGTCGCTGCGGCGGCGCGACGCATGCGTCGCGAAACCCCGCCTCCGCCTTACAATATTCCGACCGCTGATCCGTCTTCCACGAGGAGATGGATGCGAATGCGGTTTCGGAATGGGCAATGGCAAGAGACGATCGAGGGATCGCCGAGACATTCCTGCGCGAACGCTCGCGCCTGCAGGCATTCATCCGGCGGCGGGTGCGCGATCCGGCGGATGTAGAGGACCTGCTGCAGGAGGTCTTTTCCGAGTTCGTGGAGGCTGCGCGACTGGCGCGCCCGATAGAACGCGTAGGCGCGTGGCTGTTTCGCGTCGCGCGCAATCGCATCATCGACCAGTTCCGCAAACGCAAGCTGCATCGGGAGCAATCCCTCGATGCACCACTGGCCGTGGACGAATCCGGCGAAGGCGGGGAGACCTGGGAAGACCTGTTGCCCTCCGTCCAGGCGGGACCCGAGGCGGCTTATGCGCGCCGGGTGCTGTTGGAGGAAGTCGCGGATGCGCTGGAGGAATTGCCGGAAGAGCAACGCAGCGTCTTTGTACAGCATGAAATCGATGGGCTGAGTTTCAAGGAAATCGCGCAGCGCACCGGCGTCGGCGTCAATACCTTGCTCTCCCGGAAGCATTACGCAGTCATGCACCTGCGCCGGCGCTTGCTGGCGATCCAGGACGATTTTCCTTTTTCACTTTGAGGCAGGAGTTCGAGAGATGGGACGCAAGTGGTGGGTGCTGAAGTGCGCGAAATTCGCGGTCCTCGCCGTGATCGTGGTCGCGGTCGTGGGCGCCGTCGTCATGTCCCTGTGGAATTGGCTGATGCCTGTTTTATTCGGCTGGCGAACGATCGATTTCTGGCAGGCCGTCGGCCTGTTCATCCTGAGCAAGTTGTTGCTCGGAGGATTCCGCGGCGGCGCGGGCCGTCACTTCAGCTGGCGCCGGCGCATGCAGGAACGGTGGGCAAACATGTCGGAGGAAGAGCGCGAAAAATTCCGCGCCGGCATGCGCCAGTGCTGGGACCGTCATCATCACGATGACAAGCGCTGAGCAAGCACGGAGCAAGCACAGCGGGAACGCCGCGCTTTTCCTTACCAGCGCAAGATGCGCGGGCCGAGCAGCAATCCGGCGAGGCCCGTGAGCGCGATTCCAAGGACATACCAGAGGGCAAGAAACGGCGCGGCAAGTTCCGGGCAATGCAGGGTGTAGGCAAGGGCGCCGAGTCCGCCGGCAGCGACCCCGCACGCGGCGCCGGCAAGGCGCAATCGCGTGGGCGCCATGGCTTTCGTGGCCCACAGGAAGGCGGCGAGCAGGGGCGCCGACACCATGGCGATCAGCCACGGACACGCACGCGCGGTCTGTCCCATCATCAGGCTCATGCGCGTGGACGCATCCGCCTGCATCAGGTCCCACGAGGCGAGCAGCCACAGCGCGGCCAGCGCGAGCCCTATTGCCGCGCGGACGGCGCCAAGCCGGCGTCCGGGTCGAGCCAGACGGGCCACGGCCCAGAGCCCCATGCTGCCCATCGCCGCGCAAAAGACCTCGCGCACCCAGAACATCGGCACGGCCGCTTCCTGCGCAAGGTTGGGACGTAGCCCCAGCAAGGCGAGCGTGAGCGCAACGGAAGCGCTCAACCCCGCGATCGTTGCGCCCGCGAATCGGCGGGCCGGCGCGGCCGTGTCGACGGCCGGCGAGCCCTGGGCAAGCAGATCGATGAGTTCGTCGGTTTTCATGGGGATTGCGCCGTCGTTGCCGCGGCCGACGGCGTCATTTCCGCCTGCATCATCGCCGCCAGCGCTTTGAGTCCTCGATGCACACCCACCTTGATCGCCGATTCCGACATGCCCGTCTGCGAGGCGGCATCGGCGACGGACAGTCCCTCGATCTTTACATATCGAATGGGGAGGCGCTGGCGCTCCGGCAGTCGATCCAGCAGGCGTGCGATGTCGATCCTTGCTTCCGTCGCGTTCGTATCGGAGCCCGCCAACACTTCGCTTTCTTCGTCCAGCGGATCATGCAGGAGATCCGTGCGCTCGCGGCGGCGCAACAGGTCGATCATCTTGTAGCGCGCGAGCGCGTACATCCAGGGCGTCAGCAACTGCCCGGGGTTGTACGTATGGCGCTGGTTGTGAATGGCCAACAGCGACTCCTGCACAAGATCCTCAACCTCGTCGGGCACGCTGGCGAGCCGCTTGCGGAAAAACGCACGCAAGTGCGCCGACGCATCCTTCAGGAAGGCCTGATACGCGGCAGCGTCGCCCGCCAGTGCACGTACCAGCAGGCCTCGCAGGCGCTCCTCGCTCATGCGGTAAGCCTCCTGGTTCCTTTATTCGTTGGCACGGGCAATTCGGTTACAAACCGCGGTTTCACGGCCGTTTCCGGCGCTGCGGTACATCCGCCATGCGACCGATCGTGCCTGTAACCGAAACCGGCAACCCGTCGAACTAGCCCACAGCAGTACAGCAAGCAACTGCCGCGACCCGTCGAGCCCGCCGCAATCGGGCGCAACGACCGGGATTTTCTCCGAACCGCATTGCGAGTGCAATTTCCAACGACCCGAGGAGTTCGACGTGAACAGACTGATTGCCACGACCCTGAGCCTGATGATTGCCGTGGGCGCAAGCTGCGCGCACGCGCAGGATTCGATGTCCAAGGACGAAATGAAAAAGGACGCGATGTCCAAGGAAGGCATGACCAAGGACGCGATGAAGAAGGACGCGATGTCCAAGGAAGGCATGGCCAAGGACGGGATGAAGAAGGACGCGATGTCCAAGGAAGGCATGGCCAAGGACGAGATGAAGAAGGACGCATCCACGAAAGAGGGAATGGCCAAGGACGCCATGTCCAAGGATGGCATGGCGCATTGATGCCGGATGCCCCGCGTCGCGCCACAGACCTAATGCGGCGCCGACGCGAGGGCCTGGAATCCGAGAAATAGCAGGGGCTGATGCACCATGTACACCGTGAGCGGCCAGCGACCGAGCAAACGAAGGACGCCAAGGTACCTGCCCGTATAGGCCCGCAGTGCGCGCGGCAGCGGCCCTTTTCCCGACTGCCAGACCCACGCCAGACCCATCCCGATCAGCACCACGCCGAACCACGGGAATACCGGAACGAAATCCTCCGTGTGCGGCTTGATCGGGGAAAAACCGATCCAGCTGAGCGTGTCCGCCGAGAACTGCGGCAAGTGCACGCCGACGCCTGCCGCGATCGCGGCGCACCCCAGCAGCAGGTTCCAGCGTCCCAGACCCTGCAGCGGAACCGCCAGGAGCAGGGCGAGCGCGACGAAGTGCAGCACGCCGAACCAGATGAAGCGCGCGTGAAAGAGGTAGGCACTGGCGACGGAAACGGCGGCGGCGCACAAGGCGATCTGCAACCACCGGCGCCAGAAGCGCCAGTAGCGCATCGCATAGGCCGCCGAACGACGCGAATCGACCGGCGCTGCGCGCTCGCGCAAGACGATGGAAACGCCGACGAGGAGCAGGAACTGCGCGACGATGGCGGTGCGCCATGCAATCCAGCCGGGATCATGGGTCATCGCGACATGGATGTAGCCGAAGTAGTTCAAGTCGTAGCAGAGGTGGTAGGCGATCACCTGCAGGATCGCAATGCCACGCGCAATGTCGACGATCGCCAGGCGCATCGTGTCGGCCGCAGGAGGAAGTGCGGCGATGATATCTCCGGAAGTCCGCGCCTGCGGCTGCAGGCCGTGGAATTATTTGGGCGCCGTGCCTGGCAGATCAGCCTCGCGATCGAGCGCCAGATTCAGTTCGAGGACGTTTACGCGCGTTTCGCCGAACAAGCCCATCTGGCGCTCGCGCGTGTGCGCGGCGACCAGTGCTTCCACCCGCTCGATCGGCATGGCACGCACCCGCGCGATCCGTGCCGCCTGATAGCGCGCTGCCGCCGGACTGATGTCGGGGTCCAGTCCGCTCGCAGACGCCGTGACCAGATCGACGGGAATCGGCAGTCCATTGCCGGGATCGGCGGCACGCAAGGCCTCGATGCGTTGACGCACGGCATCGGTGAGCGCCGGATTGATCGGACCGAAATTGGAACCGCCCGACGAGAGCGCGTTGTACGGTTGCGGCGTCGTCGCGGAGGGGCGTCCCCAGAAGTGCCTGGGATCGGCGAAGTTCTGACCGATCAGGCTGGAGCCGATTGCCGAATCGCCGCGAACGACGACGCTGCCTTCGGCCTGCGCGGGAAACGCCAGGTGCGCAATGCCGGCTACCAGGAGTGGATAGACCAGCCCCGTCAGGACGCAAAGCAAAGCGAAGAGAACGAGGGCGGGGCGAATCATGCGGGTCATGGCGAACTCCCGATCATGCGAGGCCCGTGGCGGCCAGGAGCATGTCGATCAACTTGATCCCGGCAAAGGGCGCCAGGATTCCGCCCAGTCCGTACACGAGCAGGTTCCGGCGCAGGACGACGGCGGCGCCCAGCGGGCGGTACCGAACGCCGCGCAGGGCGAGCGGGATGAGGGCGACGATGATCAGCGCATTGAAGATCACCGCGGACAGCACCGCGGAATTCGCGGTTGCGAGGCCCATGACGTTGAGCGCGCCCAACTGCGGATAGGTGCTGACGAAGGCCGCGGGAACGATCGCGAAGTACTTGGCAACGTCGTTCGCCACGCTGAAGGTTGTCAGGGCTCCTCGCGTCATCAGCATCTGCTTGCCGGTCTCGACGATCTCGATGAGCTTGGTCGGATTCGAGTCGAGGTCGACCATGTTGCCCGCCTCCTTGGCCGCCTGCGTGCCGGTGTTCATCGCGACCGCGACGTCGGCCTGCGCAAGCGCGGGCGCGTCGTTGGTGCCGTCTCCCGTCATGGCGACGAGCCGTCCCTGGCCCTGGTGCTCGCGGATCAGGGCCAGCTTGGCCTCGGGCGTCGCTTCTGCGAGGAAGTCGTCGACGCCGGCTTCGGCAGCAATGGCGGCCGCCGTGATTCGATTGTCGCCCGTGATCATCACGGTCTTGATGCCCATGCGGCGCAATTCCGCGAAACGGTCCTTGATGCCTCCCTTGACGATGTCCTTGAGCTCGACAATGCCCAGCACGCGCGCTCCATCGGCCACGACCAGCGGCGTGCTGCCGCGGCGCGCAACATCCTCGACCGACTGCGTGACCGAGCTCGGGAAGGCGCCGCCGTGCGCATCGACATGCGCGCGAATCGCATCGGCGGCGCCCTTGCGGATCGTTCGACCGCCAAAATCGACACCGCTCATCCGCGTATTCGCCGAAAACGCGATGAAGCGCGCGCCCAATGCCTGGATGTCGCGTTCGCGAATCTGGTGGCGCGATTTCGCCAGCACGACGATGCTGCGGCCCTCGGGCGTCTCGTCCGCGAGGGATGCGAGTTGGGCAATGTCCGCAAGTTCGGCCTCGCCGACGCCCGGGGCGGGAAGGAAGGTGGATGCCGAACGATTGCCCAGGGTGATCGTGCCGGTCTTGTCGAGCAGGAGCACGTCGACATCGCCAGCCGCCTCGATTGCGCGGCCCGACGTCGCGACGACGTTGGCCTGCATCATGCGTCCCATGCCGGCGACGCCGATCGCGGAGAGCAGTCCGGCGATCGTTGTCGGGATCAGGCAAACCAGCAGGGAAATCAGCACCGTGATCGATACGACCGAGCCCGCCTGCTGGGAATCCACGCTGAAGCTCGAGAACGGAAACAGCGTGACGGTGACCACGAGAAAGACGATCGTGAGCGCGATCAGCAGGATCGTGAGCGCGATCTCATTGGGAGTCTTCTGGCGTCGCGCGCCTTCGACCATGGCGATCATCCGGTCGATGAAGGCTTCGCCCGGATTGACCGTGACCCGCACGACGATCCAATCCGACAGCACGCGCGTTCCGCCGGTCACCGCCGAAAAATCGCCGCCGGCCTCCCGGATCACGGGGGCCGATTCGCCCGTGATCGCGCTCTCGTCGACGGCGGCAACGCCTTCGATCACGTCGCCGTCGGCAGGCATCGTGTCGCCGGCTTCGACGAGGACGACGTCGCCGCGGCGCAGGCTCGGACCAGGCGCCGACGTCCACTTCCGATTGCCTTCGGCGTCGAGTCCCGGGGCGCTCAGCTTCTTCGCCAGTACCTGGTTCTTCATGCCGCGCAAGGATGCGGTCTGCGCCTTGCTGCGACCCTCGGCAAGCGCCTCGGCGAAGTTTGCGAACAGGACCGTGAACCACAACCAGACCGCGATCCAGAAGATGAACGCGGAGGATGCTTCGCCGCGCCCGGCGACGCTCTGGATCCACAGGACCGTGGTCCAGATGCTGCCTGCGTAGACGACGAACATGACCGGATTGCGCCATTGCACGCGGGGATCGAGCTTGTGCAGGGCATCGATCGCGGCTGGCGCGAGCAGCTCGGGATCGAAAAGTCGGAAAGTCTTGCGGCTCATGGTGAGGTCTCAATGCGCTGCGAACAACTGCAAGTGCTCCACGACGGGACCGAGTGCCAGCGCGGGCACGTAGTTCAGGGCGCCGACCATCACCACGGTCCCGATCAGGAGCACGACGAACAGCGGCCCGTGCGTGGGCATGGTTCCCGACGTCGCCGCCAGACGCTTCTTCGCGGCGAGCGAACCTGCAACGCCGAGTACCGGGACCATCATGGCGAAACGGCCGAACCACATCGCGACCGCGAGCAGCCCGTTGTAGAAGGGCGTATTGGCGGACAAGCCGGCGAAGGCACTGCCATTGTTGTTGGCTGCCGAAGTGAACGCGTACAGGATTTCGCTGAAGCCATGGGCGCCCGGGTTGGCGATGCCCGCCTTTCCGTCGGCCGCGAGCACGGCGATCGCCGTACCCGCAAGCGCGAGGATCGGCGTCACCAGGATCGCCAGCGAGATCATCTTCATGTCGAACGCCTCGATCTTCTTGCCCAGGTATTCGGGCGTGCGTCCGATCATCAGTCCGGCGATGAAGACCGCCAGCAGTGCGAAAACGACCATGCCGTACAGGCCTGATCCGACGCCGCCGAAGACCACTTCGCCCAGCATCATGTTCCAAAGCGCAACGAAGCCGCCCATCGGCAGCAGGGAATCGTGCATCGTGTTGACGGCGCCACACGAGGCGGCTGTCGTCACCGCGACGAAGAGACCCGAATCGACGGGACCGAAGCGCAGTTCCTTGCCTTCCATGTTGCCGCCCGCTTGCAGTGCGCTTCCCGCCTGGTCGATTCCAAGATGCGCGAGCGCCGGGTTGCCCTGTTCTTCGAATGCGATCGCGGCAAAGGCCGATACGAGAAACAGCACGCTCATGGCCGCGAAGATGGCCCAGCCCTGGCGCCGATCTCCGACGATGCGGCCGAAAGTCAGGCAAAGAGCGGCCGGTATCGCGAAGATCGACACCATCTGGACGAAATTCGACAGAGGCGTGGGATTCTCATACGGGTGGGACGAGTTCGCGTTGAACAGGCCGCCTCCGTTCGTGCCGAGCATCTTGATCGCCTCTTGCGACGCGACAGGTCCCATCGGGAGGGTTTGTGTTTGTGTCTGCGCCCCGGCGGTCACCGGATTGCCCTGTGCATCCTTCACCGCTTGCCCGCCCGAATCGACGACGGGGTTCTGGAACTGCGTGGTCTCCAGGGTCTGCACGTCGCGGTAGGCCGAGAAATTCTGGATTGCGCCCTGGGACACGAGGAAGAGAGCAAGGATTGTCGACAGGGGCAACAGCACGTACAAGGTGATGCGCGTCAGGTCGAGCCAGGCGTTGCCGATCGTCGCGCTGTTGCGCCGGGCCAAGCCGCGGATCAAGGCGAACGCGACGGCGATGCCGCTGGCGGCCGAGATGAAGTTCTGTACCGCAAGCGCGAGCATCTGGGTGAGGTAACTCATCGTCGACTCGCCGGAGTAACCCTGCCAGTCCGTGTTCGTGACGAAGCTGACCGCCGTATTGAAGGAAGAATCCGGGCTCACGGCCGCCATGGCTTGCGGATTGAGAGGCAACCAGGCCTGCAGGCGCTGCATGGCGTAGACAAATATCGCGCCGACGAGGCTGAACACGAGGATCGCCAGCGCGTACTGGGTCCAGTGCATTTCGTCCTCGATCTTGATTCCGCAGGCGCGTGCCACCGCGGATTCCACGGGGCCGAAGACGCGCCGCAGGAGTCGGCCGACTGGACCGCCGGCCTTCTGGTCGACACACGCCGAAAGTGCGGGCTCGATCGCGAGCCCCGCCACGAGGACTGCAACGAAAAACAAACCGAGCATCACGGTGCCATGCTGACTGATCACAATTTCTCCGCGTCGATCAGGGCGAAGATCAGGTAGACGAGCAAGCCGATCGCCAGCACCGCGCTCAAACCGTGGATCCACGCCATGGTGCGTTCCTGTCTACTTGGTGTGGGGGAGCCCGCGCTTGCGCAGCGATTCACAGCCGCGCACGAGTGCGTGCAGCAAGGCGTAGAAGACCGCCAGAAGGAAAATCCAGAGAAAATCCATACGTGGCCGCCATGCTAGGCAGCGCGACGTAATTTCGGCGGAAGAAGATTCAGGTGGGGAGTAAAAAAGGCATAAAAAAGCAAAACCCCCCAGCCGCGAATCCGCTGAGGGGTTTTTCGCTTCTCCCGCTCCCGCAGAGCGGAAGAGGGGAATGCAATTACTGCGCGCGACGCGCGGACTCGACCGCCTCGTTCAATTCGTGCTCCGCGTCGCGCAGCATGTGTTCGGCGCGCGCGGCATGGCCACCCATGTCGTAGTGGTTGGCTTGCTGGGCGCGTTCCATGTCGTGAATGGCTTCCTGGATCTTCACGTGTACCTTGTGCAGGTCCTCCCAGTCATGGACCCGGTCGGCCATGGCAACCCCACCGGCGAAGGCGAGGCAGACGGGAAGTACAAACAGGATTTTCTTCATGTCGATTCCTTTGAGGTTCAGATGGATCAAGGGATGAGGCGATGCATCGCTGCAGGGAAACGGCGCAGAGCGTATCGCGAGAACGCGGCACCAAAACCGCGAATTCGTAACAATTCCTACATTGCGAAGCGATAGCCTACGCCCGATTCGGTCAGCAGGTGCACGGGCCGCGCCGGGTCTTCCTCGAGTTTGCGCCTCAGGTTTCCCATGTAGATGCGTGCGTAATGCGTGTGGTCGACGTGCGACGGCCCCCAGACGCCCTTGAGGACCTGACGGTGCGTCAGCACGGCATCCGGATGCGTCACGAGAAAGGCCAGCAGTCGATATTCGATCGGCGTGAGGTGCTGGATTTTTTCCTCGCGCCAGACGAGGCGTTTTTCCAGGTCGACACGCACCTTGCCGAACTCGACGACGCTCCTGGTCGAATTGCCGGCCCGATTGCGCCGGCGCATTTGCGCGCGTACGCGCGCCAGCAATTCACCCGCGCCAAATGGCTTCGTGAGGTAATCGTCCGCACCAGCATCGAGCGCTGCGATCTTCGCGGCCTCCCCGCTGCGTGCCGAGAGTACGACCACCGGAATGTCGGACCACGCTCGCAGTTCGCGGATCACGTGCATCCCATCCTTGTCCGGCAGACCAAGATCGAGGATCACGAGATCGGGCCTGCGCGTGCCGGTGTCGATGGTGCCGCGCTTGGCCGTGTCCGCGGCAAATACCTGGTAACCCTCGGACTCGAGTGCGAGTTGCACGAAACGGCGGATTTGCGCTTCGTCCTCGATGACGACGATCGTGCCCGCCGCGGGTTCGGCGAGCTCGCGCTCGGCCGGGGCGATTGCTTCATCCGCCGTCACGCGTTTTCTCCCGCATCCGCCGCAAGCTCGTCTTCGACCACGACCGGTGGCACGCCTTGCGGCAGTTCGATGACGAATCGGGCGCCGCCTCCGGGTCGGTTCTCCGCGCGGATCGTGCCGCCATGTGCCTCGACGATCGCGCGACAGATTGCCAGGCCCAGCCCGACGCCCGGAGTGTTGCTTTCCGTTACGCCTCTTGCAAACTTCTCGAAGATTTCCTCTTCGCGCCCCCGGGGCAAACCCGGTCCGTTGTCTTCGACCCAGATGGTCATGCGCCCGGGTTCCGCCGTCGCGCCGATCTCGATATTGCTGTCGTTGCCCGTGAATTTCGCGGCATTCTCGAGCAGATTCACCAGGACCCTCTCCATCAACATGGCATCGCATTCGAGCAAGGGCAGGTCACTGGGCAAGCGCACCCGCACGCGACGCGAACCCAGCACAGGCGTGATCGCCTGCAACGCCAGGCCGGCAATTTCCTCGAGCGAATGCCATTGTCGCTGCAAGGCGACGCGGCCGGCCTGCAATCGCGCCATATCCAGGAGATTCTCGACCAACGAAGCCAGGCGCCTCGCCTGCTCGCGGATCTCGTCGGCGACCTCGGACTGCGGACCTGTCAGCGCGGGCTGCGCGAGCCGCAGGGAATCCGCCAGTCCAATCAGCACGGTGAGCGGTGTGCGCAGGTCGTGGGAGATGGCCGAAAGCAAGGAATTGCGCAGGCGCTCGGATTCGATCTGCAAGGTCGACTGCTGCGCCACATCGACGTAATGGACGCGCTCGAGCGCGATCGCGATCAGTCGCGCGACCGTATCGAGCAATCGGCCCTGCTCGGGTCCCTGCAGGCGCTCGGGGGAAGTAGGCATGACCGCAATCAATCCGCGCACTCGCATGGGCGCCTTGAGAGGCACGTACAGGATGGGGTTCGCCGGCAGCGTATCGGTCCCGAGGCCGGCCGCTTCACCGTGATCCACCGCCCATTGCGCCAGACCCAGTTCGATCGGCGCCGCGTGCTCGCCCACGGCGGAATCCGCCGGCGCGAGGACTCGGCCGCCGTCGTCGAGCAGCAACAGCACCGAACGCGCGGCGAACTCCGCCTCGAGAAACCGGTCGCAGATCTCCGCGATCTGCTGGGGCAGCAGGGCACCGGAAAGTTCCCGGGCCATCTCGTACAGGGCGCGGACCCGGCTTTCGCGGCGTGTCGCCATTTGCGCCTGGTATTGCAGGCCCGCCGTTAGTTGTCCCGCGACCAGCGCGACTGCCAGCATGACCCCAAAGGTGATGAAGTACTGGGAGTCGTAGACGTTGAAGGAAAAACGAGGCGGAATGAAGAAGAAATCGAATTCCGCGACGCTGAGCACCGCCCCGAGCACAGCGGGCCCTCGGCCGAAGCGAATTGCGATGAGAACCACGGTCAGCAGGAACAGCATGACCAGGTTCATCGGGGCGAGGACCCTTTCCAAGGGCCAGGCCACGAGTGCGGCGAGTGCGCATCCGAATGTGCTCCATGCGTAGCCCGGCCAGGAAGCCTGCGGATCGGACCCGCCCGGTTCACCGCTTGCCCTTGCGCGTGCGCGGCCCCCCGGGATTTGCGCGATCCGCGTGACTTCGAGGTCCGGCGCTCGCGCCGCGAGGCGTTCCGCGAAGGAACCGCGCCAGGGGCGCCAGCGCTGGCCGCGGCTGCCGCCGACCACGATTTGTGCGAGATTGTGCAGGCGCGCGAACCTGACGATCGCGTCGACGGCATCGCTCGACGCGAGACTCGCGGTTTCGGCGCCGAGCGATTGGGCGAGTTTCAGCCACTGCAGCGCCAAGTTGCGCGAAGTCGCGCCGGCACGTGCGGTGCGCGGAGTTTCCACAAATACCGCGTGCCAGGGCACATCCAGTCGCGCCGCAATGCGTGCCGCTCCGCGCACGACCCGATCGCCGTCCGAGCCCGGTGCGACGCAGGCAAGCACCGATTCGCGGGTCTGCCATACCGGAGACACGGCCCGGTCGCGCCGGTACTCGAGCATTTCGACATCGACGCGATCCGCGGTACGGCGCAAGGCAAGTTCCCGAAGGGCAATGAGATTTCCCTTGCGAAAGAAGTTGCGAATCGCGCGTTCGGCCTGGTTGGGCAGATAGACCTTGCCCTGGCGCAGTCGCAGCAGCAGTTCGTCGGGCGTGACATCCACGAGCACGACTTCCTCGGCGCTGTCGAAGACGCGATCCGGAATCGTTTCCCAGACGCGAATGCCGGTGATTCCACTGACCACGTCATTGAGGGTTTCCAGGTGCTGGACGTTGATCGTCGAGTAGACGTTCACGCCTGCCGCCAGAAGTTCCTCGACGTCCTGCCAGCGCTTCGGATGCCGGGAGCCCTCCACGTTGCTGTGCGCGAGTTCGTCGACGAGCAGCAACTGCGGCTTGCGCGCGAGCGCGGCATCGAGGTCGAATTCCGGCAGTCGCCGGCCACGGAGCAAGGTCTCACGCAGGGGCAGTCGCTCCAGGCCGGCGGTCATTTCCTCGGTTTCGGCGCGCCCGTGCGTCTCGACCACGCCGATCACGACGTCGACCCCTTGTTCGCGCTCGCGCCGGGCGGCGCTGAGCATCGCGAAGGTCTTGCCGACACCTGCGGAAGCGCCGAAGAAGATCTTCAGGCGCCCGCGCTTCGCCCTTTGCGCGTCCTTGCGGATGCGCTCGAGCAGTTGCTCCGGATCCGGGCGTGCGCGGGCATCCGGCGCGGACGCCTCGCGCGCCGCTTCGAGGCGGTCGTCGCTTGAGTCGGAATCTGAGTCCTCGTCCGCGTTCACCGCATCAGTCCCTGCAGATAGGCGTCGCGCTCGGCGGGTGGTTTTGCGGCAAGGGCGCGCACGGCATCGTAAAAGCGCGCTAGCTCGCCATGATTCTGCGCCAGCATCGTCGCGAAGGCCGGCACGTAGTCCCGATAGGCGGCCATGGCCCCGATGCGCGCGTTGTTCCAGGTTTGCCCGAACGCTTCATCATAGCCCGGGTACCCGCCCCAGGACCCATCGCGCAGCGCCACGTAGCGCTCGTGCATGCGATGCAGGATTTCCTGTTTGCGCTCTTGCTTTTGCGCGTCATTCGCCGTGCCGGCATACAGCGCTTCGAGCTCGGTGCGCGCCTGCGCGACGAGCGCGCGCACGTCGCTGCGGCGTTGCTGCGAGACCTGGAACTGGGCGGCAAGCTGCGGCTCGCCCCGCTCGGCGACCCAGCGTGCAAGTCCTTCCTCCTCGACTTCCGTGGCAAAGCTTTCGTTGAAGCGCGTATCGCCGCGCACGTAAAGGATCTGGTGCGCGAGCTCATGGAAGATCATGCGAGCCACTTCGGTCTCCGGCCCGTTGATGTAGGTGCTCAGCAAAGGGTCGGAGAACCAGCCCAGCGTCGAATACGCAGGCACCGGCGCGACGAAACTGTCCCAACCTTCGACGGCGAGTTCCTGCGCGAGCTGATCGGCGTCGCGCTCTTGGAAGTATCCGCGGTACGCCGCGCAGCCAAAGACGGGGTAGCACCACGTCTTGAGGGCAAGCGAGTACGCGGGTGCGGCAAAGACGTCCCAGACGACGCTCGAGCGTTTGAGCTCGGCATAGTTGCGGTAGCTGCGATTGTCGGGAAGGCCGAGTTTTGCGCTGGCGAAGGTGCGCATGCGTTGCGCGAGTTCCAGGCGCTGCTTGAGCTGCGGCGCAGTCGCCGGGTCCGCCAGCCAGTCGTCGATCGGACGGGCCGCGCGCAGTACGGCGATCTCACCGGCCGCCGCCTGCGAGTAATAGGGGATCGCCTCGCAACCGGCCAGCGCCAGGAGGATCGCTGCCAGTGCCGCCAGGTGTCCCAACCGCGCGAGCGCCGGAATAATCACCGCAGCAGAATATCCCGAGTTTCCCTAAAATATGGGATTCGCGAGCGCACCTGCGCGGCGCGAAACCAAGCGAAAGAGGGGGGATTCATGGGCCACGCTGACCAGGCTGGTGCGTTCGAGCAATTCTGGATGCCGTTCACGCCGAACAAGGAGCAAAAGCGCGAGCCGCGCATGTTCGAGCGCGCGGAGGGGATGTACTTTTTCACGCCCGACGGCCGCAAGCTCATCGATGCCTCGGCCGGGCTCTTCTGCGTGGCTGCAGGGCACTGTCGCCCCGAGATTTCCGAAGCCGTGTACCGGCAGCTCAAGACCCTGGATTACTCCGCGACCTTCTCCCGTGGGCATGCCGGCGCATTCGAATTGGCGACGCGCGTGGCGGCACTCACGCCGGAAGGCGTCAACCGCGTGTTCTTCGTCAACTCCGGCTCGGAAGCGATCGATACGGCGATGAAGATCGCGCTGATGGTCCATCGTGTGCACGGCCAGTCGCAACGCCAGATCTTCATTTCGCGCGAGCGTGCGTATCACGGGGTGAACATGGGCGGCGTGGCTCTCGGCGGCATGGTGAACAACCGCCGCGCGTTCGGCACCGGCCTGGCGGGCGTCTATCACATGCGCCATACGGCACTGCCCGAAAATCGCTTCACCAAGGGCCAGCCGCAGACCGGCGCCGAGCTTGCCGACGACCTTGCACGCTTTTGCCAGCTCTATGGCGGTGAAAACATTGCCGCGGTGTTCGTGGAACCGACCGTCGGTTCGTTCGGCTGCCTGCCGCCACCCAAGGGCTATCTCGAGCGGCTGCGGGCCATCTGCGACCAGCACGGCATCCTGCTGGTTTTCGATGAGGTCATTTGCGGATTTGGCCGGCTGGGCGCGAACTTCGGCGCGCAGGCGTTTGGCGTGACGCCCGACATCATGACCATGGCCAAGGCGCTTACGAACGGCGCGCAGCCGATGGGGGCCGTGGCCGTCAAGCAGGGCATCTACGACGCCATCACCGAGGCCGGCCCCGAGCGCGGCATCGAGTTTTTCCACGGATATACCTATTCGGGCCACCCAGCCGCCTGCGCGGCGGGCCTGGCAATGATGGACATCCTGGCCAAGGATGACCTGGTCGGCCGGGCGCGTGGCATGAGCGCCTACTTCGCCGATGCGATCCATTCTTTGCAGGGCGTCCCGGTGATCGGCGACATCCGATCGATGGGCATGCTCGCGGCGGTGGAATTGACGAGTTCCGGGACCCCGGGAGCGCGCGGGCACGAGGCGCAAAAACGCCTGTTCGACCGCGGCGTGCACCTCAAGAGCACCGGCGAATCCCTGATCATTGCGCCGCCGCTCATCACCGAGAAGTCGCACATCGACCAGATCGTCGCGACCCTGCGGGAGGTCCTCGTTTCGTTGCCGTGAGATTGCGATTGCGCATGCTTCCGCGCGGGCGCGTGCCTGTATACTGCGGCTTTACCGGCGGACCATGACCAAGTACGTTTTCGTCACTGGAGGCGTGGTGTCTTCCTTGGGGAAGGGAATCGCCTCCGCCTCGCTTGGCGCGATTCTCGAATCGCGCGGCCTCACAGTCACCCTCGTCAAGCTCGATCCCTACATCAACGTCGATCCTGGAACGATGAGTCCGTTCCAGCACGGCGAGGTTTTCGTGACGGAAGACGGCGCGGAAACCGACCTGGACCTGGGACACTACGAACGATTCGTGTCCTCGCGCATGCGGCGCGTGAACAATTTCACGACCGGCCAGATCTACGACTCGGTCATTCGCAAGGAGCGGCGCGGCGAGTACCTGGGCAAGACGGTCCAGGTGATCCCGCACATCACGAACGAAATCCAGGAGTTCATCGAGCGCGGGGCGCGGGGCGCCGGAAAGTCGCGTGCGGATTCGAACGCGGATTCCAAAGTGGATATCGCGATCGTCGAGATCGGCGGCACGGTCGGCGACATCGAGTCGCTGCCTTTCCTCGAGGCCGTGCGCCAGATGAGCTTGCGCCTGGGCACCGGTAGCGCCTGCTTTGTCCACCTGACGCTCGTGCCGTTCATTCCGGCAGCCGGCGAACTCAAGACCAAGCCGACTCAGCACAGCGTGCAAAAGCTGCGCGAAATCGGCGTGCTGCCGGACGTGCTTTTGTGCCGGGCCGACCGCCCGATTCCCGACGACGAGCGCGCCAAGATCTCGCTGTTCTCCAATGTGCCGCTCGACGCGGTGATCTCGGTCTGGGACGCGGACTCGATCTACAAGATTCCGTCGATGCTGCACAAGCAGGGGCTCGACCAGATCGTCTGCACCAAGCTCAATATCGCTGCCAAGCCGGCCGACCTTTCGTCCTGGACGCGCCTGGTCGAGGCGCTCGAGCATCCGCACGGCGAGGTGCGCATCGGCATGATCGGCAAGTACGTCGAACTTTCGGATTCGTACAAGTCGCTCAATGAGGCACTCATCCACGCCGGCATCCAGACGCGCACGCGCGTCGTGATCGAATACGTGGACTCGGAGCTGATCGAACAACAAGGCCTGCCCGACCTCTCGCATCTGGACGCCATCCTGGTCCCCGGCGGCTTCGGGCGGCGCGGCGCCGAGGGCAAGATCCAGGCGATTGCCTATGCGCGCGAGCATGGCGTGCCGTACCTGGGCATCTGCTTTGGCATGCAACTGGCGACGATCGAATTCGCGCGCAACGTCTGTGGGCTGGCGGGCGCCAACAGCACCGAATTCGAGCGCGACACCGCGCATCCCGTCGTCGCATTGATCACGGAATGGGTAGACCGCAGCGGCCGCACGGAGCAACGCACCGAGCGCTCGGACCTCGGCGGCACGATGCGCCTGGGTTCGCAGCGCTGCCCGGTCGATCCGGGAACGCTTGCCTACAAGATCTACGGCCCGGAGGTGAACGAGCGCCACCGTCACCGCTACGAGGTCAACAACAACTACGTGCCACAGCTCGAGGCCAAGGGTCTGCGCATCAGTGCGCGTACGCCCACCGAGAATTTGCCGGAAATCATGGAGCTGCCTTCGCATCCGTTCTTCATCGGTGTGCAATTCCACCCGGAATTCACCTCGACGCCGCGCGGCGGCCACCGTCTGTTCAGCGAGTTCATTTCCGCGGCGGTGGCGTTCCGCCAGCGCCGCGTCGACGCGCCGCTGCGCAAGTTCGCGGCATGAAGGCCGGCACGAAGCTGGTGCCGACGGCGCAAATCCCGGAGTCCCGATGAAGCTGTGCGGGTTCACGGTTGGCCTGGACCAACCCTTGTTCGTCATCGCCGGTCCCTGCGTGGTCGAATCCGAGGATCTGGCCATGCGGGTGGCGGAGCACTTGAAGAAAACCACGGACGAGCTGGGCATGCCGTTGATCTTCAAGGCCAGCTACGACAAGGCCAACCGCAGCTCGGACTCATCCTTTCGCGGCTTGGGCAGGGATCAGGGCCTGCGCATCCTGGCCAAGGTGCGCGCGCAGATCGGTGTCCCGGTCCTGACCGACGTGCATACCGAAGAGGAAATCGACGCCGTCGCGTCCGTGGTCGACGTCATCCAGACGCCCGCTTTCCTGTGCCGCCAGACGGATTTCATCCATGCTTGCGCCCGCAGCGGCCGGCCGGTCAACATCAAGAAGGGGCAGTTCCTGGCGCCCGGCGACATGCGCAACGTCGTGGAAAAGGCGCGGCACGCCGCTCGCGAGGCGGGGCTGGACGTGGACCGCTTCCTGGCCTGCGAGCGCGGCGCGAGCTTCGGATACAACAACCTGGTGAGCGACATGCGCTCGCTTGCCATCATGCGCGATACGAATTGCCCGGTCGTATTCGATGCAACGCATTCGGTGCAGTTGCCGGGTGGCCAGGGCACCAGCAGCGGCGGCCAACGTGAGTTCGTGCCCGTGCTGGCGCGGGCTGCGGTGGCGAGCGGTATTGCCGGCGTATTCCTGGAAACGCACCCGGACCCGAAAAATGCGAAATCGGATGGCCCCAACGCGGTGCCGTTGCAGCACGTGCGCGCCTTGCTCCAGAGTCTGCGCGACCTGGACCGGGTCGTGAAGTCGGCGCCTCTGCTCGAAAAGGATTTTTCCGCCATTTAGCGATTGGGAAGGGAATTGGCATGAGTGCAATCGTAGATATCGTCGGACGCGAGATCCTCGATTCCCGGGGCAATCCCACGGTCGAGTGCGATGTGCTGCTCGAAAGCGGCGTGATGGGGCGCGCAGCGGTGCCGAGCGGCGCCTCGACCGGGACGCGGGAGGCGGTGGAATTGCGCGACGGCGATAAATCGCGTTACGGCGGCAAGGGCGTGCAAAACGCGGTCGAGCACCTGAACACGGAAATCTCCGAGGCCATCATGGGTCTGGAAGCGGCCGAGCAGGCATTCCTGGACCGCACGCTGATCGACCTCGATGGCACCGAGAACAAGTCGCGCCTGGGCGCGAACGCGACGCTCGCCGTCTCGCTGGCCGTTGCCAAGGCGGCCGCGGAGGAGTCGGGACTGCCGCTGTACCGCTACCTGGGCGGCGTGGGTGCCGTGCAGATGCCCGTACCGATGATGAATGTCATCAACGGCGGTGCCCATGCCGACAACAACCTCGACGTGCAGGAATTCATGATCGTGCCGGTTGGCGCACCGTCGTTTTCCGAGGCGCTGCGCTATGGGGCCGAGGTGTTCCATGCGCTCAAGAAGCGCCTGCATGCGCGTGGCCTGGCGACCTCCGTCGGCGACGAAGGTGGTTTCGCTCCGAATGTGAAGAACCACGAAGAGGCGATCAAGCTCATCCTCGAGGCGATCGGCGACGCCGGCTATGAGGCGGGCACGCAGGTCGCCCTGGCACTCGATTGCGCAAGCTCCGAGTTCTATCGCGACGGCCGCTACCACCTGGATGCCGAGGGGCTCCAGCTCACCTCCCGCGAATTCACCGACGTACTTGCGCAATGGTGCGAGCGCTACCCCATCCTGTCGATCGAGGATGGAATGGCCGAAAACGATTGGGACGGCTGGGAGACCCTGACGCAACGTCTCGGGGCCAAGGTGCAGCTCGTGGGCGATGACATTTTCGTCACGAATACGCGAATCCTGCGCGAAGGCATCCGGCGATCGATCGCCAATTCGGTCCTGATCAAGGTGAACCAGATCGGCACGCTCACGGAAACGCTGGCTGCCATTGAAATGGCCAAGACGGCCGGCTACACGGCCGTGATCAGCCACCGGTCTGGCGAAACCGAGGACGCGACCATTGCCGATATCGCAGTTGCAACCAATGCAATGCAGATCAAGACGGGCTCGCTTTCCCGCAGCGACCGCATGGCGAAATACAACCAGTTGCTGCGCATCGAGGAGGACCTGGGGGACATCGCCCGGTATGCCGGCCGCGATGCGTACTACAACCTTGCTTGAGACGGCTTGGTCGCATTGCTTGCTCCGAATCGCTTGATATGAATCGCCTGCCCCTGCTCCTCGCCGCGTTGGTCGTGGCGATCCAATGGCCCCTGTGGTTCGGCCATGGGGGCTGGATGCGGGTCTGGGATTTGCGCCATCAGCTCGCGGCGCGCCAGGACGTCAATACGGGCCTGCGCGCCCGCAACCAGGCCCTGACCGCCGAACTGGCAAGCTTGCGCCAGGGCAGCGAGGCGATCGAAGAGCGGGCGCGCGGGGAACTGCACATGATCCGCCCCGACGAGACGTTTTTCCAGTTTCCGCCCGGGGCGGCCACGCAAGGCGACGCAGACGCCCAGGCAGGCCGCTAAAAGCGACCCGTGCAGCATGCTGGAAAGGGCCTGCTAGCCCAGCCGCTCCATTTCCGCATGAAATAAAGCCGCGCGTCGCACGTACGACTGCGCGTTCTGCACCAGGCGTTCAATGTCCTCCGGCCCCAGGTGACGGATGACACGCGCGGGTGCTCCAACCGCCAGGCTGGCCTCGTCCAGGACCTTGCGTTCCGGCAGGAGGCTGCAGGCGCCGACAAGGCAGTTGCGACCGACGACGCAGGCATTGAGAACGACCGACTGGATGCCGATCAAGGAACCGTCGCCGATCGTGCAGCCGTGGAGCATCGACTGGTGGCCGATCGATACGCCGGCACCGATTGTCAGGGGCATCCCCGGGTCGGCATGCAGCACGCATCCGTCCTGGATGTTGGTTTCGTCGCCGATGACGATCGGTTCATTGTCGCCGCGCAGGACCGCGCATGGCCAGACGCTGGCGCGCGCCCCGATGACAACCGAGCCGATCAGCACGGCGCTCTCGTGAACGAACGCGCTGGGGTGAATTTCGGGTTTGCGCGCGCCCAATCGGTAGATCGCCATTCGGGTACCTCCATGCGTGATGCCGCAGGTAATGGGCCATTTAGATTACTTCATGCACTCGGCCTAGCGGCATTCGCTAGGACAACGCGCCTTTGCAGCGTGCTCTGTCTCGGACAAACGACGTAGCCTGTTCAACGCCGCATTTAAGTCAACGGAGCTAATTGCGCGACGCCGTTCAGAAAAATCTGCCGGGTAATTCTTGATAGACAAAAGGCGTTATCGCACGGGGTCCGGCACCGCTGTACTCTGAATCATCGTTACAGGCTGGCTCCGAATTTTCGCTTCGGGTCCTTGCAGCCGAATCCCGGGAAAGGTTGTGCATTGATGTTGTCGCTACGCGATCATGTGCGGGGCCTGCTGCGCGTCCGAAGGGACCGCGCCTTGCCACGCCGCAGTGGCAAACCGTCGATTGGTGCATGCGTGGTCGCTGGCGACCTTCGCATGACGGTGCAGGCCGGTTTGAGTGAAGAATTGTGGCATTGGTTGATGGATCAAGGCTGGCGCGAACTCACCTATCGTCCAGACCGTCGCCATTACCGCGAAGTGCCCGCGGCCTGGGTGACGCGGCTCATCGACGCCATGCCGGAGACTCGCTCGCTGGTGCTGGGCGCGGCCGTGACCAAGGCGTCTCTTCGGCCCACCCTCGGCGACCCCACCGCGCTGCCTTCCTACGTAGTTCGCGAATAGCCGCCCGCTGGCGCGCGGCAAAGCGCCGCGCGCGCTTGCGCAATCCGCCGGATACCATTTCGTCCTTGTGCGCCCCCTTCGGGGCGCTCTCGGTATTTGGCGCAATGACGAAATACTTCACGGTGCACCCGCAAAATCCGCAGCCCCGATTGCTGCGTCAGGCTGCGGAAATGCTGGCCGACGGCAACGTCGCGGCGCTTCCGACCGACTCGTGCTATGCGATCGCTTGCCATCTTGACGACAAGCCAGCCGTCGAAACGATCCGGCGCATCCGCGGCATCGACGAGCGCCATCACCTGACGCTCCTGTGTCGCGACCTCTCCGAGATCTCCTCGTATGCGCGCGTGGACAACGCCGCCTACCGCCTGTTGCGGCTTGCCACGCCGGGTCCCTATACCTTCATCCTGGAGGCGACGCGCGAGGTGCCGCGGCGCGTATCGCACCCTTCGCGCAAGACGATCGGCATTCGCATTCCGGACCATCCTGTGGCATTGCAGTTGCTGCAGGAGCTCGGCCAGCCCCTCATCGCCTCGAGCCTGCAGCTGCCGGGCGACGCGTTGCCCCTGAACGATGTGGAAGAGATCCGCCAGCGCCTGGACAAGGAAATCGACCTCGTACTGGACGCGGGGAGTTGCGGGGTCCAGCCCAGTACCGTCATCGACCTTACGAGCGGCGCCGCGCGGGTGCTGCGCCAGGGCAAGGGCGCACTCGAGCCGCTCGGGCTCGCCTGACCCCGACTGCTAGACTGCTGCCTTCCATTTGCCAGGGAGCGGCGCGGCCCGGACGAGGCGCGCGCGCGTACACATGTTTTCGGATCGGGTTTTGTCGGGGATGCGCCCCACGGGCGCGATGCACATCGGTCATTTTCACGGCGCGCTCAAGAATTGGGTGCGCATGCAGGACGAGCACCCGTGCTTTTTTTTCGTGGCCGACTGGCACGCGCTGACCACGCATTACGACACCACCGAAGTGCTCGAGACGAGCGCGTGGGACATGCTGATCGACTGGTTCGCGGCGGGCATCGATCCGGCGAAAGCGACGATCTTCATCCAGTCGCGCGTGCCCGAGCACGCCGAGCTCTTCCTCCTGCTCGCGATGTCGACGCCCCTGGGCTGGCTGGAGCGTGTTCCCACGTACAAGGACCAGATGGAGCGCCTGCGCGACAAGGACCTGTCGACCTACGGTTTCCTCGGCTACCCGCTCATGCAGGCAGCCGACATCCTCGTCTATCGCTCCAACCTGGTTCCGGTCGGCGAGGACCAGGTGCCGCACATCGAGATGACGCGCGAGATCGCGCGACGCTTCAACCACCTGTTCGGCCGCGAGTCCGGTTTCGAGGAAAAGGCGATGGCGGCCGTCAAGAAGCTGGGCGCCCGCCGCAGCAAGCTCTATCTGGAACTGCGATCGCGCTACCAGGAGCAAGGCGACGAGGATGCGCTCGAGCAGGGGCGCGCACTGCTTGCGCAATCGCAGAGCGTTTCGCTGGGCGATCGCGAGCGCCTGTTCGGCTACCTGGAGGGCGCGCGCCGCGTGATCCTCGTCGAACCGATGGCGGTCCTCACGGATTCGCCGCGCCTGCCGGGCCTGGACGGACAGAAGATGTCCAAGAGCTACGGCAACGATATCTCGATGCGCGAGGATCCGAAGTCGCTCACCGAAAAAATCCGTCGCATGGTGACCGATCCGGCGCGCGTGCGCCGCAACGATCCGGGCAATCCGGACAAGTGCCCGGTGTGGCAACTGCACCAGGTGTATTCGAACGACGAGACGCGCCAATGGGTCCAGCAAGGCTGCCGCAGCGCGAGCATCGGCTGCCTCGATTGCAAGCAACCGGTGATCGACGCGATGCTTGCCGAGCAGGAACCCTGGCGCCAGCGCGCACAACCCTACCTCGACGATCCTTCGCTCGTTCGCTCGATCGTTGCCGACGGGTGTGACCGCGCTCGGGCCGTGGCACAGGAGACGATGCGCGACGTGCGCGAGGCGATGGGCCTGGGCTACACGTGATAGGATGAATGCATCATGATCACCGGAAGTCTGGTCGCAATCGTCTCGCCGATGCGCGAGGATGCTTCACTCGATTTCGACGCTTACCGGCGCCTGGTCGACTGGCATGTCACGGAAGGCACGAGCGCGATCGTATCGGTCGGCACCACCGGCGAATCGGCCACGGTAGATCCCGAAGAGCACGTCGAATTGATTCGCGTCGCGGTGGAAGCCGCGGCGGGAAGGGTTCCGGTCATCGCCGGCTCGGGTGCGAACTCCACCCGCGAGGCGGTCGAGTTGACGACTCGCGCAAAGGCCGTGGGGGCGAGTGCCAGCTTGCAGGTCGTTCCTTATTACAATCGGCCGACCCAGGAAGGCATGTATCGCCATTTCCGCACGGTGGCCGAATCGGTCGACCTGCCTGTCATCCTCTACAACGTACCGTCGCGCACCGCCGCCGACCTCCAGGTGGACACGACGCTGCGCCTGGCGCAAGTGCCCGGGATCATCGGTCTGAAGGATGCAAGCGGCGACCTCGCGCGCGTTGTCGACATGCGCCGCCGTGGGCGCGCGGATTTTGCTCTATACAGCGGCAATGACGACAGCGCACTTGCCTTCGTGCTGTTGGGAGGCAATGGCGTCATTTCGGTAACCGCGAATGTCGCACCGCGGCAGATGAGTGCAATGTGCGCCGCGGCAATCGCGGGCGATCTTGCGCGCGCCCGATCGATCAACGAGCGTTTGATGCCCTTGCATCAGAAACTGTTCGTGGAGCCCAATCCAATTCCAGCAAAATGGGCCCTTGCCAAGTTGGGCCGTATCGAGGGGGGTATCCGCCTGCCCTTGCTGCCGCTGTCGGCAGGTGCGCAAGACGTCGTGGCCGGAGCGATGCGCGAGGCCGGCGTCCTCTAGGATTTCGTCCGTTCGATCAATCGGGAGTGAAATGGTGTTTCGGATATTGGCGCCGACCGGGCGCGGGTTTGCAATGAGCGCACGAAGCGCTTGGCGTGCGGGGTTCCTGCTCGCGTGTTTTCTTTCCTTGAGCGCTTGCTCCTGGCTGCACTTTGGCGAATCGGACGACACGTACGACTATCGCAAGTCCAAGCCGCGCCAGGAGCCGCTGGACGTGCCACCCGATCTTTCGCAACTACCGAAGGACGACCGCTACGCACTGCCTGCGGGGGGCGCCACGGGTGGCACCAACCCATCGCAAAATGCCGCGGCTGCGCAAGCGTCCGCGCAAACAGCTGCGCCGGCCCCGTCGGCTTCGTCTGGAGTTCTTCCTCCGGTTGCGCCCCCCGCTGGCGTGCCATCCCCCGGTACGGTAGCGGTTCCTCCCGCTCCCCCCGTTGCTCCGGTTCCGGTCGGGGCTGCGCCCATGGGCATCGTCGCGCCTGCGGTGCCAGGCGCGCGCATCGTGCGCGACGGCGATCAGCGCTGGCTGGAGGTCAATGCCTCTCCCGAACTCGCCTACAGCACCATCAAGGAGATGTGGACCGGCATGGGGTACAAGATCGAGGTCGACGAACCGGCGCTCGGTCTGGTCGAGACCAACTGGTCGGAGGTGCGTCCCGAGGTCAAGGAAGACGCCTTGCGCAACGGACTGCACCGCGTCTTCGGTGCCTTCGACTCCAACGGCGAGCGCAACAAGTTTCGCGCGCGCATCGAGCGCACGCCCGGCAACACTTCGATCATCACCATCACGAACAAGGAACTCGAGGAGGTCTACGACTCGCCGGCGAAGGATTCGACGAAATGGCAGTATCACGCGCCGGATCCCGAACTCGAGGCCGCGATGCTGCAAAGACTGGCGTTGCATTTCATGCCCGTGCAGCCCTTTGCGGTTGCCGTCGCGCCGGCAGCGCTACCTGCCGCAGGTGCGCCGGCCGCGCCCGCAAGTGCGCCTGCCGCAACACAACCAGCGCCAGCCGTCCAGGAGTCGAGCATCAATCCGGGCGTGCACAAGGTGACGGCGGCTGGAGTGGTGAGCCTGCAGGTCGAGGACTCGCTGGAACGGACATGGCGGCGCGTCGGCATTGCGCTCGACCGCGGCGGCTTTACGGTGGAGGATCGCCGGCGCGACAAGGGCTCGTATTCGGTGCGCTATCTCGATCCGGATTACGAGCAGGCCGAGCGAGAGAGAAAAAGCTGGTGGGACAAGATCTTCAACTCCGACGCGAAGGTGCCGGAGCAGCAGTTCCAGATCGTGATGAGCGCGAACGGAGCGATCACCGCGGTTGAGATCCAGGACAAGGATGGCAAGCCGGACAGCAGCGATACCGCCAAGCACATCCTCGACCAGATCATGGAACAGCTGCGCTGACGCGACCACCCGCCTAAGGTGAGGCTGCCCTCCGAAGCTGCGTAGCAGCGAAGGAGGGCAAGAAAAAGGGCCGGCAATTGCCGGCCCTTTTTCATGACGCAAACCGCCGATTACTTCTTCGAGCTGTCCTTGGACTGATCGGCAGGCGCGGGCGTCGCGGGTGCAGCACCCGGGGCCGGTGCATTCGCATCCGGAGCGGGCGCAGGCGCGGGGGCGGGAGGCGGTGCGGGCGGGGGCGGCGGCGCGGGCTTGTCACATGCGGCCAACGCGGCCACCGACAGAGAAGCGGCGATGAGCAATTTCTTCACGGTGTATTCCCTTCTAATAAAAATGATTGCCAACAGGAACCTCTTGGCGAGTCAACCGCCGACAACTATACGCAAGCTGCGCGTGGACTCCATACCTGCAAGGTATGCATATTGCGCACAAGCTTCGTACCGGCGCCGGCCATCGCCAAGCGACGACCTCAAACTCCCCGGCGCGGGATTATAGCCTTGACAACTCCGGGGGCGCCTCAACTCCCTTATCCCTATTTGACGGCAAGGTGTATCCAGCCGAACCGATACCACTCGTGCAGTTGCGCGGGGAAACCGCTCGCCCAATCGGCATCTGCCGAGCATAGCGCCTTGCCGGACAGGTGTCTTTGGTTCGCCAGATCCCTCAGTAGCCTCGCTGAGAACGAGTGAGCGTCGATCAGTTCCCCATTGAACGCAAAGTCATTGCCCTCGTAGAGCATGCGGCTTCGCAGGTCCAGCGCGATACCCTCGACGCCCGCGCGACGCGCAAAGCGGGCCAGATCCAGGGCGCGGCGAGGGGGCTCGAAGACGGTACCCGCGCGTGGTTCACTCAGGTGCTCGAGGATCGTGCGCCGTGCATCGAGCCGGGACGGCCTTGCACGGCGCAACTCGCGCAAGGCCGAATCGATCATTGCGGCAGGCACGCGCGCGGGTGCCTGTGCCGGCGCGCGGATTCCGTCGGCGATCCGGCGCGTTGCCGATGCGGACCGGGCGTGGCGTTCGCTCCATGCATCGAAAAGCTCCCGCGTGCTCGGGAGACGAAAGCCGATCGAGATCGTCATGCATTCGCCCAATGCGACACCTTCATGCGCGACCCCGGGCGGCAGGTAGAGGAGGTCGCCCGGATCGAGCACCCACTCCTGTTCGCCGCGAAAGCGCGACAGAACGCGCAGGGGCGCGCCCTCCACCAGCGCCGGGTCGTATCGCGTTGCGATACGCCAGCGTCGCCGGCCATGTGCCTGGAGCAGGAACACGTCGTATTGGTCGACGTGCGGACCAACACCGCCGCCGTCGCCGGCCAGCGAGATCATCACGTCGTCAAAACGAGCGTCGGGCAGGAAGCGAAATCGCCGCGCCAGGGCCGCGACCGCAGCGTCGTGCAAGTCCACGCCTTGCACCAGAAGGGTCCAATGCGCACGCTTGGCGCCCGGCAGCGAACCTTGGGCGAAGGGACCGTGCCGCAATCGCCAGCGCCCGGACGACGCCGACACGAGGCGGCTTTCGACGTTCGCATCCTGTGCCAGTTCGCGCAGGCGCGCGCTCGTGACCGGGCTCGTGAAATCCGTCAGCACCTGGCGCAGGCATACCGGTTTGCGCTGCCAGTAATGCTCGAGAAACCGGCGCAGCGAAACCGGACCCAATCGTCGCAAAGGTGCGCTGTCCCCTGCGCGGGCTGCGGCGGCGCCGGACTTCATGCGCCTGGGGTGGAGTCTTCCCGATGCACCTGCGCGCGCAACTCGTAGACGAGGTCGAGAGCCGACCGTGGAGTCAATTGATCGGGTTCGAGGGAACGCAAGCGGTCGCGCAGCGGGTCAGGTTGCGCGATTTCGGCCTGCGGCACATGCGCGGATCCTTCGACGCCGAACAGGTCCAGTTGCGGTCCGCCCGCGCGATGGCCTCGCTCCAGTTCGCGCAACATGTCGCGGGCCTGCGCGACCACCTCGCGCGGAATTCCTGCCAGTGCCGCGACCGCAAGGCCGTGACTTTGGTTCGCAGGCCCCTCGCGCACCTGGTGCAGGAACACCAGGCGGTCCCGCGTCTGCGCCGCGGCAACGTGCACGTTGGCCACCGAGGGCAGGCGGGCCGCCAGAGCGGTGATCTCGAAATAGTGGGTCGCATACAGGCTCATGCAGGCATTGTCCTGCACGAGCGCGCGCGCGATCGCGGCCGCCAATGCCATGCCATCGAATGTCGAGGTGCCGCGCCCGATTTCATCCATGAGCACGAGGCTTTCGCGTCCCGCCGCATGCAGGATCGCGGCCGCCTCGGTCATCTCGACGAGGAAGGTCGACGCGCCGCGGGCGAGGTCGTCGGCTGCGCCGATGCGCGTCATGATGCGATCGATCGGGCCGATGCGCGCCGATCCGGCGGGCACGAAACTTCCGCAATAGGCAAGCAGGGCGATCAGCGCGATCGAGCGCATGTAGGTCGACTTGCCCCCCATGTTCGGACCCGTGATGATGAGCATGCGCCGCGCCGGCCCCAGTTCACAATCGTTCGGGGTGTATTCGTCGAGGGCCTGCTCGACCACGGCATGACGGGCGCCGACGATCGCCAGGCCAGGCTCGCCCGACATTTCGGGTCGCACCCAATGGGCCGCGCGCGCATGGCGCGCCATTGCCGCGAGCATGTCCAGGCGTGCGACGGCGTCTGCATTGCGCTGGATGCCGGCGATCTCGGCCTGCAGCTCCCGCACGAGACCTTCGAAGAGTTCCCGCTCGCGGGAGCGCGCACGCTCCTGTGCGGATAGCGCGCGATCCTCGAAGGACTTGAGCTCGGGGGTGATGAAACGTTCCGCGTTCTTCAATGTCTGGCGGCGCCGATAGTCCTCGGGAACCTTGTCGGCCTGGCCATTGGTGACCTCGATGTAAAAGCCGTGCACGCGGTTGTATTCCACACGCAGGTTGGCGATGCCCGTGCGTGCGCGCTCACGCGTCTCGAGGTCGACGAGAAACTGGCCCGCGTTATCGCGCAGTGCGCGCAATTCGTCGAGTTCGGGATCGAATCCGCCACGCATGACGTCGCCATCGCGCGCGCTGAAGGCGGGTTCGTCGGCAAGCGCGCGGCGCAGCAGGCCGAGGAGCGAATCGCTGGGAGCAATGGCCATCGCAAGCGCGCGCGCCCCGTCGGCGTCGAGATCACCGGCGACGCCAGCCGTTCGCATCAGGGCGGGGGCGCAATCGCGCAGCGCGGCGAGCTCGCGCGGGCGCACGGACTGCAGTGCCAGGCGGCTGGCAATGCGGTCCAAATCCGGCACACCGCCCAGCGCCTGCAGGATTTCGTCGGCGCTGTCGCGCCGCAGGATCGATTCGATGATGTCGTGGCGCTCGCGCGCCGCTGCCGCGGCGCGCGGCGGGTGGTGCAGGGCATGGCGCAGGCAGCGGCTGCCCATGCCCGTCGCGCAACGATCGAGGACCGAATACAAGGTGGGTCCGTCGTCTTCGCGCATCGTCTGGGTGATCTCGAGGTTGCGGCGGCTCACGGGATCGAGGCCGACGAAATCGGACGCCGACTCCACTTGCAGGCGTGCCAGGCGCACCGCCTGGCCGCCCTGCGTCATCTGCGCGTACTCGAGCAGTCCCGCGCAGGCGCGCAGCACGAGCGGGCGATTCTCCAGTTCGAATGCATCGAGGCGCATGACGGCAAGCGCCTCGCGCAACATCTGGGCGCCGCGTGCTTCCGTGAAATGCCATTCGGGTGAGGCATGGATCGGGACCGCGGTCGCAAGTTGCACGCGCTGATCCTCGGCAACGACGATCTCCGCCGGATCGATCCGGGTCAGTTCGGAGGACAGCTGCGCACGCGTCGTTTCGGTGACGCGCAGGTCGCCGCTGGAGAGCACGAGCCAGGCGATCGCGACGGCCTCGGAGCCCTCCGCGCTGAGGATTTCGGCGCGTGCATCGGCAAAGCGGATGGCCGCGAGGCTCGCATCGGACTTCGCGGGCAGCAGGCTCTGGTCGGTCAGCGTACCTGGCGTCACGATGCGCACGACACGCCGCTCGACGGGTCCCTTGGCCAAGGCGACGTCGCCAACCTGCTCACAAATCGCGACGGACTCGCCCAGGCGCACGAGGCGGGCGAGATATTGGTCTAGGCTCACGGCCGGAACCCCGGCCATGCGCACCGGCGCACCACCTGAACTACCGCGCGCCGTCAATGTCAAATTGATGAGTCGAGCAGCCTTTTCGGCATCTTCGTAGAAGAGTTCGTAGAAGTCGCCCATCCGATAGAACACGAGCACGTTTGGGTGCTGCGCCTTGACCCGCAAATATTGCTGCATGACCGGCGTATGGCCGCTCAGGTCGGCTTGGGCCTGCGCCAGACGGGCGTCCTGCGGCGTCGAATCGTGCAAAGGCATTGCGGGCGTTCCACATCCTGGTACCTGCTAGGATGGTACCTGAGCAAAGGTGTCAAATTTCCGTTGCATGAATGGACTAGGATGCGAGGGGAGTTGTCGTAATCCTGTCCATAAGTGAAACGTGGGTGTATGAAAGTTCTTGATCTTGAGAATGCCAGCGCGGTTTCGGATCCTGTTTCGGAACTGGCGCCTATCCCTGCCGATCAGCCGCTGCCGCACCGGAAGGTCATGCGCGCTTGGCTCATGCCTTTGACGGAGCGCACGACGCTCTACGCATTCGGCCTGCTGTTCTTCGACTATGCACTGCTTGCATCGACGCTTGCGGCTGTCATATTCGCGCCAAATTGGTGGCTGCGCATCGTTTGCGGCATGGCGGCCGGGTTCGTGATCGGGCGCTTGTTCATCATCGGCCATGATGCGTGCCACCAGAGCCTGACGCCGCACCGCGGCTTGAACCGGGTCCTGGGACGCATCGCATTCCTTCCTTCCATCACGCCGTACAGCCTGTGGGACGTGGGCCACAACGTGGTGCATCACGGCTACACGAACCTCAAAGGATTCGATTTCGTCTGGGCACCGCTGACCCGCACCGAGTTCGATGCCTTGCCCTGGTGGCGCCAATTGCTCGACCGCGTGTATCGCAGCGGTTGGGCGCCGGGCCTGTACTACATGATCGAAATCTGGTGGCTGCGGATGTTCTTCCCGAGTCGAAAATACATGGCGACACGCCGGTCCGTGTTCTTCTGGGACTGCATGCTGGCGGGGAGCTTCGGCGCCGCCTGGATCGTTGCGATGATGGTTGCGGCCCATGCCGCCGGGCAGCCGCTATTGCCCGTGCTGGTTTGCGGGGTCGGGATTCCTTTTCTATTCTGGTGCTGGATGATCGGCTTCGTCGTCTATGTGCACCACACGCACGTGAGGGTGTCCTGGTTCGACGACCGCGCCGATTGGGCACGCGCTCAGCCGTTCATCTCGACGACCGTGCACCTGACCTTCCCGCTGCGGTTTGGCGCGGTCCTGCACCACATCATGGAGCACACTGCGCACCATCTGGACATGAGCATTCCGCTCTATCGGTTGAAGAATGCGCAAAAGCTGCTCGAAGAGCTGCTGCCACAACGGATCGTGATCCAGCGCTTTTCCTGGCGCTGGTATTTCGAGACGGCCCGCCGTTGCAAGCTCTACGACTTCACCCGGCGCTGCTGGACGGCGTATTCGGGCAAGGCGACGAGCGACCCTGCTCCGCTGCTTCGCAGCTACGCAGGGCAAGCCCCTGGTTAAGCGCTTGCTTCGCAGCTACGCAGGACAAGCCCCTGGTTAAGCGCTTGCTTCGCAGCTACGCAGGGCAAGCCCCTGGTTAAGCGCTTGCTTCGCAGCTACGCAGGACAAGCCCCCGGCTAGGCTTAACCTCGCCGACGCTGTGCGACGGCGAGGAGGATCGCGAGCAGCACCAATCCCATGAGCGACCAGCCCGGAATTGTGATCCCGAGGAGGCTCCACTGGATTTCGGTGCAGTCGCCATAGCCTTGGAAAATCCGCGGCAGCGCGCGTCCCAGGGGCAGGTTGCCTACCAGGTATTCCAGACTCGGTCCACACGCGGAAACCTTGGGCGGGTGCATTTGCAGCCATACGTGCCAGGCGCCAACGCCGGCACCGGCCAGCGCGAGCAGGATTCCCAGCCACGCGAGGATTCGACCCAACATGCGCGGCACGATGGCGGCCAGGAGTGCAGCGGCGGCGACTGTCACGTAGGCGTAGCGCTGCAGGATGCAAAGCGGACAGGGCTCGAGGTGCTCCACCTCTTGCAGGTACATCGCAAAACCGATCAGCGCCGCCGCGATTGCCGCCACCGTCAAATAGAGCACGCGCGGCCTGGCAAACGTCCGGGTCATGCCGGCAAGACTCATGCTGGGCTTCCTTCCGCCGGTTCCGGCTCCTTCCCCTGCACCATGCGCAGCAGTTGGGGAAAGATCTTGGGAGTTGCGCAAACGATGTTGCCGCTCTTGAGGTAATCGGCGTTGCCTTCGTCGTCGGATATCAGGCCGCCCGCCTCGATGACCAGCAGGCATCCCGCCGCCATGTCCCAGGGTTTGAGTCCATATTCCCAGAACCCGTCGAAACGGCCGGCCGCGACATAGGCCAGGTCGAGCGCCGCCGCACCGGGCCGGCGCAGGCCTGCCGTGCGAGCGGTGACGCGCTTGAAGAGCTGCAGGTAATGGTCCAGTCGATCGAGATCGCGGAAGGGAAAGCCGGTGCCGATCAGGCAATCCTTGAGTTGCGTGCGCTTGGAAACCCGCAGGCGCCGGTCGTTGAGGAAGGCGCCGCGGCCGCGGGTCGCGGTGAACAGGTCGTTGCGCGAAGGGTCATACACGACTGCCTGGGTAATCTGCCCTTCCTGCACGCACCCGATCGACACGGCGTATTGCGGGAAGCCATGAATGAAGTTGGTGGTGCCGTCGAGAGGGTCGATGATCCAGGTCGTATCGCCCGCGCCTTGCGGCCGCGATGCGCCGGATTCCTCCGCCAGGAAGCCGTGGTCCGGGTAGGCCTGCGACAGGGTCTCGATGATGGCCTGTTCCGCAGCCCGATCGACCTCCGTGACAAAATCCGCGTGTCCTTTGGTGGTAACACGCACGAGGTCCAGGTCGAGGCTGGCACGATTGATGATGGCGCCGGCCTTGCGCGCCGCCTTGACGGCGGTGTTCAGAAGGGGATGCATGCGTAGTTTTTCGCGATTCCAGCGGCCATGTCGACGGCGCCAAGCCCCGATTCTATAGGTGCGCCATCGGACGCACCCGGGCGGGCTGCCACGCCGGCAAGCGGCCAAGCGGCAGGCCTGGCGCACGTGCGATTCGTGCTCGTCGAGCCAAGCCACGTGGGCAACATCGGTTCGAGCGCGCGTGCGATTCGCGCCATGGGTTTCGAGCGCCTGTGCGTGGTGCGCCCGCGAGATTCCCGCTTCCGCCATAGCCTCGAGGCCGTGGCCTTGGCGGCAGGCGCGACCGACGTGCTCGAGCGCGCGATCGCGTACGAGTCCCTCACGGACGCATTGGCCGGCGTGCAATTGGCCGTCGCGACCACCGGCTACGCGCGCGATTTTGCCGTCGAACCGGTTGAGGTACGACAGGCGGCTGCGCACGCGGCCGAGCTCGTGCACGGCGCCGCAGGCGAGGTTGCATTCGTATTCGGCACGGAACGCACGGGGATGCGCAACGAAGACATTCGTCGTTGCCACCTGAGCTGCTGCATTCCGGCGGATCCCGATCGTTCTTCGCTCAATCTCTCGCAAGCGGTGCAGGTCGTCGCCTATGAGTGCCGGCGCGAATTGCTCGCCCGCGCGCAGCAAGCGGACAGCGCCGCACCGCGCGCCGACCGGAGCGATCCGGTGCCGCGCGTCGCGCAAATGCCGGCGTCGATCGAGCAGAACGAAGGCATGTTCGAGCACCTGGAGCAGGGCCTGGTCGCGATCGGCTACCTTGACCCGGAGCAGCCCAAGCACTTGATGGCGCGCCTGCGCCACCTGCTGATGCGCGCCCAGCCGACCGCGAGCGAGGTCGATATCCTGCGCGGGGTCGCAAGCGCGATGCAACTGCCGCGCCATCTGCGCGCCGGGCGCAAGAAGGGCTGAGCCGAAGCCCTCAGGCGACGGAAAACCTTGCCAGTCCGCCCTCGGTCCAGCGCAGTCCGCCGCCACGCCGTTGCCCAGCCGGTACGTCGAGGTCCCAGTCGGGCAACACCCAGCGCTGCACGATTGCGCCGTCCAGTGCATATTCATGCCGCGCCGGCAAGTGCGTATGTCCATGCACCATGACCTGCCGGCCGGCACCCCGCAGCGCTTCGTCGATCGCTTCCGTCGTGACGTCCATGATCTGCGAGGCAAGCTTTTGCTTTTCCGCCTCGCTTTGCTCGCGTCCCTGGCCGATCATCGCGCGCCGTTGCGCCAGCGGATGCTGCAGGAAGGTCGCCTGGAACTTCGGGTCGCGCGCCTGTTTGCGAAACGCCTGGTAGGCCGTATCGAGCGTGCAATAGGCGTCGCCATGCGCGAGGATGACGTCCCACGCATTCGCCCCGCTGCCCAGCCGTGCCAGTGCGGGGTCGGCCAGCAATTGCGCCCCGCTGCCCGCAAGAAATCCTTCGCCCAGCAGCACATCGCGATTGCCGCGCATGACGTACACGGGAACACCACGAGTGACGAGCCCACGCAATGCCGCCGCGATCTCCTGACCCAGCAGATCGTCGGGGCTGGACTGCGCAAGGGAATCGTCGCCGGCCCAGTATTCGAACAAATCGCCCAGGATGACGAGTTCGACTTCCTGTCCGGCAAGGCCCTCCACGAATGTGCGAAAACCCTGCACGGTCGCCGGACGCGCCAGGCACAAGTGCAGGTCCGAAATGAAGACGGGCGCGCGCAGTGCAACGCGGTCCAGCCCCGTCTGCAGTACCGGCGGCGTCAGCCCGACTCCTGACGTCATGTGCGGCGCGCCACCAAGCCTTGTCGTTCAGGCGTCCGCGGGTCTAGTGTCGACCGATCAAGCATCCGCCTCGGCGCGCTGGATGATCACGTCTTCCTCGGGCACGTCCTGGTGGCCGCCGCTGCGTGACGTGCGTACCGAGCGGATCTTGTCGACGACATCACTGCCTTCGACGACCTTGCCGAATACGCAGTAGCCCCAACCCTGGCCGCTCGGCGCGGTGTGATTGAGGAAATCGTTATCGGCGACGTTGATGAAGAACTGGGCCGTTGCCGAGTGCGGGTCGGAAGTGCGGGCCATCGCGACCGAATACTTGACGTTGCGCAAGCCGTTGGTCGCCTCGTTCTCGATTGCCGCCTCGGTGGGTTTTTGGCGCATGCCCGGCTCGAAGCCGCCGCCTTGGATCATGAAGCCGTTGATCACGCGATGGAACAGCGTGTTGTTGTAGTGGCCGGCCTGCACGTATCGCAGGAAATTCTCGGCGGTCTTGGGCGCCTTCTCGGTGTCGAGCTCGATGCCGATCACGCCGTGGTTGGTATGCAGTCGCACCATGGTCTGGCTCCCCCTTATTTGCTGACGATTTGCGCCTTCTGGATCACGACCGCCGTCTGCGGCAGGTTCGCGAACATCGTTCCGCTGCTGATCGTCGGGATGGCGCGGATCTTGTCGACCGTGTCCATGCCGTCGACAACCCGGCCGAAAACGGTATAGCCGTATCCGTCGCGTCCCGGATAGTCGAGCATCCCATTGTCCACCACGTTGATGAAAAATTGCGCCGTTGCCGAATTCGGGTCGCTCGTTCGCGCCATCGCGATCGTGCCGCGCACGTTCTTGAGCGTGTTGTTGCTCTCGATGGCGATCGGCGCACGGGTCGGCTTTTCCTGCTGGTTTTCATTGAAGCCGCCGCCCTGGATCATGAAGCCCGAAATGACGCGATGGAAAATGGTCCCCGTGTAGAAGCCGTCCTTGACGTACTGGACGAAGTTCGCGACCGTGTGCGGCGCATGCTGCATGTCGAGTTCGAGCACGATGGGGCCGGCCGTCGTCTCCAGCCGCACGGTCACGGGGGCCGCTCCCGTGGGCGCGGCAGGTGCGGCATTGGCACCGGACGGCGTCTGGGCCCACGCGCCGGTAAGGCCAACAGCAGCGGATGCAAGGACAAGGCCCGCAACACGCAGGAGCGCGCGTGCCGCGATGCGGCGGTTCGGACGGATCGTCGCGTTCGGTTCGGCTTTCATCATTTGTGCTCTTTCCTCGGGTCTGGGGTACTTCGGGAATCGGCGCTTTGACGTCTCATCGCGCGCTGCGCAACTTCGTCGTCAGCTCGCGCGCCATCGCGAGTTTCTTCTGTATGGCTCCGTTGGCAGGCGCCATTTGCGCGGCTTTGTCGTAGGTCGCTGCTGCCAGTGCAACATAGAGGTCGCCCAGGTTCTCGCGGGCGGTGACGTAGTTCGGTTGCGCCGCGATCGCCTTCTGCAGGTACATCTCCGCGCCTGTCAAATCCCCTTCGTTGGCATGCATCACAGCAAGGTTGTTATAGGGTTCCGGCAGTTCCGGAAAGTCCTGCGTCATTTCGTCCAGCGCTTTTTCCGCCTGCTTGGGTTTGTTCATGTCGGCCAGGAGGACCGCGCGCATGAAGCGCACCTGCACGTCACGCGGATTCTTGACCAGCAAGTCGTTGGCAAACTGCAGCGCGGCCTGTTTGTCGTCCTTGCGCAGCATCTCCTTGAGCGCGGCGGCGGGCGTAAGCGGCGTCTGGTCCGCGGCGTCCACCGATGGCATCGTCCCCGTCAGGGGCCCTGCCTCGGCGACCTGCGCGCGCGCCGGCAATGCAAGCGCCAGGACCAGGACGAAAATGCTGCGGGCAATTGCCGGCATGGGCGCGGATGCCAGGGGCGACACGAGGCTGGGTTTCTCGAAAAAGTCGGGGAAAATCAAGGGGCACTGATACAATCCAGCCCGCCATTCTAACCATGCGCGCGCTGGTACGGTCCGGCGTGCTGCTTCTACCGGTGGCGCCGGCTTGGTCGAAAAAATAGCCACCGCATTTCGGCGCCACGTACCTGCCGCCACGTCCGCATGACGGTTCGCATTCACAACACACTGTCGCGCAAGCTCGAGGACCTGGATCCCCTGGAACCGGACCACGTGCGCTTGTACGTCTGCGGCATGACGACGTACGACCTGTGCCACCTCGGTCATGCGCGCCTTTTCCTCGCTTTCGACATCATCACGCGGTGGTTGCGCACGCGCGGCTTGCGCGTGACCTATGTGCGCAATATCACCGATGTCGACGACAAGATCATCCGGCGCGCGCTTGAGCGCGGGGAAACGATCTCCGAGGTCACCGAGCGCAACATCGCGTACATGCACGAGGACTTCGACGCGCTGGGCATCCTGCGCCCCGACAAGGAGCCGCGCGCGACCCAGTACATCGCGCAGATGCTCGACCTGATCGGCATCCTCGAGGGCAAGGGCCTTGCCTACCAGGCGAACGATGCCGATGTCGACTTTGCCGTGCGCAAGTTCCCCGGTTACGGCAAGCTCTCGGGCAAGTCCATCGACGAGTTGCGCTCGGGCGAGCGCATTCTCGTCAACCAGTCCAAGCGCGATCCCCTCGACTTCGTACTCTGGAAGCGCGCGAAGGAAGGCGAGCCGCAGTGGCCCTCGCCATGGGGGCCCGGCCGGCCCGGCTGGCATGTCGAATGCTCTGCCATGGCGGAGGCAACTCTCGGTCGTACGCTGGACATACATGGCGGCGGCCCGGACCTCATCTTCCCGCACCACGAGAATGAAATCGCGCAGAGCGAAGGCGCCTATGGCGTTCCGCTGTCGAAATTGTGGGTGCATTGCGGCGCCCTGCGCATGGGCGAAGCCAAGATGTCCAAGTCCCTGGGCAATTTCCTGACCATACGCGACGCTCTCAAGAGGCACCAGGCGGAGGTGATCCGCTTCTTCCTGATCCGCTCGCACTATCGCGGACAGATCGCCTTCAGTGAAGACCTGCTCGCAGACGCGCGCAGCGGATTGACGCGCCTGTACACGGCGCTGAGGGGCATCGACACCTCGCAAACGCCAGGCGTGGTCGATTGGAAGCACCCGAGCGCCGAGCGCTTCGCGGCGGCCATGGATGATGACTTCAATACGGCCGCCGCCGTCGCGGAGTTGTTCGATCTGGCAGGCGAAGTCAATCGCACGCGCTCGGTCGAGGCCGCGCGCCAGCTGCGCGCCCTGGGCGGCGTGCTCGGACTGCTGCAGCAGGACCCGGACAACTTCCTGCAGGGCGGTTCGGGTTCCGCCGGAGGCTCCGCGGAAGGCGCGGTGGGCCTTTCTCCCGAGGAAATCCAGCAGCTGCTCGACGAGCGCGCGGTGGCCAAGAAACGCCGCGATTTCGGCGCCGCCGACGCGATCCGCGATCGTCTGACCACCGATGGAATCGTGCTCGAAGACGGCCCCAAGGGCACGACTTGGCGACGCAGCTGATCGCCGGCGCCAAGCGCGCACAAAAGGAAGCGCTGGCCAGTGCACCGCCGGCATTCTGGGAGGACGCCAAGCGCCAGTTGTCGGCGCGCGACCCGATCCTGGCGCGCATCATCCGCGAGCACGCAATCTCCCACCCTCTTGCCCATCTTGTTTCGCGGGGGGATTGCTTCGCGACGCTTGCCCGCTCGATCGTAGGCCAGCAGATTTCCGTCAAGGCCGCCGATTCCATCTGGAAGAGACTGGTCGACCGTTGTCCCGAATTCACGCCGGTCGCCGTGGCGCGACGGCGTCACACGACCCTGCGCGCCTGCGGCCTTTCCGAGCGAAAGGCCGAATACCTGCGCGACCTGGCCAGGCACTTTGCCGACGGGCGCGTCGATCCGGCGGCAATTGCGCTTCAAAGCGACGACGAAATCGTCGAAGTCCTGACTGACATCCGCGGAATCGGACGCTGGACAGCCGAGATGTTTTTGATCTTTAATCTGTTACGTCCGGATGTGTACCCGGTCGACGACCTGGGGCTGGTCAAGGCCGTAAGCCGCTTTTACTTCGACGGCGAGCCTTGCGAGACGCTGATGCGTGGCAACGGGCGCAAGAAGCTGGAAAAACTGGGGGCCCGCTGGGCACCGTATCGAAGCGTTGCGACCTGGTATCTCTGGCGCAGCCTCGATCCGGTTCCGGTGGAATATTGAGATCGGGGGAACCATGGCAGGCGCCAAAACGAACTTTCTCGAATTCGAGCAGCCGATCGCGGATCTGGAAGCGAAGATCGAGGAACTGCGATTCGTGCAGGATGACACCGCGGTCGATATTTCCGAGGAGATTGCGCGCCTGCAGCAAAAGAGCCAGGCGTTGATGAAGGACATCTACGCCAAGCTATCGCCCTGGCAGGTTTCCCAGTTGGCGCGGCACCCGCAACGGCCCTATACGCTCGATTATGTCGGCGAAATCTTCACCGATTTCCACGAGCTGCATGGCGATCGTTCCTACGCCGACGATCTTTCCGTGGTGGGGGGCCTCGCGCGTTTCAATGGGCAACCGGTGATGGTGGTCGGACACCAGAAGGGGCGCGATACCAAGGAGCGCGCGCTGCGCAACTTCGGCATGCCCAAGCCCGAGGGTTATCGCAAGGCGCTGCGTCTGATGAAGCTCGCCGAGAAGTTCCGCATGCCCGTCTTCACTTTCGTCGACACGCCCGGCGCGTACCCGGGCATCGACGCCGAGGAGCGCGGCCAGTCCGAGGCCATCGGCCACAACCTGTACGCGATGTCGCAGCTGCAGGTCCCCATCATCTCGACCATCATCGGCGAAGGCGGCTCCGGCGGGGCGCTTGCAATCGCGGTCGCCGACATGGTCCTGATGCTGCAATACTCGACGTATTCGGTGATTTCGCCCGAGGGTTGCGCATCGATCCTGTGGAAGAGCTCCGAGCGTGCGCCCGATGCGGCCGAGGCCCTCGCGCTCACGGCCAACCGCCTCAAGACCCTCGGGCTCGTCGACCGCATCGTCGCCGAGCCCGTCGGCGGGGCGCACCGCGACCCGGTGCAGATGGCGGCACTGCTCAAGCGCGCGCTCGCCGATGCCTTGCGCCAGTTCCAGGGCGTGAAGACCAAGGATCTCCTGGCGTCCCGCCATACGCGTCTGATGGGCTATGGCAAGTTCAAGGAATCGTCCACCGAAGCCTGATCCGGCCGACCGCCCGTTGCTCGAGGCGGTACGAAAGGCGATTCGCGACGCGGCCGTCGACTGCACGCCGGCCGATGCGGCGCGCAAGGCCGCCAAGCTCAAGCTTGTCGTCGCATTCAGCGGCGGCCCCGACTCCACCGTCCTGCTCGACCTCGTCTCGCGTGTGCAGCGCGAGCGTGGTTCAACGCTGGGGGCGGCGCTTGCGGTTCATGTGCATCACGGTTTGCAGGAAAGCGCCGATGCGTGGGTGGTTCATTGCGAAGAGCAATGCCGGCTGCGCGACGTACCGCTCACGGTGTGTCGCGTACGCCCCGAGCGCAAGCGCGGCATCGAAGCCGGTGCACGCGATGCACGCTACGCGGCCTTGGTGCAGGCCGCCCAGTCGCATGGCGCGCAGGCGGTCCTGACGGCCCATCATGCCGACGATCGGATTGAGACCTTCCTGCTCCAATGGCTGCGCGGCGCAGGACCGGCCGGCCTGGCCGGCATTGCGGCACAGCGCACGAGCATGCTCGCGGGCGTGCGCATCGTGCGCCCGCTGCTCGAAGTGACGCGCGCGGACATCGAAGACTACGTGCGCCGCCACGGCCTCGCGACCGTTTCGGACCCGAGCAATGCGGATCCGCGCTTTGCGCGCAATGCACTGCGCACGCAGGTGCTGCCCAGGCTCGCACGCATCCGCGCGGGCTTTCGCAAGTCGGCGGCACGCTCCATCGAACTGGTTGGCGAGGCGGCGGAACTGCTCGAGCAGATTGCCCGGGAAAGCCTGGAACATTGCCTGCACGACGCGCCGCCCGGCATGCTGCGCCTGGATTCGCTCGCGACCTTCGAGCCTGCGCGCCAGGCGCTCGTCCTGCGTGCCTGGCTCGAACTGCATGGCATCGAGGCCCCGCCTCGGGCGCGTGTACGCGAAGCCTTGGAACAGGCACTGGGCCAGACGCCGGCCGGTCGCAATTCCCGCATGCTCATTCGCTTCGGTTCCCGGGAACTGCGGCGCCATCGCGGCCTGCTCTGCCTGCGTACAGCGAACGAGCTGGAGCGCACCAGCGAACAGATCCGCTGGCAGGGCGAGTCGCGGCTCGCGGTGCCGTCGTGGGGTGGCGTGCTGCGCTTCGTCCAGGGCGACCAAGTCGGCTTCGATCCCGAATGGTTGCAGGCAGCTCCGCTCGAGTTGCGTGCGCGCACAGGTGGCGAGCGCTTCAAGCCGCACCCGACGCGTCCGTCCAAGCGCCTCAAGCACCTCTTCCAGGAGGCGGGCGTTCCCGAATTCGAACGAGGCGCACTCCCGATGGTCTGGCGCGCAGGACGCCTGATCTTCGTTCCGGGACTCGGCGAGGATGCCCGCCTCACGGAACGCGGGCGCGGCCAGGTGCGCATCGAATGGCAGGGAGCGGCATCCCTCACCCTATAATCGAGCGTTTTCCTTCCCTTGCATCCCTGGGTGTCATGTCCCTGATTGTCCACAAGTACGGAGGCACCTCCGTAGGTAGCGTCGAGCGCATCAAGAACGTTGCACGACGGATCGCCAAATGGCACCGCGCCGGTCACTCCGTCGCGGTCGTCGTATCGGCGATGAGCGGCGAAACCAATCGCCTCATCGATCTCGCGCAGCAGATCCAGGACAGTCCCGACCCGCGCGAACTCGATGTCATTGCATCCACCGGCGAGCAGGTCACGATCGGCCTGCTGTCGATGGCGCTCAAATCGATCCACATCAAGGCCAAGAGCTTCACGGGCGGCCAGGTGCGCGTCCTGACCGACAGCGCCTTCACCAAAGCACGCATCCTGTCGATCGACGCCGAGCGGCTGCGCACGGAGCTCGATTCCGGGAACGTCGTCGTGGTCGCGGGCTTCCAGGGGCAGGATGAGCACGGCAACATCACGACGCTCGGTCGCGGCGGCTCCGATACGTCCGCGGTCGCGTTGGCCGCCGCGCTCGAGGCCGACGAATGCCTGATCTACACCGACGTCGACGGCGTGTACACGACGGACCCGCGCATCGTGCCGGAGGCGCGGCGCCTGAACACGATCACCTTCGAGGAAATGCTGGAAATGGCCAGCCTGGGCTCGAAGGTGCTGCAAATCCGCTCCGTCGAGTTCGCCGGCAAGTACCGCGTGCGCCTGCGCGTGCTGTCAAGCCTGACCGACCCTGACCTGCCGCTGGCGGTGGAAGCCGCGTCCGGCACGCTGATTACCTTCGAGGAAGATACGCAAATGGAAGAGGCCGCCATCTCCGGAATCGCCTTCACGCGCGACGAGGCGAAGATCACCTTGTCGAGCGTGCCCGACAAGCCCGGCATCGCCTACCAGATCCTGGGCCCCATCGCCGATGCCAACATCGATGTCGACATGATCATCCAGAACACGAGCGTCGATGGCCTCACCGATTTCTCGTTCACGGTTCACCGCAACGAATACGCGCGCGCCATGGACGTGCTCAACGACAAGGTGCGCTCCCACGTCGGCGTGAAAGAGATCATGGGCGACGCGAAGATCTGCAAGGTATCCGTCATCGGCATCGGCATGCGCTCGCACGTCGGCATCGCGAGCATGATGTTCCGCACGTTGGCGGAGGAGGGCATCAATATCCAGATGATCTCGACGAGCGAGATCAAGATCTCCTGCATCGTCGAGGACAAGTACATGGAGCTCGCGGTACGGGCCCTGCACAAGGCCTTCGGGCTGGAGCAGGCGCCGGCTGCACGTTAAGGAAAGCGTTTTTTGGCGGACCGCCAGCGGGAAAACCGCCGGCAAGCCCGGTATCATGGCGGGTCTGCCCAAGCCGCGCATCGGCGCGGCATGGTTTGGCAAGAGCGGAGACGTGGCCGAGTGGTCGAAGGCACTCCCCTGCTAAGGGAGCATGCGGGCAAAAACTCGCATCGACGGTTCGAATCCGTCCGTCTCCGCCAGTCGACATCGTTGGTCGCTGAACGCTCCCTTTCGCTGGCATTCGTCAAGCGCTTAATGCGACGACACACCGCTTTGCGTCGTCCCGCGTAGACCGGGTCCTGCACGACGGCGATACCGTTGCTCTCGGTGGAACTACCTTGACCGCGCACAGGACGGCGGGGCATACGCGTGGATGTACCACGTGGACCCTGCAAACGCATTCGGCGGGGCGAACGTGGAACGTCGTGATCGTAGGCGGGTGGAGCGCCAATCCCGGCGTTTCGCTCGTCTCAAGGCGAAATCAAGCGCAAGCCTATCCCGGAATTGCCGCGGATTTCGAACACACCTTTGCGACCTTGAAAGCGCTGCCTTGCGACATTTTCCTGGGAGCGCACGGCGTTTATTTCAATCTTCTGGGCAAACTTGACCGCACCGCAAGAGAGGGGCCCTCGGTCTGGGTCGACCCGATCGGGTATCGAAATGCGATCGGTGAGGCCGAAAAGGACTTTCGCAGGGAACTCGCCGCGCAGGAGTCGATCGACTGAGCGCGCCGCTCGACCGGCTCAGTGCACGTCGCGCCAGAACACCTTGTTCAGCCAGTACCCGACCGCGATGAAACCGAAAAGGTACAGGATGGCAACCATGCCGATGCGGTGCCGGATCGTTGCCGTCGGTTCGGACATCCAATCGAGAAACGCCACCAGATCCGCCACTTGTGCGTTTACAGCCGTTGCCGCGGCCGGGTCGAGCGACTTGAACTGGTAGAAAGAACCGGTCGACCCGTGGTCAAGTGGGGTGTGCGTAACCTTGACCTTGCCGTCCGAGTCGAACATGCTGACCGTCTGCACCAGTTGCGAATGCGTGGTGCCATTGGAATCGGCCACGTCTTCGAACTCATTGCGCGTGAGTGTCAGCTCGCGCGGTCCTTGCAACTGCCAGAAAATGTGCGGCATGGAAATCGACGGGTACACGACGTTGTTCCATCCTGTCTGCGTGGACCGATCGCGGTAGAAGCCGCGCAGAAGCGTGTAGACGTAGTCGGCGCCGCCGTGTTCGACGGTATTGCGCGCCCGGATGATCACCGAAAGGTCCGGCGGGGTCTTGCCGAACCAATTCTTGGCGTCATGGCGATCCATCGCGATCGTCATCGTTTCGGTGACGCGTTGATCGCCGAAGATCAGTTCCGACTTGATCTGCTGGTCGCTCAGGCCGATGTCATGCAGGCGTGACCAGCGCATCAGGTTGGCGCTGTGGCAGTTCAAACAGTAGGTGGCGAACGTGTGTGCGCCGCGCTGCAGCGCGGCCTGGTCGTCGGCCAGGCCGGACGGCCATTTGTCCAGTTGGGCTTCCTCCGCGTGGATGGCGAGCGCGCAGAGCGCCATCGCGGTGCCCATCCATAACCGCAGGAAGGCCTTGTTCATGTTCTTGCGTGGGCCAAGGTGACGCGGTCCGGAACCGGCTTGAAGACGCCCATACGGCTCCACCAGGGCATCAGGAAGAAAAAGCCGAAGTAGTAGGCCGTGCAGATTTGCGCAAGCAAGGTTCGCCCGGGGTTGGGCGGCAACATTCCCAGGTAGCCCAGAATCAAAAAAGCCGCGACAAAAATGCCCAACAGCACTTTGTGCCAGTTCGGGCGGTAGCGAATGGACTTGACGGGAGAGCAGTCCAGCCAAGGCAGCAGGGCAATCACGATCACCGACATCCCCATCAGGAATACGCCCCACAGGCGCGCGTCGACCAGATCGCGGAGGTTGTGCACGGTCATCAGGCAAAACATCACGAATGTGCCGGCCGCGACGAACCATCGCAGCGCACGTCGCTGCAGGCGCAGATAGATCAGCACGCCCAGGAAGACAGCGCAGAAGCCGATCCAGTACATGAATTCGGAAGTCGTTGCCCTCAGGATCGAATAGAAAGGCGTGAAGTACCACAGCGGCGCGATGTGCGAGGGCGTCTGGAAGGGATCGGCCGGGATGAAGTTGTTGCCTTCGAGAAATACCCCACCCATCTCGGGCGCGAAAAAGAGAACGGCGCAGTACGCGAGGAAGAAGTAACCCAGGCCGTACAGGTCGTGCACGGTGTAATAGGGATGAAACGGAATGCCGTCGAGTGGGCGGCCATCCGGACCAAGGCGATCCTTGATCTCGATGCCGTCGGGATTGTTCGAGCCGACGTCATGCAGGGCGAATATGTGGGCGGCAACCAGGCCGATCAGCACCAGTGGCACGGCAATCACGTGCAAGGAAAAGAACCGGTTCAGCGTCGCGTCGCCAATGACGAAATCGCCACGGATCCAGGTGGAAAGGTCCGGCCCGATCTTCGGAATCGTGTCGAACAGGTTGATGATCACCTGTGCGCCCCAGTAACTCATCTGGCCCCAGGGCAGCAGGTAACCGAAGAACGACTCGGCCATCAAAGCCGCGAAAATCATCCAGCCGATGAGCCAGACCAGTTCGCGCGGCTTGCGGTAACTGCCGTAAAGCATGCCGCGGTACATGTGCAGATAGACGACGATGAAGAAGAACGAGGCGCCGGTGGAGTGCATGTAGCGGATGAACCAGCCGCCCTGCACCTCGCGCATGATGAATTCCACCGACCAGAACGCCTGGGCGGAGTCCGGCTTGTAGTGCATGGCCAGGAAGATCCCACTGAAGATCTGGATGACCAGCACCACGAGCGCGAAGGAACCGAAGAAGTACCAGAAGTTGAAGTTCTTCGGCGCGTAGTACTCCGACATGTGCTGGCGAAACGCTGCCATCGCCGACGGCATGCGTGCATCGAACCAACCCATCAAGCCGGTGTATCGCGTCTGGTGCAAACCCATCGCCTGGTCTCCTGGCTGTGCGTCAAGCCTTCTCGTTCTCGCCGATGACCACCACGTTTTCCGAAGCAAACCGGTATGGTGGCACCGGCAGGTTGTCGGATGCGGGCTTGTTCTTGTAGACGCGGCCGGCCAGGTCGAAAGTCGAACCGTGACACGGACAGACAAACCCGCCTTCATTGCCCAGCTGAGGACTTTCGCCGGGTGCGAAGGGTCCGGTAGGCGAGCAACCCAGGTGTGTGCAGATTCCAACCGCTACGAAGTACTCGGGCTTGATCGACCGCATAGCGGGTTCGATCAGCACATAGGCAGGTGTCGGAAAATTCGTGCGCTTCGACATGGGGTCGGCGAGCTGAGCCTGATCGCGCTTGAGCGACTCGATCATCTCGGGCGTTCGGCGCAGGATCCAGACGGGCTTTCCTTGCCACTCGACAACGCGCATCTGGCCCGGTGCGATCGACGAGAGATCCACTTCAACGGGACCGCCCGCCGCCTTCTCGCGATCCGACGGCGCCCAGGAGGCAAGGATCGGAATCGCGGTACCCGCGCAGCCGACCCCACCGACCACACACGCCGTAAGGACGGCCGCGCGTCGTTCCCGGTCGATCGGGCCAGGCGATGGAAGCGTTGCGGCTGCTGCTCCGGTATCTGTCATGTCTCTTGTCGCAACCCGTCTTGATTTAGTCCACTGCGAAGTCTAAGCTCGATTGCACTCTGGATTTTCCGTCGAGATGCATAAAGTGAGCGGATCCTTGAGAAAGATCAAGGATCGTTACAAGCGACATGCTGAAATGCGATGACGTGAAAACGCTAAGCACCCTGTCGATCCTGTCCTTCATCTTCGTCACGGCCGCATGTGTCGGCCGCGCGGGTGCGGCCGATATTGTTCATGGCCAGCGAATTGCAAAAGACGTCTGTGCGGGTTGCCACGCACCGGATGGCAACTCGCAAGTCCCCATGTTTCCGAAGATCGCGGGCCTGAGCGATCAATATCTCGTGAAGCAACTGGTCGATCTCGCCAAGCCGGCCGACGACCGTGCAAGTCGCCAAAACGCCATGATGAGTCCGGTCGCGGCGTCACTCTCCGATGCGGATCGGCACGACGTGGCCGCCTTTTTCTCATCGCAGAGCCTGGTCATCGCTCCTGCTGCGGCGCCGGCGCCGGACATGGAAATGGGCCGCGTGCTCTATCGCACCGGAGTCCCGGGCAGGTCCTTGCCCGCGTGCGCGGGCTGTCACGGTCCGGCGGGTGCGGGACTGCCGGTGCTGTATCCGCGAATCGGCGGGCAGTACGGCGACTATCTCGTCGCCCAGTTGAAGGCGTTTCGCGATGGGACGCGGCGCAACAGCGTGGCAATGCACGATATCGCCTTCCGCATGACGGATCAGGAAATCACTGCGGTCGCGGATTTTGCGGCGTCGCTTGGCACGCCGTAGCCCTCATCACACGGCCACGCAGGAACCTCCACATTCCGTCCCTCCGAAGACCGCTGGCATTGCGATTTTCGGCCGATTCGCCGAATGCCATCGAACCATTTTGCCCCGAAGGAATCGTACGTGAGTTCGCATTGCCTTTGATGGACGTCAATCCCGTGGCCGGCCCGGCTTGCGAGAATCGCGTTGTTGATCATTCGAACCACATTTGCAAATGGAGCGTTGCCATGAAGATGAAGGGACCGATTCTTGTTGCCGCCGTCAGTGCTGCTTTATCGGCTGGTGCCCATGCAGGCATCACGGATGCCGACGCGGCGCAGCTTATGACGAAATATCACTGCGTGACCTGCCATTCCGTCGACAAGAAAGTGGTCGGACCGGCGTTCAAGGACGTTGCCAAGAAGTACGCCGGCGATGGTTCCGCACAGCAAAAACTGGTGAAGAAGGTGAAGTCCGGCGGCAGCGGATCCTGGGGCACGGTACCCATGCCGCCCAACAACGTGCCCGACGCGGATCTCAACCAGCTCGTCGCGTGGGTACTCGAACGGAAGTAACCGAGTCGGTACAAATTCTTATTCGCGGCGTCCATTGATTTAGAAGATCGACCGGACGCTCACGTCGCGGTGCAACATCGCGTTACGACGCATTTGGATGTTGCGCCGGCGCACCAAGCCCTCGCAAATTCTTGACGAGGGCTTTTTTCCAATCGATTATGCAACCGCTTGCAGATTGTTTGCTGCCAGCGCTCTTGCGATCCCCCAAAAACTACAGATACCCGGGATCCCGTGTTGAGACACGGTGCGCAGATGTTTCAGGTTGGTTTCATGCAAGCGATTGCATCACGTGCAGGGCGAATCGACCCATCAGAGGTCGCGGACGTTCCAACACCCATCAGGAGACAGGTATGCGCGTATTGCCCAGTCAATCGGTCGCATCGAGGGCGGACCGGGGACGTAGTTTTCGAGTAAGTGCCATTGTTGTCGCGATCAGCGCGGCGTTCGGATCCGCGATGGTGCATGCGCAAAGTGCACCTTCGTCTCCAGATCCAACCACGCAGCCAAGCGCAGCTCCCGCATCCGGTCAGGCGCAGGCGCCCAACGTGCCTGAGACGGCGCCCGCAAAGGAGACCAATCTCGAGGAAATCGTCGTCACGGCGCGCAAACGCAGTGAGAGCATCCAGGACATTCCGGCGACGGTCCAGGCCATTCCGGCGTCGGTTATCAAGGACGCGCACATGACGCAACTGGACGACATCGGCTCCGTCGTGTCGAACATCAATATCTTCCAGGCGCACGACAACACGCCTGCGGTCAGCATGCGCGGCGTCGGCACCTTCGAGGTGGTACAGGGTGTCGGCTTCTACATGAATGATGTGCAGCTCTACGAGGGTCAGACCGTGCGCCCGAACGATATCGCGCGCATCGAAGTGCTGAAGGGTCCGCAGGGCACGCTGTATGGCGGCGCAAACATTGGTGGCGCAATCAAATATGTGACCAAGGATCCCACGCAGGATTGGGAGAACCAAGCGACGATCGAATTGGGCCAATACAAAACCGCGGATTTCGAAGGCATCATTTCCGGTCCCATCAGCGACAAGCTGGGCGTTCGGATTAGCCTCTATGACGAGAACCAGGGGGGCTATATCACTGACTCCACGTACAACGAACGGCTCGGCGCCAGTCAGGACCGCGGGGGACGCATAGTGTTGCTCGCGGAGCCGGACCGCGCGACAAATGTGCGCCTGTCGTTCAATTTCGACGACTTGGATTCGGCGAACGAGAATCTGCAGTATCTCGTGAATGAGAACGTCTTCGGGCCGGCGTATCAATACGGGGCGTACACGGCGGACGCTTACACCTACACGGTGGCGGATTTCTTCCATCCTTCGTACGACCGCAAGCTGTACTCGACCACGATCGAGGCCGACCACCAGTTCGACAATGGCGTGCAGTTGACTTCGATCACCAATCAGTTCTGGTCCTATAACCGCGGCCTGACGGACCTGATCAAACGTTCCTTCCCGGTGGATCTCCTGTCCCAGAATATCGACAATCGCGTCGTGAGCGAAGAGCTCCGCCTGGCCTCGACGGCACACTCGAACCTCGACTGGTTGGTCGGCGTGTATGTGCAGCAGCACAAGACCATCACGCAGAACGGCGACAAGCTGTACAACATGGAATTCCCGCCGCCGTGCGCCCCATGCTACGGATTGGACAGCTACTGGGGCTATGACTCCGACTTACAGCAACTGACAGCGAAGCAATATTCCATCTTCGGCGACACGACGTATTACGTGGGTGACTGGCAGGTTGAGGTCGGTTTGCGCGCGGAGAACTACACGAGTGCCTTGAATGCGCTCAACCAACCCCCACCGGCGCCGCTCGCCAATCCCAATTCGCCGCCTGCGCCGCCCAGTCCCGTGCAACCCGAGCCGGCGCAAGTGGTGATGCCCACGCAGAGCTTGTCGCGCACGGCGCTGTCCCCGCGGTTTTCCGTGCAGTACAAGCTCAGCGCCGACACCAACCTCTATGGCACATACGCGCACGGCTTTACGCCGGCGCAAGAGGTGGAACAACCGAATCCGGTCACGGGTCCATTCCTGAGCTCGATGCGCCCGGAGGTTGCGAGCAGCTTCGAACTGGGCGCGAAGACCCGTTTTGCCAATGGTGGCCACCTGAATGCCGCGGTTTTCTTCATGAATTACAAGGACCGCCAGTACCAGAGCATGATCGCCCAGCAAGGCCAATTCTTCGACATCAACACCAACATCGGCGATTCACGCAATTCGGGCATCGAATTGGACTTCGCACTGCCTGTTTCCCAGGAGTTCAAGCTGAGTGGCGGTTTTGGAACGACACGGGCGGTATGGGGCAGCGCGGTGTATCTCGATCCCCAACAGACCGGGATCAACGGTGTGGCGACGTACGTCAACCTCCAGGGAAAGCGGGCACCGTTCACTCCGGACTACACGGCCAACCTTGCGCTCGAATGGAGCCACACCCTGGGTGACGGTCAGAAGGTGGGGGCCCGAATCGACGGCACCGCGGTCGGAGAGTCCTACTGGGATCCGAACGACTATGCCCGGCAGAAGCCATACCAACTCATGAATGCCGGGGTGAGCTACGACACAAAGAGCTGGAGCTGGCTCGCGCACGTTGCCAACGTGACCGGTACGAAGTTCAATACGATGTACTGGGACGCCTGGGATGTCGGCGTCAGAAGCAGCTTCGGACGCATCGACCGGCCGCGTACCGCCACGCTGAGTGCCACCTATCGCTTCTGAGCGGCCCAAGTGCCCCGATACCCCCTCCGAAGCTTGGTGCGCAGCGTAGGAGGGTGGGCCCTGCTACGCTGCGAGGTCGTCCGGCACGCAAGCCGGAACAAATCGGGAGAACCATGAAGTTGCCATTGCAGGAAGTCACGCGGTTGGCAGCAGCGCTGCTGGCCGTCGCAGGTCCAGGCCAACTCGTTCTGGCCGCCGAATCGAATCCCCCAGTCTCTTCGTACCACGTCCTGGCGCACTATGACATCGGTGGCGCCGAAAAGGGCTACGACTATCTGAAGGTCGACAGCGATGCGCGCCGGGTATTCGTGGCGCACGGCAGCCGCGTGGAAGTGCTCGATGCCGACACCGGCAAGCACCTGGGCGCGATCGAGCATCTTTCAGGTGCTCACGGCATCGAGATTGTCGAAAGCATCCATCGTGCTTTCGCGACCAGCGGCACGGATCGCACGGTCGTCGAGTTCGATCCGGCGAACCTGCAGGTGGTCAAAACCATCAAATACTTCGGTGCCAAGCCGGACGCGCTCGAATTTGATTCGGCCAGCGGCCACTTGTTTGTCGTCAATGGTGGCGCGACGGGGGACATCACCGTGGTCGACCCAGCGACGGGTGCCATCGTCAACACCGTGGAAATCGGTGGTGGCAAGCTCGAAGAGATCACGTTCGACGGGGCCGGACGCGGTTTCGTCAACGACGAAGAGAAGGGCGTGATCCACGTCTTCGATTCCAAGACGCTCAAGAACCTGGCGACCTGGCCTCTTGCTCCGGCCGAGGAGCCCACGGGCCTGGCGATCGACCGGGAGAAGCACCGGCTGTTTGCCTCCTGTGGCAACGGCATGCTTGCAATTCTCGATTCGACGAACGGCCACCTGCTCGGCACGGCACCCATTGGTCCCGACCCGGACGGTGCGGCCTTCGACCGCAAGACCGGACGCGTATTCACATCCAACCATGACGGCACCATGTCCATAGTCGGGGAGCGCGAGCCTGGCAAATTCGTTTTGCTCCAAACTGTCACGACGGCGCCCGGAGCACGGACCATTGCATTGGATGAAAAAACGGGCCACTTGTACCTGCCTTCCGGGAAATTCGGACCGGCGCCTGCGCCGACGCAGGCTGCACCCGAGCCGAGACCGCCGCTGATTCCGGAGTCGTTCGGGGTCGTCGTCGTCGGACCCTAGACGACCGAGTCCCGCGCGGCGTTCGCTGGCGTGCGCGCGGGGAAACCGGAATTACCGGGGCCATTTGCCGGGGTTTCACTCTTTATCACCAGGGTGTCCGTCAGGAAAATGCTTGGTTCATGGAGGCGAATTGCCATGGACCACCTGATACTCGTAATCGACGTCCATCTGCCGAATCTGCGCCTCGTACGCCAGTCGGTGACGGCGTAGCGCGCTCGACCGCGCGGGCGACGCGCTTGCCCGCCTTCAGGCAGCGATGGGCGACAGGTCGGGGTCGACCCAGTGCGCGCGGGCGTAAGGCGAGAAAAGCAATTCCCTTGAGTAAAAGCGCAAGGGCAGTTCCTTGTCGCCGTGCCTGGCGATGAGCTCCTGCGCGAGTTCGTCGATCGGACGCGAGACGTCACTCGTGCGCAGGAAGCCGTCGATCACGAGAATGTAGAAGCGCGTGATCGTCTCGTGGTAGCCGCCGCTGGGCGTATTGGCGACGCCGGTCGCTTCGTTGTATGCACGGATTCGGGACCGCAGCAGGTCCAGGGCTTGGTCCGTGCCATGGCGCAGGACGTGCCAGATCCCGACGCGCAGGTGCGCGTGATGAGTCCATCCGGATTTGGGCAGGCTGTGGTCCAGAAATGCCTGGACCAGTCGCTCGGTTTCCATTGCCGGCATGCTAACACGCTTGTGTTACTCTGGTACAATAGTACCAAGATAACACACAGATGCACTGTCCCTCATCCGACGCAAGTACATATCCGGGAGCGCGATCGATGATCGAAATCGAAAGAGTCCAGACGGGCGTGCGCATGGAAAAGCGCCTGCTCAAGGTGCTCAAGGCCTTGGCCGAACTCAAGGACCTCTCGTTGGGCGATCTGCTGGAGGGCATCGTCCTGCATGCCTTCGAAGGCAAGACCCCGTTTTCGAAGGAAACGCTGACGCAGATCGCCGAACTCAAAAAGATCTACCAGCTATCGCTGCGGGCGGGAGACAGCCACAAGTTGCGGGAGCGTGCGCCATGAATGCGGCGTGGATCTTCGGCGGCGGTTGCCTGCTGGGTGCTGCATTGAGTGCAGGAAGCCTGTTGCTGCCGCGGGCACTGCATCATTTGGGCGGCGCGACCTTGCCTGCGTCGGGAGGAGCAAGCATTCATACCCACGAAACCTTCGAGTTTCTCGCGCACGCGCCCTGGGAGGCAACCGCGCCGCTGTTCGGAGCAGACCGGGAGCGGGTCTGGGCGCCGGATTGGAATCCGGCATTCCTCTGGCCTCAGCCGGCGACAGACCAGGCCGGCATGGTCTTCACCGTGCCGCATGCGGATCGGACTGCCGTCTGGGTGAACACGGGCTATGACCCCGCAGCGGGTCGCTTCGAGTACGTGTACGTGCTGCCGGAAGTGGTGGCGACGGTGATCGGTGTACAACTGAGCCGTGCCGGAGATGCGACCAAAGTGCAAGTGCGCTATGAACGCACGGCGCTGTCCGCGCAAGCGAACGAGATCGTGCAGGGCATGGCGCGGCGCGACGCGCAGGCCGGTCCCGAATGGGAACACCAGATCAATGCCTACCTGGCCAGGTGAGCCTTCACCTTTTGCCACAAGGCTTCGCCGGCGAGCGGCAGTGCGGAAGGACGAACCCCGTCAGCCACGCTCGCGCGCGGAGCGGGGGACGGCAGGACCGCAGCCGGGTCCGGACCGCGTTGAGCACCCACGATATGGAGCTGCATCGCGAGGTGCGCGAGCAGTTCCTTCGGCGGCATGGGACGGCCGAGCAGGTAGCCCTGCGCCTCGTCGCAACCCAGCTCACGCAGCGTGTCGAGCTGGTCCACGGACTCGACGCCTTCGGCGACAACGTCCAGTCCCAGGCTGTGCGCCATCGCGATCACGGCCCTTGTGATGGCCATGTCGTCCTTGTCCTGGGGCAGGCCGCCGACAAACGAGCGATCGATCTTGACCGTGTGGGCAGGGAAGCGCTTGAGGTACGCCAGCGACGAATATCCGGTGCCGAAATCGTCGATCGCGATGCGCACGCCCATCGCGTGCAAGCGCCGCAATACCTCGTTGGCGCGTTCGGGCTCGGCCATCAGCACGCTCTCCGTCAGTTCGACCTCCAACTCGGCCGGAGACACGTCGTAATGCACGAGGGCATCGGTCAGGTCCTCGACAAGACTTTCGCTGGCGAATTGCTTGGCCGAGAGATTGATCGCGACCGGTGGCGGCACGATTCCTTCGTCGTGCCAGGCGCGCAGCTGGCGGCAGGCCTCCTGCATCACCCACTGGCCGATCGGCACGATGAGCCCGCGCTCTTCCGCGATCGAAATGAACTCGCCCGGCAGAACGGTGCCGCGCAGCGGGTGTACCCAGCGCAACAGGGCCTCCACGCTGCGCACGGTGCCGTGGACGATGTCGACCCGCGGTTGGTAGTGCAGGGTCAGCTCCTGGCGCTCCCAGGCGCGGCGCAGGTCGGACTCGAGCGCGAATTGCTGCGCCACCTTTTGCGCAAGCTCGGCGGTGTAGAACTGGACCTCGTTCTTGCCATGCTCCTTTGCCAGGACCATGGCCGAGTCGGCATTCTTGAGGAGGGTCGCCGACGAAGTTCCGTCATCGGGATAGCGCGCAATGCCGATGCTCGCCGTGACCAGGAAGTTCACATCGCGCAAGGTCAGCGGATTGCCGATCACGGCGAGAATCTTCTGCGCGACCCGCCCCACGTCGACCGCGTCACCGCCCTCGAGCAGCACGACGTACTCGTCCGCGGCCAGGCGCGCAACCAGATCCGTGCTGCGCAGGGTCGCACGCAGGCGTTGCGCCATGACTTTGATGAGATCGTCGCCGGCGTCGTGACCTAGCGTGTCATTGATGGTCTTGAACCGGTCCAGGTCGATGTAGCACACGGCGCAGATTTCCTTGCGACGTTGCGCGCGCACGATGGCGCGCTCGAGTTCGGCGAGGAACATGGTGCGGTTGGGCAGGCCGGTCAGGCCGTCGTATTTCGCCAGCTGCTGGACCTTCTGCTCGGCAAGAACGGTCTGGGTAACGTCGCGACCCACACCGCGATAACCCAGGTACACGCCGCTTGGGTCGAAAACGGGCTCGCCGCTGATTCGCAGATGGCGGCGAACGCCGGCACGCTCGATCACATAGGGAAGGTCGCGGAAGGGCAGGCGCGCACTCACGCATGCGCGATAGGCGTCCAGGCCTTCCTGGGGCGCGGAGAAGTCCCTTCCGAAGCTCGTTTCCTTGCCGATGAACTGCGCCGGCGCGATGCCCACCGCGCGCTCGAACCCTTCCGAGACGTACGTGAAGATGCGGTTTTCGTCGTGCTCCCAGATCCAATCCGCGGACAGCGAGAGCAGGCTTTGCATGCGCGATTCGCTGATGCGCAGCGCGTTCGTGCGCTCCTCGACGTGCGCCTCGAGCTCGTCGCGATGGGCGCGCACGGTCTCGTGCAGGCTCGCGGTCTCCTGCGAGGCGATGTTCTGCGAGTGCTCGAGCAGGTAGCGCTCCTGGTCGCTCTCCTCGTAGGCACGGCTGACCCGTTGCAGGAGCTGGCGCCACACGCCGGGAGGCGTATCGGGTGCATCGACATCAATGCCCAGGCGCTTGAGTTGGCGCCGCAAGAGGTGATGCAACTGCATGGGATCCGCCGTCTCGCTCTTCGTCAGTTCAATCTTCGCCGGGTCATGCTTCGCCGGGTCATGCTTCGCCGGGTCATGCTTCGCCGGGTCATGCTTCGCTATAGGCGGTCACGGTCATCGTCTGGTTGTGCAATTCGCATGCACCCCCGCGTGCTGCCGGAGCGATTTCGCCGTACGAATAGAAACCGACGTGGGTCGACCGGGGCGGCGCACCCTCGAGCACCATCTCGACTTCCTCTTCGGTACGCTGGCCCAGCACGAGCCGGCGCCCGACGCAGCTCACGGAAATGAGCAAGGCGTCATCCCGGTCGGTCAGTGCGCCGCGCGCCTGTTGCGAGGCGAATCCGGCACTGTCGATCAGTTTTTCGGTATTGGCGCGCATGAGGCGGGCGACGCCCCCTTGCGGCAGGTCGCCGGCAAATGTCATCGTGTTCGCCGCTTCGTCGATGCCCAGGATCGTTCGGATCAGCACCTGGGCATCGCGTGCGTCGCGCCGAACGGCGAGCGGAAACAGCAGCGCGGTGCCGGGCAGACCTTGCGCGCGCGCGCCGAGGTAGGTCTTGTAAAGGTCAAGAGCCGGTTTGCCGTCGAGCTCAAACAGCACGTTGCCGTCGGCCCGCGTGATGTGCCGTTCGGGTCCGAAGTCGAGCCAGCCCGCATGCGAGCCGTGACCTACCTGCAGGCGCTCGCCGGAAAACCCGACCGCGCAAACATGCTGGCCTTCGCGCCGCGTGCGATCGAGCACCCAGGTTTGCGCGAAGCGATCGCCGTCTCCGGCAAGTCCGCCGGTGATGCAGACGCCGGTCGGCAGACCCGCCGAAAGCCCGGCTGCAAGCGAAGTGCCGTTGACGTTCAGTCCGGCCGATAGAACAAACACGGCGCGCAGGCCCGGCTTGCCGAGCTGGGATGCAAGGCGCATTCCTGCCGTGAAGGAATCCGCGGCGCCATCGATGCGGGTCGAAGCGTGTAGAAGGCGGGTGTGCTCGAAGCGCGCGACCGCGATGCTCAGGCTGGCATCGTTGAGTTGCGTGCCTGCGATTTCACCGGACGTCGAGCAGCCGATGACAATGGATCGCGGGAAGGCTGCATCGAGTTCGGCAAACGCTTGCGTTGCGTCGATGAGACTCGGTGCCGCGAACACCAGCACCAGCGTTTGCGGGCTGTCCAGGTGCGCGGGCAGGGGCGAATTCCAGCCTCGGCCTTCGTCGTAGGTCAAATTTTGGTGTTCCACGATCCCGTCCTAGCCCGGCAGGAGGGTTTTCCCGCACCTCTGGAATTTCGGTCGATTGCAGTGCGGCCTTGAGCGGCACGTGTGCGCGCGTTGCGGCCGCCATCCGGATAAATGGCGGGTAATTCGACGGTCCACCTTGCGATCGGCAGGGTGGTTTCTCTTGGTGGAAAGCTCGTTCGAACGGAGGAGGTCAGGCCTGCATACGCGGTATCGAATCCCGCCGACGCGCGCCGGAGCGGCAAAAACCCGAACGTATATTCGAGTCCTTCCGGACGAGGAGTCGGCATCGCATGGCGAGAACCATTTGCGGGCAAGGGTGCTTCGTTGCTTGTTTCGCCGTTTGCCTGGCAGTCGGCTGCCTGGCACTGCCTGCACATGCGCAATGGAGCGGAAAGGGCGCGCTCGGTTACGTCATGGCTCGTGGCAACACGGATACCACGGCGCTGAACGGCAGCGTCGACGCCAAGGACGTCGCCGGAAACTGGACCAACCTGGTGGGCAGCTCGATGTTGCGCGCCGCGACGTCGGGAGTGACATCCGCGTATCGCTACGAGGGGCACAGTCAATCCAACTACCGCCTTACCGAGGAGAGCTACGCATTCGCCAGCCTGCGCTACGAGCACGACGGCTTCAGCACATTCCAGCACCAGGCCGTTCTCGCCGCAGGGTACGGCTACAAATTCCTCGATACGCCCGTCGTCAAGCTCGCCGGCGAAATCGGCGCCGGCGATCGCAAGTCCGAAGTGCGCCTGACGGGCGCACAGGAAACCGACCACGTGGGGCGCGCCAGCATCAACTACGAGCAGGCGATCAATCCGCTGACGAAGCTGGTCGACGCGTGGAACGTCGAATCGGGTCCGGACGATACCTTCATGACGAATGACCTCGGACTGCAGGTCAAGGTCAGTGCAAAACTGGCGCTGAGCGTCGACTACCAGGTGCATCACCACAGCAACGTCACGCAGCTGCCCGGTACGGTCGTGTATAAGACCGACCAACTTACCACCGTGAATCTCGTTTTTTCCTTTTGAAGGGGGAATGCAATGAGGAAAGCACTCGCGTGTGGCCGCGCCATCGTGGCCACGGCCTTCGCCCTCGGCTGCCTGGCGTCGGCACACGCGCAATGGAGCGGGAAGGGACAACTCGGATTCGTCGAGGCACGCGGCAACACCGACACGTCCGCGCTGAATGCAGGCATCGATTTCAAGGACATCGATGGGGCGTGGACGCATACCTTCGGTGCCTCGGCCTTGCGTGCGGACACCTCGGGTGTCACGACCGCCGACCGGTATGAATTTCACGAACAGAGCAATTACGCAATCTCGCCGCAGAGCTACCTGCTCGGCGGCGCGCACTTCGAACACGACGACTTCAGTTCGTTCGCGCACCAGGGCGCGGTGGAAGCCGGCTACGGCTACAAGTTCATCGATGCCTCCGACACCAAGCTCGCCGGAGAAATCGGCGCCGGCTATCGCCGATCGGAGATTCGCGCGAGCGGCCAGAACGAAGGCGACGCCATCGGCCGGCTGGCGATGAATTTCGAGCATTCCTTCAATGCCGCCACCAAGGTGACCGACAAGCTCGCGGTCGAGTCGGGCAAGGACGATACGTTCACGACCAATGACCTGGGGCTTCAGGTCAAGATGAGCGACAAGCTGGCGCTGGGTGTCGATTACACGGTGCGCCACCACAGCATCGTGGTCGAGGCGCCCGGCACGGTGATCTACAAGACGGACCAGTTGACGACGGTGAACCTGGTCTATTCTTTCTAAGTTATTCTTGCTCGGCATATTCCGCCCGCCGCAGGCACGGCGACGGCACGAAAACAAACCGGGAGAGGCACATGAGCATCGCATCGGAGTTCAAGGAATTCGCCATGAGGGGAAACGTCATCGACCTGGCGGTCGGTGTCGTGATCGGCGCGGCATTCGGCAAGATCGTCTCGTCGCTGGTGGACGCGGTGATCATGCCGGTCATCGGGGTGCTGACGGGAGGCGTGAATTTCTCGTCGCTTGCCGTCACGCTGGCGACCAGTCCGAAAGGCGAGCCTGTCCTTCTCAAGTATGGCGTTTTCATCCAGTCGCTGGTCGACTTCCTGATCATCGCCTTCGTGATCTTCGCGGCGGTGCGTGTGATCAACAAACTGGTGAAGCCGCACCCTGCACCTGCGGCGCCGCCGGCTCCCACCAAGACCGAGACCTTGCTGACCGAGATTCGCGACCTGTTGGCGAAGAGCTAAGTACTCCCTCTCTGCTCCCTCTCCCGCTTGCGGGAGAGGGCTGGGGTGAGGGCCCTCACCCTAACCCTCTCCCGTAAACGGGAGAGGGAATATCAATGCGGGTGCGCAGCGAGTAGCGCTTCGTACCCGCTCCACAGGAACTCGATCCCGATGCACAGCAGGATGAACGCCGAGAGGCGCACCAGCACTTCCACGCCCGACGCGCCCAGGATGCGGGAAAGATTGCCCGCGAAGCGGTAGGCGATGTAGATGCTCATGCCGATCGCAACCAGGCCCATGAGTCCACCGACGACCGTGCCCGCAATTTCGGCAAAATTCATCACGCCGAACGGTTTGCGGCTGCCGATGCCGATCGCCACCGACATCGATCCGGGTCCGACCGTGAGAGGCATCGTCAGCGGATAGAAAGCCCCTTCGCGGTCCATCGCGTCGTCGGGCACCTGGCTGGAGGAGTGATCCGACCATTGCTCCTGCGTCAGCAGCTTCCAACCCAACATCGTCACGACCAGGCCGCCCGCGATGCGCACGACCGGCAATTCGATGCCGAAGACGACGAGCAGCCAGGGGCCCAGCACCATCGACCCGAGCAGCAGCGCAAAGCCGCTGATGGCCACCTTGCGTGCCAGCGTGCGCTGGCGCGCCACCGAGAGGTCCTTGGTGAGAACATGATAGAAGGGCGCCGCCTCGATCGGATTGACGATGGGGAACAGCGCCGCGAATGTGACGAGAAATGCACTCAGTACCGAATGCAGCGCTTCCATGTTTTTTTTCCGAGACGTTTCGCTGCGAGGATTCGTTGCCACGCCAGGACCGCAATGGTACTGTTTCTGAAAAATGGCAGCCTCCTCCAACCCGATCGCGCCCGGCTCGCAGGCGCCCGACTTCGAGCTGCGCGATGGCCACGGCACGCCGATGCGCCTGCGCGAGCACGCAGGCGCGCGCGGCACCCTGGTGATCTTCATCTGCAATCACTGTCCGTACGTGCTGCACATGCGCGATGCGCTGGAGCAGTACGCGCGCGACTATGCGCCGCGGGGCATTTCGGTGATCGGCATCAATCCCAACGACCCGGTCGCCTACCCCCAGGAAACGCCCGCGCACGTGGCCCAGGTGGCCGAGCATCTTTCCTTTCCTTACCTCGTCGATGCCGACCAGAAGGTGGCGCAGGCCTATGACGCGGCATGCACGCCGGACCTGTACCTGTACGACTCCGATTTGCGCCTGTACTACCACGGACGCTTCGACGGCACGCGGCCCGGCAATGGCCGCGCTACCGGCGCCGACCTGCGCGAGGCTTCGAATCAGCTGCTGGAGGGGTCCAAGGCGTTCACCTCGCCGGGCGCGTCGATCGGCTGCAGCATCAAGTGGAAGCGCGGAAACGATCCGCAGCGCCCATGAAAAAGGCCTCGCCGCAGTTCGCGGCGAGGCCCTTGTGATCTGTGCCCGCAGCGGGGCCGCGGACCGGACCTGGCGCAGGTCTTACTTGATAACGGCCTTCTTCCTCAGACTTTCCACGAAGGCCTTGGCTTCCCGCTGCTGCAGCGCCTCTTCGATATGGCTGCGGATCTGTTCCAGCGGAGGGGGCTGCGAGGGACGGGTATCGTCCAGGCGGATCACGTGCCAGCCGAACTGGCTCTGGACCGGGGTCTCCGTGTATTTGCCCTTTTCCAACTTCACCATCGCATCCGCGAATGGCTTGACGTAGTTCGCCGGCAAGGACCAGTCGAGCTCGCCGCCCTTGGCGGCAGACCCCGGATCCTTGCTGACCTTCGCCAGATCCTCGAATTTCTCGCCCTTGTCGAGCTTGGCGATGATGTCCTTGGCCTGCTGCTCGTTGTCGACAAGGATGTGGTGCGCCTTGTATTCGGTGCCGCCAGCGATCGCGTTCTCGCGGTCGTATTCGGCCTTGATCTCGTCATCGGTGATCTTGTGAGCTTCGATCTCTTCGCGCAGCAGGGCCTGGACGATGACCTGGAAGACCTGGTTGTCCGCCTGGAACTTCACGTCTTCACGCTGCGGAATCTTGCGCCGCTTGGCTTCGTCCATCAGGACTTCACGCTCGATGAGCTTGTCCTTCAGCGCGTTGCGCAGCTCGGGCGTATCCGGTTGCTTGATTTGGCGGATGACCAGATCCATCTCCGATTCCTTGATCGGATGGCCGTTGACCGTGACGATGACGCTGTCCGGGCTCTTGGCCGTTGCCGCTGCAGCAGGTTTGGCGGCGGAAGGTGCAGCCGGAGGAGCAGCCGTTTGCGCATATGCGCCGGCAGTCAATGCCGCGGCAGCCAGGATGGGAATAGCTCGGAACATGCAATCACCTTGGAGAACGTGGAAGGGGGGAGCGTAGCCGCGGGATCATACACAATTCAGGGTCACAGATGGATCTTTCGTACGCGCGACGCACTGAAGGCGCCGATCAGCGCCACGCAAGCGGCTCCCGCGAATCCGACCCGGAATGCGTGCGGAATCGCCGCAAGTGCACCGGGGACGCCGGATAAATTCCCGCCCGTCGCGGACATTTCGCTCAAGGCGTGAACATCGACCCCCGGAAGTAGGGCAAATACCACCGCGCCGAAGGCTGCCGTGCCCAAGGCCGCACCGGTGGCGCGCGCCAGCGTCACCAGCGCGGCTGCCGCACCCAGGCGCTCGCGTCCCGCGATCCATTGGACGACGATCTGCGCGGTCGGCATCACGGTGCCCAGGCCAATGCCGCACAGGAATCCGAAGCCGGCGAGCAAAGGTCGTTCGAGCGGAAACAAGGCCAGCGAAAACAGGGCGATGCAGGCGATCGTGAGACCCGCGATGGGCATTACATTGGGTCGGCCGTAGCGCGAGATGACACGGCCCGTCGTCGTCGATCCGACGACGACCCCGAGGGTGACGGGTAACAGCAGCAAACCCGATGCGCTCGGGTCTGCGCCCTGCGCCAACTGCAGGAAAATGGGCAGGAAGAACACGAGCGAGAACATGCACGCGGCAAAGCAGATCACCGCGAGGGCCATGCGTGCGATCGATGCGTCGCGCAGCAGTTCGACCGGCAGGAACGGGTCCGTGTGCCGCGACTCGCGATCGACAAGCGCCCACCACAGCGCACTCGCGGCAACCAGCATCGTCAGGCTCGGCGCAGAGAACCAGTCGAAGCGATGACCCGCGAAGCTCACCCAAGCCAGACTCACGCCTGCCGCCGCTGCGAACAGCACTGCGCCCAGGTTGTCGGACATGGGCCGCGCCTGCGGATTGCGACGGCGCGGCAGCCGGCGCAGGCGCCAGAGCGCGAGCACGCACAGGGGCACATTCGCGAGGAACAACCAACGCCAGCTCGCGTGGTGCACGACGAGGCCGCCGATGATCGGCCCACCGATGCTGGCGACCGAGAAATTGGTCGCGAAGAATCCCTGGAATCGGGCGCGCTCGCGCGGCGGCACGAGCTCGCCGACGATCGCCTGCGAAAGCACGACGAGACCGCCGCCGCCCAGACCCTGCAGCACGCGCGCGGCGACCAGCAAGCCGAGGTTCGGTACCAGGCCGCAAGCGAGCGAGCCCAGTCCGAACAGTGCCGTCGACAGCAACAGCATGTCGCGCCGACCGAAGCGATCACCGAGGCGGCCGTACAAGGGCGCCGTCACGGTCATGGCAATCATGTAGCCGAGCGCGATCCAGGTCGTATCCTGCAGCCCGCCCAATTCGCGCGCGATGCTTGGCGTTGCTGTCGCAAGCAAGGTCTGATCCGCGACGGCGAGGAACATCGGCAGCACGATTCCGGAGAACAGTTGAAGGAACTGCGCGGTCGTGACTTTGCCCGTGGGCAGGCCAGCGCCGGATTCCGCTCCGATCGCGTCCGACGTCGCGTTGACGTCGTTCGCAATCACTGCGTCCTTGGCGCCGGGGAGCGTGCGGCGCACGTTGTGGCGTTCTTCTTCCTGGGTCATCGATCGCTCCGGGGCCGCGCATTATGCGCCGCGCACACCATGTCCCGCGCTCGTCTCCATCACGCGGGCAAACCTGCCCACGTGCGCAAAGTTGTCTTCCTCGGGGAATGGATATTTGCGAGCACGGCAACGCAAGAAGGCGTTTCCGGTTTGTTACCATGCCTCGCGATAGAGTTACTAAATGTTTCGAGTACCTGATCTCCCGCGTTTCTGTCGGCGGAGCGTGAGTTATTGTCGCGTTGCAACGCGTGCGAGTCGGAGGTAATTCGTGACGGCAGGTATTTTGAAATCAGGTCGCCAATGACGCCTGTGAGTGAGGCAACAACTTTTCAGATGCCCGGAAATCCGGGCGCAGGACAACCGCGTGGACGGCGGCGGATCGTCCGGTGGATCCTGATTCTGGCGGCCATAGCCGTCGTTGTGCTCGTGATCGTCCATCTGATCGGGTCGGGTACGCCCAAGCGGCCGCCGCCCGCGCAGGTCGTGCGAGTGGCCCAGGCCAAGCTCGGCGACATGCCAGAGATGCTGTACGAACTCGGGACCGTGACCCCGACCGCGACCGTCACCGTGCTCCCGCAACTGAGTGGCTATCTGACAGAGGTCGGCTATCGCGAGGGCCAGGACGTTGCCAAGGGGCAGTTCCTCGCCCAGATCGATCCGCGCCAGTATGAAATCAACCTGCAGCAAGCGCAGGCCAGTCTGGTCAAGGACCAGGCGGCGCTCGACCAGGCGCGTTCCGACCTGGCGCGCTACGAGCAGTTGCATGCGACGAAGGCGATCGCCGAGCAGACGGTCGTCGACCAGCAATTCCTCGTCAAGCAGGACGAAGGTCAGGTCAAGGTCGATGAGGCCAACATTGCCCAGTACAAGCTCGACCTGGTGTACTGCCGTATCACCGCACCGGTCGCCGGGCGCGTGGGCCTGCGGCTCGTCGACCCGGGCAACTATGTCACCGCCTCCAGTTCACCCGGCATCGTCGTCATCACGACGATGAAGCCCACGACGATCGAGTTCACCGTCGCGCAGAACGATCTCGCGCGCGTCGCGGCCCGCGTCGCAGCGGGCGCAAAACTACCCGTGATCGCCTACTCCAGCGACAACTCGAAGGAGATCTCGCGGGGCACCTTGTACGCCTTGAGCAACCAGATGGCCACCAGTACCGGCACCGTCACGTTGCGCGCGACCTTCCCGAACAGCGACGAGGCGCTCTTTCCGAGCGAGTTCGTGAACATCCGCATGCTGGTCGACACGCTCCAGCAGGCCGTGATCGTGCCTACGCCGGCGGTGCTCACGGGTGCGCCGGGCGATTACGTTTACCTGGCCAAGCCGGATAACACGGTATCGGTACAAAAGGTCAAGCTGGGACCGAGCGACGGTACGTTCACTGCCATTCTCAACGGGCTTTCGGCAGGTGACACCGTCGTGATCGACGGCACCGACCGCCTGAGCGAGGGCGCACATATCACCATAGCCGCTGAGGGCGCTGCAGGGGCACAAGCGGGGGCGCAAGCGCCGGATGGCAAACAGCAAGGGCAAGGCAAGCACAGGTCCAAGGATGGATCCAACGACGGAGCATCCAAGGACGGCGGGTCCAAAGACGCGAGCAAGTCCCAGTGAGGGCTAAGGCGACGCCGCCGCAACTGGTACCGCCCCTGCTGCTCTCCGCTCCATGAACATCTCCCGCCTCTTCGTCCTGCGGCCGGTCGCGACCTCGCTGCTGATGATCGCGTTCGTCCTGGTCGGCCTGGTCGCGGTGCGCTTCCTGCCGGTCTCGTCGCTGCCGGACGTGGACTATCCGACGATCCAGGTCAAGACCTTCTACCCCGGCGCCAGTCCGCAAGTCATGGCGACGACGGTCACGGCCCCGCTCGAGGTGCAATTGGGCGAGATTCCCAGTCTCGTGCAGATGACCTCGGCAAGCTCCGCGGGCGCATCGGTCATCACGCTGCAGTTCGCGCTCTCGCTCAACATGGACATCGCCGAGCAGAACGTCCAGCAGGCGATCAACGCCGCCAACAGCCTGCTGCCCAGTGGCCTGCCCGCGCCGCCGGTGTATGCCAAGGTCAATCCGGCGGACCAGCCCATCCTGACGCTGGCGGTGACCTCGGATTCGATGTCGCTGACCCAGTTGCAGGACGTCGCCAACAACCGGCTTGCCTCGAAGATCTCGGAGGTCTCCGGCGTCGGCCTGGTTTCGCCTTCGGGGGGCAACGTACCCGCCGTGCGCGTCGAAGTCGATCCACGCAAGCTATCGGCATACAGCCTGAACATCGACGACCTGCGGACTCTCCTTGCCAATATCAACGTCAGCCAGCCGAAGGGCAACTTCGACGGACCGGACCTCGACTACACGATCAACGACAACGACCAGATCCAGGATCCGAAGGATTACCTGGATGCGGTGATTTCGTATCAGAACGGTTCTCCCGTTTTCCTGCGCGATGTCGCCCGCGTGGCGCAAGCGGCCCAGGACGTCGAGCTTGGCGCCTGGCTCGGGAAGCGGCCCGCGATCGTGCTCAACGTGATGCGCCAGCCGGGTGCCAACGTGATCGCTACCGTCGACCAGATCAAGCGCCAACTGCCCACGCTGCTGGCGAGCCTGCCGCAGGCGATGCACGTGGAGATCGTCGCCGACAGCACGACCATGATCCGGGCATCCGTTACCGATGCTTCGTTCGAGTTGCTGCTGTCGATCGCCCTGGTCGTGGCGGTGATCTTCGTCTTCCTGCGCAATGTGCCGGCGACGATCATTCCGAGCATCTCGGTGCCGGTCTCCCTGGTGGCGACCCTGGCGATCATGTATGAGCTGGGCTACTCGATCGACAATCTTTCGCTGATGGCGCTGATCATCGCCACCGGATTCGTGGTCGACGACTCGATCGTGATGATCGAGAACATCGTGCGCTATCTCGAGGAGGGCAAGACGCCGATGCAGGCCGCGCTCGAAGGTGCGGGGCAGATCGGCTTCACCATCCTCTCGCTCACCATCTCCCTCGTCGCGGTGCTGATCCCGCTGTTGTTCATGGGCGGCGTGATCGGCCGCCTGTTCAGCGAATTCGCGGTCACATTGGCAGTGACCATCGTGATCTCGGCCGTGGTCTCGCTCACGCTCGTGCCCATGATGTGCGCGCGCATCCTGCGCCGCAAGGCCGAACGCAGCCCGAGCCGTTTCGAGCAGATCAGCGAGGGCCTGTTCGACCGCACGCTGGCCTCCTACGAGCAAGGGCTGCGCTGGGTGATGCGGCATCAGGGCCTGACGCTGGGCGTGGCCGTCATCACGCTGATCGCAACCGGCATCTTGTACGCGGTGATTCCCAAGGGCCTGTTTCCGGTCCAGGACGTGGGCGTGATCCAGGGCATCAGCGTCGCGGACAACTCGGTGTCCTACACCGCCATGGCGCAAAGACAGGCCGAACTTGCCGAGGCGATCGCCAAGGATCCGGACGTCGTCTCCTTGACTTCGTACATCGGTATCGACGGCACGAATACGACGCTCAATCAGGGCCGCTTTCTCATCAACCTGAAGGCGCACGACGATCGCGCCCTGAGTGCGCGCCAGGTCGCAAACCGCCTGCAGGACGAGACCGCCAGCGTGTCGGGGATCCGTCTGTTCGTGCAGCCCGAGCAGTCGCTCACGCTCGATACGGTGGTGTCGCCGAACCAGTACCAGTTCGTCCTGCGGGGGCCCAGCCAGACGGAGCTCGAGAAGTACGTGCCCGAACTCGTCGCACGCATGCAGCGCATCTCCTCGATCAAGGATGTCACGAGCGATCTGGACAACAATGGTCTCTCGGTGGAAGTGGACGTCAATCGCCAGCTCGCGGCCCGCTATGGCATTACGCCGGCGACGATCGACAACGTGCTCTACGACGCCTTGGGCCAGCGCATCGTCTCGACGATCTTCAACCAGTCCAACCAGTACCGGGTGGTGCTGGTTGCCAAACCCGAGTCCGTGCCAACACTGGCCTCGCTTGGCAACCTGTATCTACCCTCGCAGACGGCCACCAGCGGCCAGGTGCCCTTGAGCGCCATCGCCAACATCAAGGCGACGAAGTCGCCCCTGGTCATCAGCCATCTCGCGCAGTTCCCGTCGGTCACGGTGTCCTTCAACCTCGCGCCGGACGCTTCCCTCAGTACGGCCGTCGAGGAGATCGAGCAGGACGAGAAAGCGATCAAGATCCCGCCTTCGATCACGACCTCCTTCCAAGGTGCGGCCCAGGCATTCCAGGACTCGCTCTCGAGCGAAGTCTTCCTGCTCGCCGCCGCACTCGTCACCGTGTACATCGTACTGGGCGTGCTGTACGAGAGCTATATCCACCCCGTCACGATCCTCTCGACGCTGCCGTCGGCCGGCATTGGCGCATTGCTCGCCCTGATGCTCGCCGGCAGCGACCTGGACGTGATCGGCATCATCGGCATCGTGCTGCTGATCGGCATCGTCAAGAAGAACGGCATCATGATCGTCGATTTCGCGCTCGAGGCCGAGCGCGTGCACGGCAAGCCGGCCGAGGAAGCGATCTTCCAGGCCTCGATCCTGCGCTTTCGTCCGATTCTCATGACCACCCTGGCGGCGATGCTCGGCGCTTTGCCCCTGTTGCTGGGCACGGGCACGGGCTCCGAGTTGCGCCGTCCCTTGGGCATGGCGATCATCGGCGGCCTGGCCGTCAGCCAGGTGCTCACCTTGTTCACGACGCCGGTGATCTACTTGATGTTTGATCGCCTCGCCCAGCGTTTTCGTCCGCGCGGGCGTCCTGAACCCGGCGCGGGACCGGCCGCGCCGACTGTGGATCCCGCGGCGGATTGACGCGCGGAATTTCCCAAGAGCGACGCGTGAACATCTGCGCCATTTTCATCCGCCGTCCGGTCGCGACGTCGCTGCTCGCACTGGCCGTCGGACTCGCCGGCCTGCTGGCGTATTTCCACATGCCGGTGGCGCCGCTCCCCAACATCACCTTTCCCGTCGTCGCGGTCCAGGCGGGCATGGCCGGCGCGAGCCCCGAGATCATGGCCTCGACCGTTGCCGAGCCGCTGGAACGGCGCCTCGCGACGATCGCGGGCGTGAATGAACTGACTTCGCAGAATTACGTCGGTTCCTCGCAAATCGTTGCCCAGTTCGACTTGAACCGCGACATCAATGGCGCAGCGCGCGACGTCGAGGCGGCCATCCAGGCCGCGCGGGCCGACCTGCCGACCACCTTGCGCAGCAATCCGAGCTATCGCCAGTTCAATCCGGCAGACGCGCCGATCATGATCCTCGCGTTGACCTCGGACACGCTGACCAAGGCGCAGCTCTATGACTCGGCCGACACGGTCATCCAGCAGCAGCTTTCGCAGATCACCGGCGTTGGCCAGATCCAGCTGGGCGGCGCCGCCTTGCCTTCGGTCCGCGTCGAACTCGAACCCGACAAGCTTTCGAGCTATGGCATCGGCCTGGAAGACGTCCGCGCGGCAATCGCGGCCGCCAATGCCAATAGTGCCAAGGGCTACGTCGACCAGGGGGACCAGCGCTACGAGGTCCTGTCCAACGACCAGGCAACCCGGGCATCGGACTATCGGGACCTCGTGATCGCCTTTCGCAACGGCTCGCCAGTGTTCCTGCGCGACGTGGCCGAAGTGCTGGACTCCAACGAGAACCTGCGCAACGCCGGCTTGTACAACGGCAAGCCAACGGTAGCCGTCATCGTCTATCCCCTGCCGGGCGCCAACATCATCAAGACGACCGCGTCGATCAAGGCCGTCCTGCCTTCGGTCATCGCGACACTGCCACCCAATATCCAGGTGAATATCGCGCAGGACCGTTCGCAGTCGGTCCAGGCCGCGGTCGGCGATACCGAGCGCAGCCTGACGATCGCGGTTGTGCTGGTGGTGGGCGTGGTCTATGGCTTCCTGCGTTCCCCACGCGCGACGCTGATACCTGCCGTAGTTCTCCCGGTGTCCATCCTGGGCACCTTCGGTCCCATGTACCTGCTGGGCTACAGCATCGACAACCTGTCGCTCATGTCGTTGACGATCGCCACGGGCTTTGTCGTGGACGACGCGGTGGTCGTCCTCGAGAACATCACGCGGCATATCGAGGCGGGCATGGACCCGCATGAGGCCGCGCTTGTGGGCAGTGGCGAAGTGAGCTTCACCGTGCTCGCGATGAGCCTGTCGCTGATCGCGGTGTTCATCCCGATCCTGCTGATGCCAGGGGTGGTCGGTCTGCTCTTTCACGAATTCGCGGTGACGCTCTCGATCGCGATCCTGATATCCCTCGTGGTCTCCCTGACGGTGACGCCGACCATGTGCGCGTACCTGTTGCGGCGCGAGGCGGAAAGCCGAAACAGGAGCCGCCTGGGGAACTGGGCCGACCGTCAGTTCGAGCGCTTCAGGAGCGCCTATGGACGCTCGCTGGATGCCGTGCTCGACCATTCCCTGCTGGTGGGCCTGTCGCTCGTCGGCATGATCATCCTGAACGTATTTCTCGTCCGATTCATGCCGACGACCTTTTTTCCGGAGCAGGACAACGGCCTCCTGATGGGCCAGATCGTCGCCGACCAGAGCATCTCGTTCCCGGCGATGGCGGACAAGCTCAAGCAGATGCAGCAGATCGTGCAGGCCGATCCGGCCGTCGACTCGGTGATCGGACTGACCGGCATCCGTGCCTTGAACACCGCCAACGTATTCGTCCTGCTCAAGCCTTTGTCGCAACGCCACCTCACGGCTGACGAGGTGGTGCAGCGCCTGCGGCCCAAGCTGGGTCGGGTCTCGGGCGGGCGCCTGTTTCTCCAGGCCCAGCAGGACCTGCGCATCGGCGGTCGCCAGTCCGCCGCCGAGTACCAGTACACGCTGACCAGCGAGGAGCCACAGGCCCTGTACCAATGGACGCCCAAGCTCATCGATGAGCTCAACAAGCACCACGATGTCCTTGTCGACGTCAACTCCGACATGCAGCAAAACGGCTTGCAGGCCTACATCACCATCGACCGCCACACGGCGATGCGCTATGGCTTCGCGCCCAACCAGATCGACAACGTGCTCTACGACGCCTTCGGCCAGCGCACGGTGTCGACCATCTTCAATCCGTTCAACCAGTATTTCGTCGTGATGGAGGTCGCGCCGAAGTACTGGCAGCAGCCGCAGATGTTCAATCGCGTGTACCTGAGCGCGGCTGCCGGCAACCCGAGCGGCACCGCGCAGACGCAGGCGCAACTGGGCACGGTGACGGGCGTGACGGCGCGCGTGGCGGTCTCGACTGCATCGAGCTCGAACTCGAGCACCAGCGCGCGCAACGCCAACGCCCAGGCCAATGCCGTGACCAACAGCATCTCGAACAGCCGGGGCGGCACCTCCAGCGGCAGTGCCGACAGCACGGCCGCCGAGTCGATGGTGCCGCTGCGCGCCATGGCCACCTACGTCGCGAATCACACGGCCACGCAGGTCAATCACCAAAGCGGCATGGTCGCGGCGACGATCTCGTTCAACCTGCCGCCCGGGGGTTCGCTGAGCAAGGCGTCCGAAGCGATTACGGAGGCGATGCACGACCTGGGCGTGCCCGCGTCGATTCGCGGCGGCTTCGCCGGCGCCGGCCAGGTATTCGCGCAGTCGATGGGGACCATACCCTTGCTCGTCCTGGCTGCCTTGGGCGCGGTCTATATCGTCCTGGGCATCCTGTATGAGAACACCATCCATCCCATCACGATCCTCTCGACCTTGCCTTCGGCCGGAATCGGCGCGACTCTCGCCTTGCTGATCTTCGGCACGCCGTTCTCGGTGATCGCCTTGATCGGCATCATCCTGCTGATCGGCATCGTCAAGAAGAATGGCATCATGATGATCGACGTCGCGATCACCAACCAGCGCGAGCGCGGCATCGACGCGCGCGAGGCCATCCACGACGCGGCGCTGGTGCGCCTGCGCCCGATCATGATGACGACTGCCGCCGCGGTGCTCGGCGCGCTGCCCCTGGCGATCGGCATCGGCCAGGGCGGGTCCTTGCGCCAGCCGCTCGGTATCACCGTGATGGGAGGCTTGATCCTGAGCCAGGTATTTACGCTCTACACGACGCCTGTGATCTACCTGTACCTGGACAGGCTGCGCCTGCGATTGCGCAATGCAATGGCCGGCGCGCCGTGGCGGCGTGACCTGGGAACCAACGCATGAGAAACATTCGCCCTGGAATTCATTCGGTTTGCATTGCCTGCTTCGGGCTGCTCGCTGGCTGTGCCGTGGGACCGGATTACAAGCGCCCGGAAGTGCCGGTGCCGGAAAAATTCAAGGAGCTCGAAGGCTGGTCAAAGGCCATGCCCGCGGACGCTGCACCCAAGGGCGACTGGTGGACCGGCTTCCACGACGATCTGCTCGATCGACTCGAGCCGATGGTTGCGGTGTCCAACCTGACGGTGCGGCAAAGCTACGCAAACTACCAGCAGGCCTTGGCCCAGGTACAGGTGGCGCGGTCGGAACTGTTCCCCACGCTGGGATTGACGGGCAGCGCAAGCCGGTCTGGCGGCCCGGGAAACAGCGCGAGCGCGGCGGCGTCCTCGGTAACGGGCAGGGGCAGCGTGGTCAGCGCCGGGTCGCTCGAGCTCTCGGCGGGCTGGACTCTTGATCTGTGGGGCCAGGTACGGCGCCTGGTCGAAGAGAATTCCGCGACGGCGCAGGCGGACGAAGCGACGCTGGCCAATGCCACGCTGTCCGAGCAGATCCTGCTGGCGACGACCGTCATCGATTTGCGCGCATCCGACGCCAGCATTGCGTTGCAGGAAAGAGCGGTGGAAGCCTATCGAGAATCGCTGCGCGTCGTGCAGGCGCAGGGCTCGGCCGGAATCACCGCGACACCGCCGTCGGCGGTGATCAGTGCCCAGGTCGCACTGGAAACCGCCCAGGCAACGCTCACCGGCATGGGCGTCGCGCGCGCGCAGTATGCGCATGCAATCGCGGTGCTCGTCGGCAAGAATCCGGAAGAACTCGATATTCCGCGCTCGACGGCCATGCCGACACTGCCGGACGTGCCGATCGGCCTGCCCTCGGCCTTGCTGCAGCGGCGGCCGGATATCGCCGCGGCCGAGCGCGCGATGCAGGCGCAAAACGCGGCCATCGGAGTCGCGGTCGCCGCGTATTACCCGACGATTTCGCTCTCTGCCGCCGGCGGATTTTCCCAGTCGCCGCTGGACGGCCTGCTCAGGGCAAGCAACCGGATCTGGTCGATCGGCGCGAGCGGAACCGAGAACATCGTTGATTTCGGCTATCGCAGCGGAGAGGTCCTCTCGGCGAGGGCTGCCTACGAGGCCTCGGTCGCGAGCTATCGCGGCACGGTACTCACTGCATTCGAGTCCGTCGAAAACGATCTGTCCGGCCTGCGTATCCTCGCCCAGGAGGCCGAGCAACTGGAAATCGCGGTACGCGACGCGAACCGCGCTTCGGAAATCGCGCTACAGGAATACCAGGCCGGCACGGTCGATTACACGACAGTGGCGGTGGCGCTCGAAACGCAGATCGGCGACCAGCAGACGCAGCTCACCGTGGAACAGAACCGGCTGCTGGATGCTGTATCACTGATTGGCGACCTGGGCGGCGGCTGGTCGGACAGTCAATTGCATGACATGCATCACCAGCCGGCTTCGACGCCGGAGAAAACGCAAGTGGGATCGTAGGCGACCGAGCGCACCAATTGCGCGCGGCAAATGAATGCCTTGCAGAGATGGCCGACCCCAAAACCGCTATGCGGCTTGCGGCTCGAAGACCCGAATGCGGCTTGTGATCTTTGGACGCAAATCCCGATCGGCCAATCGCATGTCGTACTCGGACTGTACGACTGCGTTAGCCCAAGCGCATTCCTTGGCCCGATCACGGCAAGCTGAAGGCGATTGATTACCAAAGAGGCGTGCCGATTCGTAGCTCCCGCTCTTTCATTTACCAGGCGCAAAAAAGCGCCGCTGTCGTTCGCGGACAGCGGCGCTTGTTGGCCCGGCGCTTGGGGCGTACCGCCCCTTAGTTCGGAACCGGCGAAACCGATGACACCGGCGGAGGCATGGGCGCCTGCGGGGGTGGCGCCGACTGCGGACTCGGTTGCGGAGTCAATTGTTGCGGCGTCGCCGGAACAGCGCGCCATCCACTCGCGCAGCTCTGCACATTCGGGTAATAGCCCTGCGATGCGTCACAGTAGTACCAGGACTGCGGTGCAGCCGGCAAGTTGCTGTAGGCGGGCGGCGCCGCTTGCGGGTAGTACGCCGGAGGCGGGGCCCAATAAGGGTCGTAGTACGACCACGGATACGCCGCGTACCACGTCCAAGCACCGGCCGGACCTATCCACCACCAGCCATAACGGCCGCCGTGCCAGCCATGGTTCCAGTAGCCACCGTGCCAGTCGGCGCGCACGCCGACTCCACCGTGCCACCCGGGACCCCATCCGGCGTGCACGCCACCATGCCAATCGGCGCGGATCCGCTCCCCACCACCACGCCAGACCGTGTCGTGCATTGCCACGGCATGCACGGCCTCGTGCGGAACGCGGTTTGCCGCAAAATGCGCGCCTGCATGCGGTGCCGCAAAATGTGCCGCGCCACGCGCGGATTCGTGCGCTGCGCTGGGTCCGCACGCCAAAGCCAACGCGACCCCGGACGCGGCCGCAAGCACTGCAACTGCGCTCCGAACCCGCGAATTCTTGCTTGTCATCAGCGGTTTCATGAACTGCCTCCCTTTCAAGGCGCTCGGCGGGAAACCTGCCTTGCGCACGATTCCATTCTCCTACTGGGACAGATGTTTAGGGTCTCGAGATCCGTAACGGTTGTGACAGGATGTGTCGCAGGAGAAGCCGATCCGCCTGCGCATGCGCCTGGGGCACACCTTCTTCAATGGGCATCGCTGGTCGTAACGCGCGCACCGCCGCGTTGCGGCTTGGCCAGCCAGATCAGCCCCATCAGGAGCAGGAACAGGATCGCCGAGCCGTAGAACAGCTCGTCGGCGGCAAGGGTATACGACTGCACATCGATGAGCCGTTCGATCACGCCATAACTCTGGGCGCCGGTGAATCCCTGTGCCTGCAGTTGGCTTGCGATCGCGTTCGAGTTCGCGTTGAAGGTGCCGATCTGCTCGGTGAGCTGGGCATGATGCAATTGCGCCCGGTTGTCCCATAAGGTGGTCGTCACCGAAGTGCCGAATGCACCCATGCTGATGCGCGCGAAGTTCGAGAAACCCGTCGCGGCAGGGATCCGCTCGGGTGGCAAGCCGGAGAGCAGGATGGTCGTGAGCGGCACGAACATGAAAGCGATTGCGACACCCTGCCAGATCGCCGGCATCACGATCGCGTGATAGTCCGCATCGCTCGTAAAGAGCGAGCGCATCCACAGCACGATCGCGAAGAACAGGAAGGAAATGCTCGCCAGCAGGCGCGGATCGAAGCGGTTGATGTTGCGCCCGATCAGCGGTGAAAGGAAAAACGCGAGGATGCCGACAGGCGCCAGCACGAGCCCCGCCTCGGTCGCCGTGTAGCCCATGTACTCCTGCAGCCACAAGGGGATGAGAACGACATTGCCGAAGAACAGACCGTAGGCCAGGGCGAGAGCGATCGTACCGACCGCGAAATTGCGCCTCTTGAACAAGGAAAGGTCGACGATCGGGTGGTTCTCGGTCAATTCCCAGATCAGGAAGAAGATCAGGCCCACGACGCCCAGCCCTGCCAGCACGCGCACTTCGGGAGAAGCGAACCAGTCGAGTTCACGGCCCTTGTCGAGCGTGACCTGCATCGAGCCGACCCACAGAACCAGCAGCAGCAGGCCGACGATGTCGACCGGTACCTTGCGCGTCGGTGTATCGCGCGTGCGAAACACGGTCCACGTAACCCATGCCGCGATCACGCCGACCGGCAGGTTGATGTAGAAGATCCACGGCCAGCTCATGTTGTCGGAGATCCAGCCGCCAAGCGGGGGTCCGACGATCGGCGCGACCAGCGTCGTCATCGCCCACAATGCCATGGCGATGCCGGCGCGTGCCGGTGGGTAGCTCGACAGCAGGAGAGCCTGCGACATCGGGATCATCGGACCGGCGACCGCGCCCTGCAGGATCCGAAAGCCGATCAGCGTCGGCAAATTGGGCGCCATCCCGCAAAGCGCGGACGCGATCGTGAAGAGGATCGTCGCTGTCAGGAACACGCGCACCTGGCCGAAGCGTTGCGCGAGCCAGCCCGTCAGCGGTACCGTGATCGCCGTCGAAACCGCAAACGAGGTGATGACCCACGTGCCCTGCGACGGGCTCACGCCCGTGTCGCCCGCGATCGCCGGGATCGAGACGTTCGCGATCGACGTGTCGAGCACGTTCATGAACGTCGCGAGCGACAGCGCGATCGTGCCCGCGATGAGCTGGCCGCCTTTGAGCGGTTCCGGTTGCCCAGCCATGACGTTCAGCGCTGCGCGGTCGGGGAAAGGCCGTTTTCGGCGGTGCCGCCCGCAGATGTGCCGGCGGGCGCATTGTTGCCCGCGATGATCCGCTGCACCAGTGCGTCGGCTTCGTGCTCGCCGCCGTCATAGATCGCGGTCGTGTTGTCGGGCGATGCGTCGTTGTGCGACGACACCAGCGCGCCATCGTGATTGTGCTCATCGACCGTCGCGCGGATCGAAAGGCCCACGCGCAGCGGATGATCGCGCAGTTCGTTGGGATCCAGCGCGATCCGCACCGGTATGCGCTGCACGACCTTGATCCAGTTGCCCGTCGCATTCTGGGCCGGCAAAAGAGCGAATGCCGAGCCGGTACCGGCCCCCAGGCCGATGACACGCCCGTGATATTCGACATGACTGCCGTAGACGTCGGCGATGATCTTCACCGGCTGGCCGATGCGCATGTTCGCCAGTTGCACCTCCTTGAAATTCGCATCGACCCACAGGTTGTCCATTGGCACCAGGGACATGATCGGATTGCCGGGCGATACGCGCTGGCCGACCTGCACATTGCGACGCGCGATCTGGCCACCCACCGGGGCGACAATATCCGCGCGCTGCAAGGCCAGGTACGCCTCGCGCACCCGCGCGGCTGCGGCGAGCACGTTGGGGTGGGTCGTCACATGCGTGCCGGCCGTAAAGGAGCGATTGGAGGCAAGCTGATCGCGTGCACTCGCCAGGGAGGCCTTCGCCGTCGCCACGGCGAGTTCCGCGTGACGGATTTCTTCTTCCGAGACGACACCCGTTTCGCGCACCGCCAGACGGCGACGCATATCGTCTTCCGCGCGATCGAGTTCGGCTTCCTTCAAGGAGATGTTGGCCTGCAGAACGTCGTTGTTGGCGTACAGCGTGCGCGTCTCGCGCACCGCCTGTGCCAGTTGTGCCTCGCGGTCGAGCAGGTCATTGCGCGCGTCGATCGGGTCGAGCTTCACCAGCAACTGGCCCGGCTTCACGGTGTCGGTCTCGTCCGCGCCGATGGAAACCACGGTGCCCGTCGTTTGCGGCGTGATCGTCACCACGCGTCCACTGACATAGGCGTCGTCCGTATCCTCGTAATAGCGCCCCACGAGCATCCAATAGATGCCCGCGCCCGTGGCCAGCGCCAGCAGGACCAGGGTCGAAAATATGAGGGCAGGGCGGCGCATCGCACCGCGCTGGCGCGCTGCCGGTGGCGCAGCGGCGTTTGTCGCAGGCGCAGCCGCGGTGGTGGGCCGCACTGCCGTGTCAGGCGATTTTTCGTTTTGCTGTTCCATGGAACGTTTCTCCGCGTACGGTATTGCGAATGTGTTTTGCGTTACGGCAGCGACGGTGCGTTGGTCCTGGTCGCACCGGCGTTCGCTGCCTGTTGGTCGAGGAATCCGCCACCCAGCGCAAGCGCCAGGTTCACGTCCAAGGCGGCGGCGCGGGCGTCGAGTTCCACCTGTGCGCGGCGTTGCGTCAGCAGGTTGCCCTGCGCCGTCAGGACCGTGAGGTAATTGCCCAAGCCGGCCTGGTAGCGAATGGTGGCCAGGTCCATCGCCGCCTGCGCCTGCTCCGTGGCCTGCATCTGCTGCAAGCGTTGGCGCTGGACGGAAGCGATCGAGCTGCTCGCGTCGGCGACTTCGCCCGCGGCTTGCAGCACCGTCGCGTTGTACGTGTCGATCGCCGCATCCGCGTCGGCGCTGGCCGAACGCAGTGCGGCGCGCAGCGAACCACCGTCAAACAGCGGCAGGTGAATTGCCGGCTCGACCTGCCAGTTGCGGCTCTCTCCCTGGAAAAGGCGCTGCGTACCCAGCGCATCCAAGCCTGCCAAGGCGTTGATGCTGATGTTCGGATAGAAATCGGCGCGCGCCGCGTCCACACTGCGCAGGGCCGCGACCGCACGCAATTGGGCGGCAACAACGTCCGCGCGCCGCGACAGAAGATCCAACGGAAGATTGGCGGGAGGCGCGAGCATGGCGTCCGCGGGTAGATGCGCATCGACACCGTCGGCCGCCTGGGGCGCCTGCCCCGCCAGCAGCGCCAACGCATGGCGCGCCAGCGCGATTTGTTCGTCGGCGCGTTCGATCTCGACGCGTACCTCGGGAATGGTCACTTCGGCGAGGCGACGTTCCACCTGCGTATCGAGCCCGGCAGCTACCCGATCGCGCACCAGGCCCAGCACCTTGCCGCGCGACTCCTCGATTTCCACCGCGATCTGCCGCGCACGCTGCGCGCGCGCCAGGTCGAAATAAGCGTGGGCGATCGCGCCGGCGAGGCGCACGCGCGCCAGATCCCGGTCCGCTACGCCGGCAGCGGCCTGCCAATGCGCGGCATCGATGCGCGACTGGAGGCGGCCGAAGAGGTCGAGTTCGAGCGAGGCTGCGAGATCGATGTCATTGTCCGTGGCCACCTCGCCACCGATGGGTGGCGGGAAAATGCCGTTGTTCGAAAAACGCTCCGACGTCGACGAGGCCTGGAACGCGAGGTTAGGGGACTTGCTCGCCTGCGCCGAAGCAAAAGCCGCTTCCGCACGCGAAAGGCGTGCACTTGCTTCCTTCAAGGTCGGGTTCTGCGCCAGGCCCGTCTCGATCCAGCGATTCAGTTGCGGATCGTTGTAGACCGACCACCATGTTTCCGAGGGCAGGGGCGCCGTTGCCGCGGTAGCCGAGAGCTGCAGCTTCGCGGCCGTCTCGTCCTTCGTCGGCAATTTCTCCGACGGCGCGATGCCCGCGGTCGAAACGCACGCGCCCAGGCTTGCGGTCCCCAGAATCAACAAGATTCGTGCGGCGCGCACGCGCACGACTTCCTCGATGGAAAAATTCATGCCCCGTTCTCCTGGCGCGAGGGACCTTCGTTCAAGCGCCGGCCCGTCGCGATCACGCGCTCCAGCAGACCGCGCAACTGATCCACCTCTGCATTCGAGAGATCGGCGAGATGCGCATTGAGCACGTCGGCAAGCACGTACGGCACGATCGCCGCCGCCTTGCGCCCTTCGTCGGTCAGTTCCAACTGCTGGACCCGGCGATCGTCCACGCTACGCACGCGGCGCAACAGTCCTTTGTCTTCGAGGCGATCCAGCATGCGTGTCGTCGCGCCCGCATCGCACCCGACTTTGCGTGCCACTTGGGAGGCAGTGCCATAACCATGGCGCGCCAGGAAAAACAACGGTTTCCATTGCGCGTCGGTCAGGCTGTACTCCGCCATGCGGGCTTCCACGGAACGCGAAATCAGTTCGACAACCTGCTTCGTCAGATATCCGATGCTTTCGTCGGCGCAATACCCGTCACCCTGGTAAAAGCCCGCCCGTACCGGCGGCAAACTCAACTTGGGTGCCTTCGCCGAAGCCGACGCCCGGCTCGCGGGCGTCGACGCAGTTGCTACGTTTTGCTTGGCCATTATTTGTGTATGGGCAATAATTGACTAGGCAACAATATAGTTGCCTAGGCATTCATTGTCAAGTGCCGACAATCGCGCAGTGAAAGAATTGGAGGAGAGGGCCGGCCGCGGCTAGCGATGGGCACTCTCGACGAGGACGCGCCAGCGCTTTATTTATTGTGAAATCGGGACCTTGCGCCAGACCATCGAGACGCAGGGGGAAAGGACAAGGCTTCGTGTAAAATCCCGCCCCTTGCGCCCGTAGCTCAGTTGGATAGAGTACTTGGCTACGAACCAAGGGGTCGTGGGTTCGAATCCTGCCGGGCGCGCCAAAAATAACAAGTTCTTCAGGGGCCTAGGAGCTAACCCTCTTAGGCCCTTTTTCTTGCTGAAGGGACTTTGGCGGACTTCTCGGCGGGCCTCGTTGGCCTTTTTACATATCCGACTTGGCTTTGCGCAACGCACTCCGCGATGAAGCGGGCAAATGGCCGGATGTCGTCCCGGGCGCTTGCGTCGTTTAGCGCCGCGAAGTAATGCTTGCGCTGCTGGAGCTTGATCACCGTCCAGGGAAACCCCGCCGTGCAGAGCACTGCGTTCATCAAGAATCGCGCCATCCGCCCGTTGCCGTCCATGTAGGGGTGCACGAACACGAAGGCGAAGTGCCCCATCACTGCGCGCACTTGCGTGCTTTGCTCGTCGCGCAGAAGATCGAAGAGCGCCGGCATGAGATCCCGCACGGCGTCGCGCGGCGGCGGTACGTGGTCCGCGTTCCGGAT
>Ga0181537_10000051_pt1 | contig 104180 bp, 90 predicted proteins | sample PEATcosm2014_Bin_39_FD_119765 | JGI IMG/M metagenome (GOLD analysis project Ga0181537, IMG submission 119765) | Peatland microbial communities from MTU Mesocosm Facility, Houghton, MI, USA - PEATcosm2014_Bin23_10_metaG | ecosystem: Environmental > Terrestrial > Soil > Wetlands > Peat | place... | reverse complement strand
GCGGGAGAGGGCCGGGGTGAGGGAGAAAACTCTCCCTCTCCCGCTCTGCGGGAGAGGGGCTGGGGTGAGGGCGCCTTTCAGTGCTATCGGGTCGGCTGTACAGGCGGAGCCGACATGAGATCGATGAACATCTTGCGAAAGCGCGGTGCGTCGAGATCCACCTGCGCATGGACCAGCGGCATCTCGATCGCGGGCTTGACGTCCGCGCTCCAGGTCAGCGTCTGTCCGTACGATGGGCCGTGGCTGATGTCCACGTCCATGTAGAGCTGGCGCTCGCGCTTGACGATCTTCGGATCGAGCCAGGCGCAGGCGGCGATCTCATCCCAGAGGTAATAGCGCTCTTGCGAGTAATTCGCGATGTAACGCGCCGCCGGACTTGGCGACTTCGCGATTGCGTCGACCATGTCCTGCGTGAACATGGCCTGGATGGAAATATCCACGGTCGTGACGTCGACGCGCGGCCACCGCGCCCGCAAGACGATATGCGCTGCCTCCGGGTCGAACCAGAAATTGAATTCATGGCGCGGATTCGTATCGAATTCTGGATCGTCGGTATGCGGATTCAGGCCGCTGCCCATGATGACGATGCCGCGCGTGCGCTCGGCAAAACGCGGGTCGATTGCGATCGCCAGGGCGATATCCGTCAGCGGGCCCGCTGCATAGATCGTGACCTGCCCGGGGTGCGCCCGCACCTCGCGCACGAGGAAATGCGCCGCGTCCTCGTCGGCCGGACGAGTGTGCGGTTCGCCCTCCACCAGCGGCGGAACATCCCAGGGGCCGGGCATCGCCTTGGGCTTGGCGGCCTCGACCAGGCCCTCGTGCTGAGTCGAGATGGCGTCGGGTCGCTGACCCCATGCGCCCAGCCAGCCGACCTGGCCAACCAAGGGCGTGGCGAGGCGCGTTTCCTCCTGGGAACGGACGAGCGGGAAAACCGCGCCGGGGACGACCGGAACGTCGCTGCGCCCGATGAGCTCGAGCATGCGCAGGGTATGGCGCACCTCGTCATCGCGCCACGCGTTGCCCGTCACGATGCCGATCCCCAGCACGTCGACATCGGGCGCTTGCAACAGCGCCATCATCGACATCATGTTCGATCCGCCCGGACCGGAACCGTCCTGGTCGATGATCACCATTCTTTTTTCGACGGGCGCGCCACTCTCATGAGCGGACTGGGCGCTCGGCGCGAGCGCGCACAAGGTTGTGCCGAGGATTGCTGCTAGCATCGTTTTCATCGGTCTTCGTTCAGGCAATCGAGGAGTCGGACATGTACACGGTTCCGCGCGTGGCGCAGGCCAGGCTACCGGATCTGCTGTGCCGCATGCCCAAGGCGGAACTGCACATCCATATCGAGGGTTCTCTCGAACCCGAGCTGATCTTCGCGCTCGCGCGCCGCAATGGCGTGGCGCTTGCGTACCCGGATGTCGAATCGTTGCGCAAGGCGTATTCCTTCACGGATCTGCAGAGCTTTCTCGATATCTATTATGCAGGCGCAAGCGTGTTGCTGCGTGAGCAGGATTTCTACGACATGGCCTGGGCGTATTTCGAGCGCGCCGCCGCCGAGCGCATCGTCCACGCCGAATTGTTCTTCGATCCGCAAACGCACTCGGCGCGCGGCGTGCCGATCCGGGCCGTCATCGAAGGACTGCATCGCGCCTGTCGCGACGCCGCGGTCCGCCTGGGCGTCGATGCCAGCCTGATCCTTTGTTTCCTGCGGCACCTCAGCGAGAAAGAGGCGTTCGAAACGCTGGAACAGGCGCTGCCCTTGCGCGACCTCTTCATCGGAGTCGGTCTGGATTCGAGCGAGCTCGGACACCCTCCCGAGAAATTCGAGCGCGTATTCGCGCGCTGCCGCGACCTGGGCCTGCATGTGGTCGCGCATGCGGGCGAGGAGGGGCCGCCCTCCTACATCTGGTCCGCGCTCGACCGCCTCCACGTGGAGCGCATCGACCACGGTGTGCAGGCGGTGCACGACGAGGCTCTGATGGAGCGCCTGGCGCGCGAGCGCGTGCCCCTGACGGTCTGCCCGCTCTCCAATATCAAGCTATGCGTGTTTTCGGACCTGCACGAGCACAGCCTGCCACGCCTCCTGGCGAGGGGTCTGGTCGTAACCGTGAATTCCGACGACCCCGCCTATTTTGGCGGCTACCTGAACGAGAACTTCCTCGCTCTTTTTGCGGCGACCGGCATGGGGGCAAAAGAGGCCTACGTGCTTGCTGCCAACAGTTTCGAGGCAAGTTTCGTCCGGGAAGAGCAGCGCCGGGAATGGCTGGGCGCGCTGCAGGAGACGTTTGCGCAATTCGCCGCTCCCGCGGATACGCACGGAATTCCTTGAGTCGCGCAGGGGTGCTTCTCGCGGGATTGCGACATCCACCGCGAGCTGTCAAGCCGGCAAGTCGCGCTTCCCGGTAACACCGAATTCAACGGGTGTCTTCACGTAGAAAAGTTCGATGCCCTCCGCGTCGATGCGCGGCCCATGTGAACTCAGGCGGCGGCGCGCGCTCCTTCCACCCGCCGGCTGATGAAATACATCATCACGAGGGTGATGAGCGTCGTTCCTACGAGCACGTAACCCACCACGTCGAAGTGTTCGAGAGCGCCGGTGCTGCTGACCGAGACGATCAGGCCGCCGACCATTGCGGCAACGCCGCCGGAAATCTGCTGGATCGAACTGCTGATCGACATGTAGGCACCGCGATCCGACGGCGCCGGTATCGCCGAGATCAGGGCCGACGCCGAAATCATCCGCGAAAAGACGCCGATGAAGAGCAGGCAATTGACGAGGACCACCAATCCCAGGGGCGTCACGCCCAGGTTCGTATAGATCACGACCATCGTGATCGTCGCGGCGCAGCCAAAGAAAAAGACGACGAACTTGCCCAGGGCGTCCGCGGCGCGACCGATCAGCGGACCGGCAACGATGGAACTGGCGCCCGTTGCCACGTAGACGAGCGGCAAACTGGCGTAATCGATTCCGATGTTGTGGACGAGAAATGCGCTCATGTACGGCATGAGCAGGAATCCACCCGTTGCCAGCAATGCGGTTGCGGCGAATCCCTGCAGGTAGCGCGGCGTGCGCACCGTATGCAGGAAATGGTGGATTGCGCTGCGATCCGGTTGCTGCTGCAGATGTGCATCGATCGGGCGCAGGAAGCGCAGCAAGGCGAGGCCGACCACGGCGCCGATCGCGACGATCAACAGGAACGGTGCATTCCAGTTCCCGTCCTTCGAAAGGAAAAGTGCAAGGGGCACGCCCAGAACATTGCTTGCCGCAAAGGCGGTCTGCAGGATTCCCATGACCCGGCCGCGCACCTGGTAGACGAACAGGTCCGTGGTGATCGCGAAAACGGTGGACCCGACCACCCCTGCGAACACGCCCGTGACCAGTCGCGCCACCAGCAAAAGAGCATAGGAGTGCGCCAGGCCGCAAAGCAGCGTTCCTGCGAGGAAGCCGCCGTAAAACAGAACGAGGAGTTTTTTCCGGTCGAAGCGGTCGGCAAAGCCTGCCGCGGCAAAACCGGCGATGCCGGCACTGAAGGCGTAGACCGAAACCACAAGGCCGAATTGCGCAGGCGAGATCTGCAGCGCCGGCATGAGGATGGCGCCCAGCGGCGAGAGAATCATGAAGTCGAGGATGACCGTGAACTGGAGAAACGCGAGCAGCGCGATGACCCACTTCTGGTAGCTCGTGAACGCGGCTTTGGCGGCGCCCGGTCCTGCTGTTTCCATGCCGATTCCCGTTCGAAAAAGCTGTCAATCCGGAACCGACGTTCCGCGACCCTGAATATTTTGTGGTCAGTCTACCGGGTCCACCGGGAAACCAGCCGTTCGTGCGCAAAGCCCCGTACCATCTAGAAAAACCATCTCTCGGGGGAGGGAAGCGTGGCGAATGTGGAGGCGTCGACCGGCGCGGGTCCCCGGCTGCCCTTGTACAAAGTCATCGCGGTCGGTGCCGGCAACGCGCTCGAGTTCTATGACTTCCTGACCTTCTCGTTCTTTTCCGTCCAGATTTCCCACACGTTCTTCCCGGCGCAGCAAACGACCCACGGCCTGCTGTATGCGCTTGCCACGTTCGGCATTGGATTCACGACGCGCCCCCTGGGCGGCTGGTTCCTCGGTCGCTACGGCGATCGAGCAGGGCGCAAGGCCGCCATGATGTTGACCTTCGTCCTCATGGGCTCGGCAATCGTCGGCGTCGCCCTGACACCCTCCTATGCGCAGATCGGCATGGCGGCGCCGATCCTGCTCGTCGTGTTCCGCATGCTCCAGGGGTTCGCGCTTGGTGGCGAAGTGGGGCCGACGACCGCGTACCTCGTCGAGGTCGCCCCACCGCAACGGCGTGGCTTGTATGTCTCGGTCCAGTACGCAACCCAGGACGTCGCCATCCTGATTGCAGGAGTTGTCGGTTTTGCACTCTCGAGTCTGTTGACGGAGCAAGCGCTCGATGATTGGGGGTGGCGCATGGCATTCCTTGCGGGCGCCGCAATCGTACCGATCGGGCTTTGGATGCGGCGAGCCTTGCCGGAAACCTTCGATGCCTCGCATGCCGCCCAAGCGACGCCAGGCGAAGGGGACCCGCAGCGCAGGATCTCGCTGCATCGATTGCTGTGCCTCGGATTCATCCTGCTCGGTTCGTCGACGACCTTGAATTACATCCTGATTTACCTGACGACCTATGCCCAGGACAGCCTGCATTGGAGCGTGAATATCGCCTTTGTGGTCACGATCGTGGTAGGGCTCGCCCAGGCCACGGGTGACGTGCTCGCCGGACAACTCGCCGACCGCGTCGGGCGCAGGCCGATCGTCCTTGCCTGCTATCCCGCAATCGCAATTCTCGCCGTGCCGATGTTCCTGGTATTGAACCAGTCGCCTGCCTTCGCATTCGTCGTGATGGCGGTTGCAGTCCTTTCCGTGCTCGTGGCGCTCGGCACAGGTCCGATCCTGATTACCCTGACGGAATTGCTGCCGAGGGCAATCCGCTCGGGCACGCTTGCCACCCTTTATGCTCTCGCAATCGCGAGCTTCGGCGGAACGACGCAATACATTTCCAAATGGTTGGGTGACCTGACGGGCAGCCCCTACGCACCCGCGTGGTATGCAACGTTCGCCGCGGTCGCAGGCGGCCTCGCCATGCTGTACATGCCCGAGTCCGCGCCTCACCTGAGAAAACAAATCCCTGGGTCCGCAAAATGAAAACCAATCGATTTTCGCAATGCGCGCCAGGCCTGGCGGCTTCGTTGCTGTTGGCACTTTCGCCGGGCTCGGCCGTGGCAAAAGGATCGACGGACAATCTGAGTGCGTCGGTCCCGGATATTCCCCAGCGCCTGGCCTCGTACGCGAAGGTGCGCCTGACTTCCGACCTGTCCAGGCTCACGCCGGGCGACCGCCAGACGATCCTGCACCTGATGCGCGCCTGCGACGTCATGAACCAGATCTTCTGGGAGCAGACGTTTGGCGATCCGACAGTCTTCCTGGGCCGACTCGGCGACCCTGCCTTGCGTGCCTACGCGCAATTGAATTACGGACCCTGGGACCGGCTGCACGATGAGCAGCCTTTCGTCATGGGCTACGGCGCCATGCCGCCGGGCGCCAACCTGTACCCGCCCGATGCCACGAAAATGGAACTCGCGGCACTGAGCGAACAGGACCGCAACGACGAATACTCGGTGATCCGGCGCGGAACCGATCGCAAGCTCACGGTCGTTCCCTATCACCAGGCATTCGCAGCCCCCCTGCATCGCGCCGCGCAGGAATTGCGTACTGCCGCCACGACCTCTTCGGACCCGGCCTTTGCCTCGTATTTGAAGTTGCGTGCGCAGGCCCTGGAAACCGACGACTTCCGGCCAAGCGACATGGCCTGGATGGACATGAAGTCCAACCCCATCGACGTCGTGATCGGACCCATCGAGAACTACATCGACAAGATCAACGGTGCGCGTGCCGCGTACGAAGGTGTGGTTCTGGTCAAGGACCAGGAATGGAGCGCCCGCCTCGCGAAATTCACCGCTCTGCTCCCGGCCCTGCAACGCGACCTCCCGGTCCCGGTGGAATACAAGCACGAAACGCCCGGCACGAATTCGGACCTGAACGCCTACGACGTGCTGCTGTATGCAGGCGAGGCCAACAGTGGTGGCAAGACCATCGCCATCAACCTGCCCAACGACGAGGAAGTGCAATTGCAGAAGGGCACGCGGCGGCTGCAACTCAAGAATGCCATCCGCGCCAAGTTCGAGACGATTCTCCGGCCGGTCGCGGGGGAACTGATCGTTCCCGAGCAGATGCCGCATGTGCGATTCGAGGCTTTCTTCCCGAACGTCATGTTCCACGAGGTCGCGCACGGACTTGGCATCAAGAACACGCTCGACGGCAAGTCCACGGTGCGTGTCGCCCTCAAGGAGAACTTCGGTGCCCTGGAGGAGGCCAAGGCCGATATCCTGGGCCTGTACCTGGTCGGCAAGCTGATCGAGCAGGGCGAACTCAAGGATACGACCATCGAGGACCACTACGTCACCTTCGTCGCGGGGATCCTGCGTTCGGTGCGTTTCGGGACGGGCGATGCGCATGGCAAGGCCAACATGATCGAATTCAATTTCTTTGCCGATCGCGGCGCATTCGAACGGGAAGCGGCAAGTGGACGTTATCGAGTCGACCCCGTGAAGACGCGTGCGGCCGTCGAGGCGCTGGCGGCGCGCATCCTGCGTCTGCAAGGCGATGGCAACTACGAGAGGGCGCGCGAGGTGGTGGCAAACGAGGGCGTCGTGCGCCCGCAATTGCGCAAGGACCTGGATCGTCTCGCGGCGAAGAACATTCCCGTGGACGTAGTCTTCGAGCAGGGCCCCAAGGTTCTCGGACTGGAATAGCCCCGCCGGCGGCTACGCTCGTCAGGCCACCGCGACTTCCTGGCTGCCGACCTGGTCGCGACCGGCGCACTTGGCTTCATACAGGGCCCTGTCCGCCGCTTCGACGAGCCGCGCTGCGGCCGCTTCGCTTGTGCAGCTTGCGCTGGCGGCGCCGACGCTCACGGTGACGATGCCAAAAGGGCTGGCGCGGTGCTCGATCTTCAGGTTGCGCACCGCCTCGCGCAGTCTTTCGGCTACCACTTTCGCGCCGGTGGTATCGGCCTCACGCAGCAAGGCGATGAATTCTTCGCCGCCGTAGCGGGCAAGGATGTCGTCGGGCCTGACCAGTGATTCCTGCAGGATCCGCGCCACCGCGCGCAGGCATGCATCGCCTGCGGGATGGCCATAGTGGTCGTTGAGACTCTTGAAGTGGTCGATGTCGACCATGAGAATCGAGAGCGCCAGGCCCGAACGCCGTTCGCTGCGCCATGCCCGGCGCAGTTCCTTGTCGAAGAAATGGCGGTTCGGAACTCCGGTGAGCGCATCGGTCCAGGCAATGGTCTGCAATTCGCGGCGTTCGCGCTGCATCGCTTCCCCGCGTTCGACATGGCGCACATGGGCCATCGTATTGCGCAGGCTGTAGCCGACTGCCGCGATCAGGATGCCGATGACTCCGAAGGGGTAGTCGACCCGGACCAGGAACAAGGAGACCACGAGCAGGGCCCGCGCCATCATGACCGGGCTCGACGCGCGCACCGCACGCGTCAGGAAATTGTGGACCGGACGCACCACCTCCTTCGAAGGCGCACGCAACGCGAAAACCGCGAACAGGGCAAACGCGAAGGTGACGACGGAGCCGACCTGCGGTCCCAAAGCCGGATCGCCGGCCGCGTAGTGGTCGTTGCCGTAGACGATCAGGAAAAATACGACCGCGTACATGGCAAGTGCGCGAAACAGGTTGCGTTCGGCAGGATCTTCCGCTGCGTACCAGCGCAGAAGCGCGCAAACGGCGATGAACAGGTTCTCCGCATCGATCAGCCAGACGACAAGGATGGCCGGATCGTCGCTGCCCGGCGCGATGGGCACCGTGATCGTGTCCATCGTGAGGCGGAAATACGCGTAGCACAGCGCAAGGGCGGTAATGGCGTCGATCGCCCGCGCGACCACCCGCCCGGGACCTTTCCACTCGCTCGCGAGCAGGAAGGTGATGGGAACGGCGGCGAGGTTGAACAGCAGCATCGCGTCGCGGTACATCTCGTCCGCGCGACCTTCGACCCACTCATGCCAGAGGTTGCCGAATGCTCCCAGCGACCACACGAAGAAAGCCACGGACAGGGTGCACCAACTCATGCGCGCCGGGCCGCGTTCGCGCCATCCGCGCCAGAGCGCGGCCACGCCCGCGAGCGCGGGTGCCGCAACCATCGCGATGTAGGCGGTTCCCGCCGAGGCCGCAGGAACGAAGAGGATGATTCCCGCCTGGACCAGTACGAACGCAAGCGGCAACAAAAACGAAGGCACGGGCAACATCTCGGATCGGATTGCGCGAAGACTACACGGGATAATACGGTGGTGAACGCATTCGCGAACTCCCCTCGAGCGTTGTTGACAGCGCTGTTCCTGTCTGGCGATTCGCCGACGAAAGCGGGCAGCGTCCGCAGTGCCGGCAACGTGCTCGAAGCAGCCGCCGCGCGCGCGCGGGACCAAGGGATCGTTGTCCTGGAGCTGGGTGTGCAGCAGGCGAGCGAGGCGCGCTCGCTGGCCAGCTTTCATGCGGCGATCGCCCTGCAAAGCGTGCGCTTCGGCCGTCCCGCCGCGCCCACGCTTGTGCTCTCGGCCGGTGCCGTTCCAGGCCCGCAAGGGGAGAGTGAAGCGGCGCGATTCCAGCTGGCCCTCGCGCTTTCGCTCGATTCCCATCCGACAATCCATGGACTTGCACTGGCGCCGATGCTGCCAGATGCCGCAGCGTGCACCGGATTTGTGCTTGCGCCGGACACGGTGGCACGTGCACGTACTGCAGGCCTGGACGCAGGCGCGCAATTGCTGGCGGGCAGATCCGACGACCTGTTCACGCGCCTGGGCGATTGCATCAACCTGTCTGGCACCGGCTCCGACACCGTACTTCGGGCCATTTTCCTGAGTCCCGATTAGTTCGCGGCGCGATATTTGGGGTGGCAGATCGCCGGACTTGGGGGCGATTGCGTACAATTGCGTTTTTCAGAGAGGAAAAATGCGCAGGAATCGGAACGCGAAGATCGTTGCCACGCTTGGCCCCGCCAGTTCGTCCGAGGAGATCATCCGCAAGCTCTTCGTCGCCGGCGTGGACATGTTCCGCATGAACTTCAGCCATGGCACGCAGGCCGAGCACAAGGCACGTGTCGAGGCCGTTCGGCGCATCGGGCGCGAATTCCATCGGCCCATTGGCATCCTTGGCGACCTGCAGGGTCCGAAATTGCGGGTCGGTACCTTTGCCGATGGCGGCATCACCCTGGTGCCGGATGCGAGCTTCCGCCTGGACCTGAATCCGGCGCCGGGTAATGTCGACCGTGCCAACCTGCCGCATGCGGAAATCTTCGCGGCGCTCGTCGAAGGCGCGACGCTCCTGCTCGACGACGGCAAGATGGCTTTGCGGGTCGAGAAGTTCGGACCCGATTTCGCCACCACGCGCGTGCTCGTCGGGGGCAAGCTCACCGATCGCAAGGGCGTCAACGTCCCCGGAGTGGTGCTGCCCATCTCGCCTCTCACCGACAAGGACAAGCGCGACCTGGATTACGCGCTGCAACTGGCCATCGACTGGATCGCCCTTTCCTTCGTACAGCGCCCCGAGGACATCTTCGAAGCACGCGAAATCATCGGCGATCGCGCGCTCATCATGACCAAGCTCGAGAAACCCGCAGCGATCGACCGGCTCGATGAAATCGTGCGCGCGTCCGATTCCGTCATGGTTGCGCGGGGCGACCTCGGCGTCGAACTGCCACCGGAGCGCGTGCCGATCCTGCAGCGAGCGATCGTGCGGGCGTGCCGCCGCGAGGGCAAGCCGGTCATTGTTGCCACCCAGATGCTCGAATCGATGACTGCCAGTCCGGTGCCCACGCGCGCGGAGGCATCCGACGTTGCGAGCGCCGTGTTCCAGGGCGTTGACGCTGTCATGCTCTCCGCGGAATCGGCGGCCGGCAAATATCCGGTCGAAGCGGTGACCATGATGGACCGCATCATCATCCAGGTCGAAGGCGACCCGCATTACCGCGCTTTGCTGGAAGCTAACCACGAAGAGACCCGCAAGACCGTGGCGGACGCGGTCTGCGCGGCCCTGCGCACGACGGCGCACGTCGTTTCGGCCAAGGCCACCATTACCTATACCTCGTCCGGGGCCTCGGCCTTGCGTACGGCACGTGAACGTCCCGAGGCGCCCATTCTTTCCCTCACGCCGCACACGAAAACGGCGTCTCGCCTGGCCGTCGTGTGGGGCGTGCACTCGCTGCACACCGCCCAGGTCTCCGATGTCACCACGATGACGGATCTCGCGTGTCGCGCTGCCGTGCAGGAAGGCTTTGCCGCCGCAGGCGACTACGTCGTGATCGCGGCCGGCGTTCCCTTCGGTCACGCGGGAACGACAAACCTGCTGCGCATCGCAAGGGTCGGACCTAACGGCGCGGCGGACGGCATTCCCGGCCAAGGCAGCTGACCCCGAGACGAATTCGAGCCTTTGCACGTGACCGTCCGCACGCGCGTCGCACCCAGTCCCACCGGGATGCTGCATCTCGGAACCGCGCGCACCGCGCTGTTCTGCTGGGCCTTTGCGCGCCATCACGGTGGCGCCTTCGTATTGCGCATCGAGGACACGGATCTCGAGCGCTCGACGGAAGAAGCGGTCCAGGTCATCCTCGACAGCATGAAATGGCTGGACCTTGCCTACGACGAGGGTCCCGTCCGCCAGACCGAGCGCCTGGCGCGCTATCGCGAAGTGCTCGATCGACTCGTTGCCGAAGGCAAGGCATATCCCTGCTACGCCACGCGCGAGGAGCTCGATGCCTTGCGTGCGGAACAGACAGCGCAAGGTCTCAAGCCGCGCTATGACGGGCGCTGGCGCCCGGAGAATGCGGCCGGCAAGACGCCGCCACCCGGCGTGCCGCCGGTCATTCGTTTTCGCAATCCCGACGACGGGGACGTCTGGTGGACCGACCTCGTCAAGGGACCGATCAGCTTCCAGAATGCCGAGCTCGACGACCTGGTCATCGCGCGCAGCGACGGAGTGCCGACCTACAACTTTGCCGTAGTGGTCGACGACATCGACATGAACATCACGCACGTCCTGCGCGGCGACGACCACGTGAACAACACCCCGCGCCAGATCAACATCTACCGCGCGATCCTCGGTGCCGAGGCGAGGCTGCCCCGATTCGCACACCTGCCGATGATCCTCGGCCCGGACGGGCAAAAGCTGTCCAAGCGTCATGGCGCAGTGAGCGTCCTCCAATACGACGACGACGGCTTCCTGCCGGAAGCCCTGTTCAACTACCTCGCGCGCCTGGGCTGGAGCCACGGCGACGCCGAGAAATTCAGCCGCGAGCAGCTTGTGCAGTGGTTCGATCTCGAGCATGTCAACCGCGCACCGGCGCAATACGACATCGACAAGCTGCTATGGCTCAACGGCGAATACCTCAAGGAAGCCGATAACGTGCGCCTCGCCGGGCTGCTCCTGCCGCGACTGCGCGCACGCCAGGTCACCGTCGAGAGCGCGAACGATGCGCGGCTCGCCGCGATCGCCGGTCTCTACAAGGAACGCGTCAAGACGCTCAACCAACTTGCGGATGAAGCGGTGCAGTTCTACGCCGACCCGCAGGTCGTCGAGGAGCTAAAGCGCGAGCATGTGACCGCCGCAACGAAACCCGCGTTGGAAGCGTTTGCGCAGCGTGCTGCCGGCGTGCCGGATTGGCAGCGAGGGACGATCAGCGGATTGATCAAGACCATCCTCGCCGAGTATGGCCTGAAAATGCCCCAGTTTGCGATTCCCTTGCGCGCCGTCGTCACCGGCCGCACGCAGACGCCCTCGATCGACGCGGTGCTGGAACTCGTCGGCCGCGAGGCCACGCAGCGGCGCATCCTCGCCGCACTGGTGTGAATCCTGGGTTTTTTCCCGGGCAAGGCACGCGTTTTTGCAGCAAAATCTCGTCCTGCGTATAATCTCGGGTTCCCGCGTGGGGGTATAGCTCAGCTGGGAGAGCGCTTGCATGGCATGCAAGAGGTCAGCGGTTCGATCCCGCTTACCTCCACCAAAGAAATCAGTCCCCATCGTCTAGAGGCCTAGGACACGACCCTTTCACGGTTGTAACAGGGGTTCGAATCCCCTTGGGGACGCCAACATGGCTCTATTCATGAGCCTTTTCAGATAAGTGGACACTTAGTCACTGGCTCATTCACCGTGCTTTGGGGCGGGTGGTGTGCAAGCTTGCCGGGACCGGTATCAGGACAATCCACCGCAGGTAGTCCAGCTCTAGGGTAAAAGGGCCCCTCCATTCGCGCGAGTCGCCGTCGCTTGTTCGCGCCGATATCAATGATTAAAATGCAATCATTGATGGACGGAGGGCTTTGCCATGGCCAGCATGACGATTCGCGACATTGAAGACTCGCTCAAGGCTCGTTTACGTGTCAGGGCGGCCAAGCACGGGCGGTCTATGGAGGACGAGGCCCGTGACATCTTGCGCGCCGCACTTTCCGCGCAGCCGCTGCGGGCCAGAACACTCGTCGATTCGATTCGCGCCCGCATCGAGCCGCTCGGCGGCGTCGATCTTGAGATTCCTCCCCGCGAACCTATGCGCGAGCCCTCCGGGCTGTAGGCATGGTCATTCTCGATACCAATGTTCTATCGGAAGCCCTGAAGGCGGCGCCCGATGAACGCGTCATGGCATGGTTGAAGGAGCAATCCCGTCCTTCCCTGTTCACGACGACGGTTACGCGCGGCGAGATTCTTTACGGTATTCGATTGTTGCCCGACGGTAAACGCCGAAGAGCACTTTGGGACGCCGCCCTGGCGATCTTCAACGAAGACTTTGCGGAGCGAGTGCTGGGTTTCGACAGCGACGCGGCTGACGCCTACGCGGAAATTGGAGCGTCGCGGCGAGCGGCCGGCAGACCCATCAGTCAGTTCGACGCGATGATCGCCGGAATGGCGCGCTCCCGCGGCGCTGGTATTGCGACTCGCAACGCGAAGGATTTCGAGGCTTGTGGCGTTGACGTAGTCGACCCTTGGTCGGTCTAGATGGCCAACGGAGCTTATCTGCCTTGGTCTGTTGTCGACCTTCGCGCTCGTACGTTTAGCGGGGGCGGGATATCGCCACGCGCATGGCTCGCACGAAAACGGCCTGACTCGACAATGCGTCTCCAAAAAGCACAAGCAATTCGCGCGGCAATTGATCGTCATTGAAAAGGTCGCTTGGTAAAAGGCGATCGTGATCAGCTGCAGCTGTCATTCCGCGCGACCCAAGGTCTCTGGCGGGTGATTTGCAGGTGATTGAGAGGTCAACCTCGAAAACAGGCTCAGCGAAAGCGAATTTGGCCTTCTCGGAGGACTCCAAATTGGACGCTCTCCAAAAGTCGACAAGATCCGTCTGCGGGCGAGCGGATATCGGCGTTTTAGGCCTCTCGCTTGTGCCGGGCAATAAGCTGGTCCGCAAGATCATTGAGGTCCTTGCCGATCATGTGCGGCTGCGGACCCACCCCCAACACATCGTTGCCGATGCGTTTGATCAGCGCGCCCTGCCAGCCCGCCGCAACCGCGCCGAGCGTGTCCCAGGTGTGGCAGGCGATGAGACAGAGTTGTGAAGGCTGAACCCCAAGTTCTTTCTCGACATAAGCGTACGCGTGCGGTGACGGCTTATGGTGTTTCACGCCGTCGGCGCTGAAGCGTCTTTCAAACAGATCGACAATGCCGCCGTGCTCAAGCTGGCGTGTCTGCACTTCAAGCAGATTGTCGGTGAGGCAGAACAGCCGGAAGCCCGCATTGCGAAGCTTGCGCAGCGCGGCCGGAACCTCGGGGTGGGGTGGCATCGTCGAGAATTTGTCCGTCAGTTCCTTCTTGTCATTGTCGGTGATCTTGATGCCACGAGTATTCGCCAGCATTTTCATGACCGCCGCACCGATATCGGTGAACGGGACGTAGACGCCGGCGACGGTCAGCGCCGACGAATACAGGATAAGGTTAGCGAACCATAAGCGCATTGCGCTCCTGTCGCCAAAGATGCGCTGGAAGGTCGGCTCCATCGCCCCAAGATCGAGCAGGGTTTCATTTACATCGAACACGATCAACGGAAGGTCGGCCATGTTTGTCTCCTTCTTCGTCTTGCCCCTGTTTTAGAGTCCATCAGTTTTTGAGCGCTTCTTCTGGAGTCGGTTGCGGTGAGCGGTCTGTTTCGCGCGATTGCCGCAAATCGCCATGCTGCACCATCTTCTCGCCCGACTCCGCGTATGGTCGGCGAACATCAGCGTGCAGCTTTGTCCTTCGCAAGATTTCACCATGGCGAAATCCTCCTCACATACGAACTTCGCCAATGCCTCGGCGATTGGCAGCAATAAGGATTCGGGAGATCGCCAACGCCGCACGGCGCGCAATGCGAAGTGATCTCCGTCGCGCTCGCGATGCCGAGATATCTGGCTGAATGTCTCGTCGGCTTGCAGAAGCTGGTTCAAAGGCCCCAGCTCCAGCAACGCCTTGGCTGGGAGCGGCCGACCCATGTACTTGCGGACAAATCGCCTGAACCACTCCCGCAAAGCGCGCGCTTGATCCGCAACCTTATCTAACTCACCCGGCATTGCGCGTGTCTTCAATTCTTCCAGTATGTCCGCCTCTACAAGCTCGGCTTGAGCCAGCCACCTCAAGAGTCCGTCGCCGCTATCGAGCCAATCGACAGGAGTGTCGACCGGCGTCGCGATGGAATTCAAAAAATCGAGGCCAACCGAGTCGGCGATGAAAATTGCAGGCGGTCTGTTCTTCACGAATGGCCCCTCGCAACGGTTCCAATCGCACAACCGGTCCGACCATCAATGACGAGGATTTGACCATCTCGACGTAACCTGTCAAGATGATTTAGAGAGGTTAGCATGAGATTTCTCGAACTCGGGAGCAACAAAATGGCGATCGAACATGTGAGCGTGGTGCTCGTGCACGGGGCATGGGCGGACGGATCAAGCTGGGCCGGGGTCATAAGGGCGCTCAAAGAAGAGGCCATAAACGTCTCGGCGGCTCCGCTTCCGCTGACGTCCCTTGGCGACGACGTGGCCGCGCTGAATCGGAGCTTGGACCGGACCAAAGGCCCGGTCGTTTTGGCGGGACATGCGTATGCCGGCGCAGTCATTGCCCTTGCGCGTCCCGAACGTGTAAAGGCCCTAGTTTACGTATCCGCTCTTGCTCCCGACGAAGGCGAGAAAGTCGCAGACGTGTTCTATCGACTCGAACCCCATCCCAAGGCGCCAAAGCTCGCACCGGACAGCAACGGGTTGATCTGGCTGCCCAATGAAGCCTTCGAGGCAGCATTCGCCCAGAACGCCTCAGAGGATCAGCGTGGAGTGCTCGCGGCGATTCAACGGCCGATATCGATCAACTGCATTACCGTACCTGTCGGGCGCCCGCTTTGGAAGGATATCCCGAGTTGGTTTCTCCTTGCCGAAGACGACCGAATGATCGTCCCCGAGACGCAGCGCTATATGGCTGAGCGGATGAAGGCGAAGATAAGGGCGCATTCCGTGGATCACACGCCCAGCGTCACCGCTCCAACGGTCGTCGTCGACATTATCCGCGATGCCATGCGCTCCGTGACCAGCAACTGAGGTTACAAACAAAGGAGGGTGTCATGGCGCCTATCAAATACCACACGGCCGACGTCAAAAATTTCAAGATCTTTTATCGCGAAGCCGGGCCTACCGATGCACCGAAGCTGCTGCTCTTGCATGGCTTCCCTAGCGCTGGTCACATGTTCCGTGATCTGATCCCGTTGCTTGCGGACAGATTTCATATGGTGGCGCCGGACCTTCCAGGATTTGGTCAATCCGACATGCCGCCGCGAGAGAAATTCAGGTACACATTCGAAAACATTGCGGATGTGATCGACCGCTTCACCGAGGTCATCGGCTTCGATCGGTTTGCGGTATACGTCTTCGACTACGGCGCGCCGATAGGCTTCCGGCTTGCTGTCCGCCATCCTGAGCGGATAACCGCCATGATTTCGCAGAATGGCAACGCGTACGATGAGGGTCTCAGTGATGACTGGACTCCGATCCAGGCGTACTGGAAGGACCCGTCACCGGCGAACCGAACAGCGCTCCGCGCCTTCCTCGCGCCGGAAACGACTCGCTGGCAGTACACCCATGGCGTGCCCGACCAAACAATGGTTTCGCCGGACGGTCAGAACCTCGACAACTTCTATCTCGCCCGTCCCGATGCCGATGAAGTGCAGCTCGATCTGTTCGGCGATTACAGGAGCAACGTGGCGCTCTATCCTTCATTTCAGGAATTCTTCCGAACGCATAAGCCGCCGTTTCTGGCGGTATGGGGAAAGAACGACCCGTTTTTTCTCCCGGCGGGGGCCGAGGCGTTCAAGCGCGACATCCCCCAGGTGATCGTCCGCTTCCTGGACACTGGCCACTTCGCGCTCGAAACGCACGCCCGCGAAATTGCGGAAAGTATTCGAGACTTCTTGAAGTGACAATCTTGCAGGCCGGACGCTGCCGTTCCGAATTGAGTTCGCTTGAGTGACTGAAGAAGTAGAGGAGTAGTTATTCCTAACCGGAGTGCGACGGCAGACACGATTTAGGAATCTCGCCCGGACACGGGAGGACTGCGATGGAGCATAGGACAAAACGCCCCCAAACGGGAAACAAAGCCGTGCGTGGAATAGAGAAGAGTCCGACGGTCTCCGTACCACGCTGATTGAGCGCGGGCTTACTTTATAAGAAAGGAGAAAGATAGCTCGGCGACGCGACATTATTCCGTTTGACCGCCAGCGGTATCGCTGGCTTCACGCGAACAAGACGCTCAGCGCCTCCGCAAACGCGGCGCGTCGTCACCGGCGGGTCGTGAGACGGGACGGTCCGGGAAATCAAGATGCCGTTGAGACGACGCTTGAATTCGAACGTAGGCGGCGATCGGAAATTGGTTTGACGGCGGCCGCGTAGCGGTCACTAAGCAGGGATCTCAGTGTTGCAATGCACTTCGTGATGCGTAATCAAGGCCGTTGACAGCCCTTGGGGACGCCATCACAGTTCCATTCACGCACCGTACCGCGTACGCGGATACGTAGTCGCCGTTCCTTCACCGCGCTGCCGGGCACGCGTGGCGAGTCACCGGCGCAACGATCCGGTTGAAGCGGTGGACGTCCACTACCATGATGTTCGAATGTCATATGTTCGAATTTCATGGAGTCACCGTGATTCCCCGTCAAACCCTGGAGCGTGCTGCGCCTCGAACAGCCGATGACGGCGCTTACGCCACGTCGAGGGCTCGTTGTCATCGATGAAGTCCAGCGCCATCCTGGTCCTTTTCCCGCCTTGCGCGTTTTGATCGACCGCTCCAATGCCACCGGCCGGTTCCTGCTCCTGGGGAGCGCCTCTCCTGCGCTGCTGCAGCAGGCCGCGCGTCGGCGTCGAGTTCAAACGCACGGATGCGCCGCAGGTAACCAGAAGTATGCGTATCGCGATGGACGAACTGCAACTCGACACGATCTAGGTCGTCTACCCGGGTGATCGCCGGCTGCCGATTGGCGAAGGTATGGAGGCCGTGCCGTTGCCCGCACTGCTGGCCTGAACTGGCACCGCGAACCCGTTACAGAGCGGCGATGGGCATACTGCAATGCACTTCGTGCCAGGTGGAGTCGCCACCAACAAGGGAGTGGAATCGACCGCGCGCCATGCCTGGGAGCTCGGCTATTCGCAGGTCATCGTCGAAAATGGCGCCAGCGGACAGTCCGCTGAATTGAACAACTTCGCGGTCGGCAAGATCTTTCCGAGGATCAGCGGGGTCGTTAGAAGCGGCGGCATCGGATTCCGTGCGTGACGAGGCCGGACCTTGCCATCAAGCCTCTCTTGCCCAGGTTCCTTTAGAACCCTTATGGGCGACCAACGCCAGCACCGTTAGACTGTCAGGAAATCAGGAGACCCCATGGCTGCCTCCCACAATGCCCGCCAACATGCGCTGCTTCTCGCGATCGCCTGCCTGGCAGTCCTTCCGTACGCGCATGGCCAGGAATTCAACGGCTACGGGGCAAGCAGTCCATCCCCGAGCACTGGCCAGGGAACGGCCCCGGGAGCGGCTCCAGGAATAGCGCCGGGCACGGTACCCGGGGCCACTCCGTCGAAGGTCGACCCGGAACAGCTCAATCAGTTCCTTGAGACGCGCTTTGCCGCCGCCGACAAGAATCACGACGGCAAGTTGACGCTTCAGGAGGCAAGGGCCGGCATGCCGGGGGTCGCAAAGAACTTCAACCTGATCGACACCGATCACAAGGGGTATGTCACGCTCGACGAGATCAAGGCGGCCGCAGTCAAGCGCCTCGGGGAATTGAACCATGGGCAGTAACCGCGTTCTGGCGGGCCGACTGACGTCCGGCTTGGACCACATGGGATTCGGCCTGCTCCTGCTTTCGACCCTTAGCGCAGCTCCGGCGCTGGCCGCCGACGCCCCGTCGTATTTCAGGATGAAGCAGGTCGAGGTCATCGACCAGCACGGCTTCAACCAGCCGATGCCGGCGGTGGAACTGATGATCCCGTCGGACTGGTCGATGGAAGGCAAGGTCGTGTGGGGGGAGCATGGCTGCCCTGAGGACACGGCGTGGATCGAATGGCGTGCCAAGAGTCCGGACGGCAAGATCGTCATCGAGGGCTATCCCTGGTTCACCTGGCAGTTCTCGAATTCGCCGCAGGCGCAAAAGCAGCGAATGGCGCAGAACCAGCAAAATCCAAGAAACGGTGCCGCGCCGGCCAATGGACGCAAGCCCTGCCCGTTCTTGCAGCCGCTGAACGCCGCTCAGATCCTCGGCACCAAGATCATCCCGTCTGTCCGGCCCGGCAAGCAGATCGCATCGATGGAGCCGATGCCGGACATGGACAAGTTCGTCAAGGACCGTGCCCGCATGATCGAGGCAAACGCCGCGCAGGCGGGCCTGCGCATGCAGGTGCAGGCGGACGCGGCGCGGGCCCGGTTGAAGTACGACTTGGACGGGCAGCCGGTCGAGGAATGGGTTGTCGGCGCCAGCATGTTGCGCGCGTCGCCGCAGGGCGGTGCGCTGAACTATGGAAACCAGGCGATGCTTATCATGACCTTGCGCGCACCGGCGGGCCAGCTCGATGCCCAGGAGAAGCTGCTGCGAATCGTGCGCGGCAGCATCCATCCGTCGCCGCAATGGACGAGCGAGTATTCGCAATTTCTGGCAAAAAAGCAGCAGATCCAGAACGACCTGGCGAATTACGCGCTCAATCTCCAGCTCGAGGTCAACAATAACGCGCAGCGCGCCACGAGCATCGGCGCCAGGCAGGCAGACCAGGGGATCCGCGACGTCGAAACCTACCGCGATCCGACAACCGGGCGCAAGGTCGAGCTCAGCAACCAGTACGGGCGCGCGTGGTCCAACGGCAACAACCAGTACATCCTCAGCGACGATCCGAACTTCGAGCCGAACGGTAATGTCAACGGCAACTGGACCGCGCTCGAGCACGCACAACCGGATCCCTGATGGGCCGGGAGGGCATCGGTCGGCAGCGCGCAGCCGGTGTGTTCCTTGTCCGACGCATTCCTGCTGAGGGATCCCGACCAGATCGTCACGTTCGGATCGTTGGTCCTGTCGTGAAGCTCGAGCGGTTGTATCTGAAAAGCGGAATTTTCAGATCTTGCGGATTTCGACTACCTCGTCCGTCCACACGCGGAAGCTCGCAAGCGAGTTGGTACCAAAAGTACTGACGATGGCGACGTCCGCGGCGTCGCGACCGCGCGCGATCAACACACGTCCAATTCTCGGCACATTGTTGCGGGCATCGAATGTGTACCAACGTCCGCCCAGAAACACTTCAAACCAGGCAGCAAAGTCCATCGTCCCGTGCGGCGGCGGAACGCCGATGTCGCCGAGGTAGCCTGTGCAGTAACGCGCAGGTATGTTCATGCACCGGCAAAAGGCGACGGCGAGGTGGGCGTAATCCCGGCAGACTCCGATTCGTTCGGTATAGGCCTCCAATGCCGTACGCGTCATGCTCGCATGTTCATAGCCGAATGTGATGTGTCGATGGACGTAGTCACAGATCGCCTGGACTCTGCCCCACCCCGTTGCCACGTGTCCGAAGAGGTTCCAAGCGGTCGACGAAAGCCGGTCGGTCTCGCAATACCTGCTGCCGAGCAGAAAGAGCAGCGTCTCTTCGGGCAAGTCCGAGACGGCAAGCTGCTGCGCCTGCGGTACGACCGCATCGGGTGCTCCACTATCCCTGACGATTGCATCGGCCCGGACTTGGGTGCAACCGCGGTTCGCGACAATGCGCGTGCACCAGTTGCCAAAGCTGTCGCGATACGCGGCCACCGGCACGGGCGGGTCGATGGCAAGGTCGTCCCGGCCGACGAGATCCGACACGCGCGAATAATGGACATTGAGGTTGAATATCATCGGGGTGGGCTGCGGACAGTCGTAGATCATTTCAAAGCCAACGCGGATTTGCATAGGGGATCTCCAGTTTCGGCGGCATGCGCCTACGCAGCGCATGCCGTACGCAATGTCTCAATGATGTCTCTGCGCAACCGTGTCCAGCGCCACCCTGCGGCTCCAGGAAATGCCTGGTTGACTTCCAGCTCGATCCCGACGTATTGCGAGCGTGAAAAGCGCAAACGCAGGTGCGCAGTCAATCCGTCGGCTTTGCCGGCGTAGGGGTAGTTGCGCCGCACGCAAAGATCGGGGGCCGCCACCGCCAACGCCTTCTTCCAGCGAGCGCAAAGCGCCGCCTCGGCCTTGCGGCCCGGGTGATATAGCAGGCCCACGTCGGCGCGGCGTTTCTCGCCATCCAACTCCGGCACGAAGCTGTGCGAAGAGATGTGAATCACGCGACGGCCCCGCGACACCGATTGCGCGACCAGGCGCTCAACCTGGACGCGGTACGGCCAGTAATGCGATTCCAGGATTTGCGCGCGCACGTCGGCCGGTTCGCGCCGCGTTGCCGAGGAGAAGAGTTGCCGATGACCAAGCGAGCGATTGAGGTCGACAAGCAGACGACTGGTCGTCGACGCCACCAGCGGCGCAAGCAAGGCACCCGCCAGGGATCTTGCCATGGGCAAGGCGCCGGCGTCGTAGCCGCGGTGCGACTCCAGCTGCGAGCGGTATCCCCGAAACAGCCGCCGGTAGCACGCGGGTATGCGATTGCCGCCATGTTCGCACGTGACGAGGAAGGAATCGATCATTGCGGCATGTCACCACCGCAGATCGGGCAGTTGCCGGAACACCTGGCGCGTCCCTTCGCTCCACTCCCGGCTGAGGGCGGTGAAATAGGCATCGCCTTCGTCGAATCGGCGGCGCTTGCGCACTTCCAGGGCGCCTCTTTCGTAGCAGATCAGGTCGATCGGCATGCCCACGGACAAATTGCTGCGCATCGTCAAATCAAAGGAAACCAGCACGCATTTCGAGGCGTCCGATATAGGCGTGGATCGGGTCATGACACGGTCGATGATCGGCTTGCCGTACTTGGTTTCCCCGGTCTGAAAGAAGAACGTGTCGACTCCCGCCTCGATGAAATTGCCTTCCGCGTAGATCCGGAACAAACGCGGCGCTTCGTCCCCGATCTGCCCACCGACGATGAACGAGGCATTGAATGCGATTTCGCTCTTCTCGAGATAGTCCCCGTCGCGCCGCTCGATGTCGCGCATCGCGTCCGCAACCAGCATCGCGACGTCGAACATCGAGGGTGCAGACCAGAGATTGGCCACTGCATCGCCAGCAATGCAGCGCTTGTTAAGGATACCGATGACCGCTTGTGTTCCCGCCAGGTTTCCGGAACTCAACAAGGTGATGACGCGGTCGCCTCGACGCTCGAAGACAGTCATCTTGCAGAATTTGGCGATGTTGTCGACGCCCGCATTGGTGCGCGAGTCCGAAGCGAAAATCATCCCTTGATCCAACATGACCCCGATGCAATACGTCATCCTTCCCGCCTGTTGCTCTTCGTCCGGATGGTAAAGGCAAGCGATGGAGCGATCTGTGCGTTTGCGTACATCAGAGTCCCATCCAGGCGCATCTCTCGCGCGTCGCCTTCCCGCTCAAGAATGCGGTCATCACCGTTTCACCAAGCATCCCCTCGATCTTCTCGCGATTCTCGAACGCGGCCGGTCCGAGGAACGGGCGCGGCGGAATCGTCGACGTGCCGAACTCCTGGAATGCAGCGACCGGCAACATGGAGCCGATGATCGCCACGTCGCCGTTCACCTCACGCACGATGGACTCGCGCAGCGTGCCAAGGCGCTAGCCGGAACAAACCCTCTGGATTCCAATCGCCACCCGTTGACCGCAGAAGCTCCGACTGGCAGAGTGAGCGAAACTGCCAGGTTCGGAGCGCTGGAGACCGAGCGGGTAAAGCCAGGTTGTTCGAAATGCAGACATTCGCCGGCATGCTGGGGAGTTTTCAATCGCGGGCGTTTTCCATGCGACCCGGCATTTGGAATGGAGTTATAACAACGTCACTACTGTGCCAGTAATGGTTTGGCTTCGGGGGCGGTGAGATGAGTGAAAAGCTTCTGCGCTGGTTCATATTTAGCGTCGTGATTTCGCTTTTGCCGCTCGCGTTCTATTACGTGCGTGCGATGACCGACGGTAAGGCCGTCTCCTTACCGGAGCTCTTGGCACGCGGAGAGCTGTTGCTGATTGCTGTGGCTCTTGCGGCGGATGCGATAGGCGATCTGCTCGCTTCGAAATCCGCCGGCATGCTGAAGACGATTGCGGGCGGCGGATGCGTCATCACGGTCGGATTTTCGTCGTTCTATTTTGCCGACGTCTCGACAAAAACCGCGGCGAATGTGACGGTCGTATTCTGGATGTCACTGGTGTTATTCGCGGTCTCCATGATTTCCAGCGCGTGCTGCAAGTGGCTGGCTGAGGAGGCGAAATAATGGATGCCGAGCTTGTCGCAATCATCGGTGCACTTTTCGGCAGCGCGTTGTCCGTCGTCGCGAGCGTATGGACGAGAATGATGGCGCGCCGCTTGCGGCAGCAATTCGCGGGAAGTGACCAAAAGGAAACGGATGCGAAGTTGCACGTGACAATTTCCGACTCCAGTGGGAGAGTCATCGATATCGAACCAACCCACCTGGGATTGGGAGAGATCTTGTCGAGACTTGAGATGCAAGGCAAGCGGGATGATTCCAGTACCGGGCGAGAGGAGAAGAAAGAGTCGCTATAGGCGGACTTCCTCGCCCGGCACGAGGGTTCCATCTTCAAGCTGCCCGTAACAAGAAAGGCCGCGGGGCAACCGGCTACTGCTGCACCGGCGTGTCCGAGCCTGCATTGCGCCTCCTCAGTCCTGAGTGCCGACGGGAGCGCTGTCAGGCAATCTGTCCACCCGACCCACCTCGGATTCCCGACCCGGATCGTCCATACGTCTTTCAGAGGGAACTAGTCCCGCAAGGCGCGGCCGAACGTAAGGGTGCATGTCACGTGGTTTTGCTTCCGGAATGGGGAGGGGACTCATGGATGCCTTTCGTCGCGCGATTACGCTCGTTGCCGGTATCAGTTTGAGTAGCATGGCTTTTGCCCTGCTTCCGCCAGCCGATGCGCCGGCGGGCACCACTGCGATTTGCAACGACGGTAGTTACTTCTTCGGTCAGTCGAAGAGCGACGCATGCAAAGCGCATGGTGGCGTGAAATCTTGGTATGAGGTTCCCGACGCGGGTGCGAAGGGTGCGCCATCGGATTCGGCACGCGCGCCGACCTCACCCAATCCCGCCGCCGCCGCGCATTCGGTCGCAGAGGGCGCCAATGCGCCTCCCACGACGTCCAACGGCCCCAGCCGCGCGTCGGTGGCGGCTGCCAACGCTTCGGCGCAGGCGGCTGTTCCCCCAGAAAACGTCGCAGCGGACCAGGATCCCGCGCCTGGTGGCGCAGCCGGACTTGTCTGGGTTGCCGATGGCAGCAAGGACTATCGCTGTCAAGGCGACAAACTCTATGGGCGGACGAAGCCCGGGAAATACATGCCGGAACGCGAGGCCAAATCCAAGGGACTTCAATCCCAAAGCGGCAAAGCCTGTAGCTAGCAAAATTCGACCTGCTTGACGTCCCTGGGCTTGCCGTTGGTAACAATGGCACGCGGAGGGTCGTATGCGCAACGATTCTGCTGTCAGGTATTGTGCGCAATTGGTGATCGCTACGGTCGCTTGAGACTTTCGGAATGTCCGCGATGAAAGTCTTTTTCAGGTCGATATTTCGAGCGTTTATCGAGCAGGTCGACGCAATACTGTCGGTCCTTGTGATTGTGCCTGCCCGCTTGCTGCTGTGGTATCGCAAGATCGGGTCGGCGCGTTTGCCGATCACGACGCGGCGATTGCGCAAGATCGGCGTCTTCCCGGTTCGCAACCATTACTACGAACCGCTCTTCAACACGCAGCAGCTGTCCCATCCTCTGGCCACGGACAGACACCTGCCAGGTCTCGACTTCAATGTCCCTGCGCAATTGGACCTGCTCGGAAAACTGTGCTTCGCGGAGGAACTCAAATCTTTGCATTTGGATCGTCGCAACGACGCGATCGATTCCTTCCAGATCAAGAACGGGTCTTTCGAATCCGGGGATGCCGAATTCCTGTATCAATTCATCCGCTTCATCAAGCCCCACAAGATTCTGGAGATCGGGAGTGGAAACTCCACGAAAATCGCTCGCACGGCGCTCGCGAGGAACAAGGACGAATCCGGCGGGCAGTGCGAGCACATCTGCGTGGAACCCTATGAACAAGCCTGGTTGGAGGAGCTGAAGGGGATACGAGTCATCCGGTCCCCGATCGAGGATTGCCCGTTCGACTGGTCAAACGAGCTGGACGCCGGCGATCTCCTGTTTGTGGATTCCTCCCACATGATCAGGCCGCAGGGCGATGTGCTGAAGGAGTACCTCGAGATATTTCCCCAACTCAAGGCCGGCGTGGTCGTGCATGTACACGACATTTTCACGCCGAGGGATTATCCAAAGTCGTGGCTGGTGGACGAAGTGCGGTTCTGGAACGAGCAATACCTGCTCGAAGCGCTGTTGACGAATTCAAGCCGGTATGAAGTGATCGCGGCCTTGAACTTCCTGCAACACAATCATTTCGAATCGCTGAGCAAGGTCTGTCCGTATCTCTCCGAGGAACGGGAACCGGGCTCGTTCTACTTTCGAATCAGACCCGAACCCGCTTCCGTCCGGTCCGCCAGCGCGGCGTTGCAAGAATCCACATAGCGGCGCACGAATCAACGAAGCAAATGCAAGCGGAGTCAACGGTTCGGCCCGGCCGGCAATTTTTCCGGCGCGGCGTCAATCCGCCGCTCTAGTTGTGATTCAGGCAAAGATGGGCGTATTTGCCGGGCGGAATCGGCGACTCGTGACCGGCGTCCAGAAAGCACTGGTTGCTGCAGCCGGAATAACTGCACCCGCCGCCGCACTGCGTGCGCATCTGGTCGCTAGTCCCCGCCATTGCAGGTATTTCCTCTGGTTTTCCTTGCGTTGCCATTCGCTATCTCCCTTCCCAATCACGCGGCGCAAGCTCAACGCCGCAAGTACCCATTGACCGCAGCATTGCTTTTGTCAAATGCGCCTTGCCAACCCGTATTGATTCTTTGCATCGATTCGAGGATCGCTGCGTTCGTCTTGCGTTCGATTTCGCGCATCTGCTCCATCACGGACGCATTCTCCGGCGCAAGCTTGGCGTTGCCCGGAACCGGAACGCTCTGCGCAGGGCCAGACACCACGGCCAGCGCGCCTTGATAGTCCTGGCGCCGCTGCTGCAGGAAGTCATTGGGCTTTGCAGAGCCGAAACCCAGCAGCGTCGTGGCTTCCGGCACCCATGCCTCGAGGCGTGAAATCGCCTGGCGATATGCCCCCGCCACGTTGGCATTGCATTGGTTTTGCCGTGCCAGCTCGGCCGCGAAATCGCGAATGAAATCGACGCGCGGAAACTGATAACGCCATCGGGCCAACTCCGCGCTCAACTCCTGGTCGATCTGGTTGACTGCAAATATGACATTGGCCGATCGCATGGCAATCGCCGCGAGTTTTGGCGCTCCAGCCGGAAACAAGTCATGAGGTGCCGCGGCGGGCATCGCGTGGCCCTGCGCAAGCGCCGCCAAGTTCATGTCAATTGCATCCGCCAATGCAAGATTGGTTTGAACCTGCAGGATATGCGCGCTTACGATCGGCATTGGAACAATGCCGCGGCGAATTGCAGAACAAGTCGCAAACTGCAGCGAGTCGCCCGAATAGGACGTGATCTGCCAATTCTCCGCGCTCGGATTCTCGATTTGACGCCCATCGAGCCCATGGACCCGCGACGGACAGGATCCGCGCCGCTGCGTGCAGATGGTCGGGTAGCCGCCGATGTTTGCCGAGAAAGTCCAAACTCCCCAGTGGCCCTGCTGGTTCGACATGACATACGAAAAACCTTGCGCGTCCAGCGATAGCTCGCCGGTGCCCCCGGCCACAAATGTCAAATCCCAGATTCCGTACAGCGCCTCGGCAACGACAACACCAGGGCGCACTTCGTTCAGCAATCCCGGTACAAGCCCCGCGATCTTGTTCCAATTTCCACTAGTCGAATTCGGTTCGTCAGACATGCAAATTCCCATTCGTGGAATTCATCTTTTCACTGTACACCGATTGGAATTCCATTCCGGCGAATTTGATTGCTTGACGTTCAAGCGTGCCCCTGGATGCCGGGGTGACTTCGGTCACCCCGGCAAGAACAATGAATTGCGATATTCCCGAACCGCGCGTTTATCGCGCAAGTGGCAAGGTTTGAATTTCGCCGGGATCCAGGTTCAGCCAATAGATACCGGTGTCATCAACGGTAATCAGGCTCGGCCATTGGCGCCGCTCTACCAGTACTTCCGGTTCGCCGCCGGACCTGGCGGTGCGGCCCACCACTCCATTGCTCATGCCTCGCGTCCCACTCCAGGTCCAGTACAAGTGTTCGCGCGCGATGCAGTAGTCGACGGTTTGTGCAACAGGAGCAGGAACGACCGTGGTGAACTCGCCACCTTGCAGGGGCATTTTGCGCACTTCGCTGATGCCTTCCTTCGGGTAATGGCCCCAGTACAAACTACTACCGTCGATCGTCAATCGCGTCGGTCGATCCTGACCGTGCGCGAGGACGGTGACCGATCCGCCACCGACAGGGATGCGACTCACCTTGCCTGTATGAGGAGCGTCATCCGGCCATTCGCTGAACATGACATGTGATTTGTCCACCGCGATGCTGTCCGGACGATGCAATCCGGTTGCGATCGTCGATACCGGACCGCCAGAGAGCGGTACGCAATGAATGGATCCGGCCTTGGAGTCGGTGAAATAGACGCGCTCGTCATGTAGTGCAAGTGCGACCGGGTAGCGAGCAGTGGCGAGGAGGCGCGGCTGCGTTCCATCGAAATTCATGGCCCGAATTTCCTCCGGCGCAATCCATACAAGTGCGTCATTGCCCACCATGAGCGAGCCGGTCAATCCTGGCGCTTCGCTCAGGGCAGTAACCGTCCCGCCCGCCCGCTCAACCCGCCCGATTCGCCCTATCGAAGCTTGCTTCGCCTCTTTGTCGAGATAGGCATCGGCCCAATAGACGAAACCTCCATGCACGGCAAGCGACTTGGCGTATGAATGCACCGACGCAACGGTACGTACGGAATTCGACGGCTTACTCACGTTCGGCGCCTCCAGCAGGAAGACGAGTGCGGCACATGTTCAATCTACGCGCACTTGACGCGACAATCCGGCGTGGACACGGCATTTTCGCTGCATGCAGAGCACGCGCGCGATTCACCCCTCGTACCGTTCGACGGTTCCGATGTCGCGGCGCTTGGCCGCAGCAGGGTCCTCGCCGAACTCTCGCTTTGCGCGCCGCTGTCGCAGCAAGTCCCAGCACTGGTCGAGTTGCTCTTCCAGATGCCGCAAGCGGGTCGCGTTTTCTCCCGGCTTCTTTTCCTCGGCGCGCAACCGGTCTTCTTCCTTTACCAAGGCGCTGATGTGCTCAAGAATGGAGACGTCGCTCATTTTCAGTCGCTCCCTGAAATTCAGGCTCCCAGAGTACCTCAATCCGCAGTGACCTAAAGGCCCTTGCGGTCTCGATTTAGACTGAGGGCAACTCGCTGAATCTGCGCGTGCTTGCGCGCGGTGAAATTCCTTGGCCACCAGCTCTCCAACTCTCGCCGTTTCCGAAGCCGGACACCCGGCGCGTCGCTGGATCGGGATCGCGCTGATCCTGGTGGTCGCTGCCGCGGGTCTGTCGGCCGCCTACAAGCTCACCGAGCAGATCGACTATCACGAGTTGCTGCATGCGGCGCGCCACGCGGACCCGCGCGCGCTCTTCTGGTCTTTCGTGGCGACCTTCGTCAGCTTCGTGGCGCTTGCTGCGCGCGACTGGTTCGCCTTGGAATTCATCGATACGAGATTGTCCTGGAGCGCAGTGGGGATCGCCTCCTTCTGCGGGAACGCCTTGGGCAATGTCGCAGGATTTGGCGCATTGACGGGCGGCGCCATCCGATATCGGATCTATTCGGCCGTCGGCGTGCCGCCCGAAGCGGTTGCCCGCATCACCGTGTTCCTCGCGTACGGCTTCGTGACGGGCATGGCGTGCCTGGGCGGCCTGTCCTTGGTTTCGATGGCCGGACCCGTGGCGCAAGTCATCCACGTCGACCCATTCTGGATTCGCCTGCTCGGCTTGCTGTCGCTGGCAGCGGGCATTTTTGTCATCGCGATGGGGCACACAGGCAACTTCCGCTGGCGCAGGTGGGAGGCCTCGTTTCCTGCAGCGGGTCCTGTTTCGATCCAGGCCTTCCTCACGGCGGTCGACATCGTGGCTGCAGGTGCCGCGCTTTGGGTCCTGCTGCCGGCCGACTCCGTCGGGTTCGCGACCTTCTCTGCGATTTATGCGGTCGCGATATCCCTGGGGATCATCAGCCAGGTGCCAGGCGGGCTGGGCGTCTTCGACGCGCTGATCCTGGTGACCTTGGAGGGACGCATCACCCCCGCCGCACTGGCCGGATGCCTGCTCGTATACCGCGCGATGTACTTCGGCCTGCCCCTGTTGGTATCCGGTGCGGTCCTTGCCGGATTCGAGTTGCGCGTGCGCTCGGGGCGCCCGTTGACGCCCGCTGCGCTGGGCGTGATCCGTTCGGCAGCACAACTCTCGCCGGCATTCCTGGGCGTGATCGCGTTTGGCGTGGGCGTCGTGCTGGTCGTGTCCGGCGCCACGCCGACGTTCGGACACCGTCTGGTGGCGCTTTCCGTGCATGTGCCACTGTTTTTTCTGGAAGCCTCGCACTTCCTCGGCAGCTTGCTGGGCATTCTCCTTCTGTTTGTCGCGCGCGGCTTGTTTCGCCGCCTGGACGGGGCGTGGTGGCTGGCCCTGGCGATTTCGATCTTCAGCCTCGCCTTTTCACTGACCAAAGGACTCGCCTACGGGGAGGCGGGCTTGATTGCGACCATGCTGGCCATGTTGCTGGCGACCCGCAAGCAGTTCACGCGCAAGGCGTCCTTGCTTTCGCAGGCCTTCAGTGGGGGCTGGTTCCTCGCCTTGGCCCTGATTCTCGCCGGCGGCATCTGGATTCTCCTTTTCTCGTTTCGCGACGTCGCCTACACCCATGACTTGTGGTGGCAGTTCGAGTTCGACGCGCAGGCCCCGCGGGCCTTGCGTGCGATCGTCGGCATGTGCGTGCTTGCCGTCGTCATTGGTGTCTGGAATCTCCTGCGCACTTCACGCGGCGAAGCGCAGTTGCCGACGCCGGAGGAAGTCGAACAGGCGCGTACGATCATCGAGCGCCAAAACCATGCCGATGCATTGTTGGCGCTCATGGGCGACAAAAGTCTCATGTTCTCGGCATCGCGGCGCAGCTTTCTCATGTACGCGCGGCGCGGGCGCAGCTGGATCAGCCTGTTCGATCCGGTCGGCGACCCTGCGGACGCCGCCGAACTCATCTGGCGCTTTACCGAACTCGCGGCCGGCCACGGCGGTCGCGCTGCGTTCTATCAGGTGCGGGCCGAAGCACTGCCTTTGTATCTGGATGCGGGTCTTCGCATCGTCAAGCTGGGCGAGGAGGCGCGTGTCGATCTGGCGAAGTTCAGCTTGCAAGGCAGCGAGCGCGCCAATCTGCGCCACGCGATCAAGCGTGGCGAGCGCGAAGGACTCGCATTCGAACTGCACGGCCCGGACACGATCGCCGACGTCGTCGATTCCGTCCGCCTGGTATCCAGTGAATGGCTCGCCGCGCGGCGTACCGGTGAGAAGGGATTTTCCGTGGCGGCATTCGAGTCGCGTTTTGTATCTGCACAATCGCTTGCCGTCGCCCGAAGCGGCGACCGGATCGTGGCCTTTACCAGTGTCATGTCGGCGCAGGCCGGGGGCGAATGCGTGATCGGCTTGATGCGTCACGCCACGGACGCTCCGGGTTACGCGATGGAGTTCCTGTTCACCAAACTGATACTGGCCTTGCAGCAAAGGGGATATTCGTGGCTGAGCCTGGGCATGGCACCCTTGAGCGGCTTCGAACCCAGGCCGCTCGCGTCGCGCTGGAATCGTCTGGCACTATTGGTCAGCCGTCATGGCAACGTCGCCTACAACTTTCAAGGGCTGCGGGTGTTCAAGGGCAAATTCCGGCCGGAGTGGGTGCCGCGCTACCTGGCCGCCTCCGGCACTTTCGGCCCGTTTATCGTGATCGCCGATGCCGCGGCATTGGTGACGGGCGCTTTTCGGGGGGCCTTGGAATGAGTACTTTGCGTTTCCTCGCAGGCATCCTGGCGGGGTCGTTTGCGCTTGGCGCGTTCGCGCTGGACGGTGGACGTTACGGCGACGTAAAGGTCGTCGTGCCCAAGGCAGAGCCTGTCGCCTACGTGATTTTTTTCTCCGATCGGACGGGATGGGATTCGGACGACGACGCAGCCCTGTCTGCGATCGCAAAAGGTGGCGCAGTCGCGATCGGTGTCGACCTCCAGCGTTATTACGCGAAGGTGGGGGAGGGCAAGCGTCAAGCTTGCGAAGACCTGGTGGGCGACGCCGAAGGCCTTGCGCGCCAGCACCAGCACGAATTGCACCTTGCCACGTATGAATTCCCGGTTCTGGCCGGCGTGGGCGAAGGTGCCGCGCTTGCGCGCCGTATTTGGGAGCAGGCGCCGGACCATACGCTTTCGGGCTTTGCAGGGGTCGATCCGAGTGCCCATCTGCACATTCCCCGGGCGCTTTGCCGGGCACGCACTTCGAAGCCGTCCGGTTTCCATGAAATCGACGACGCGCATGGGCACCCGGTCACGACGGCATTGCCGGCGCGCATGATGGCCTTGTTGCACAGACATCTCGTCGGTTCCAGCGCGGACGGCGTGGCGGCTTTGCCGTTGGAGGAATTGCCCGTTGCATCGAAGGCTGCGGTGCTCGCCGTCGTGCTCTCGGGCGACGGCGGCTGGCGCGATTTGGACCGTGCCATCGCCGAGAACCTGCAAAGGCACGGCGTGCCGGTCGTCGGCTGGGACAGCCTGCGTTATTTCTGGCACCTGCGTACGTCGCAGGAAACGGCTCGCGACCTCGCGAATGTACTGCGCGTGTACGGCGAACGCTGGCATGCCGATCGTTTTGCGTTGATCGGCTACTCGTTCGGTGCGGACGTATTGCCGGCGACGTACCTGCAACTGCCGGATGACTTGCGTCAGCGCGTGACCTTGGTCACGCTCCTTGCGTTGTCGCCGAAGGCGGATTGGGAGATTTCCGTTTCGGGCTGGCTGGGTTCGCCGCCGACGGATGCTGCGGTTTCCATCACGGGCGAGCTTGCCCAGGTTCCCCCTCGCATCGTGCAATGCATTTATGGTGTCGAGGAAGCCGACACGATTTGCCCTTCGCTCGATGGCACGGGCGTTGAACTCATCAAGACTTCAGGGGGCCACCACTTCGACCACGACTACGACGCGCTCGCGCAGCGCATACTGGCTCGCCTCGCAGTTGGACAGGACCTTGAGGCGGTCACTGCGCCGCGGCAGTAGCCACGGTCGCCGCGGTAGAGGTTACGGGAACAACCCGCGCTTGCGCCTTTTCGTGAACGGCGCAGCTTGCCTGGAAGAAATCGCAATCGCCGTTGACTTGGGTCAAAGCCCAGCAGAGGCCTGCGTAGCTCGCGAGCAGGAATGCAGGCACCAAGAATCCGACATACTTTTGCAGCTCCATTGCGAACCTCCACCCGAGTGAGCTCGTGCACCTGCGCACGATTCACAGGCTCACACTCAGAATACGCAATAAAGCGGCATTAGCGGACACTAGGTCCGCGTGGTTACTTGGGGAGTTGTCGAGAATACGACGGCGATTTTCCGGACTATGGCATCGGCGTATTTGCGAGGACATCTTCGAGCGCCTGGAAGCAACGCGCATCGATCGCGCGCCCGACTTCTTTGCGCATGATTTCAATTGTTTCCGCGACGGCAACCGCCTTGCGATACGGTCGATCTGCCGTAATCGCGTCGAAGATATCAGCCGTTGTAATGATCCTGGTTTCGAGGGAGATCTTCGCGGCGTCCAGTTGCAAAGGGTAACCAGTTCCGTCGAGTCGCTCGTGGTGCGCGGCGCTGACCTGGGCCAGTTCACCAAACGCGGCGATGCGTGACAGGATGGCGGCTGTGAGAGCGGCGTGATTGCGCATCGTGAACCATTCCCGGTCGTCGAGCTTGCCAGGCTTGTCGAGGATGGCATTGCTGACGCCGAGCTTGCCGATGTCGTGCAGGAGAGCGCCGCGGCGCAGCCAGCGCCGCCGGCTTTCGCTCATGTCCAGGCGCTCGGCGATCAGGTCCGCGTACAGTGCGACGCGGGTGCTGTGGCCGCTGGTGAATTGACTCTTGGCATCGACGACCTGCCCGAACGCCGCCGCAATGTCGTCCAGGTAATCCTCGTCCAGCGCCACCCGGTCTTGCGCCGGCTCGAGCGCGAAAACCGCTTGCTCGATGCCCGGCGATGCAAGCGTTTTCCAGAATTCGGGATCAGCGGCGACGCGCGCAAAAGCGTCGACCAGCTTCGGGTCGAACCAGCTACCACGGCGCCTGGCGATTTCCGCACGGGCCTGCTCGGGTCCGTGACTTGTGCGGAACACGTCGGCAACCTGTGCCAGCAAGGCGATGCGCGCCGCTACGGGGATTGACTCGCCCTCCATTCCCAAAGGTTTGCCACCACCGTCCCAATGCTCGTCGAGATTCTGGATGCCGTCGGCGACCTCCTGGGAAAAGCGCATCCGCAAGGCGATCTGCGCGCCGCGCTGGCAGCGCGTTTCGATCAGTTCGCGTGCAATCTCACCGCCATTCTGGAAAATATTCAGGACGCTGCGAAAGCGTTGTGCCAGCCCTGCACCCAGGCCCGTATGACCGAGCACGAACTGGACGACTTGCGGAAGGGAATCGCCCACCAGCTTGAAATCGCGCTTGAAGCTCAGGTCGTCGGTCAGGTAGAGCTCGCAAATGCGTGCGGCATTGCTGCTGCAGCCCAGGTCCTTGAGGATGAGCGTGTAGTAAAGGTCGCGCAGCACCGTGGCGGGCAGGCCGATCTCGCGGCCCACGTGCATGCCGATCCAGCAGCAACGCACGCAATGTCCAGGCGGCTGGCCTTCCGTGATATCCAGTGCGTGGCTCAAGGCGCCCAGCAATTCGGCCAGGCCCAGGTCCGCTACCGGGGTTTCGCGAGGGAAGAATCCATTGCCGTCCATCGATTGGGTATCGGCACCGGCGAAGAAAAATGAAGTCTCGCACCACCCATCTCCGGCATTTCTCGGGATTGCGGCAGAATGCGCGCATGTCTCCTCATTCCATGACGCAACGCTTGGTTCAGCCTTCTGCGCCCGGCGCGCTTCTCCTTCTTACCTTCTTGCTTTCGTCATGCGGAACCGCCCCACCAGCTACGGCGCCAAGCGCGAATGTGTCAGCGGCTGCCCATGCCGCGGCGCCTGCGCCGTTCAGCGGAAATACCTACGCGTCGTATGTATTGATCGGTGAAAATGGCCAGGCGGTCGCGCGCGCAATCGTGAGCGGACCACTTTGCCCAGGCATGGCGGTGGACGGCGTGCCGGTTGCCATGGCGACGAGGTTCGAACCGGCAATGGCGCCGTTGCGGCCCAAGCAAGCCAAGCCCGCCGACTTTCCGGTTCGCGTTTGCGAAGCGAACCTGCCTGCGCATGCAAAAAGCGCAAGCGTCGGTGAGCAGCAACTTCCACTACCCGGTCAGGAACCGCCGCGACGCATCGTCGTCATCGGCGATACCGGATGCCGCATCAAGACCAGCGACAACGCCTACCAGGACTGCTCGTCTCCCGACGCCTGGCCGTTCCAGGAAATTGCCAACGCGGCGGCGCGAGAACGCCCGGACCTGGTCGTTCACGTAGGCGACTATCACTATCGCGAATCGCCGTGCCCGCCTGCAATGGGCTGCGTCGACAGTCCCTGGGGTTACGGCTGGGATGCATGGAATGCGGACTTTTTCGTCCCTGCGCGCAATCTGCTGGGAGCCGCCCCGTGGGTGGTGACACGAGGCAATCACGAAGAATGCGCACGCGCCGGGCAAGGTTGGTTCCGTTTTCTCGATCCCCAGGCCCGGAATCCGACGCGCGACTGCGATCGACCTGAAAACGACAGCATGGCGGATGCAAGCGAACCTTATGCCGTGCCGATCGGTGCCCATTGGCAGCTCATCGTCTTCGACTCGGCGCGCGCAACCAACAAGCCGCTGGATGCATCGAATCCCGCGGACGCCGCAATCCGTACGCAGTACGAAAGCGAAATGCGCAGCGTCGCGCGGCTCGCGGCAGTGCCCGGCATGCGCAGCATCTTCATCAGTCATCACCCGGTGCTGGGATTTTCCCCGTCCGCAAACGGCGAGCCGAAATTCGGCAACCCGGCCTTGCTCGAAGCATTGCGCGCGCAGGGCGGCGAGCACCTGTTTCCGCCTGGTATCGATGCAGCGCTGCATGGACACGTGCATACCTTCCAGGCGATCGACTTTGCGAGCGCAGATCCCGCGACGATTGTCGCCGGGCATGGTGGAGACAACCTCGACGGCGATCTGCCGGAGGAATTGCCGGCGCGCTTGCGCGCGGCGGAGGGCGTGCGCGTCGATTTCGTTGCGCATACGCGCGCCTTTGGCTACCTCGTGCTCCAGGCCGACCAGGACGGCTGGCTGGTCCTGGCGCAGCGCAAGGACGGATCGTCGCTCGAAGTTTGCCGCTTGCAACAGTCGCACTTGAGTTGTAACGGCGACAGCGCCGTCAGCCGTCCCGCCCCCGCGGGATAAAGCGAGCCGTTTCTCCCGATCGGTTTCGGACGCGAACACGCCGCGGTCTTCAGCGGCATCGACTACCCGTTTTGAACTCCGATGGTCCTCAGCGCGGCGGGCCCGCACTGAAATACTTGAGCAAGTCCGAGTTGGGCGACAAGACGAGCGTCGGGTTCGAATCCGCCAAGGCCTGGCGATAGGTTTGCATCGCGCGGTAGAACTCGTAGAACTTGGGATCGCGACCGAAAGTCTGCGAATACAGGCGGCTGGCCTCGGCGTCGCCTTGACCGCGCGTCGTCAGGCTTTGCCGCTGCGCTTCCGACAGGATGACGGTACGCTCGCGATCGGCGCGCGACTGGATCTGTTGCGCCCACTCGTACCCCTGCGCGCGCAATTCCTTGGCCTGACGCTGGCGTTCGGACTTCATGCGATCGTAGATCGCCTGGCTGGTCTCCGGCGGCAGGTCCGCGCGGCGGATGCGAACGTCGGCCACCGCGATGCCTAGCGGCTTCGCCTTTTCGATGCATTCCTGCAGGATCACGTCGGTGATCTGGCGGCGTTCATCGCCCAGGAGGGCGGTCAGCATCACCTGGCCCAACGCACGCCGGGTCGCGGAGCTTACGATCTGCGTGAGTTGCGATACCCCCTGTTCGAGCGTGCGTACCGACTGGTAATACAAGAGCGGGTCGGCGATCTGGTAGCGCGCGTAGACCTGAACTTCGAGACGTTTCTGGTCGCCCAGGATGATCTGCTCGAGCGGCGGTTCAAGCGGCAGCAGGCGGGTGTCGTAGTAGGTCACCGTATCGATCAAGGGCATCTTGGCGTGCAGTCCCGCATCGCGCTCGACCGATTGCGCGCGTCCCAGGCGCACGACCAAGGCCTGTTCCGACTGGTCGACCGTATACAGCGACATGCCGGCCGCGACGACGACCACGGCACCGCCTACCCAGGCGACACGGCGTCGATTCATCGGGGTGCTCCCGCGGGATTCGCGGTTCCCGAAGACTTGTCCTTGCCTTCGGACAGGGGCATGTACGGCACCACGCCGGACATTCCCTTCCCCGACGAGTCGACAATGACCTTGCCCGACTTCTTGATGACCTGGTCCATGCTGTCCAGGTACATGCGCCACGACGTGACGTCCTTGGCCTGGCGATAGGCGTCGTACAACGCGATGAAGCTCTGGATCTCGCCGCGCGCCACGTTCACGACCTGTTCCTTGTAGGCGCTCGCCTCCTGATTCATGCGATCGGCTTCGCCGCGTGCGCGGGGCAGGATGTCGTTCGCATACGATTCCGCGTCGTTGCGCGCGCGTTCCTGGTCGGCGCGGGCACGCTGCACATCGTTGAAGGCATCGATGACGGCATTCGGCGGGTCGACCCGCTGCAGCTGCACGGCGGTGATCAGGATGCCGGCGTGGTAGCGGTCGAGGATGCGCTGGAGCATGTCCTTGGTTTCGTCGCCGATTTCCTGGCGCTTGTCCGAAAGCGCCGCCTGGATCGGATGTTCGCCGATGACCGCGTGCATCGAGCTTTCGGCCGCCATGCGCAGGGTGTTGATGGGATCCTGCAAGCGAAACAGATACTCGCCTGCGTCCTTGATGCGCCAGAACACGACGTACTCGGCGATGACGACGTTTTCGTCGCCCGTCAGCATCTGGTTGACCGCTTCGCTGCGCGACGACAGCGCGAGACCCGCACCTGCCGCGCCGTTTGCCGCGACGCCACTGCCCGGCTGGCTTGCCGCTTGTGCGGGGCCGCCGGCGATGAAATCGGCCGGACCGCCCAATTGCATTTCATTCACCTGCGTGACCTTGGGCAGCAGGATCCGCTCGACCGGATAGGGATAGTGGTAATGCAGGCCGGGTTCGGTCGTGTCCACCCAGCGGCCGAAACGCAGCACGACTCCCTGTTCCTCCGGCTGCACGCGATAGATTCCGGACAGTAACCAGCACAGCAGGACAAAACCCAGCGCGACGGTGCGACCTTTGCCTTGCAGCCCAAGCGACTCCAGGATGCTTCGCACGGCGCCCATCGCGCGCGCAACCCAATGCCCGCGAGCAGGCGAGTTCGCGCCCGGCGCGAGCGACGCGCCCGCCTGGGCGGGCGATTTGGGTCCTGGAGACTCGTCCATCGACGAATTGTCCTATGAAAATGAGATTGTTGCGGAGATCGTTGCGGGATCGCTGCGGGAATGGGGGCGCGCGGGCGCCCTAATGGTGTGATGCAAAGGCCTGCGTGAGCATGTAGATGATCATCACGACGAGCCCCAGCAAGGGCACCGCGACGCCGGCCATGATGGTCAAGTCCATCGGCGACATGCGCCTTCCCAGTACCACGACTCCGCGCGCAACCGGCGCACTTTCGCCGGTCGCCGCGGGCGCGGGCATGGCCATTGCAGTTGTGCCGGCCGATGCAAGCGACGCAAATTGCGGCGCTGCGCCAGACTGCGTGCGCCGGGCGCGTAAGAGGCGCCCTTGCACAATCACATAGGCAGCGCCGAGCACCGGCGCCAGCGCAGCCAGACCGAAGGATTGCGTATCGAGCATGCCCGCGATCGCTGGATCTGCCACGGCTGTCTTGCCTGCGATCCAGCCGAGCAAAGCCGCGCCGGCTTCGACCAGAAGCGGAAAGGAGTCGAGCGCGCGCGCAACCAGGAGGCTCGAGGAGACAAGGATCGGAATACTGATCACAAGGCCCAGGACCAGGTACAAAAAGTTGTCTTGCGCAGCCGCCGCCACCGCGACGACATTGTCCATGCTCATGACCGCGTCCGCGACCACGATGACCATGATCGCCTTCCAAAGGCCCGCACTCGCGCCCTGGCCGGAGGCCGGTTTGCGATGCCGCTCCTCGCCGGCGAACAGTTCAATGGCGATCAACAGCAGGAGGACGGCGCCGATCAATTTCAGGTAGGGCGCGCGCAGGGCGAGGGTCGCCGCGAACGTGAGCAGGACGCGAAATCCGACCGCCGCGCCGGTTCCCAGCCACACCGCGCTGCGGCGCACGTCGGCCGGCAGTTCGCGACAGGCCAGGGCGATCAGGATCGCATTGTCGCCGCTCAAAAGCAGATCGATCAGGCAGATCTGCAGAATCGGGCCGATCACGTCGAAATTGGCGCTGAACTCCATGGGGATACCCGCTGTCGATGCGGCCATGATCGTATATCAATAGAATCGCAGTCATGGCCCACGATTTCGTGCACCTGCGACTGCACACCGAATTCTCGATCGTCGATGGCGTGACGCGCATCGACGACCTGGTGCGGCGGGCGGCGCAGGACGGCCAGGGCGCCATCGCCATCACCGACAGCGCCAATCTCTTTGGTGCGGTTCGCTTCTATGTTGCGGCCCGCCGGGCGGGCGTAAAGCCCATCCTCGGTTGCGACGCGTGGATCGCCAATGAGGCCGATCGCGACCAGCCATTCCGGCTGACCTTGCTGGCGCGCAACCGCGACGGCTATCTGCAGTTGTGCCGGCTCCTGTCGCGCGCATGGCTCGAGAACCAGCATCACGATCGCGCGCAGATCTGCCTGCCTTGGCTGAAAGAAGAAGGCACGGGAGGCCTGATCGCGCTTTCGGCGGGGCCGGCGGGGGAAGTCGGCGCGCTCGCCGTCAGCGGGCAGGCGGCTGCGGCACGCCATGCGGCACGCCGCCTTGCGAAGCTTTTTCCGGGCAGCTTTTACGTCGAGATCCAACGCGCCGGACGTCCCGGCGACGAAGCCTGCAGCCGCGAATCCATCGCCCTGGCGGCGGAACTGGACTTGCCGCTGGTCGCAACGCATCCGATCCAGTTCCTCGAAGCCGACGATTTTCGCGCGCACGAGGCGCGTGTTTGCATCGCGGAAGGTCGCACGCTGGCGGATCCGCGCCGGCCGCGCACGTTCAGCGAGGAGCAGTATTTCCAGACGGGTGAGCAGATGCACGCGCGTTTTGCCGACGTGCCGTCGGCCCTGCGCAATGCCGTGGAAATCGCGCGTCGCTGCAATCTCGAACTCGAGCTCGGCAAGCCGCGCCTGCCGGAGTATCCGACGCCCGATGGGGTATCGCTGGATGCGCATTGCCGCGAGATCGCGCTGGCGGGCTTGGAGCGGCGCCTGTGCGTCCTGTATCCGCAAGAGGAATTGCGAGCGCAGCGCAGGCCCACGTACGACGCGCGCCTGGATACCGAACTCGCGACCATCGCCAAGATGGGCTTCTCGGGATACTTCCTCATCGTTGCCGATTTCATCAACTGGGCGAAGAACAACGGCGTGCCCGTGGGTCCGGGACGAGGTTCGGGTGCCGGTTCGCTCGTGGCCTATTCACTGGGCATCACCGACCTCGATCCGCTGCGCTATGACCTGCTGTTCGAGCGCTTCCTCAATCCCGAGCGCGTATCGATGCCCGATTTCGACATCGATTTCTGCCAGGATGGACGGGACCGCGTGATCGATTACGTCAAGAAGAAATACGGCGCGCAGGCCGTATCGCAGATCGCCACCTTTGGCACCTTGGGCGCGAAGGCGGTGGTGCGCGATGCCGGGCGCGTGCTCGACCTGCCGTACACGAAATGCGACACGCTGTCGAAGCTCATCCCGCACAACCCGACCGACCCCTGGACACTCGACAGGGCCATGCGCGAGGAGCCCGCGTTCGCGTCCGCGGTCGACGGTGACGAGGAAGCGACGGCGCTCGTCGCACTGGCGCGTCCGCTCGAGGGCCTGGTTCGCAATGTCGGCATGCATGCGGGCGGCGTGTTGATCGCGCCCGGACGCCTGACGGATTTTTGCCCCTTGTATTGCGCGCAGGGCACCGACGCGGCGGTCAGCCAATACGACAAGGACGACGTCGAGGCGATCGGCCTGGTCAAGTTCGACTTCCTCGGCCTGACCACGCTGACGATTCTCGACCTGACCTTGCGCTACATCCGCCGGCTGGACCCGGGCAAACTCGATCCGGCCAACGACCTGACGCTGGAGAACATTCCGCTCGACGACGCGCCGACGTTCGCGCTGTTCCGCCAGGCCAACACGACCGCGGTGTTCCAGTTTGAATCGCGCGGCATGCGCGACCTGCTCAAGCGCGCCAAGCCCGATCGCTTCGATGACCTGATCGCGCTCGTATCGCTGTTCCGCCCAGGCCCGATGGAGCTGATACCGGAATTCTGCGACCGCAAGCATGGCAAGCGCGCGCAGTTCCTCGACGCGCGCCTGGAGCCGATCCTCGGTCCGACCTACGGGATCATGGTCTACCAGGAGCAGGTCATGCAGATCGCCCAGGTGATCGGCGGCTATTCACTCGGCGCCGCCGACCTGCTGCGACGCGCGATGGGCAAGAAGAAGCCCGAGGAGATGGCCAAGCACCGCACCATCTTCGTCGAAGGCGCCGGCCGCAATGGCGTGGCGGGCAGGAACGCGACCGAGCTGTTCGACCAGATGGAGAAATTCGCCGGCTACGGTTTCAACAAGTCGCACGCCGCCGCGTATGCATTGGTCGCGTACCAGACCGCCTATTGCAAGGTCCACTATCCCGCGGCATTTGCGGCCGCCAACCTCTCGACCTTGATGGATGTGACGGACAAGGTCCAGGACCTCGTCAACGACGCGCGCAATAGCGGATTGACCATCCTTGCGCCGGACATCAATGCGGGCGAGTACCGCTTCCTTCCGGTCGACGCGCAATCGGTTCGCTACGGCCTGGGTGGCGTGAAGGGCACGGGCGAGGCGGCGATCGAATCCATTCTGGAGACGCGCCGCAGCGGGCCCTTCACCGGCCTGGCGGATTTTTGCGCGCGCGTCGACAAGCAACGCGTCAATCGCCGCGTCGTCGAGGCGCTGGTCCGGGCCGGCGCATTCGACAGCCTCGATGCCGATCGTGCGCGGCTGCTCGCCGCGCTGGGGCGCACGCTGGAAGATGCCGAGCGTGCCCAGGCGCATGTCGGCCAGGAGAGTCTCTTTGGCAATGGCAGCGGCGGCGCGGTCGCGATGCCGGCGCTGGCGGAGGTGCCCTACACGCCGTGGAACGAGCGCGAGAAGCTCGCCAACGAGCGCGTGGCCCTGGGCTTTTGTTTCAGCGGACACCTGTTCCACGAATTCGCGGCCGAGGCGCGGCGCATCGCGCCGACCCAGCTTGCCGACCTCAAGCAGGCGCGCGAAAGCGTGCGCATCGCGGGCATCGTGCTCTCGGTACGCCAGCAGAACACACGGCGCGGGCGCATGTGCGTGATCCTCATCGACGATGCGACCGCGCAGTTGGAAGTCGCGGTTTTTGCGGAGCTTTTCGAGCGCAAGCGCGCGATCCTCAAGGAGGACCAGCTGGTGTTTGTAACGGGTCGCGCGCGCTACGACGAATTCGCGCAACGCCTCGCCCTGAGCGCCGACGACATTTTCGACCTCGCGGATGCGCGTGCGCAGGCCCAGGCGGCGCTCGCGATCCGCGTCGATGCGCGTGCCGATACACGCCCGCTGGGTGAGGTGCTCGCCGCGTATCGGGCGGTTCCGGCGCACGGTGCCAACGGGCAACCGGGCGCGAACGCGGCTGGCGCCGCGCTCGGGTGCCGTGTGGTCGTGCGCTATGTCAACCAGGTCGCGGCTGCGGAACTCGTTCTTCCGGACTTGTGGCGCGTGCGCGGCGACGAGCGTCTGATCGAGGACCTGCGCATGCAGGCAAACGTCAGCGCGCAATTCCAGTACGCGTGAGCGCAACGCCGGTCACCTTGCCGCGCCTGCCGGACCATCGCGGCCGGGGGGCCGCCGTGCTGGCGTGGTCGCTTGGGTTCGCGTTTGCGGTCGCCGGCCACCTCGACTGCCGCGCGCAGGAGCCCGCTGCCCATGCCGCCGACACAAGCGCCGGCGCCTCCCCGGAGGCCGACGTCCTGCGCCTGGGCGCCTTGCGCCTGCAAGCGTGCGAAATCGGTGCGCCGCGCGCCAACGGCGCAACGACGCAGGCTGCGTATTGCACGCGCTTCGAAGTCCCGGAGGATTGGGCGCAACCACAAGGGCGTCATATTTCGTTGCGCGTGGCGATCGTGCGCAGTCTGGCCCAGGAGGCGGATCGCGACATCGTGACCTTCCTCGACGGCGGCCCGGGCGGTGCTGCGAGCGAGGACTATCCGGCGCTTGCGGGCGCACTGGCTCCCTTGCGCAAGCACCATCACATCCTGCTCATCGACCAACGGGGCACCGGCGGATCCAACCTGCTCTCCTGCGGCGAAGCACTCGCTTTCGATGCGGACCGGCGTCCGGGAACCGTCGTGCGCGGCAGCGAGGAGGCGCACAAGGATCAGGCCACCCGAATTCACGCCTGCCTGGCGAAACTCGCCGATCGCGCCGCCCCCCAGTTCTACGCAACCAGCGATGCGATTCGCGATCTCGAGGCCGTGCGCCTGGCCCTGGGTGGCGCGCCTTTGGACCTCGTAGGCGTTTCCTACGGCACGCGGGTCGCCCAGCAATACGCGGCGCAGTATCCCGACGCGGTGCGCAGCGTGGTGCTCGATAGCGCCGTCCCCAATCGCCTCGTGTTGCTCAGCGAGCACGCGCGCAATCTCGAGGATGCCGTCCAGCGCCGCCTTGCCCAATGCACGGCCGACCCGCCCTGCAAGGAGCGCTTCGGCGATTCGTACGCGAGCTTGCGCGAGGTCCTGGCGCGCCTGCGCGTGCAACCGCAGTCGGCGCTGGTGCCCGATCCGCAGAGCTTCGAGCTGAAGAAGCAGAATCTGGGTCCCGACGAGCTCGCCGCGCTTGTGCGCTTCTACATGTACTCGGCGGCGACCAGTGTCTTGCTGCCTTATGTCATTCACGAAGCGCACGAGGGGCGTACCGCTCCTCTGCTGGGGCAGACTCAACTCGTGGTGGGCGACATTGCCGACCGCATGAGCGGCGGCATGGCCGCATCCGTTCTTTGCACCGAAGATGCGGACCTGCTGCAGGAGCGCGCGCAGGACGAGCAAACCCTGCTGGGGGTCGGTGCCATTCGCGCGGCACGCGCGGCATGTGCGGTTTGGCCACATGGCGCGCGGCCGCCGGGCTTTCATGAACCCTTCCGCTCGCAGGTCCCGGTGCTCGTGCTCGCGGGGGAATTCGATCCGGTGACACCCAGGAAGTACGGAGAGGAAATCGTCGCGCAGCTTGGGCGAGCGCGGCTCCTCGTGGCGCCGGGACAGGGGCATGCCGTGATCGGGGCCGGTTGCCTGCCGCGCCTGGTGAACGAGTTCGTGCAAAAGCTCGATCCGGCAAACCTCGACGACGCCTGCCTGCAGCGTTTGGGCTCCTCGGCGCCGTTCCTGACGGTGAACGGTCCGGCGCCATGATCGAAGTCGAGGATCTCTGGAAGCGCTTCGGCACCAAGCAGGCCGTTGCCGGAGTGAGCTTTGCGGCGCAGGACGGCCAGATCACGGGCTTGCTCGGACCCAATGGCGCCGGCAAGACGACGACCTTGCGCATGCTCTACACGCTCATGCAACCGGACCGGGGCAGTGTGCGCGTCGATGGCATCGACGCGGCCGCGCGGCCGATGGACGTACGCAGGCGCCTGGGTGCGCTGCCCGATGCACGAGGGCTCTACAAGCGGCTGAGCGTGCGCGAGAACGTCGAGTACTTCGCGCGCCTGCACGGCATGGACCGTGCGCAGGCGACCGCACGCTGCACCGCACTGCTGCAGGAATTGCAGATGATGGAGTTGGCCGACCGGCGCACCGAGGGATTCTCGCAGGGCGAGCGCGTCAAGACGGCGATCGCCCGCGCTCTCGTGCATGACCCGCGCAACGTCGTGCTCGATGAGCCTGCCAACGGCCTGGATGTCATGGCGACACGCAGCCTGCGCGAAACGCTGCGCAAGCTGCGCGCGCAGGGCCGCTGCGTGCTCATGTCGACGCACATCATGCAGGAGGTGGTCGCCCTGTGCGACCGCATCGTCATCATCGCCCATGGGCGTGTCGTGGCCGACGGTACGCCGGATGCGCTGCGCGAGCAGGCGCAGCAGAGCAATCTCGAGGAAGCCTTCATGCGCATCATCGGCGCCGCGGAGCTGGAGGGCGGCACATGAGGGCAATGCTCATCGTCTTGGGCAAGGAATGCATCGAAAGCCTGCGCGACCGGCGCGTCCTGCTCAATGTACTGGTCCTCGGGCCTTTGCTCACGCCGATGCTCCTGTTGCTGCTGATGCATCTCATCGTCGGGCGCGAGATCGAGAAGGCGGAGAGACCGCTGCCCGTGATCGTGGTCGGGGCGCAGAACGCCCCCAACCTGGTCGAAACGCTGCGTCAGTCCGGCATGGACCCGCGGCCCGCGATCGATGATCCGGAGGCGGCCGTCCGTGCGCAGCGCGCCGATCTCGTGCTGCGCATCCCGCAGCGCTTCGGCGAGGACTGGCGCGCCGGGCGTCCGGCCCAGGTCGAACTGATCTTCGATTCGTCGCGCCAGGAATTGCGTGGCGAGGTGCAGCGCCTGCAATCGATGATCGAAGCGTACGCCGCACGCACCGGATCGCTGCGCCTGCTGGCTCGTGGCCTTGCTCCCTCTCTCGTCAATCCGATCGTCGTCGCGGACCGCGACCAGGCGACGCCACAGGCGCGCGGGGCCTTGCTCCTGAACATGCTGCCGTACTTTCTCATCCTGACCGCGTTGATCGGCGGCATGTGGCTTGCCATCGACGCAACGGCAGGCGAACGCGAGCGCCAGTCGCTCGAGCCGCTGCTTGTCAATCCGGTCGAGCGCGCCTCGGTCTTGATGGGAAAATGGCTTGCGACCGCACTCTTCAGCATGGCGAGCCTGCTGCTGGGCTTGTTCGCGTTCCTGGCCGTCGGGCGCCTGTTGCCCAGCGACGATCCCGGCCTTGGCTTGAGCATCGGGCCCCGGTTCGTGCTCGTCGCCCTGCCGGTGATGGTGCCGCTGGTCCTGCTCATCACCATGGCCCAGGTCTGGGTCGCGTCGTTCGCGAAAAGCTTCCGCGAAGCGCAGACCTATCTTGGCCTCGCGCAGCTCGTTCCGCTCATTCCCTCCATTCTCTTGATGGCGGTGCCGTTGCGGCCTCAGTTGTGGATGTCCGCGATTCCGCTGTTCAGCCAGCAGATCACCATCCTGCATTTGCTGCGGGGCGAAGTCGTGAGCCCGCTTGCGATCGCGATCGGTGCCGCCGTCAGCCTCGTCGCGGCCGCCGGCATTTTCTGGTTGACCCTGCGCCTGTACCGCTCCGAGCGCGTCGCCATCTCGTCCTAGCGATCGGCCGCTCCGGCGGCAGTCGCTGCGCGCAGCCGCTCGACCATCGGCGCCCAGCTCGTCTGCGGACCATGCAGCGAACCTGCGGCCAGCGCCTTTGCATGCAGCGTGTCGTAATTGCGAACCGCTTCGTGCGCAGCAAGCGTCAAAGTGCGGGGGTCGGCGTCCTGGACGACGATGCCCGCGCCATAGCGATCGACGATGCGTGCCATGGTGGTTCCATACGTCGTCACGACCGGCGCGCCGGCGCGCAAGGCGTCGAAGGTGATTGCGCTCATCTTGTCGCCGTATTCGTCCGGCGAATAGGGCTGCAGGCAGACCGCGCCCGGAAACAACTGGGAGTATTGCTGCGCGTCGAGCGTTTCCGTGATCAGATTCAGGAACGGATAGTTCGCCCGCTGCAAGCGCGCGAGGTCGGCGCGCGTCTGCTCGTCATAGCGGCCATAGTGGTCCCCCGAAGCCTGCACCGTGACGGGCAGGCTCGAACGCTCGCGCGCCAGGATTTCCACCAGGTCGACGATGCGCCCGAAGCCCTTGTCCGCGCGCGCGGCCCCGGCGGAAAGCAGGTGCCGGAATCGGGGCGAGGGTGCGTTCGCGGGCGCGGCCTCCGGCGCAAGCGTGGCTGCCCCGGAGAGCACCGGCAAGACATGCCAGACGTTCGCAAAGCCTGCTTCGCGGAGGCGGTCGACGATTTGTTCCGAGGTGCCAAACAGTTCGACGTTGGGGTGGCGCCGCGCGTACGCCGCGAGCGCTTGCGCGCGGCGGTCGTCGATGCGCAGCTTGTGGAAGTAGAGCAGCGCGCGCCGGGGAGGAATGCGTCCGCCGGCGCCGAAGGCAAGCGCTCGCAAGTCGAAGTAGCTGGCGGTCGGAACCAGGATCACGCGATGCATGCGCAACAGGCGGCGAAACAGCAAGACGGCCTGGAGCTTGCGCCAGCGTCGATGAAAGTACGGATGCAGTTCGACGGCGTCCTCGCCCCAGCCTGGCAAATGCGCATGGCGGTCGATCCACAGGCGAAAGCGCAGATCCGGCGACGCATGGTGCAGTCCCTGGAATAGCGCGCCACAATGGCCGGCTTCGCTGACCAGGGTCGGCTCGACGATGTCGATCGACCGATCGGATAAAATCAATGGATGACTCCGAATTCCGCAGGGGCAAAGCGTAACGCGAACGGCAGCGCGACGGATCCGTCCGCGCCGCCGGAATCGAGTCCGCGGGTGAACGACCTGGTCGACGCGGTGTTGGTCGTATCCGTGCGCTCGTTTCACGATCGCATCGCCCATATCGAGCGCGAGATGGCGCGCTTTGGCATCTCGTTCGAGTGGATCTTCGATTACGACCCGGAAACGATCCCGCCGGAATTGATCGAGCGCACCTTCGCTCCGAGTGACTTGCGCCTGCCCCACCAGTCGGCCGTGCTCAAGCACATCGCCGCGTGGCGCTATTGCGCGGAGCGCGACGTGCGGCGCGTGCTCATTTTCGAGGACGACGTGGTGCTCGAAAGCAACTTCCGCGAGGTTCTCGCGCAGGCAATGCAGGAAGCGGATGCCCTGGCCACGCCTTACCTGATTTACCTGGGATGCGGGCACAACCGCTATGCGGCCGGTGCATCGCAGTCGCCGACCATGCTGGTGCCCGGAGGCCCGCTGCCGGCGGCCGAGGCGATCGTCATCGACCATGAATCGGCGCGCATGCGCATGGATTACCTGGCCAGGAATCGAGTCACCCGGCCCCCTGATTGGCTCTTGCGCGAGATGGACGCCGAGTTGGGCATTCCCCATTACTGGTTGCGCGAGCCCGTGGTGGTCCAGGGCAGCATGAACGGCAAATTCCACAGCCTGTTGGACGAAAAGCGCCGTGGCCGCGGCAAGATCTATGCGTGGCTGCGTTTTCGTTGGGATCGCCTGCGCCACCGGATCGTTGGCGGACGGACCATCGCGCCGGGACACAAGTAGATGCCGCCGGCCGACTTGGCACGAACGGCCCCGCAAGCACGTCTCGCAGACAATCGCGTACCCAAGCGCTGGCAAGGCACCGCGTGCGTGCTGTTCGCCGTCGCAGCGATCGGCAGCGTCTGCTCGCCACCGCTCGCCAACGTCGGCGCGGCCCTGGGCCTGATCGCTTTCTTCCTGATGCCGGGCGCGTGGGACCGCTTGCTCGCGGCCGCGAAGCGCCCCTTGGGCATTGGCGTGCTCGTCCTGCTCGCCACGATGGCCGTCGCGATGCTCTGGTCCGATGTTCCCTGGAACAAGCGCTTCGCCGCCTGGTGGAGCTGGCGTCCCTTGATCCTCATGCTCGTCGCGTCGGTGGCATTCGACACGCGCGTGGCCAAGGACCGGTTCTGTCTTGGCGTCGTGGCCGTGCTCGCCCTGGGTGCAATCGCCTCGTTCGTTCTCATGGCAATGCCCAATCCGGTCGTGATCGATGAGCCCGGCATCCTGCTGCGCAACCATACGACGCAGGGCATGGCATTCGCCGCAGGTGCAATCCTCGCCGCGATGATGGCCTGGGGGCGCCCGGTATCCGTGCGTGCGCGCCTGTTGCTGTTCGTCGCGATCGCGCTTTTCCTCATGAACATCTCGTTCGTCACCGCAGGACGCAGTGCGTACCTTGCACTCCTGACCGCCAGCGCGGTGCTCGCGTACTCCTTGATGACCGGTCCCCGGCGCTGGCTGGCAGTGGTGGGCGTCGTCGTTGTGGGCTTTGCGATACTCGCGTCATCCTCACTCGTGCGCGAGCGCTTTGCCAAGGGCATTGCGGAAATCGGCACCGCCAATACGGTTACGAGCGAAACGTCGATCGGGTCGCGCATCGTGATCTGGCACATCACGCGCGATCTCATCGTGCGCCGCCCCTTGCTGGGCTATGGCATGGGCGGTTTTCCGGGCGCCTACACGCAGGAAGTGCAAAACCGAAGTGATTTGGCGTGGCGCGCCGACGTCAAGGATCCGCAAAACGAATACCTTCGAATCGTCGTGGAGGCCGGGGTGCCGGGTGCGTTGGCGTTCCTCGTCTTTGTCGCTGGTGTCTTGCGCCAGCGCGCGCCCGCGCCCTTTCGCGGCGCGGCGCTCGCCCTGTTCGCGGCGTGGCTCGTGACGAGCCTCTTCAATTCTCATTTCCAGACGTTCGCCGAGGCGCATTTCATCGGCCTCGTTCTCGGCATGCTGCTCGGAAACGAGGTCGGCTACGACGCGGCGAGCGTGGGCGCGGCCGATGCTTCCTTGAGCGCTTCGGTGACGGCGCCCTCGACTTCCTCGTAGGCCGGCCATCCGCCTTTGCCGCCGACGAGGCGCGCGTGCGCACCGCGCGGCCTCGTCTTGCTCGGATCGGTGACACCGAAAACGCTGACCAGATTCGCTCCCACGGCCGCAGCCAAATGGCCGGGCCCGCTGTCATTGGCCACCACCAGTCGGCTGTCCGCCAGGAGCGCAGCGAATGCGCCGAGATCCAACTCGTCGATCACGGTCGCCGTGGGCACCGCGGCTGCGGCGGAATCTCGTTCACCGGGACCTGGACACAAAATGACGCGAAGACCGCGTTCGGCAAGATTCCGCCCCAGGCGTCCGAATTCACTCCAGCACTTGATGTAGCCGCGATGGCGCCCCTGGGCGACGGGGCAGAGCACGACGTAGTCGCCACCTACGCCGGCGGCAGAGAGCGCCGCGCGCGCGCGTGCCCGGGCTGCTTCGCCGACGCGCAGTTGCGGCATCGGCGGTGCTTCGTGTTTGCGCTTGAGATATTCCTGGACCAGGTAATAGTAATAGTCGACCGTATGCATGTTGCCGGCCCACTGGGCGGGCACCTTGATCGCACGCCGCAGGAACAGGCGTCGACCGTCGGTCGCGTAACCCGATGGTTGCAGACCGACGACCCGGGTCTCAAACGCCGTCGAAAAGGAATTGGTCAGCAGGAGCACATCGCGCGACCACTCGTTCGCCCGTCGCAAGCCCCGCAACTGGCGCAGGCGTTCCCCGCGCTGCGCCGACAGGCCGAGCGCCGGCCAGCGCCCGGGTTCGAAGAGTTCCGGGACCCAGCGCCGCCCGACGAGCGCCGGGGAAAATCCCGCGCGCTCCAGCAGCTCGATGGCGGGTAATGCCATGCAGACATCGCCCAGGTGGTTCGGCAAGCGGATGATCAACGATCGCATACACTACCGACCCGTGGCGCCGGACTCGCGCCCCGGCAAGGAAGGGTATCTTACTGAAGCGCATTGCATGAACGAACCCAAGCGCGCCCGCTTGTTCGTCGATCCCGGTCTTCGACGCATGACGTCGATGGTGCTCCAGCACCGGCCGATCCTCGCCGTGGCAGGCTTCACGATGCTCATCGATGCCTCCTGCCAGGGCGTCATCACGCGCCTGACGGCCGATTTGATCGCCAGCGTCGTCGACAACAAGCCGAACTATTGGTTGCCGGCCATCTTCATCGGCGTATTCCTGGTGCGGGGCCTCGCGAACTTTTCCAGCTCCTATCTCGTCAGTCGCATCTCGCAGAACGTCCTGGTCGAGCTGCGCCAATCGATGTTCCGGCGACTGTTGCGTTGGCCTCAGTCCACCCTGGAAAACACGCCCTCGGGCCTCGTGATTTCGAAATTCATCAACGAGGCAAGCAATGCCTTGAACCTGGCGGCCGAGGTCCTGACGACACTGGTGCGTGAATCGCTTACGACGCTCGCCTTGCTCGGGCTTTTGCTGTATGACAACTGGCGACTCACCTTGCTGACGATCGTCGTAGGTCCCCTGATCGCATTCGCGCTGCGCAGTTTTTCCACCCGGCTGCGGCGCCTCAATGCGGAGAGCCAGCGGATGCTCGGCGAGATGACGCGGGGGGTACAGGAGGCGCATGAAGGCAGCCGCGTGATCAAGGTGTACGACGGCGAAAAATACGAACTCGCCCGCTTCGAGCACATCAATCTGCGCCTGCGGCGCTTCGCGATGAAAATGCAGGTGGCCTGGTCGGCCGCGACGCCGGTTACGCAGCAGATCGCGGCGTTCGGATTGGCAATCGTCATCGAAGTCGCGATGTGGCAGAGCGCGCAAGGGCTTCTGACGACCAGGCAGTTTGTTGAATTCATCACGGCCGCGCTCTTGATCCTGCAACCGCTGCGCCACCTGGCTTCGGTCAACAGCCCGATCGCCCGGATGTCCGCTGCGGCCGACAGCGTGTTCGCGATGATCGATTCCGAAGTCGAGCAGGAGACGGGCCGCGTCGAAATCCCGAGGGCCAGGGGCGCTATCGAGTTGCGCCAGGTCGTATTCCGGTATCCGGGCGCGGCGCAGTCCGCCCTGGAGGGTGTCTCCCTCGAGGTACGCCCCGGTGAGACCATCGCCTTGGTCGGTCCCTCGGGGGGCGGCAAGACCACCCTGATCAATTTGATTCCGCGCTTTATTCGACCGACGAGCGGCGAGATTCGAATCGATGGCGTTTCCCTGAGCGACCTGACACTGGCGAGCCTTCGACGCCAGATCGCGCTCGTTTCGCAGGACGTCGTCCTCTTCGACGATACGATCGGGGCAAACATTGCGTACGGCGGCTGTGGTGACGCGACGCCGGAGCAGATCCGCAAGGCAGCCGAGGCCGCGTATCTGCTCCCGTTGATCGATTCTCTCCCGTCGCGCTTCGAAACGAAGATCGGGGAGAACGCCGTCAAGCTCTCGGGCGGCCAGCGCCAGCGCCTTTCGATTGCGCGCGCACTTCTCAAGGATGCGCCGATTCTCCTGCTCGACGAGGCCACGTCCGCGCTCGACTCCGAGTCGGAGCGTTTCATCCAGCTCTCGCTGGAGCGGCTGATGAGCGGCCGGACGACCTTTGTCGTTGCGCACCGGCTGTCGACGATCGAGCGGGCCGATCGCATCGTCGTGCTCGAGCATGGGCGCATCGTCGAGGTCGGTCGCCACGCGGACCTGTTGGCGCGCGACGGTCTGTACGCCAATCTGCGCCGCATCCAGTTCGCCGCGTGACCTTCCCTCTCCCGCACTTGTGCGGGAGAGGGCTAGGGTGAGGGTCGTCGTATCAGGTCGAAGTCAATTTGAGGTTCCACGTTTGCCCGATGAGTTCCTTGCCGAAGGAATGGTGCCGCTCTTCCTTGACCTTTTGAAATCCGGCACCCTGATAGATCTTCCGTGCCGAGGTGAGCACGTCGTTGGTCCATAAGCTGAGCGTGCGATATCCCTTGGCGCGCGCAAAGCGGATGCACTCGTCGACCAGACGCCGACCGATTCCGAGTCCGCGCGCGGAGGGTTCGACGTAAAGCAAGCGCAGCTTCGCGACGCTCGCGGATTCGCGCACGACGAAGACAGAACCCACGATCCGGCCGTCGCGCTCGGCGACCCATGCGGCCTCATGCCGTGGATCGAAGCTTTTCACGAACGACGCCAGGATCCCGGCGACGAGCGCTTCGTAGGTTCCATCCCATCCGTATTCCTGGGCATACAAGACACCCTGTCGGTGCGTGATCCAGCCGATATCGCCAACCTGCAGCGGGCGCAGCAGGTACGGCTCCGCGGATGACCTTTCTCTCGTCAGCAGGCTTTGCATGGCAACCATGCACGCGACAAGTTCGGCGGCCTGGTCCGACTGCAGGGGCGCGATCATGGCGCTCACCTGGTCGCGTGCGGCCCGGTTCAACGGTGCGAAGGCCGCGCGCCCAGACTTGGTCAGGCGCAGCTCGCTCTGCCGCGCGTCCGACGGCAATCGCGTGCGCGCGACGATGCCGCGGCTCACCAGGCGCTTGAGCATGCGGCTGAGGTAGCCGTTGTCGACGCCCAGTTCCTGGGCGAGTTCGCTCGCGGTCCAGCCTTCGCGATGCGCCAGCTCGAACAGCACGCGCGCCTCGCTCAAGGAGAATTCGCTGTGCAGGAGGCCGTCATCGAGCAGGCCCAATTGGCGCGTATAGAAGCGGTTGAAGCGGCGAATGGCTTCCACCGGGTCTGCGATCGTTTTTTCCGGTGCCAAAGCCGCCCCCTGAAATCAGGACAGGCATTGTGGAGTTTATAGTTGCCAAAGGCAACTAAATAGTTGATTTCAGCAAATATCGCGACCGGCGATGCGAAATCGATAGTCGCGCACCCTCGCTCGATGTGCGCTTCGCATTTATGTCATCAATGTGAAGTCACTGCTCCGCATCGTGACAACAACGACATAAGCCCTGCACGCAGTAATCCTGTCTGTCGCGGAGGGGCGACAGATTGTTACCTGTAACGGATGCGTCACGGTTCGTTTCTACGATCCGCGCTCGAATTTCATCCCCTGAGAGGAAAGCGCGAAATGCAAGAAATTGGCGTTACATATCCGATGTCACGCAAGAAGAAGGCGGCCGCGACCCATGTCGTGTTGGCCTGTGTTGCCGCTGTCGCAGGCGCGTTCGCGCACGCGGCCGATCCCCAACCCCTGGAAGAGATCACCGTGACCGGCGATCGCGATAAGCCCGCGACGGCGACCTACGAGGCGCCGACCCAGGGCACGCTGGATGCCGGCGAGCCGCAGTCGATCATCAATCAGCACTTCATCGAAGAAAATATGCCGGCCGCGGCGAACTACACCGACGTCATCAACATCGCGCCGAGCGTGGCCGACACGACGCCGAACGGCAAGGGCAACGCCGAGTCCCTGAATCTTTCGATCCGCGGCTTCCAGGACGGCCAGTTCAATGTCACTTTCGATGGCATTCCCTGGAACGATTCGAACGACTTCACGCACCACTCGACCTCGTATTTCACGGCCGACACGATCGGTTCGGTCCTGGTCGACCGTGGTCCCGGTACGGCCGCGCAGATCGGTAACGCAACCTTCGGCGGCACGGTTGCGCTGCAGTCGAAGGACCCGATGGCGACCAGCAACTTCAATTCGACCCTGACCTTGGGCACCTGGCGCACCAACGACCTGTCGGCGCAAATCGACACCGGCGCGCTGCCACAGGCAGGCAACGGCCGGGCGATGCTCACGCTTACGGATATCAATTCCGATGGTGCGATGTCCAACAATGGCCAGCAACGCAAGAACGCATTTTTCAAGTTCACGTTGCCGATCAGCAATGACACGTCGATCACCGCAGTTTCGATGTACAACACGATCCACCAGAATGTCTCGCAGTTCGGCACGACGCCTGCTTTGCTGGCGCAATACGGTCCGCACTACAGCTTGAGCGATGATCCCTCCAGCGAAAGCTATTACGGCTTCAATTACGACGACATCCACACCGACTTCTCGTATCTTCAATTCAAGACGAGTGCGGCCGGCGTGCGCTTCGATGACAAGCTGTACACCTACGGCTATTTCCACAAGATCAACGAGACCAACGACCCGAGCCTGTCGGGCGGTTCGAAGGGCATCTACGACGGTTCCGCATTGCCGGGCGGCACCAGCAACACGACATACAACGACGTCGCCGGTCAGAAAGGCTTCAACAACTATCGTTCCTGGGGCGACATCTTCCGTGCCGAGGCCGATGTGGGACCTGGCGTCGTGCGTGGTGGGCTATGGGTCGATTACCAGTGGAACGACCGTGTCCTTTGGGACGTGGATTGGACGCAGGGCGGCGCGTTCGATCCTTATGGCGACCTGAACGGCTTCCAGCGCGAATTGCACGATGACCTGACGACCATCGATCCATTCATCGAGTATGAGTTCCACCCGATCGATGCTCTGACCTTGACCCCGGGTGTGCGCTATTCAAGCTTCTCGCGCAAGATCAATGCCGAAGTCAACCCGGTCACGGGCCTGCCTTCCAGCTCGTCGGACACGTGGAACGGCACACAACCGTCGTTTTATGCGAACTACAAGCTCGCGTCCAACGCCAGCGTCTACGCGCAATATGCCCGTGGCTTCCTGGCACCCAAGGACAAGCTGGCGTACCAGCCTGACCAGGCCGCTGCACAGCAGATCGCTGCCCAGCACACGACCAATCTCCAGGCCGGCGGCACCTGGAAGTCCAGCGCCCTTACGGTCGCGGCGGACGTCTATCACATCAAGTTCGATAACTTCGAGACCTACGCTGCGGATGGCGCCAATGTCGTTGTGTCCGGCGGTGGCAGCGCGATTTTCAAGGGCGTCGAAATCGAGGCCACGTACGCGGTCGGCGCAGGGTTCGCGCTGTACGGCAATTTCAGCCATAACGACCAGACCTATGCCGATGGAACTCCGGTCCAATACGCACCGGACGGCACGTACGCCGCGGGCGTGATTTACGACGCACAGGGTCTTTACGCCTCGCTGATCGCCAAGCACATCGGCTCTGCATGGCAGGGTGGCAATGGCGGCGCCAATATCGCGGGCATCAGCGGCTACAACGCCGCCTACGGGGCCTATCAGGTAGATGGATACACGACGGCAGACCTGGCGATCGGCTATACGATCAAGCGACCGTATTCGGGAATGAAGGACGCCAAGATCAAGCTGGTCGTTTCCGATCTGAGCAACAACCAGACCGTTTACTACGTCTATGGCGCCACGTTGAGCGGGACGGATGAGTTCATGACTCTCCCGGGCCGCTCCTACATGGTGTCGCTATCGGCGGACTTCTAAGCGCTGGCGTTACACCGACCCCCTCGGCCGCTCTGCGGCCGAGGGGGTTTTCATTGGGGCCCCGCGTTCGAGGAAAGCTAGAACGTAAGGCTCGGTCCGAAGACCGCCGCGTAAATCACGACGACTGCGGCGCCCACGCAAATCCATCCGGCGCTGCGTTCGATCGCCAGACCCGTTCCGTTCGCGGAGCCGGGATTCTTGCGCCGGTAGATCGACCACATCCAAAGCAATCCCGACGTGCCACCGAGACTCGAAGGAAGGACGGAGAGAAAGATCATCTGCCAACCGAAGGGATTGAGCAATCCGATCGCGAGGTAAGCCAGTGCACCGGTGAAGTAGGACACCATCGCTGCGCGCTTCACCACGCGAAGAGTGGCGCTTTGCACGCCGCCTGCGCTCGGTGCGATCGTTCGGCACATCAGGCGCGCAACGAGGCTGTAGGCGAGGACGCCGAAGGCAATGAGAAGCGCGCGCCACACGCCCGATGGTTCGGCGCCGAAGAGCGCACCATCGCTCGTCGTCCCCAGGTCGCCGACGCCGGAAAACCCGGAGAAGAGCGGGTAGCCGGCACCCGACATCAGGCCGATACTGCCCAGCAGCCACGTGAAGTAGAAGGCGAGCGGGCGGGTCGCCGGCGCGATTCGCCGCAACAGCGCAAAGCAGATCGCGCCGAGCGCGAGACTGGCCAGAGGCCCGGCGAGCGCAACGATGCGCTTCGCTGTTCCCGTCAATTGCGCGTCGTCGCAGTCCACGTAGAACGCGCCGAGCGCCTTGGGATGGCTGCCCAGCAGGACGCACGCCGAGCCGTGACCGCCGTGTTCATGCACCGCCACCGCCAGGACGTACGCCATGGCGGAGGCCGCAACCAGTGTCGCTACGTGAGGTGATTTAGAAACGCTCGCCAATTCTTCCACCCTCACCCCAGTCCCTCACCCCAGCCCTCTCCCGCAGCGCGGGAGAGGGAGATCAGATCAGCCCTCCCCCGCTGTGCGGGAGAGGGGGATCAGATCAGCACGACGTCGTATTGCTCCTGGTGGTACATCGTCTCGACCTGCATCGAGATCGGCTTGCCGATGAAGTCCGACAGCATGGCCAGCGACTGCGATTCCTCCTCGAGGAACAGGTCGATGACTTTCTGCGAGGCGAGGATGCGAAACTCCCGCGCATCGCCGAATTGCCGTGCCTCGCGCAGGATTTCCCGCAGGACGTCGTAGCAGATCGTGCGCGGGGTCTTGAGCTCGCCGCGGCTGTTGCAGACCGGGCAGGGCTCGCACAGCACGTGCGCGAGGGATTCGCGCGTGCGCTTGCGCGTCATTTCGACGAGCCCCAACTGGGTGAAGTCGCTGACCGTCATGCGCGAGCGATCGCGTGCGAGAGCGCGCCGAAACTCGGTCAGAACGGCCTCGCGGTGCTCCGACGCCGCCATGTCGATGAAATCGACGACGATGATCCCTCCCAGGTTACGCAGCCTGAGCTGGCGCGCAATCGCGTGGGCGGCCTCGAGATTGGTCTTGAAAATGGTGTCGTCGAAATTGCGCGTGCCGACGAACGCGCCGGTGTTGACGTCGACCGTGGTCATCGCCTCGGTCTGGTCGATCACGAGATACCCGCCGCTCTTCAGGTCGACGCGTCGCGCCAATGCCTTCTCGATTTCGTCATCGATCTGGTGCAGATCAAAGAGCGGGCGTTCCCCCGTGTAATGCAAGAGGCGCGCTTCCACGCCCGGCACGAATTGCGCCGCGAAGGCTTGCAGCGCGACGTAATTCTCGCGCGAGTCGACCTGGACCGTGGCGGTCTGCTCGCCCACGAGGTCGCGCAGCACGCGTTGCGCCAGCGAGAGTTCCTGGTAAAGAAGTGCCGGCGGCGTGCTCTGGCCGCCGGCGGCGCGGATCTGCGCCCAGCGCTTGCGCAGGTATTCGATGTCGTTGCTCAGGTCCTCCGCGGCGGCGTCCTCCGCACTCGTGCGAACGATGAAACCTCCGGTTTCGTCGGGCGGCACCAGGCGCGTGAGCAATTCGCGCAGTTGGGCGCGTTCCGCCTCGTCCTCGATTCGTTGCGATACGCCGATGTGCGATTCCTGCGGCAGGTAGACGAGGTTGCGGCCCGCCAGGCTGATTTGCGTCGAAAGGCGCGCGCCTTTCGTGCCGATGGGATCCTTGATGACCTGCACCATGAGGGTGTCACCCTCGTGGATCATGCGCTCGATCGTCGGCTTTTCATTCGCGTGCTGGCGCGCTTCCCAGATGTCGGCCACGTGCAGGAAGGCCGCGCGCTCCAGGCCGATATCGATGAATGCGGACTGCATCCCGGGCAGCACGCGCGCGACACGGCCCGCATAGACGTTTCCGACCAGGCCGCGGGTCGCCGTGCGCTCGATATGCAGTTCCTGGACGACGCCCGTCAGCAGGACCGCGACGCGCGTCTCCTGGGGCGTGATGTTGACGAGAATGTCTTCGGCCGCCATGGTCGGGGTGCCTTGCTTCGTTGCTATAGCAGTCGTACCCCCGCTTGCGCCAGCAGATTGGCGGTTTCCGCGAGCGGCAGGCCGACGACCCCCGAATAGCTCCCTTCGATGCGCTCGACAAAGATGGCTGCGCGCCCCTGGATGCCGTAGCCGCCCGCCTTGTCGAAGGGCTCGCCGCTTGCGCAGTAGCGCACGATCTCGGTCGCGTCGATCTTGCGCAGGCTGACGAGCGAAGTGGAAACCGCGGTAAGTACCGTGTGGCCGCGACCGGACGGCATCGCCAGAGCGACCGCCGTTCGTACCTCGTGCGTGCGCCCGGACAGCCGTTCCAGGAAGCGGGTGGCGACCTGCGCGTCGTTGGGCTTGCCCAGGATGTCGCCGTCGACGACGACGATCGTGTCCGCGCTCAAGACAGGCCGCACGAGCAGCGAGCGCGCGGACAGTGCGCCGTAGCCGCTCTCTGCTTTCTCGCGTGCCACCCGCAATACATAGTCGGCCGCCGCTTCCCCGGCCTTTGGCTCCTCGCCGATATCGGGACCGCGCGGCGGTGCGACCCGCAACAGCAGCGGCTCGAAACGTGCGCCGACCTGGCGCAGGAGATCCCGGCGCCGGGCACTGTGGGAGGCAAGGTAAAAATCAGCCATGATGGGCTCGCGGCCGATTCTAGCGGCACGATCGCCCTGTCCGGCGGGAATCGCCGGCCGGAGTTACAGCAGGTGCCCAAAAGGACCCGGCCCCAGGTCAAGCGCGATGGTAGGGGTGTGAAGCCAGGATCGACCAGGCGCGATAGACCTGTTCGGCAAGAACTACACGGGCGAGCGCGTGCGGTAGCGTCATGCTCGAAAGGCGCAGCCGCAAGTCGGCCTCGGCGAGAAGGCTGGCGTCGAGGCCATCGGGGCCGCCGATCAGGAACGCAGGGTCCCGTGCCGAATCGCGCCACGTCCCCAGCGAACTCGCCAACTGCGCCGTGGTCCAGTCGGCACCCCGTTCGTCCAACGCGACGACCAGGGACCCGGCAGGGATCGCCGCCCGCAGACGCTGCGCTTCGGCGGCTCGCAGGCGGTCGACGCCTTGTCCGCTGCGGATTTCGGCACGCACCTCGCGCAACTCGACGCGGAAATCCTTGGGCATGCGCCCGACGAACTCGGCGACCGCGTCGTTGGCCCAAGACGGCAGCTTCTGGCCGACCGCAAGGATCGCGATCTTCACGCTTGCCGCCTTGTCAGGAACGAGCGGATCTGCGCGGCCTTTTGGAGGCCGTCGATTTCCGGGGTGCAGCTTTCGCGGCGCTGGCCTTTGCCGGCGCGGGAGCAGCGACGCGACGCGCGTTGGCACGCGGACCCGAGGGACCGGCCTGGATCTTCATGCGTACCGGCTTGCCGCCCCAGATTTCTTCCAGGGCGTAGTAGGCCCGTACGGCAGGTTGCATGATGTGGACCACGACGTCGCCCAGGTCCACCAGCACCCATTCCCCGCCATCCCCGCCTTCCACGCTGACGACGTGGCCTCCGGCCTGCTTCACCTTCTCAGCCACGTTCGCTGCGAGCGAGCGGGTATGGCGGTTCGAGGTTCCGCTGGCCAGGACCACGCGATCGAACAAGTCCGACAGGTCGGTCGTGTTGAAGACCTCGATCTCCTGAGCCTTCATGTCCTCGAGAGCGTCGACGACGACGCGTTGCAGCTTTCTATTGTCCATGAGCCTGCACGTACAGACGATGCGATTGGATGTAGGCGAATACGGGCGCGGGCACGAGCGCGCGCGCGTCCTCCGGGTGACCTCGGGCGATCGATGCCCGGATTGCCGTCGACGAACAGTCGAAGGGATTCATGGGAAACGCGACTGTCGTCCCGGCGGGGCGGGACGCCAGTTCCTCGATCGAGCCTGCATGGGCACGCAGATACTCGCGCATCACCGGTGCGGGTTGCGCGGTCGAGCCGGGCCTTTGTGCGTAGGCGATATGCACGAAATCCAGCAGATCCTGCCAGCGCTTCCAACTGGGCAGGCCATGCAACTGGTCGGATCCCAGGATCCAGACGAGCGGCTGCGTAGGCCCGAATTCGGCACGCAGCTCCCGCACGGTGTCGATCGTGTAGCTCGCGCCGCTGCGCTGCGCCTCGCGCGTATCGATGGACCAGTCTGCGGACCAAGCCGCGGATCGAGCGGCCGTCGAATCGGCGGACGAGTTTGCGGACGTATTTTCGGACAGCGCGTCAGGCTCGGCATGACGCTGCGGCCTTGCAACCAGGGCCAGGCTGAGCATCGCGACCCGGTCGTCGGAGCCGCTGACCTCGCTCTTTTGCCAGGGCTGGCCGGCAGGCAGCCATACCAGCCGCGCGAGGTGCAGCGCGCGTTGCGCGGCTTCGCCCAGGCGCAGGTGGCCTTCGTGCACCGGGTCAAACGTGCCGCCGAGCAGACCGACCAGGGGGGCGCCGCTCATGCGCCCGATTCTGCCAGCCAGTCACGTGCCGGCAGGAAATCCGTATACAGGCGTGCCTCGGCGCTGCCCGGTACGGGATTTTTCTCGTACTGCCAGCGTACAACGGGCGGCAGCGACATGAGGATCGATTCCGTGCGCCCCCCCGACTGCAGGCCGAACAAGGTTCCGCGGTCATAGACGAGGTTGAACTCCACGTAGCGTCCCCGGCGCAGCGCCTGGAACTCGCGCTCGCGCTCGCCATAGGGAGTTTCCCGGCGCCGCTCGACGATCGGAATGTAGGCCGGCAGGAAATGTTCACCGACGGACCGCATCAGCGCGAAACTTGCGTCATTGCCCAGATCCCGGAAGTCGTCGAAGAAGATGCCGCCAATGCCGCGCGCCTCGCGACGATGCTTGAGGTAAAAGTACTCGTCGCACCAATGCTTGAATTTGGGGTAATACCCTTCGCCAAAGGGCGCAAGTGCATCGCGGCACTGGCGATGGAAGTGGCGCGCATCCTCCTCGAAGCCGTAATAGGGCGTGAGGTCCATGCCGCCGCCAAACCACCAGCTTCCGCTTGCTTCCGGCGCGTCGGAGCGCGGTAGCGCGCGGAAGTGGCGCACGTTCATGTGCACGGTCGGCACATAAGGGTTGCGCGGGTGCAGGACAAGCGAGACCCCCAGCGCCTGGAAGCGGCAGCCCGCCACTTCGGGATGCGCGGCACTCGCGGACGCCGGGAGCTGGTCGCCTTCGACCTGCGAAAAACCGACGCCCGCGCGCTCGAATACGCCGCCTTCCTCGAGAATGCACGTCGTGCCTCGACCCCGCAGGGGTTCGCCAGGCGCCTTATGCCATTCATGAAGCGCAAAGCAAGCGCCGTCGACGCGTTCGAGTTCACGCACGATGGTCGATTGCAGGCCCAGCAGGAAATCGTGAACCTGGGAGGACTCCATCATGGCCCCGCCATCGAGCTGGTGCCGGCCGCAGCCGCCATCGGCGGCAACGCGCGATTGCCGATATCCGATCGAAATTGCGAGCCCGGAATCTGCACCTGGCCAACAGCCTCATAGGCCTTCTTGCGCGCGGCGCGCAGGTTCTCGCCGATCGCGGTCACGCACAGGATCCGCCCCCCGCTCGTCTGCAGGCTGCCTCCCTGCAGGCGCGTACCCGCGTGGAAGACGACGAGCTCCTCGGTCGACGCCGGCAACGCCGCAATCGCATCGCCCAGGCGCGGTTGTTCCGGATAGCCGTGTGCTGCCACGACGACGCCCAGTGCCGGCCTGCGGTCCCACTGTACGTGTGCCCGGTCCAGCGTGCCGTCGACCGCATGCTCGAGCAGGTCGAGCAGGTCGGAACGCAGACGCAGGAGGATCGGCTGCGTCTCAGGGTCGCCCAGACGGCAGTTGTATTCCAGCACGCGCGGGCGTCCGTCGGCATCGATCATCAGGCCCGCGTAAAGAAAGCCCGTGAACTCGATGCCTTCCTGCGCCATGCCCTCGATCGTCGGGTCGATGATTTCGCGCATCACGCGGGCGTGCACTTCGGGCGTGACGACCGGCGCGGGCGAATAGGCGCCCATGCCGCCCGTGTTCGGTCCGAGATCTCCATCGCGCAAGCGCTTGTGGTCTTGCGACGTGGCGAGCGCGACGGTATTGCGCCCATCGCACACGACGATGAAGCTCGCCTCCTCGCCTGCCAGAAAATCCTCCACGACGACACGCGCGCCGGCCGCGCCCATGTTGCCGCCTTCCAGCATTGCGCCGACCGCGGCCAGGGCTTCGTCGATCGACTGTGCGACGACAACGCCCTTGCCTGCGGCCAGTCCATCGGCTTTCACGACGATCGGCGCGCCCCGCCCACGAATGTACTGGCGGGCCGCTTGCGCATCCGTGAACGTCTGATATTGCGCCGTCGGGATCGCGTGGCGGACCATGAACGCCTTGGCGAAATCCTTCGACCATTCGAGCTGTGCCGCCGCCCGGGTCGGGCCGAAAATGCGCAAGCCGGCGCCGCGAAAAGCGTCGACGATGCCGGCGGCCAGGGGTGCTTCGGGGCCAACCACTGTCAATCCGATCTGCTCCTCTTGCGCGAATTCGATCAATTCCTGCGTCGAATGAGCGTCGATATTCTGGAAATAGCGGGCGTTCGCCGTCCCGCCGTTGCCCGGCGCGAGAAATACGCGGCGCACGGTCGGGGATTGGGCAAGCTTCCAGGCCAGGGCGTGTTCGCGCCCTCCACTGCCGATCACGAGGATCTTCATTGGTGCCCGCACGGCGCGGACCGGCTCCCCGGATTCTGGCTTCGTGTCGCGCTCATGAATCGAGCAGCGCAGAGGAAAAGACGTGTTGCGTGTCGTCGAGATCCTCGAGGGCATCGAGGAGCTGGCGCATCTGTTCGGCGTCCGCGCCCTGCAGGTGGATCTCGTTGAGCGCCTTCATCGTGATGTCCGCGATTTCGGGCTTGAGGCCGCTTGCATCGAACGCCTGGCGTACCTTTTCGAAGTCGCCGGGGGGGCAGACCACTTCGATCGAGCCGTCTTCGTCGGTGACGACATCCTCCGCGCCAGCGTCGAGCGCAAGCTCCATCACCTTTTCCTCGCTGGTGCCCGGCGCGAAGACGAAGTGACCGCAATGCTGGAACTGGAACGCGACCGAGCCGTCGGTTCCCAGATTGCCGCCGTGCTTGCTGAATGCGTGCCGCACTTCGGCGACCGTGCGCGTGCGATTGTCGGTCATCGTGTCGACGATCACCGCCGCACCGCCGACGCCATAGCCTTCGTAGCGGATCTCGTCGTAGTGCGCGCCTTCGAGCTTGCCGCTGCCGCGCAGGATCGCCTTGTTGATGGTGTCCTTGGGAACATTGGCAGCGGACGCTTTGTCCAGTGCCAGGCGCAAGCGCGAATTCATGGAAGCGTCGCCGCCACCGCGCGCCGCGACCGTGATTTCACGGATCACCTTGGTCCAGATCTGTCCGCGCTTTGCGTCCTGCCGTCCCTTGCGGTGTTGAATATTGGCCCATTTAGAATGCCCGGCCATCGACGATTTCCTTGCCCGGTCCGTCCGGGAATCGAGATTTTTGGAGGGCGGCAATACTAGCACTGCCGATGCTTGCGCCTTCGCTCGGTCAGGGCTTGGCCTTCTCGGCAGCGACCCGGCGATACACCGGCCCCCAGATGGGATGCCCGATTTCCGCGTCGCTCAGGTGAAACCCGGGGTCGGCGGCAAATGCCGAGCGGAAATTGCGCTCGCAATCGGCGACACGGTTGAAGGCACAGTCGATGAAGGCCAGGTACTTGTAAGCGACGCCGGTATCGCGGGGGTCGCGCAGTCCACGGTCGAGCGCCGCATGAAAATCCTTCGTCGCCGGCTCGAAAGCGCCGTCCTCGTATTCGCGCAAGCCATCGACCAGCGCGCGCTCGGCCGGATGGGAAACCACCTCGGCGACACTCACCGTTGGGGGCGGCGGCGTCGCACACGCACCAAGAAGCGCGAGCGCGATCGTCGTCGGGATCAGTCGGCAGGAATTCATTCGAAGGCGTGGTCGATCGTCACGGGCCCGCTGGCAGGCAAGTCTATGTCAGTCTGCCAGACCGGCGCGTTGGCGTGGCGTACTTCGATATGGTGATGTCCGGCGGGCAGGTTGAGCTTGGATAGCGGCGGGGCGACCCCGGTCGCCTTGCCATCGATGACGATTTCGCCCCACGGCCGGATGGAAAACGAAACGGAGCCGCCGGGTTCGGCCGGCTTGTTCGCCTGTCCACCCGCGGCGGCGGGATCGGGGGCGTCCGTCGCGCTCGCGGCCAGATCCGGAACGGGCGCCGGTTGATGATGCATGCTGCCGAGCATTATCCCGATGAAAAGGCTGATGGAAAGGATCGCGCCGCCACTGGCCAGCGCAATGCGATTGCGCGTCGCCCAGGGGCGCATACGCTCGATCAGCGCCGCGAATTGCGTTGCGACGGGGTTGGGTACGCTAAGTTCCTCCTCGAGGTTCGGCAGCGCGCTGACGACGGGAGCGATCGCGGGTTTGGTGGCCGGGGCCGACTCGGGGCCGGGAATGGTCCCGCCGGACTGCGCAGTCAGTTGAATCGTCGCCGCAGGCTTGCGCGGCGCCGCGTCCGACCCCATCCGGCCTGGCACTGGCGCATTCGCCGTTGTCATTTCTGCCGCTGGCATATCGGCCGCCGTCATTTCCGCGGCTGTCAAATCCGGGAACGGCGCCACGTCCTCGCTGGGCTTGATCGTCGCGACGTGGACCAGCGCGCGCTGGGGCGGAGCCGCCAGGGGAATGCTCAGCGTGCCGGGGGCCACGCCGTCGGTACGTTCATTCCAGACGAATTCCGTCAGCGCGTCGCGCAGCGCCGCGGCCGACTTGGGCGCTGCCCCGAGCGTGGGAACGAGCACGCGATCGACGATCTTCGCCAGCGCCGAGGGCGTCTCGGGGCGCGCGCGCCGCGTCGGCCCTGAAGCCGTGCCGCCTCCCGGCGCCGGTTCGGCGACTTTAGCCACGTCCGGGCCCGGGGCGCGTCCCGTGAGCGTCATGTACAGCAATTCCCCGACGGCCCGGACGTCACGCCGGCGCGATTCATCGTCGATCTCATTCTGGAAGTACGGCAGCAGGCGTGCCGTGTCGGCGAGCGCTTCGTCGCCGCCCGTGCCATTGTCGATCCAGGCGCCAAATCCCGTGACCTTGGGCGACCCGTCTGCTTGCAGGAACACGTGTTGCGGCCCCAGGTGTCCATGTGCGATGCCCGCGGCATGCGCGCATTCCAAGGCGTCCGCAATGCGTGCCGCGATGCTGGCGCATTGCGTGAACGCCGGGCGCAGTCCGCCAGCGAGCAATTCATGCAGAGGGCGCCCGTTGATGCGCTCGAGGACGAGATAGCCCATCGCGTGACTCAGGCCTGCGTCGAACACGGTAACGATATGCGGGTGCTGCAGGCGACCGGCGGCTTGCGCCTGGCGTGCAAACGCCTGTTCCACGCGCTTGCGCTCTTCGGAGGAAGGCTTGGGTCCCGACGCCAGCAATTCGACCGTCTTGATGACGAGCTGGCGATTCATGACCGGGTCTACGGCGGCGTAGGTAACGCTGTAGCGCTCCCGGCGCAGTTCGCGCAGGACCGTATAGCGCCCGATGACCCGGGGTTGGGAGGGAAGAGTGTCGGCCATAGCGAGCGGCAGGCCAGTATGCACGACCCGCATCCCGCCATTTTGCGCGATCTGCGGCCCGCTTGCACGCCGGCGGGAAAGATCGCTAAAAACGGTGCTGCAAAGTCAGTGTCTTGCCGGACTCGACTTCGATCATGGCCGTGTAGGCCGGGCCGTTCCCGTTGCGCACCGAAACCGAATGTGCCCCCGGTGCGATCGACAAGCGGGTGAGCGGCGGCGATACGCCAACGCTCGCGCCATCGATGAACACCTCGCCCCAAGGCGCGATCGCCAACGCCAGCGCGCCGGGCTCCGGCGGAGGTGGTGGTGCCTCGATCACGACGGGCGGCCGCGCCCGTGCATTCGCGCCCGGGCCATGGTGGGCGGCAGGCATACGAGGTCCCGGACTTGCGACATGCGGCGCCGGTTTCGCCAAGGGCTCGGGTGCAGGCGGTGGTGGCGCAACGACGGGAGGCGGCGCTGGATTCACGGGCGTGCCATCGCCCTGTGCCAGCTCGCCCGCCGCGCCGGCGTTGCCATCGACGCGGTGTGTCGCATACCAGAACGCGAAGGCGAGGCTGAGGCCAACGACGGCAATTGCCGTCGTAATGAGGGCAGAAGGTGCGGGCATGGCAAACCGGGCACGCGCCGCACGCACATTGATGCCAGAAGGCGGAGAGGTCGGTGGGCCTACGGGCCTGCCGGCAAATGCCGCCAGGTCGTTGCGCAACTGGCCTGCACTTTGGTAGCGCTGGTCGGGGTTCTTGGCGATCGCCCGAAACACGATCTCGCCCATCACCGGCGACATGTCGGAGCGCCAGACATGCAAGGCGGGTGGATCGTCCTTGACGACCTTCGTCAGGATATCGTCGACGCTTGCACCGTCGAACGCCCGGTGTCCGGTGAGAAGCTCGTACAGGATCGCGCCGATCGAAAAGACGTCGCTGCGCGCGTCGAGCGGGCGCCCCATGGCCTGTTCGGGCGACATGTAATTCGGCGTCCCGATCAGTTTTCTCGGCTCATCGACGCGAAATTGCTTGCCTTGCGCAAGCGCGATGCCGAAGTCCAGCACCTTGGGCTTCATGTCGCGCCCCAGGAAGATGTTGCTGGGCTTGATGTCGCGATGGATGAGCCCGCGCCGGTGCGCAAAATGCACGGCATCCGCAACCCGGGCCACCAGTGCCGCCGCACTCTCGGCGGACATCGGGCGGTTGTTCGCCATCCACTGGTGCAGGTCGGCGCCTTTCAGGCGCTCCATCGCGATGTAGGCGAAGGAGTCCGAGTGACCGGCATCGAATACCGTGACGATCGATGGATGGTTCAACCCGGCGGCGGTTTTCGCTTCCTGGAGGAAGTTGGCTTCGTCCTGACTGGTGCTGTCGCCGTCGGTCGGCAGGGGGATCGCCTTGATGGCAACGTCGCGCCCCAGCACCGGGTCCGACGCGGCGTACACAACCCCATTGGACCCGCGACCGATCTCCTCCCGGATGACGAAACGCCCGATCCGCTCGGGCACGCCGGGGGGCGCGGCAGGGGTCTCAACTGCGTCCACTGCGATTGCTGTGGTCATGGAACGGGAACGGTGCTGGCCGGCAATAAATCAAGGTACCGCACGTCCGTCCCCCTTCGGTATCGCGAAAACTGCCTAGCGTCTCCACGCTTTTTCGCGTCTGGACGCCCTTCAGTTTCGGAAGCTGCGGGGCAGCGCGGGCTCCTGGACCAGGCCCCGTTGCTGTTCGACATGCTTGGCATACCGGTAGAACGTGCCCTCGAGATTGGCAAAGGCGATGATAAATCCCGCCCAACCATCCAGAAATCCGAGTTGGAGGATGTAATGCCGTAAAAACGCCGCAATTCCGTGCACCAAAGCCCCAAACATCGAGGGACGAACGCCGCGCGCACGCAGTCGCTCCGTACCGAGCGTCGAGTAACGTTGCATTTTGTGCAACATCTGCGCCAGGTCGCGAAACGGGATCTGCGCAATGGGCTCCCTCAGGTAGCCAAGCCGGCCTTCGAGCAAGAATGTCTCGTGCACTGCGTCATCGGTGTACCGCAGTTTGCCGCGACGAAACAGCTGGGGCTGCCGATAGTCCGGGCTGTATCCGGAATGACGCATCCACCGTCCAAATACGAAATTGCGCCGCGGCATCCAGTATGCGTCGGCGGCGTCGGCGCGCTCGACCGTCGCACGAATCTCCGCGGCCGACGCCTCCGTGCAGCGTTCGTCGGAGTCGAGGCTGAATACCCACTCGCCCGTCAGAACCTCCAAGGCGCTGTTACGCAGCTTGCCGAACCCTTCGAAAGGCACCTGGATCACCCGTGCGCCATGGCGCTCGCAGATGGCGACCGTTGCGTCGGTACTGAAGGAGTCCGCGACGACGATTTCATCGGCCCACGAAAGGCTGCGCAAGGCGGGCTCGATTTTTTCGGCCTCGTTGAAGGCGATGATGTAGGCGGATATGCGTGGCATGGGGGCAGTAGGGGCGCGATCCGGAGTGGGCGCAAGCGGACGGCTATTATCCCGGAAGCCCATTTGCGCGCTCCCGCGCGCCGGCGTGCGCAGGGGCTGGCGCGAGAAATTGGTGTGAGGAGGCCCCGATGAAGACCACCGCGGTGCGAGTTTCCCGTTACGGCGGGCCAGAGGTGATCGAACTGCAGGAAGTGGAAGTCCCGGATCCCGGGCCGGGCGAAGTGCGTGTCCGCAACCGGGCCATTGGCGTCAATTTCCTCGACATCTATTTCCGGACCGGACTGTATCCCTCGCAACTGCCGATCGGACTGGGCTCGGAGGGCGCCGGGGAAGTCGAGGCTGTCGGCCCCGATGTGCGCGGTCTGCGCGTTGGCGACCGCGTGGCCTATGGTTCCGGCCCGGTCGGCGCCTATGCCGGACTGCGTTGCATGCCGGCCCAGCACGTCGTCGCTTTGCCCAAGGCCATCAGCTTCGAGCAGGCGGCCGGCGTGATGCTGAAGGGGCTTACCGTCCAGTACCTGTTTCGGCAAACCTATCGGCTGCAGGGAACCGAGACAATTCTTTTTCACGCCGCCGCCGGCGGTGTCGGCTTGATCGCATGCCAGTGGGCGCGGGCCCTGGGCGTGAAGATGATCGGGACGGTGGGATCGGCCGAGAAAGGCAAGCTCGCCCGCTTGCATGGCGCCTGGGAAATCATCGATTACACGCGCGAGGACGTGGTCGCGCGCGTGCTTGCGCTCACCCAAGGTGCCAAGGTGCCTGTGGTGTATGACGGCGTCGGCAAGGACACCTGGGAGCGCTCGCTCGACTGCCTGCAAGCGCGCGGCCTCATGGTGAGCTACGGCAACGCGTCGGGTCCGGTGACCGGGGTCAATCTCGGCATCCTCGCGCAAAAGGGCTCCTTGTATGTCACGCGTCCGACGCTCGCGACGCACGTGACGCCCCGCAGCCGCCTGGAGGAGTCCGCTTCCGAGTTGTTCGGACACCTGCAAAGCGGCGCGATTCGCGTGGAGATTGCGCGCTATCCGCTCGCCCAGGCCGCGCAGGCGCACACGGATCTCTCGTCCCGCCGGACCACGGGATCGAGCGTGCTCATTCCTTGAGCGATCGCATCCGCGATCTGCAGGAGGTCGCCGGGTCCGGGCGCATGCCGGGCGCCATGCGCGTGTCCAGCCTCTGGAACTGGGCATGGCGCGACCCGGATACACGAGTCCTGCTCGCGATCCTTCTCGTCGTATTGGCGATGCGCCTGTTCAGCCTGGGCAGCTACCCGCTGATGGACACCAGCGAGGCGCGCTATGGTGAAATCGCGCGCGTGATGCTGGTCACGGGGAACTACGTGACCCCGCAGGAGGTTCCCGGCGTTCCGTTTTGGGCAAAACCACCTTTGTACGCCTGGATGAGCGCGGGCTCCATCGCCGTCTTCGGCGTCAACGAATTCGCCTTGCGCCTGCCTTCGTTCCTGTGCGGACTCGGCGTCCTGGGACTGTGCTTCGTCTGGGCGCGCCGCCTGGTACCCCTGCGCGCTCCTGCCGAGCAGGTTCGCGTGGCATTGCTGGCATGCACGATCCTGGCGACGTGCACCCTGTTTTTCGTTTCGGCCGGCGCCGTCATGACCGATCCGGGACTTGCGTTGTGCTCGACGGCGATGCTGGCGTGCTTCCATCTGGCTGTCATCGACGCCGGCGAGAGTGAAGCGAACGATGGCGCCGCGACCTTCGCGCGATCGCGCGTGCGCCGGCAACTCGCGCGCTACGGCTTTTTCGCGGCGGCCGGGCTGGGCATGCTGGCCAAAGGTCCGGTCGTGTTCCTGTACGCGGGCGTCCCGATCGCCATCTGGATTGCATGGCAGCGCCAATGGCGCGAGACCTGGGAACGCCTGCCCTGGATTTCCGGGACCTTGCTGGCCGCGGTGATCTGCGTGCCCTGGTACCTGATGGCGGAGCAGCGCACGCCCGGATTCCTGAAATATTTCCTGCTGGGCGAGCACATCCTGCGCTTCCTGGAACCCGGTTGGACGGGCGACAAATACGGCACTGCGCACGCCGAACCGCTGGGGACCATCTGGTTGAATTTTCTCGAATCCTTGGGCGTGCTCGCCGTGCTGCTGCTGGCTGCAAGCGTTTCGCTGGCGCGCCAGAACCAGCGGGGCAGCGCCGGAACGCCGGTCTTCGGCCCCGCGCATCGCCTGCTCCTGCTCGCTGCGCTCGTGCCGCTCGTCTTTTTTACGTTCGCCGGCAACATCATCTGGACCTATGTGCTGCCCGCGCTGGGCCCGGTCGCCTTGCTGCTCGCAGAGGTATGCAATTCCTGGTTCCGGCGCGCGACGGTCTGGCGCCTGGGCTTGCGCGTCGTGTTGCTGGCCGCTGCGGCCTCGCTGGCGATCGCGGCATTTGCCTGGGCGCCCCATCACGCGGCTTCACACTCGAGTGCCGCGTTGGTCGCGCAATGGCGCGAGCGCCAGGCGAGTGCGCCGGGCGAACTCGTTTATGTCGGCCGACGGATTCCCGCCTCGCTGCGCTTTTACTCGCGCGGGGAGGCGATTGCCGTCGCCGATGTCGATCTGAGCCTCGCCGGTGTTGCGCGCGATGGCGATCGCTATGTCGTGATTGCTCCGACCGAAGTCGGGTCCGTGCAAGATCGGGCCACGGCCCTGCACTTGAGTTCGCTGCTGCTGAGCGGCAACAACGACCTGGCGTTGGTTTGGGTCCACGCCGAGTCCGCATCGCGCTTACGCTAGCGGCAACCTGGTTTAGTGGACCGCGATGGGCTCCGCATGCAGGCGAGTGACGTATTCGACCTCCTCGCTGCTGCCGAGCACGACGGAAACACGCTGATGCAGGGACTCGGGCTGGATTTCGAGCAGGCGCTGGCGCCCGTCCGTCGCGGCGCCCCCGGCCTGCTCGATCAGGAACGCCATGGGGTTGGCTTCGTACATCAAGCGCAGCTTGCCCGGTCTGGCGGGGTCCCTGCGGTCACGCGGATACAGGAAAATGCCGCCGCGCTGCAGGATGCGGTGCACGTCGGAGACCATGGACGCGACCCAGCGCATATTGAAATCCTTCGCCCGCGGACCTTCGGCGCCGGCCAGGCATTCGTCGATGTAGCGACGGACCGGCGCCTCCCAGTGCCGGGCGTTGGACATGTTGATCGCGAACTCTGCGGTCTGGGGCGCGATCGTCAGGCCCTCGCGCGTCAGCAGGAAGCTGCCCGTGTCGCGGTCGAGCGTGAATTCGTGCACGCCATGGCCGATGGTCAGCACAAGTTGCGTCTGGGGTCCGTAGACCGCATACCCCGCGCAAACCTGGCTGGTTCCCGGCTGCAGGAAATCCTTCTCCTTGCCCAGGTCGCTTTTGGCGCGCAGCACGGAAAAGATCGTGCCGATCGACACGTTCACGTCGATGTTGCTTGAGCCGTCCAGAGGATCGAACAGAAGAAGGTACGCGCCGCGCGGATAGGCCACCGGAATGCCGAGCGGATCTTCCATTTCCTCGGAGGCCATCGCCGACAGCGTTCCGCCCCATTCGGCCGCCTCGATCAGGATTTCATTGGCAAGGATGTCGAGCTTCTTTTGCGTCTCGCCCTGCACGTTGCTGGTTTCCGCGCTGCCCAGCACCCCGCCCAGTGCCCCGCGGCCGACCGCGTATGAGATGGTCTTGACGGCGCGCGCAACGGTCTCGATGAGCAGGCGCAGGTTGGCGTCCATGCCCTTGGCACGTTCGCAGCGGATCAGGAAATGGGTGAGGGAAAGGCGTGCCATCAGTTCGCAAGCGAACTGGCCAGCGCGCGATCGACGATTTCCCGCACGTCGCGCGACACGTCCGGCTTGCGTCCGACTTCTTCCAGCGCCTGGCGCATCAGCATGCTCCGGTCGGGCGTATAGCGGCGCCACCGTTCCAGCGTGCGCGCGACGCGTGCCGCCACGATGGGATTGATCCGGTCCAGCCTGGTGACCTGCTCCACCCAGAACGCGTAACCGGAGCCGTTGGACCGGTGGAATTCGGCCGGATTGCCATTGCAAAAGCCCAGCACCAGTGCATTGACGTTGTTCGGATTCTTTTCGGAGTAGGCACTGTGGCGCAACAGCACCTTGACCCGTTCGAGCGTGGGCGGCTCGCCTCGATGCGCGGGCGCCGTGGCCTGCAAGGAAAACCACTTGTTCATCAGCAGCGGCTCGGAGCGCCATTCGCGCGCGACCTGCAGCAGCACCTCGGCCTTGATCGGCGAAGCGCTGTGCACGATCGCTGCCAGGGCTGCGAAGCGATCCGTCAGGTTGTCCGCCTCGGCAATCTGGCGGCGCGCCAGCGCCAGGGCATCCTCGTCGCCGGCCAGCACGAGATAGGACAACGCCAGGTTCTTCAGCGACCTGCGTCCGGCCAGCGCGGAATCGGGGGAATACGCCGCGGTCGAATGCATGCGGCCATACGTTGCGCGCCATTGCGCCGCGAGGCGCGTTCCCAGTTCGCGCCGCAGGCTCATCCGCGCTTCGCGGATCGCCTGGGGTTCGACGACCGCGCGCTGCTCCGTGATGACGATTTCGCTGGGCATTTGCAGCGCACGCTCGCGGAAGGCAGGCGAAGCGGATTCGTCCTCGAGAATCTTCCCGGTCAGGGCGAGAAGCGTGTCGCCGACGACGACCGGCGCTCCGCTCTCGACGTTGTCGGTTGCGCGCAGCAAGGCCGCAAGGGCGATCTTCTGGCCTGCCTCCCAGCGATTGAAGCCGTCGCTGTCGTGCGCGGCCAATAGCGCGAGTTCATCGTCCTCGTAGTGATGCTCCACGATCACCGGTGCGGAGAAGTCGCGCAGCAGCGAAGGTACTGAGCCGGGCGCCACGTCCAGCAGGCGGAACGTATGCACGCTCTGCGAAAGCTCGAGCACGCGCGTCTTGGCCGTCGATGGCGCTTCGCCATCGAGGCGGATGTTCTGCTCCCTGCCTTGCGCGTCGAGCAGCCCCAGGGCGAACGGAACCAGCAAGGGCTCCTTGTTCGACTGGCCGGGCGTGGGCGGGCAGCTTTGCGACACGCGCAATTCCATCGTCTGCGTGTCCGCGTCGTACACCCGGCTTACCGCAACGCGCGGAGTGCCTGCCTGCGAATACCATCGCAGGAACTGCGCCAGGTCGCGTCCCGACGAGTCCGCAATCGCAGCGACGAATTCGTCGCAGGTTGCGGCCTGTCCGTCATGGCGCTCGAAATACAGGTCCAAGCCACGGCGAAAGCCATCCACGCCCAACAGCGTCTGGAGCATGCGCACGACCTCTGCGCCTTTCTCGTATACCGTGGCCGTGTAGAAATTGCTGATTTCCAGATACGCATCGGGCCGGATCGGATGCGCCATCGGGCCCGCATCCTCGGGGAACTGGACGGCACGCAAGGCGCGCACATCGTCGATGCGCGCGATCGCGCGCGCCGATATCGGATCGGCGCCATTTGCGCGGGCCTCGGCCTCGAGCAGGTCGCGCGTGAACTCCTGGTCGCGGAAGACGGTCAGTCCTTCCTTGAGGCTGAGCTGGAACCAGTCGCGGCAGGTGACCCGGTTGCCCGACCAATTGTGGAAATACTCGTGGCCGATGATCGATTCGATCGTCGCGTAGTCGGTATCGGTCGCGATGAACGGGTCGGCGAGAACATATTTCGCGTTGAAGATGTTCAGGCCCTTGTTCTCCATCGCACCCATGTTGAAATCGGCGGTGGCGACGACCATGTAACGATCCAGGTCGAGCTCGCGCCCAAAGCGCGTCTCGTCCCAGGCGATGGCGCGCCTCAGGCTTGCGGCAGCGTGCTCCAGGCGTGGCAGGTCGCCCGGTTCCGCCCAGATCTGCAGCAGCACCTCGCGCCCGCTGCGCGTACGCACCTTTTCATCACGGCTGGCCAGACGCGCGGCGACGACGGCGAACAGGTAGCTCGGCTTCGGATGCGGGTCTTCCCACAAGGCGAAATGACGTTGCTGGGGAAGTTCGCCCTGTTCGATCAGGTTCCCGTTCGAGAGCAGCACGGGGAATTCCTCGCGGCGCGCGCGCAGCAGCACCGTGTATCGTGCCAGCACGTCGGGGCGGTCCGGAATCCAGGTGATGCGCCGCATGCCCTCGGCCTCGCATTGCGTGAACAGCGACCCGTTGGACACATACATGCCCATCAGCGAGGTGTTCGTGCGCGGATGAATCCGATTGCGGATCTTGAGCTGGAAGGCGACGCCGGCGGGCGCCCGCACGCGCAAGAGATCCGGACCCAACTCGTACTGGGCGGTCGAGAGGGGCCGACCATCGAGTTCGATCGAGACAAGCTCGAGTTGCTCGCCATTGAGCTCGATGAAATCGTCCGACCCTGCGGGATTGCGACGCATCTGCAGCGTCGCTTCGACTTCGGTCTGGTCCGCATCCAGGTCGAACGTGAGCGCGATGCGATCGAGCAGAAATGCCGGAGGGCGGTAATGCGATCGCTGAATGCGCGCGGACGAGGCTTTTTCCATTGGATCGATTCTAACGCGACGCCCGCAGCGGCCCTGGGGGCAGGGTCGCGAACGCCGGGAATTCCCGCACCGTCGTTGACCAGAAGTCGCGGGGAAACCGGACAAATTTGGTCGGAATCCCGGCTTTGTGGGCGCGGTCCGGGCAGGTACATTCGGGGAAAGAATCGGAAAAGCGCAATCGGGCGTTCCATGGCCGGAAGGTCCGGAAGGTCCGGAAGGTCGAGCGAGGAAAGCGGCAACGTGTTTCACCACCACCTGACGATGCTCATCACGGACGCCGGCGATTCCGGCGTGCTCCTGCCCATGTCGATCGTGGGCATCGCAATGATCTGGATCTTCCACTCCGGTCGCCTGGCTTGGTTGCTGGCGCGCTCGGTCCTGTTCGCAAGCATCGTGATCGCGCTGCTCAAGCTGCTGTTTCTTTCCTGCGGCGCGCATTGGCAGCTGGGCTTGATCAGCCCGAGCGGCCACGCCTGCCTCAGCGCCGTCGTCTACGGTTCCTTGGGGACGATCTTTGCCGCCGGGCGGCCTGCCTGGCAACGCGTGGCCATCAATGTGATGGCTGCCCTGGTGGTTGCTGCGATCGCCCTCACGCGCATCAAGCTGGGCGTGCACACGTGGCCGGAAGTCCTGGTGGGCGTTGCGGTTGGCGTGGTGGCGCATTTGTGGTTCGCACGCTCGTATGCGCGCATGCAGCCCTTGCAGGTCGACGCCAAGACTTTCGGCGTTGCGCTTACCGCGACAATGCTCATCGCGTTCGGCGTGCGCCTGCCCGCCGAGTCCTTCCTGCGGCACCTGGCGCGCCACGTCGGGGAAAACTGCCAGATCGCCTATGAGCAGCCGGGTTCGCCGGCGGATTCATCCGTCGATTCGAGAATCGCCCACGCTTTTTCTTCGCTGGCGCGCGCCGTGCCTGCCGCACTCGCGCAAGAGCCGCCCGAGCATCAGCCCTGACGCAGCAGCACGGCGACATCGTCCGCGAGTTCGCGCGCGGACTGATCGTACGGCGTGAAGACCCGGACCTTGCCTTGCGGATCGATGATGTAGGTCGATGCGGTGTGATCGACCATGGTCGTGCCCTTGTAATCGATGATCTGGTAGTTGGCGTGGAATGACTTCGTCACCGCGTCGGTCTGCTGCTCGTTGCCGCGCAGTCCTATGAAGGTGGAATCGAACTCGGGAACGTACTTGCCCAGGAGTTCGGCCGTGTCGCGTTCCGGGTCGATCGTGACGAAGATGCCCTGGACCCGTGCACCGTCAGGGCCCAGCAGGCGCCGGACCTCCGCGAACTTCGCCAGCGTCGTCGGACAGACATCCGGGCAATGTGTATACCCGAACGAGAGCAAAACGACCTTGCCCCGGAAGTCGGCCAGCGATCGCGGTTGATTCGAGCTGTCGCTCAAGGTGAACGGGCCACCCCAGTTCTCCTTGCTTACATCGCGCCCGTGGAACGCGGGCTCCGGCGGCTCGCCCAGCCAGTGCTTGGCCGCGCTCGAGCCGAGGAACAAGGTGGCCACGACCAGCAAGATGGCGAGTGCCGCGAAAATCGCGATGGTCCGCGCCTGCGATTTAGCCATGCGCGCGGTCCTGTGCCGGTGCATCGGCTTTCGGTGCGTTCAGGGCGCGGATCGGAGCATCCACCGCGACGACGTGCTCCTTGCCCTTGGCATCGAGCACGCGCAGGTCCAGGTGCAAGGTCTGCCCGGCAACCAGCTGCTTGCGCAGCCCGATGAGCATCACGTGGTAGTCATGGTCCAGGCCCACAGTCTGCTTCGCCGGCAAGGGCAGGCGATCGATCTTGCGCATGGTCATCATGTCGTTGACCAGTTTCATTTCGTGGATCTCGACCGTTTGCGCATCGGGGCATGAGGCACCCGTCAGCACCGCGTCCTCGCGGCTGGTCAGGCGCATGTAGGCGCCGGACCCCGTCTGACCTTCGACCGTTCCACGCACCCACGCGTCGTCCACCCGCACCAACGCCTCCGCGGCGGATGCCGGACCTGCCCAAGCTGCGCACGCGAGAACTGCGGCACCCACTGCTGCCGGAACGGAACGTTTCACGCCTTGGATTCTACTGAACTCGCGCAGGATCTCCGTCCGCCCGATCCAGTTGCCAGAGCAGGAAGGCGTATTCGCGGGCGGTCTCCTGGAATCGCCGGTACCGCCCGCTCTTGCCGCCATGACCGGCGCTCATGTCCACGCAGAACAGCAGCGGATGGCGGTCGGTCTTGCGCGCACGCAGACGGGCCACCCATTTCGCAGGCTCGAAATATTGAACCTGCGAGTCCCATAGGCCCGTGAAGATCAGCATGGCCGGATAGGCTTGGGCCTGCACGTTGTCGTAGGGCGAATAGGAAAGCATGTATTCGTAATATGCCAACCGGCGCGGATCGCCCCATTGATCGTATTCATTGGTCGTGAGAGGGATCGATTCGTCGAGCATTGTCGTCACGACGTCGACAAACGGCACGTGGGCCACGATGGCGCGGTAGCGCTCCGGTGCCAGGTTGGCCACGGCCCCCATCAAAAGTCCGCCGGCGCTTCCCCCTTGCGCGCAGACCTTGTCGGGCGCGCCATACCCGGCGGCGACCAGGGCATCGGTCACGTCGATGAAGTCCGTGAAGGAATTGCGCTTGTGCAGCAGTCGGCCTTCGTCATACCACTTGCGGCCCAATTCCTGGCCACCGCGGACGTGCGCAATCGCGACAACGAAGCCGCGGTCCAGGAGACTCACCCAGCTGGACCGGAATTCCGGATCCAGGGCAAAGCCGTAGGCGCCGTAGCCGTATTGAAAGATCGGCGCGCTTCCATCCAGCGGCGTCTTGCGATGCATGGCAAGCGACACGGGGATGCGCGCCCCGTCGCGTGCCGGTGCCCAGAAGAGCTCGCTTCGGTAATTGGCGGCATCGAAACCGCCCAGTACCGTGTCGCTTTTGCGCCGCTCACGCGTGCCGGTGCGAGGGTCGAAATCGTAGGTCGTGCGCGGCGTGACGAGCGATGTATGGACGTAACGCAGCAGCGGACTGTCGACATCGGGCGTATGCACGAGCATCGCCGCGTAGGCGGCTTCGTCCGAGTCGATGACGATGTCCGGCACGCTTCCCTGGCGGGGCCAGGCCTGCACCCGGATGCGCAAATTGCCGCCGCGACGCTCGTTGACCGCGAGCCACGAACTCGAAGCGAGGAAGTCCTCGACGAAGGTGTCGTCCCGGTGCGCCACGACATCGCGCCATCGGGTCTTGTCGGCCGTTGTGCCAATGGGCGCGCGCACGATCCGGAAGTTCGGCGCTTGCCAATTGGTGCGCAGGAGAAAGTCCTCGCCCAGGTGCTCGACCTGATACTCGTGGTCGGCCTCGCGCGGCAGCACGCATCGCAGGCGCAATTGCGGGTCGTCGGCATCGGCGTACTGCCACTCGCTTTGCTGCGTGCTGGAACTGCACACCAGGATGTAGCGCTCGGAGCGGCTCTTGCCGACGCTCAGGTAAAAGCTGTGATCCGACTCCTCGTAAACGAGGCGGTCGGTCGCGGGATCGGTGCCCAGCACGTGGGCACGCAGGCGCACCGAGAGCAGGGTCTCGGGATCCTTTTCGATGTACAGGATCGTGCGATTGTCGCCCGCCCAGACCACCTCCGACTCGACATTCTCGACGCGATCGGCAAGCAGCTGGCCGCTGCGCAGGTCCTTGATGTGCAGCGTGTACTGGCGCCGGCCTACGTCATCGACGGTGTACGCAAGCAGCTTGCCGTCGGGGCTGATGTCGCTGTCGCCGATCTGGAAATAGGCCAGACCCTGCGCCATCGCATTGCCGTCGAGGAGGATCTCTTCCGGTTGGTCTTCCGGAAAACGCCTGGACTCGCCGGAATGATCGGCTCGCCGCGCATACACGGCGTATTCGCCCTCGGGAATGAAACGCGAGTAATACCAGTAGCCGCGCCGCAGCACAGGCACGCTCGCATCGTCGGGTTTCAGGCGGCCGCGCAATTCCTCGAACAAGCCCTGCTCGAGCCCGGCGAGTGGCGCAAGCAGAGCGTCGGCATAGGCGTTCTCGGCTTCCAGGTACTGCAGCACCTTCGGCGATTCGCGCGTGTCATCGCGCAACCAGTAATAGTCGTCGACGCGGGAACCGTTGGGTGACTCGACGGTGTGTGGCACCCGCGCCGCATGCGGCGGTGCAAGATGGGTGAAAACGCCGGAATTGCGGGTAGGGGACGTGGGGGTGCGCGTTGCCATCGAGGTACTTTAGGCCGGAAGGGTCTCCCAAAATGCGGGAACCTGCTTGCTTGCGCCCGACTCTAACATTCGGATGCGCAATTCCCCAGCGCGCACGCAAGGAGATCGCATGGGTCTGACCGAAGGTCTCATTTTCTTCATCCTCATCTTTGTCATCCCGCCCTTGTTCATCATCGGCGATGACAGCATGTGGCCGCGCAAGAAGAAATAGCACCCCATCGCACCAAGTCATGGGCGCAGGCTGGGGCCGCGGATCGGCCTCGGCGCGTAGGCATGGGCGATGCATTCGCCAATGCCCGCGGGACCCTACGGTATGCTCCCTCGCGTGGAGCACGGTACCGAATCCGAAGTACGGCGCGACCTCGCAGCGGCTTACCGGTTGGTTGCGCGCGAGGGTTGGGACGACCTCATCTACAGCCACGTCACCGCAATGGTTCCGGACGAGCCGGACCACTTCCTGATCAACGCCTTCGGACTTTCCTTCCACGAAATCTCGGCGGCGAGCCTTGTGAAGGTGGATCTCGCGGGCAACGTCGTGTACGCGCCGCCCGGCGCAACGATCAACCGCTCCGGCGCGGCCTTGCACGCCGCGATCCATCGGGCGCGCCCGGATGCGGTTTGCGTGATGCATCTGCATGAACCGAATGCGATTGCGGTCTCGACACACCCGCAAGGCCTGCTGCCGCTTTCGCAGCACGCGCTTCGGTTCCACGGATTTCTTGCGCTGCACGATTACGAGGGCGTCGCCTTTACCGACGACGAAGCGACGCGCCTGCTTCCTCGCCTGGCCGGAAAGCCTGCCGCCTTGTTGCGCAACCATGGTTCGCTGGTGTTGGGCCGAACCGTGCCGGAGGCATACGTACTCACCGCGACCTTGATCAAGGCATGCCGCATCCAGATCGCGGCCCTTGCGGGCAATCCGCATCCGCACCTTCCAACGCCGGCAGTGATCGAGAAGGCGGCCGCACAGTTGGACGACAACGGCGCGCTCGAAGGTGTCGCCGAATGGCCCTCACTGCTGCGGTCTGTTGGTGCGGGCGACGAAGGCAGGCGCGCGGGGTTTTGAACGAGTTTTCTTACCCAGGACCGACAGATGCCTACATTCCAGATCCAGATGTTCGAAGGCCGCACCCGCGAGCAGCGCCAGGAGTTCGCAAAGGCGATTACGGAAGTGACCTGTCGCGTCCTCGATGTCGGCCCCGAGTCGGTCGACATCGTGATCACCGAGGTGAAGCGCGAGAACTGGATTACTGCGGGAAAAGCCTGGTCGGATTAGCAGGCAACCGCCTGCCGTTTTGTCAGTGCGCAATGGTTAGCACCAGGAAGGCGCCATACAGCGCGCCGTTGCCCATCAGCGCCCATAGGGGCAGGCCTTGGCCGCACGCCAGGATGCGCAACCAGATCGCCGCGAGGATTGTCAGCCCCACGCCGGCGAGCACTTCAGGGCGCGGCTCCCAGGGAGTCAGCGCGACGCCGATGGCAGGAAGCAGCGTTCCCTGGAAGACCATCGCGCCCGTGATATTTCCCAGCGCGAGCGTGTCCTTGCCGCGCCGGATCCAGAGGATGCTGTTCGCTTTTTCGGGAAGCTCCGTGGCGATGGGAACGACCAGCAGCGAAAGGAGCAGCGCCGAGATGCCGATTGCGCGCGAAACGCCGTCCACGCCCGCGATGAAGCCCTTCGCGCCGAACACGAGCAAGGCCAGGGCACCCGCCAGCTGAACGAGCAGGGCAGGCAATCCGTCCGGGATGCCGATCCGCGTCACCATCAGCGCGTGGCCGGCCTGCGTTCCATGGCCCGCCTCGACCAGCGCGCGCGACGCACGCAGGGTCAGCAGGACATAGCAAAAGTACAGCGCAACGAGGGCTGCGGCGATTGCCGCCCTCGGGAATCTCGCTTCGGGAGGCACGAACATCGCGATGGCCGCAAGCGCGAAGGCGCCGAGGAAGAAATGCAGGTCGCGCAACAGCCCGCTGCGTTCGGCTTGCACGCGCCCCGTCCATCCCCGCTGCCTGAGCACCGAACACGCCATGAGGAAGGTCGACAGCGTCGAGAGCATCAAGGGTGCCCCCAGGATCGCTCCCGTGCCGATCGCGAGATTGGTGTCGATGCTTGCCTGTCCGGCGGGTGAAGCGCCAAACACGGCGAGCAAAGGCACTGCGGTCTCGGGCAGCGCCGTGCCGACCGCTGCGAACAGCGAACCTGTAACCCCTTCGGAAATGCCCAGGCGGTCGCCCAGGTGTTCCAGTGCATTGGTGAAGAGCTCGGCAGCCGCGAGAATGACAAGCAGCATGGCCAGCAGTTGCAGGACGAGGAAAGTCACGGCGCGCAGCTTAATTCAAACAGCCGCCAGGGCCTCCTGCGGATCGGAGTGGTACTCCATGCGATTGCGCCCCGCATCCTTCGCGCGATACAGCGCGCGGTCGGCATGCGAGAGCAGCTGGGTGAAGTCGTCGATCTCGTTGGTCGCGATCGCGATGCCGCCGCTGACGGTCAGGCGCGGCGCGCCCTGCGCCCAGTCGGCGGGCAGCGTTTCGACGGCAGTGCGCAGGCGTTCGGCGATCACGCCGGCCTCGCGCGCATCGGCGCCCGGCAGGATTACCGCGAACTCCTCGCCGCCGTAGCGGCCGATCTGGTCGCCGGGCCGCAGGCACGCATGCAATGCACTGGCGATCGCGCGCAGCGCGCGGTCACCGGCGATGTGGCCGTACTTGTCGTTGATTTCCTTGAAGTGGTCGACATCCAGCATGAGCATCGCGCACGGCTTGTCGTCGCGGCGGCAGCGTTGCACCATGCGCTGACCCAGCTCGAGCACGTGGCGCCGGTTGAGCATGCCGGTCAGCGAGTCGGTCTCGGCCATGCGCGCGATATGTTGCAACAACGCGCGCTGGCGCCAGAGCGCGAAGGATACGACCAGCACGACCACGCCACCCAGGGCCAGTGCGATGCCCTGCAGGCGGGAAGCGCGATTGGCCTCTTCCAAGGCAAGTTCACCGCTGGTGGTCTGTGCGCGCAGGAGCGAGTTCTCGCGGGAAAGGCGCTGGCTTTCCAGGCGTCCGCGCTGCGCCGCCAGCTGATGCGCGACCAGCTGCTCGGTGCGCAGGTGATCGTTCTCGTAGAACCGCAACATCTCGCCGTAGGCGGCCTTGAATTGCCCCAGCGCCGCAAGCGCAGCCGCCGCCGTCTCGTGGAAGTGGCTGCGCCGGGACAGATCCTCCTCCTGCTGCAGCACCGGCCGTGCGAGCTCGATCAGGGCCAGCGCCTCGTTGGCGCGCCCGCGAGACACGAGCAGCGCTGCGCGATCGATGCGCGCGTCGGCGAGGATGTACGGCTGGTGCAGGGGCAACAGCATGGCGATTGCGCGCGCGTTCAGGTCCAGCGCGATCGCCGGCTCATCCAGGCTTACGTGCACGAGGCCCAGGATGCGCAGCGCGCGCGCCTCGCCAACCTTGTCGCCCACCTCCTGGTAGATCTTGCCGGCCTGGGTGAGCGGCTGGATCGCCTCGTTGCCGCGCCCGAGCTCCTGCAATGCCTGGCCGGCGACGAACAGGGAATCGGCCTGGCCCGTGTGATCGTCCACCGCGGTGAACTTCTCGAGCGCGAGTTGCGCGGCGTTGTAGGTCTGGATCCAATCGCCGATGTAGCGTGCGAGGATCGCATTGGAAAACGCCACTTCGGCGGTCTCCTGACCACCATGCACGCGCCGCTCGGCGTCGGCAATTGCCGCGGCGGCCGGCTCGAAATCGTTGCGTTTCATCAAGGTGCCGGCGCGATCGACCATGGCCTGCGCGACCAGATCGTCATCGCCCGTCAGCTTCGCCTGGCGCAGTTCCTCTTCGAGCGCATCCCAATCCTCATCGAGGTGCCCGAGGATGTAGTAGGCACCCGAGCGGGTGCGGTTCATGAGCATCGACAATCGGGGGTCGCCCAAGGTGCGCAGGCGCGCATCGATGCGCTCGCAGATCGCCAGGACATCGTCGGCGCGGTTCTGCGCATCGGCAATCAGCAGACGCACGACTTCCACATGCAGTTGCGTACGTTCGTCGGGTGCGGTTTCGCCTTGCACCAGCGCATCCAGCTTGCGCTGCGCGAGGGCAGGTTGATGTACCGCGAGCTGTTCGAGATCGAGCAGGCGCTGGTCCACTTTCACCGGCGCCAGGGGCACGCCGGCCTCGCGAATGCTTTCGATGTGGTTGGCCCACGCGGGCGTGCCGACGAGACAGGCGCTGCAGGCAAGGCACGCCGGGATCCATGCGCGGGACCTTGCGATTTGCAATGCAGCGGCAAGCCAGGAGGGCATTGTCGTCGAGTCCAATTGGGAAAGTCAGGGACGAATACGGCGTCTTCGAGCCGGCGTCTTGCTTCCATCATGCCGGTGACCCCATCGAGAGAACGAGTGGATTGCGCCGGGGATCCGGCAGATTTCAGGCGACCCTGGGGTGAAATTTCCTCTTGCAGCGGTCGATCTGCACGTGCGAATCTGTAACTTCTGCTAAAAGTATGTTAAAAGTGCAGTTATTAACGCTATCTGTAGCTAAAATTGTCCAAGTTCATGATCCGATCAGACCGGCCGCTATGTTGATGGCAATCCCGATGATTGCGGCATTGAAGAAGAAGCTCAGCACGGACTGTGCGAGTGCTGTCTTGCGCAGTGCGCGGGACAGGATGGACACGTCCGAAGTCTGTGCAGCAACGGCAATCGTGAAAGAAAAATAGAGGAACTCCCAGTAGTTGGGCTCTTCCTCGCCGTCCGGGAATCGCAACGCGCGCTCCTCGACCGGCGATTGGTAAAAAATTCGCGCGTAATGCAGGGTAAAGAGCATTCCCACGAGGAACCAGGAACCGAGGACGGTGGATGCCGTAAGCGCGTAATGAAAGGTTCGCCGTCCGCTATCGAGGTCCTTTGTCGTCGAAAGTTCGAGCACGATCGCGGCAACGCTCACGACGGCAGCCAGCGACATGAACGCGAGGACGAATACCGCACTGCGGTCTTCCTGCTCGGCAATGCGGCGCACGCGCGTGTGCGTCGCCCGCACCATGAGAATTCCGACGAGCAGGAGGTACAGCCACACCGTGACGTTCCACCCCACGAGCGCGCGCCCCACCGGTCCGACGGGCAGCGGCAGCAGGAACGTCGTGGCGGTTCCGATTGCGGCGGCGATCAGGAGACGCGGGCGATTGCGAACGATCTGGCGAATCGTGCTCGCCGGCTGTGGCTTCATGATGCGGAATTTCGCTTCCCGCGAGGCCCGTGTCAACGCGGGGATGGATGAAGGGCGCGCGTACACTGGACAGTTCCGGAACGGCCGAGGAGGGCTCCCCATGAATCGCAGACTTCGCTGGACGAATGTGACTTTCAGCACCGTCTTGGGTGCGTGTGGCGTGCTCGCCACATTCGGGGCCGCGGCGGCGCTGAAGGAGGGGCAATCCGCGCCCGCCTTTTCCGCGCCCGCGTCGCTTGCCGGCAAGGAGTTCCAGTTCTCCCTGCAGGACGCGCTCAAGAAGGGTCCCGTGGTGGTGTACTTCTATCCCTCGGCCTTCACGAAAGGGTGCAATGTACAGGCCCATACGTTCGCGGAAAACCACGATCGGTTCGTCTCTGCAGGCGCGAGCATCATCGGCGTCTCCCTCGACAGCATCACCCGGCTGAACGCCTTCTCGGCCGATCCGAATTTCTGCGCCGGGAAGATCCCGGTCGCCTCGGACGCCGATGGCAAGATTGCGCGCTCGTACGACTTGAAGATCGTCGATGCCATTCCGGGCAAGACCGACACCCGCGGCATTGAAATCGGCCACGGGTTTGCGGAACGGACGACCTTCATTGTCAGGCCCGACGGGACCATCGCCGCCACCATCGGCGGGCTGGATCCGGATGTAAACGTCGAGCATGCTTTGGATGTTGTAAAGAAACTCGCTGCCGGATCGCACTGACGACCCCAGACCGTAACAAGTTCCGGAATAAGTCCCGGAGTCCTTGACCCGCGATTGCGGGATTGGACAGGAGTTGGCGTTGGAAATTGGCCGGAAGAAGATCGCCTTTCCGGCCGATGCGACCTGTACCCCGGGCGGGCATCATCGCCCGGAGGCGGCCATTGGGTCGCCGCGCAGCTTGGTCAAATGGACGCTTCTACGCGGGCATTCCACGTCTACGGCAAGACACAAAAGGGCAAAAGCGCACTAAGCCAGGCGCGCGGCTCGCTGTCGCCCTCGGCGCGCCAGTTGCTCATTCTCATCGATGGCCAGCGCAGCCTCGATGAACTCGCGTCATTCTTCAGCGCGCAAGTGCTGGAACAGTCCCTGTCAGTCCTGGAATCCGAGGGCTATGTCGAATTCCTGCGCAGCTTTCCCGACGCCGAAGAGGCATTCGAACGAGCTGCCGCCGAGGCGCTTTCCGGCTTCGGCAAGGATTCCATCCTTCCCCAGGACGCCGGCGGTTCCCTGACGGGCCAGCCGCGCAAGGAACCTCCGGTTCTCGACCTGCAAATCGACGAATCGGAAGAGCTTGACGCGCAAATGCGAGGGCCCGACACGCAACCCGTGCCCGATGCGGCACTCGTCATTCACGTCGAGCAACCGCCAAAAGCGGAGCCTCCTCCCGCACCGGTTCCTGCACCCGAGCCGGTGCCTGTCCGCAACACGGTTTCGCCCAAGCCCGCCGCACCCTCGGCCGTGCAGGCAAAAGCGCCGGCTGCGGCGCCGAAAGCGACACCTGCGGCGACGACACAAGCTCCCGCACCCGCCCCGGCTGCCGCACCCGCATCCGTTGCCCCGCCTGAGGGTGACGAAAACTTCCATCCCGGGAAGCTGCTCTACGCCAACGCCGTAAAGCCTTCCAGCGGGTTCCTCATGGCGACGTCGACCCTGCCCAAACCACCGGCGGCCGACGCGGCACCCGCCGCAGACGCAGCGGAGAAAAAGGAAGCTGCGGCGCCGGAACCCGCGCGCAATACGGTCCCGCCGCGTCCTGTCGAGACCTACCGCCCGCCATTCGGTGCTTCCCCGTTCTCCTCGCCCGTGGCACCTATCGCCGCTCCTGCTTCGCCGACGCGCGCGGCAGACGTCGATGAACTCCTGCGGCGCGTACGGCGCAAACGATGGCTCGTCGCGAAAGCGGGTCTGGCGACGACCGTGCTGACCGCATTGGGTCTTGCCTGGCTGTTGCACGCGAACGAAGCGGAACTCTCGGCAATTCCCGGTGGCGAAGCAATCTGGTCGCTCAAGGTTCAACTCGCGCACAGCATCACGGCAAACGAACTGGGCGAGGTCAACGCATCCGCCGGCAAGGCCGGCGCGCCGGCGAAGTCCACGACGAATCCCCGTGTGGCGCCCGTGCCCAATTCCCTCGGCGCGCCATCTGTTCCCGCATCCACGGTGCCGCCCACGGCGCCGGCCGCCGTCGCGCCGGCACCTGCGCCTGTCATGGCGCCGGTGCCCGCGCAAACACCGGCGGAAAATGCCCCAGGCACGCTGCGGATCGCGACGCCAGGCGCAAGCTCGTCGATCGTTCCCCCCGACCCGGCGCCGGCGCAGGCTTCAGGAGTGCAATTGCACGTTCGCTACCAGGAACGTCCCGAGCTGCCCGCGCATGCGCGGGCGCTGGGCGTTACCACCGGACACGTCGTCGTCGTGCTGCACGTCGACGCGAAGGGCGCGGTATCGCAAGTGGAGCTTGTGCGGGCGACGCCCCCCGAGGTCTACGACGAAGAAATGCAGCACACCTTCGAGCGCTGGCGTTTCGATCCACTGGGAATTCCCGGCCGCATGACGATCGAGCTCGACATCCTGCCGCCCAACTGATCGGCGCTCAGATCTCGAGCGTGGCGATCAGCGCCGCGGCGTCGGCGAATCGCAAGTCGTTGAGCAGTTTCGAGAACTTCGCGAAGTTCTCGTCGCCCAACTGTTTGCGCAGGGCAAGCTCCAGGTTTTGCGCGCGTTCCATCGCGGCGAGATTCTGCTGTCGCAACAGCAGGATCAGGTTCTTCACGTCCTCGGCGACGAGAAACTCGGGGCCATTATTTTGCGGACGAAGCTGTTGCAAGGAGCGGATCGACGCGCGCGCCTGGGCAGAGTCCGCGGCGAGTGCATGCATGGCCGCCGTGAGCGCTTGCAAGATCGCGCGCAGACCCGGCAGGTTGCGCGCTCGCGCAAGCGACTCGGCTTCTCCCGCCATGGCATGAATCGACATCGCGCCCAGCGAGCCGGCCGCACCCTTGAGCTTGTGCAGGACCTGCGTGAGTGCCGGCAGGTCCGCTTCGGTCATTTCCTCGGTACTCATGGCCGAATTGCTGTATTCGGCAAACAAACGCTCGAGCAGCGTGCAGAACAGACCCAGGTCGCCGCCGACACGCTCCTGCACATCCGCGCTGGCAATCCCGGCGATTTGCGGCCACTCGTCGCTTGGCGACCCCGCGGTTGGCTTGCGCGTCGGCCCGGTCTCTTCCACCCGGCGGGCCGCCGTCGCATCCGAAGGGTTCGCGACCAGTTGACGGATCGCCCCGACCAGTTCCCGCACTTCGAAAGGCTTGCGGATGAAGTCATCCATGCCCGCCGCGGCGGCATCGCGACGTTCGCTGTTGAGAGCGCCCGCGCTCAAGGCGATCACCGGGATCGAACGCAAGCCCAGTTCCGAGCGGATCTTGCGCGTTGCGCCCAGTCCGTCCAGGACCGGCATGTGGACGTCCATCAGCACTGCATCGATCTCGGTGGCGCGCCGGCGCAGCGTCTCGACCGCTTCCTGCCCGTTGCGAGCCTGTGTGACCGTCGCTCCAAGCCGCTCGAGAATCCGGCGCGCGACTTCCAGGTTGATGTCGTTGTCGTCGACCAGCAGGACGCGCAAGCCGTCGAGACGATCCTCGGAGCGTCGATGGCGCGCACGTTCGTGCGGCTCCGCCGAGGCGGAGCCGCCGCGGCCGAAGGCGATCTGCACGTAAAAGATGCTTCCTTTGCCCGGACGACTGCGGACCCAGACGCGGCCGCCCATCAACTCGGCGAGATTCCTGACGATCGATAGTCCGAGTCCGGTGCCGCCAAAGCGGCGCGTCGTCGATGCGTCGGCCTGCGAGAACGGCAGGAAGAGGCGCTCCAGCCCGCGGGCATCGATGCCGATGCCGGTGTCGCGCACGGTGAAGCGCACCGTCGCCAGGTCGGCCGATTCGTCGATCACGCGGGCGCGCAGGCACACGCCACCGCGCTCCGTGAACTTGATCGCATTCGACAGCAGGTTGGTGAGGATCTGGCGCACGCGCGTGACGTCGCCTTCGAGCGTCTCGGGGAAGCGTGCCGGGATCTTCACGTCGAGCGCAATGCCCTTTGCCGCCGCCTGCGTCGACATCAGCTCGCCGATCTCGCCGAGCAGTTCGCGCGGCTGGAAAACGGATCGCTCGATCGCCAGTTCGCCGGCTTCGATCTTCGACACGTCCAGGACGTCGTTGATGACGCCCATCAAGGAGTTGCTGGCGAGCGTGATTTTCTTGAGGAATTCCGCCTGCTCGGCGTCGAGCTTCGTCTGCCCCAGCAGGTACGACAGTCCGATCACCGCATTCATCGGTGTGCGGATCTCGTGGCTCATGTTGGCGAGGAAGCGCGTCTTCGCCAGGCTGGCCTGTTCCGCCTTCTCCTTGGCATCGCGCAGCGTGGACTCGAACTGCTTTTGCCGCGTGACGTCGTGCGCGATGCCCAGGTAGCCCAGCAAGGTGCCGTCGTCGCCATGCATCGGCATGACGACGAGGGACACGCGCGTGCGGCGCCCATCCTTGGCGACATAGGTCCATTCGCGCGGCTGACGAAGCACCGTCGGATCGACGAAAACGCCAGAGCCCTCGATCGGGCGTCCGGCGCGCTCGCTCATTTCCCGGGAGCGCGCGGCCACCTCGTCATGGTCGTGCAGCAACATCGGCGTCGCCTTGCCGACGACCTCCGCCGCCTCGTAGCCCAGCAGGTATTCGGCGCCCCGGTTGAATACCTTGATCGTGAGGTCCGGGTCCGTCGCGATCATCGCGATTTCGGACGCGGAGTCGAGCATGTTGCGCAACAGTGAGCCGGTTTCCTGCAGTGCGAGCTCGGCCCGCTTGCGCGCGGTGATGTCGATGCGGATCGACAGATAGCGCTCCACGCGCCCGTCCTCGGTGAGGTACGGCGAGATGATGCTGTCGACCCAGTAGTAACTGCCGTCCTTGGCGCGATTGCGAATCTCGCCGCGCCAGGGCCTCCCGCTGGCGATGGTCTTCCACATGTCGACCCAGAACTTGCGCGGGTGCAGTCCCGAGTTGACGATCCGGTGATTTCGACCCACGAGTTCGCCGACGCTGTAGCCCGAGAGCCGGCAGAAGCCGTCGTTGGCCTCGAGAATATTGCCCGCGCGGTCGGCGATCGAGAAGATGGTGTGCGCGCGTACGGTGTTCAGCAGCGACTCGTTCTCGCGCAGGGCCGCCGCGAGGCGGCGCTTGTCGATCACCTGCTCGCTGATGTCGTGCATGATCACGTAGAAGCCGCGGACCTTCCCATCGGCATGGTCGGGCATGTAGTGCGTGAGCGTGTGGCGCTCGAAATCACCCTTGACCGAAGGGATGGCCCGTTCGAACACCTGCGGCTCGCCTCGATACGCTGCTTCAATGCGGGGCATCACCTTGTCCAGGCCGCTGCCCAGGTATTCGCGCATGTGCTTGCCGACGATCTCGGCCGGCGCCAGGTTGAACCAGTCCCGGCTGGCGGCGTTGGAAAAGCGGTTGATCATGTCGCGGTCGATGTACGCGATGAAGGCGGGAACCGCGTCGAGCGCGTTCTGCTGGTCGCGGCGGGCCTGTTCGAGCAGGGCCGTGCGTTCGGCCACCTGGCGCTCGAGTGTCGCATTGACTTCGAGGAGGGCGCGCTCGGCGCGCTTGCGTGGCGCGATGCTGTGCAGGGTCTTCGCCAGGCCGACGACACGGCCTTGCGCGTCGCGGATGGGTGAAGCGGCCGCCGATACGTCGAGCAAATCACCGTTCCGGTGCAGGCGCTGCGTGTCGAATGGCGCGACGGTTTCTCCGCGTGCTGTTGCCGCGAGGATCTGGGCTTCCTCGAGATGGCGTCCCGGGGGCACGATGATCCGGTCGAGTACATTGCCGATCGCCTCGTGGCCACTGAAGCCGAACATGCGCTCCGCGCCGCCATTCCAGTCGGTGATCACGCCGTCCAGCGTCATGGCAACCACGGCATCGCCGGAACTCTCGACAATGGCAGCGCGCCGCGCCTGCTCCGCCTGCAGCTGCAAGGCGCGTTCGCGTGCACGCGCGTTCATGAAGGCGATCGCCATCCAAAGCGCGGTGAGGACCGATCCGACGAGCGCGAGGCTCGACGCGTGCAGTTGCTTGAGGTTGGGTGCGAATCGCGGGGTTTCGCGGACGTCGGCAACCAGTGTGCGGCCAAAGACGGGAATCGCGATCCGCGTCCTGAGCCCTTCGAACCGCGCACGCGTTTCGCCGGCGGACGCAAAGACGGTTTCCAGACGTTGCGGGCCATGGTCGAGCAGGACGATGTCGAGCGCACCGTCGTTGAGGTCGACGTCGCGCAGGACCTTGTCGAACAGCAACGGTACGAAGGTCCAACCGACCGCGTTCGCCTCGCGAGCGGCGGCGTCGTTTGGCGTTGCGCCGCCGCGATAAACCGGCAACAGGACCACCTCGGTGCGAAGCGGCGCGCCGAGGTCCTGGACCAGGGTGACTGGGCCGGTGAGCGTGGCTTCGCCATCGCGTAGGGCGGCGCGCGCGGCATCGCGGCGCAGGGGGTCGGAGGCGATATCGAAGCCCAGCGCAGGACGGTTGATCTCGAGCGGCTCGATGAACTCGATTACATCGCGCTCGCCCTCATGCGAACCGAAACCATGGATGGCGAAATCGGGACCGCTTTCGCGCCGCGCGCGGGCTAGGAAACCCGCCTCCTGTGCGGTGGGTACGCGCCGGATGAAACCGAAGCCCAGCGCGCCGACGAACTCGCGGACGATGTCCCGCGACTGGCTGTAGAGACGAAAGCGCGCCGCGTCGATGGAATCCACGCCCGCGGCAAGTACTGCGCCGCGCGCACCGCGCAGGCCGTATTGGAAGGTTTCGATGCGCTTGGTGATCTGGCGCGCCGCGCGCTGCGCCATCATCTCGAAGCGTGTGCTGGCGTCGAGCGAGTTTTGCTGGACCTGGTAGAGCGTTGCGACGATCGTCAGTGCGGCGCCCAGACAAAGGGCGCCGGCCGCGGCGGTGCGGGGCTGCCGCAACGAGAGCATGACGCCCCTTTTTAGCCGCGCGGGTCGCGCGCCGCTGCGGAAATCTCGCGAGCGCGTGCCGGTTCGTAGGCGTTCGCTACGTCCAGGAAGCGTGCCTGCGCGCGACCGGCGTGCTTGGCGCCGTACAGGGCCTGATCCGCCGCCAGCAGCAGGTTGCTCGACAGGCTCAACACCATGGCGTCGATGCCCTGGCGCGCGGTATCGCTTGCCTCGAGCCAGACATCGCTCGAAGCGTCGTAGCTCGAAATCCCGATGCTCGCGGTGACATGACGCGCCGTTGCCGAGAACGCATGCGGGATGCCGAGCGCCTCGATTGCACCCAGCAGGCGAAACGCGAGATGTTCAGCGCCCGCGCGGTCGGTTCCCGGCAGCAGAACGGCGAACTCCTCGCCACCGTAGCGTGCGACCAGGTCGGCCGGGCGCTGAGCCGTGCGCTGCAGGGCGCCGGCAATCTGGCGCAGGCAGGCGTCGCCCGCGGGATGGCCGTAGTTGTCGTTGAACGCCTTGAAGGAATCCACGTCAACCATCAAAAGCGAAACCGGTTCGCCGTCGCGACGGGCGCGCAACCATTCGCGCGCATATTCCTCGTCGAATCGCCGCCGGTTTGCCACCGAGGTCAGCGGGTCGACCAGCGATTTGCGGCGCAACTCGTCAACCGCGCGCTTGGCGCGCAACTGTGCGGTTACGCGGGCACGCACGAGATGCGGTTTGATCGGCTTGGCGATGAAGTCGACTGCGCCGGCTTCGAATCCGGCGGCCTCGAATTCCGGGCCACTGTGGCTGGTCACGAAAATGACGGGGATGTCGACCAGCGCGGCGTCAGCCTTGATGGCCTCGCAGGTTTGGAAGCCGTTCATGCCGGGCATTTCCGCGTCCAGCACGATGACGTCGGGCGTGCATTCGCGCGCAACGCGCAGCGCGTCCTGGCCGTTGGTCGAGAAGTGCAGTTCGGCGAGCCCCGAAAGTGCCCGGCCCATCGTCGCGATGCCCCCTGGGTCATCGTCGACCAGGAGAATGCTTTCCTTATCCATGCTGTCCTACCCCGCCGCTGACAAAACTGCCGGTAACGATTCTTATATCGACTCGCGGGACGCGGCCTTTAGGTGAGGTAAATCGGTGAATTTCAAGCCATATTTGCCAATTCGCCGCAGGCTGACGCGGTGGCGGATCCAGGGTTCACCCCGTGCCGGTACGAGCCCGCGATGCCGGCGGGACTCGCGAGTCGCCACGTGGATCAGGACTGCAGGCGCGGCAGCGTCAAGGTGAACTCGACGCCGTCCGCGGCATTGCGCGCGGAGATGGTCCCGCCCATTTTTGCCATGTAGGTGCGGGCGACGAACAAGCCTTGACCGCGGCGGGCACCGTCCGTGGCGATGTCGGCGTCGCCGTCCGCCTGCCTGGCCGCAGGTTCCGAAACGCCGTATTCGAAGATGCGCTCGAGCAGGGGCTCGGCGATCGCTTCGCCCTCGTTGTGGATCATGATTTGGACGGACCGCGCATCGACCGCAAGCTGGATGCGAATCGTCGTTTGGGGCCGGCGATGACGGTCCGCGTTGCGCAGCACGTGGCTGACGACGTCCTCGAGCGAATGCTCATCGGCTCGAACCAGGGTTGCCGTGGGCGCCGTACCTGCACGCACAGGATCGTTTGCGTCCTCGCTTGCGGTAGTTGCCGTCGCACCCCCGGGGAATTCGACGCGTTCGATGCCGATATACGGCGCATTCGCGGCGACATGCGCGAGGAACGCGTGAATGTCCAGCGGCGCCGGCGCAAGCTGCGTGGCCTCGAATGCCTCGCTCGGAGAAGCGTGGCCATACAAGACGCGGACCGCCTGCTGCATGCGCGAGATGTAGCGCTTGCTTGGGTCCCCAGGCGCGGCATGCAATGCCATGAGGGACTGCAACGGGGCCATGATCTCGTGGCCCACGGCATGCCACATGTCCTTCTCCTGCTGGGCGCGGATCTTTTCGCGCTGGACGTTCTCGTTGACGCGCAGGAGCAGGTCCTTGAGTCCTTGCGCCAGCACGCCCAGTTCGTCGCGGCCACCCAGCTCGACGACGTCCAGTTCCGCCAGGCCGGAATTCTCTCCGGATGCGCGAATCGCGCTTGAGGCAGCCGCTGCACGCCTGGTCAGCAGGATGATTCTGCGGATCAGGAAGATCTCGATGGCAAGCCAGGCCAACGCGATTGCAAGCAGCATCGCGCCGACCGTCCATGCAACGCGCGTGACGACGGCCGCGAGGGCACGGTTGACCGAGCGATAGTCGCCCGTGACGGTCAGCTCGAAGCGCCCGAGGGAGGTTTCGATCACGCCTTGTTCGCGCGGCCCGCTGTCCTTTGCTCCATCGCTTGCGCCCGCGCCACCTTTCTTCGGATCCGAATGGGGATCCGTGGCCGAATCGCGCGGCGGGAGTTCGTGAATCAGCCGGGCGATCCAGGGGGCAACCGGTCCGCTGGCGGCATCGCTTCCCTCGAGAGTGAAGAGGGGTGCTTGCGGCTGCCCATGCGACACGAGGCGCTGCACCCGGATGGTTTCGCCGGGCCGGAGCAAGGCACGCAACTCGGCAAGCGAGAAAGGCAGGCTCGCTCCGGGACTGTCGCTGTCGAACAGGATCGCGTCTTCACCGGGGCCGAGCACGCGCAGGCGCACTTCCAGGCGGTCCAGGTCGGGTGGAGGCCAAACGGGCGTTCGCGCGGCCAGCTGGTCGCGGAACACTTCCACCGGCAGTCGAATCGACACGATCGTCCGGCGCGGACAATCCGGCGCAGTTGCGCCTGGGTCGATGCACCCCCCTTCCTGCCAGAGCCAGCCGCGAAAGTCGCGCACGGGCCGCACGCCCTTCTGCAGCGGCGGGTCGCCCGCATAGCCGGTGAGCCGTCCGCGACCGTCGCGGCTGGTTTCGACGGGTGCGGTCCAGCGGCTGACCGTGCCCCGGTACACGACGTCGACCACGGCCCGGTGCACGTCACCGAGGTCAAGGTCTCCGTTGTGATGGACGGCAAGTTCCCCTGCCGTCAGTGTCGCGACGAGATATACGAAGCCACCCGCGTAAGGATTGGACCCGACGGCGGCGCACAGCGTCGAGCCATCGGGGTACTGCAAGGCGCACCCGGACATTTCGACCGCCTGGCGCGCTTTGTTGCGATCGTCGAAATCGAGCGCAGCAAACGGCAGGACGAGCGGATGAACCGGTTGCGCGGGTTCCTGAGCCGCCACCGGATTCAAGAGCGCCAGTTGCCCGGTCGGATTGCGCAGGCGCAGGGCGACCTGAGCCTCGGTGCGCTTGAGGCCCTCCGCGTAAAGCCTGCGGCTGCGTTCCTTTTCGTCCTGCAGGACCGAAAGCGCGAGCAGCAGCGTGGCGAGCGAGAGGAGCAGGAACACGCCGCGAAATACGACGCGCAGGCGCAAGGGCACGCGACCGGGCAGGCGCCAGTTCCTCATGGCATCAGGCGAACGAGAGGATCACCGGCTTGCGGTCCACCGGAATCCGCGCATGGGGATGTTCTCGATGCCTTCGAAGCCCGGATCGATCTCGCGGAAGGCTTCGCGAATGGTGCTCACGTGCTTGCGCACGTTGTCGCGATTGCGCCCGCTCTTGATCGCGCGAAACAGTTCTTCATAGCTGACCACCTCGCCGCGCCGTGCATGCAGCGCTGCCAGGATCCGCTGCGCCGTCAAGGGCAGGTTGATGCGCTGGCCGCGCCAGGTCGGCGCCCCCTGGCGCAGCGGGTCGAGCGAGAGCTCGTCGGATTCGCGCGTCGCCGTCGCGGCGCCTTTGCGCAGGATCTCGAGAAAGGTGTCGACGAAATCGGACTCGGCAAAAGTCGTCTTCTGCAGATAGTCCCAGGCGTCGAGCGCCTTCATGATGCTGCGATAGATGCTCGCCGGCATCGCCGACACGACGAGCACCGGCATGCCGCCGCGCTTGTTGATCGCGTTGATCAAGGCCACGCCGGCGTTGCGTTCGCGCCCGAGTTCGATGTCCAGCACCACGGCGTCGAAGCGCTCGCGCGCGAGCGCCTGCTCCGCCTCGTCGCGGTGGAACAACTGCTGCACGCGGATACCCGGTCGTGCCGATTCGATCCAGGAGCGCAGCTGGTTGCTCGTCGGTACGTCGTCTTCGATGACCGCGACCTGGGTCGCGCGGGGCGTCGCCATGCCGCGGATTATCCGCTGCGCGCGTGCGCGCGGTGTGAGTTTTTCTTCCGCGCACGGAGGCGAGAGGGGGCACGGACGTCTTTCCTGCTCCCGGCTCGAATCCGAGAATGTCTCCGTACGCAAGCAAATCCGAATTCACTTCCGAATCGAGACCGACAGATGAACTGGAACCCGTGCGGGGAGTTGCTGGAAAGACTGATACGCGCACTTGGCGTGGCTGCCACGGCGATCGCCGTCTGGTTGATCGCCAGGCGCCGCCCGATCCTCGCCTTGTTCGTAATCGCGGGCGCCGTGTGGACGGTGTGGAAGTACCCACCCGTGGTCACGGTGGCCCCCGGTGACGTCGCCGTACGTGCCAATGCGATCACGGGCGCAAGCACCGTTCTGCAGGAAGGAACCGCGCTCGACGTCCCGCTCCTGCACCAGGTCCGGTTCGTGACACTGCAGGACCGGGTCGTGCGCCCGGTGGCCGGTCGCAGCGTCAACGAAGGTTCTCCCTATCAATCGGTCGAGGGGATGTCGATCGGCGTAGACATTTCGGTTCGCTACGCCGTAAAGCCCGAGCATGTCGAGTGGATCGTGCGCAGCCTGCCTGCGGATCTGGACGAACAGGTGGTGCAACCCGCGGTCGACGGCGTCACCTACAAGACCTTTGCCCGCTACTCGGTGCGGGACATCTTTTCCGCCAAGCGGGCCGAAATCCAGAAGGAGATCGAGGGCGAGCTTCGTTACAAGCTCGCGCTCGACGGCATCGAGCTCAAGTCGGTGCAGATCGGGACCGTCGACCTCCCGGCCGACTACAAGCGGGGCATGGACCAGTTGCTGACCCAGGAGCTCGAGACCGAGAGGATGCGCTACACGCTCGAGCTCAAGGAAAAGCAGGTCAAGCAGACGGAACTGGAGGCGCTTGCGGACAAGGTGCGCCGCGAGACCGCCGCCGATGCGGCCGCGCGCGAGCAGGTGATCGCCGCCAAGGCGCAGGAGGAGGCGATGAAGCACGTCCTGCCTTTCAAACAGAAACAGATCGAGCAGCGCAAGCTCGAAGCCGAAGCGGAAAAAGCCTCGCGCATCAAGATCGCGGAGGGCAACGCGCAGGCGCGCCGGATCGAAGCCGAAGGCGAGGCCGATTCGCGGGTGAAGCTCGCCGACGCGGAGGTCTACCGGGTCGATCGGCTGGGCAAAGCCGGCGCCGAGCAGATGGCGCGCGAAGGGGAGCTTCTCAGCAAGCACCCTTTGCTGATCCAGAAAACGGTCGCCGACAAGCTTTCGGACAAGGTGCGCGTGATCATCGCGCCGACCGGAGCCAGTGGACGCTTCATCGGATCGGGTTTGATCGGCGACCCGGAAACCGCCCATGACCAGCCGGTCGTCGCCAACGAAGAAGGAGCTCGATAATGCCAGCCGCCGCTACTGCCGCCGCCGCGATGACGGTACTCGCCGTCGTCGCCCAAGACCACGTACCCCTGCGCGCAGGGCCCGCCGCGACCGCCACCGCCAATGCGCAACTCTGGCAAGGCGAACTGCTCGAGGTGCGGGCCCACCACCAGGGCCAGTTGCAGGTCTACGACCATCGCCTGGAGCGTGGCGGATACGTGCGCGAAGGCGAGGCGCGCGTGCTCGGCACGACGCCGGCCGATGCGCCACAAATGCTCTCGGTGTTGCGCTTCCTGCGAGATACCCCGGGCTCGGAGTCCCTGGGCATCGCCTACGCCGCGGCGTACTGGAAGGCGGCTGCCCCGGAGGCGATGACCGCGGAGGTTTTCGACGCCCTGGGCACCATGGCCGAGCGGCTGGCCCAAGGCGCCCCGACACGCCAGGGCAAGCTCGATGCCATTGCGGCACACATGGATGTGGCCACCCAGTACGGCGTGAAATTCGTGACATATGCGAACGCCGGAGGGACCGACAGTGTGCAACTTTGCTATGACGGGGACGCGTTCCGGCGCGTCCTCGCACTGTCGGCCGCCTCTGGCGCAGTGCGGGCAACGCCCGCCCAGCGGGCGCACGCGACCTTGGCGATTACGCGCCACGAGTGCATGGACCCGGCCATGGCACCAAAGGAACGCAAGATTGCCGATCAGCAGCGCGCCGACCTGCTCGATATGTTCAACGCCGAGGACCTGGCGCAACTGGATGAGTCGACCCGTAACCGCCTGCGCCTGCGCCGTGCCGGTGTCTGGGCGGCAATCGCGTTCGACCGGTCGCGCTTTCAGGAACCTTCGCAGGCCGCCGCGCAGCGCGCGGTCGACGAGCTGGCCGCGATCAACAAATCCGAATTGAGCGACGAAGATGCGGCCGACTATACGGAGGCGGCGATCCGCATCGGTGCCGTGCGTTGGGCCGCGGCGCCCCTGGTGACACCAGCGGGCAAGCTGCAAGTGCAATTGCAAGCGGGAGAGCCGGGTCAGACCTGCGTTCATCTGGTCGACGCCACAGCAAAAAACGTGCCTACCCTGGCGCAGCGTTGCACCTACGGCACCGTGTGGACCGCCTCCGCCAAGACCAGCCCCGACAGCCGGGCACTGGCGCTGAATGTCGAGGTACTCGACGGATGGACCGAGCTGTGGGTGTGGCACCAGGAAACGGATGGCTGGAAGCTCGACATGCTCACGCCCGGAAACGAGGGACCGGGGCTGGGTTACGTCGAGTGGGCCGGTTGGTCGCCACCGTCACGCGGCAAGTTGCTGGTGGTGCGCGAAGTCAAGTTCAACGGCAAGGTGACGCGACGTTTTGAAGTGCTGCGCACCGATTCCCTGCTTGCCGTGAAGACGGCCAACGAGCCCAAGAAGCTCGACGCCTTCGGCCTCTGGGCCGACGCGGAGTGGCGCCAGGACACTGTAAGCCTCCGATAGACCCCCACGAATTTCCGCGATAAATCCTCTTTCCCGCGTACCGTGGGAGAGGGGAATCGTGCCGGTCCCCTTCGAGTCAATCGTCCAGAAAACGCGGGACCGTCAATTGTTCGCCGAACTCGTCTTCGTTCCAGGCATCGACTTCATCGCGCGAATATCCGGCGAGCGACGGTGCCGGCGATTGCGCCGCCGGACTCCGCACAGTCCGGCCCATGGCATCCAAGGGTAGGGGGCGTGCATAGGTGCGGGCGATTGCCTCGGCGTCCGTCGGCCTGCCCAGCAAATAACCCTGGCCGCGGTCGCATCCGAGCTTCTTGAGCAACATGAGTTGGTCCGCGCGCTCGATTCCTTCGGCCACCACCTGTTTTTGCAGGGCATGCGCCATGTTGATGATGGCCGAGACGATCTTTCCTGCATCGTTGTCCGGTCCGACGTCGACGATGAAGCTCATATCAAGCTTCAGCACGCGGGCGGGCATCGTCTTGAGGTAATTGAACGACGAATACCCCGTGCCGAAATCGTCGATCGCGATCAGCACCCCATCGGTGGCCAGCGCGTCAAGCGCTTGCATCGCCGCGTGACCGCCTTCCACGAGCATGGTCTCGGTCACTTCGATTTCCAAGGCGGCGGGGGGAACTCCCGTCTCGGCAAGCAATCGGCGCACGGTGCCCAGGAAATTGCTGCGAGGCAACTGACCATTGGATACATTGACCGCCACGCGGGGGACATCGAGACCGGCGGCGCGCCAGCGCGTGTATTGCAGGCACGCCTCGCGCATGACCCAATTGCCGATTTCCGGAATCAATCCGATCGCTTCCGCGTCCTCGATGAAGTCGCCGGGGTACAGCAAGCCGCGCGCCGGATGCTGCCAGCGCACGAGCGCCTCGACGCCGAACAAGGCACCGGAAGCAAGATCGATCTGGGGTTGGTAATGCAGGAGGAATTCCCGGTTCTTCAGGGCATTGCGCAACTCGATTTCCAGGCGGGAGCGGCGCCGGCTCGAGGCGTTCATGCGCTCCTCATAGAAGGCCAGGCGGTTGCGACCCGAGGACTTCGCCCGGTACATCGCGGATTCGGCCTTCTTGAGCAGGTCCTCGCCGGCCTTGGGGCAATCGCGACGCATGGCAATCCCGACGCTCGCGCCGGTAAACACGTCGTGGCCGTCGACCTGGAAGGGGCGGGAAAGCGCCTTGATCAGCTTGCGTGCGACCATCGCTGCGTCGCGTCGCGAAGCGACATGCGAAAGGATCAGCGCGAATTCATCGCCCCCCAGGCGCGCAACGACGTCATCCTCGATCAGATCCTCGCGCATGCGCTTGGCCACCTGTGCCAGCACGCGGTCGCCAGCGCCGTGGCCGAATGCCTCGTTCACCTGCTTGAAACGGTCCAGGTCGATGACGAATACCCCGATGCGCGGTTCTTCCGCGTTGTCGGCCTGCAGCTTGTGCGCCAGCAAGGTCTGGAACGCGGCCCGGTTGGGCATGCCCGTGATCGAGTCGACGAACGCCAGTGCATGCAGGCGACGCTCGCGATCGGCACTGCGCAGTCCCGCCATGAGGCGTCCGGATACGTTGGCCAGCAACTTGACCTGCCCGTCGGCGATCTTCTTTTCCGTGCGAAAGCACGCGACGATCATCCCCCAGGATTGATTGTTGCCGCATACCGGCATCGCAAAGAATTGCGTGACGCCGTTTTCCACGCGCAAGCGTTCGCGCAATTCGGTGGGGAGAGGTGCGTCCGTGCTGCTGCGAAATGTCGGCGACAGCGGTACGTAGCGCTTCAGGTCCGCGCCAAGTTCGACGCGCAGCTGCTCCACGCGGCGATTGCGCTCTTCCTTGCGCTGGACGAATAGCTGTGCTCGCTGTGCCTCCTCGCCGTCGAAGAGGCCGAGAACGGCGACTTCCGCACGCGTGATCAGCTCAATGCATCGCAACACGGTCCTGGCCAGGACCGGGATATCGACGCGCGCGAGCATCGCTTCGTCGAGCTGTGCCAGCAGCGCTTGCACGGCCACCACGGTGCCGGTCTCGCGCGCGATATCGTTGAATGCGCCGGCAAGATCCGCAAACTCGTCACCCTGGCGAACAGGAATGGGGACCGGTGCTTTTTCGGTGGCGATGCTACGGGCCGACCGGGCCAGTTCATCGACTCTGGCGAGGATGCGCCGGCTGAACCACACGCCAAGGGCAAGCGCCGCGCAGGCTGTCCCGAACGCGATTGCGCCAAGGATGCCGAAGGCATGGGAAGGGGAAGAAGATTGCAGCGAGAGCAATGTCCCGGCGCACGCCAACGGCAGCAGGGCGATCGCGAGGATTTGAACGATCGTGCGCAATGCGAATCCGCTGCGCAGGAGTCGAAGGGCAGACATGGGGTTTGGACTCGTCGGTCACACAATGCAATTCACGAATTCTCCAGGCTCGGCGCCGGCCTGGATGCCCACGATAATGATGCGATTCCCTACGTGCACGGGCGATCGATCCTGCGCGGCAGCCCTCAAGTCGCATGCAATGGTGCGAATGATTTTCGTTTCGCATTCGTACGGGGACGCCAAAAAAACACGCCTCCCTCCCACGTTGTGGGAGAGAGGCGCCGGCGGCGTGCAAGGGGAGGTCGATCAGTGCAGACCACCCGACGCAATCAAATGCTCGCCCGTCATCCACCGTGAATCGTTGGATGCCAGGAACACCGCGACGTCCGCAATATCGTCCGGGCGACCCGTCCGACCCAGCGGAACCTGGGTCAGTATGGCTTTTTCAAAATCCGAGCCGATGAATCCCGCGGAAATCGTACCTTCCGTTTCGACGATGCCCGGGTTGATCGAATTCACGCGAATTTTCCTGGCGCCCAGTTCCTTGGCCAGCGCACCCGTAATGGCATCCACCGCACCCTTTGTTCCGGAATACACCGCGCTTCCCGGGGGCGTGATATCGCTGACGACCGAGCTGATGTTGATGATGCTGCCACCTTCCGTCAGGTGCTTGACCGCCGCCTGCGTCGTCAACAGCAAGCCGAGTACGTTCGTGTTGAACTGGCGATGGAAATGCGCTTCACTGACATCCTGGATCGGCGCGAATTCGTACACGCCGGAGTTGTTCACCAATATGTCCAGGCGACCGTAGTTGTGGACCGCGGCGTCGACGATCGCGTTCGCGTCAGCCGCCTTGGACACATCGCCACCGACGGCGACAGCCTTGCCACCCTTCTTCGTGATTTCGGCGACCACGGCCTCCGCTCCAGCCTTGCTGGTCGCGTAGTTGACGACCACCGACGCGCCTTGCGCCGCCAATGCCTTTGCGATTGCCGCGCCGATGCCCTTGGATGCCCCCGTCACAACGGCGACCTTGCCTGCGAGTCTGCTCATGATGCTTCCTTTCGATGCTGAGGTGAGAGTGCGGCGGCAAGCCCTGTCCGATCCACCCGAACGCGATGCTGTCCGCCGTTCCGTGATTCCATAGTTCCGAAAGTACGAACTATTGAACTATTTGTCAAGTGGCGGTACAGTGGCGTCCCATGAGGCCGCTATTTCATCCGTCGGTTGACGACGTCACGGTCGAAGGCGTCATGCACGCGCTCTCCGACCCCGTCCGGGTCGCGATCTTCGCCACGATCGCGAATTCGGACTGCGCGCGTAACTGTTCCAATTTCCTGACGGTTCAGGAACGCGAAATCCCGAAGGCGACCTTGTCCCAGCATTTCAAGATCCTGCGCGATGCCGGCTTGATCCGGGGTGAGCGCCAGGGTGTCGAGATCCAGAACACGTCACGGTGCTCGGAGATCGAGACGCGGTTTCCGGGCCTGGTCGCGGCTATCCTCAATGCGCACAAAGTGCAGATGAAGGAACGGCTGGGGGCGGCGAAAGCGCGCAAGCGCAAGGCTTGATTGATCGCGGAGCGGCCCCGAGGGACGACGGGCGGCGCAGAAGGTACCATTCGCGACAAATCGGAAGCTGCCTGCCAGGAGTCGCATGCCATCGCGTCAACTATGTGCCTGCTTGGGGGCGGCTTTCGCCGTATTGGGGGTCACCGATAGTCTTGCTGACGATTCGGCATATAGCTGCAAAGATCGATCCGGTCAGGCGCTGACGGGAAGCGGCCCACCCGCAAACGAATGCGATCGAGATATTTGCCGCTACACACACGGTGTCAAGACGTGTGAAGACGATCCGCCCGAAGACGCGACCGGGTCGATTCCCGATGCAAAAGCCCACGAGCAATTTCTAAGCGATGCAGCTTTGCTGGATCGCTACAAGAACGAAGCGCAGCTCGCTGACGCTCGAAGCCGGTCCTTGGCGCCTATCCAATCGGCACTTGACGACGCCACGAAGAGCCTTGAAACCGCGGAGCGGGAAAGAGAAGGGCCGCTGAACGATCAGCTCGAGTTTTACAAAGGACGGACATTGCCACCCGCACTTGTGGATCAAGTTAATTCGAACGAACAAGCGCAGCAATTGGCGAAGAAATCGATGCAGGATTGCGAAAGAGAGATCAGGCGCCTTAACGGCGTATTTGATCAACAACTTTCCCGCCTTCGAACGCTATGGAAGAACGCACACGTGGACGAATGCCGCAAGCATCCCTCGTCGGTCGATTGTCGTGACAAGTGATCCACGTTCCAGGCAAGTCTTTCGTGCTCCGCATCGGGTCCGCGTTCGTTCCGCTGGCGGGAATCTGCCTTGCGGGCCGCGCCCACGCCGGTAGGCGCGAGCACGTTCTGCGGCATTCGTCTACCTGCCAGGCTCGTTCATTGGAACCGCCGGCACGCTGGGCGGGTTCTCATGGGTCGTCCAGCGGTGCACGTTGCCCGCCCATTCGACGAGATATGCAGCCAGATCCACCTCGCTGGGGAATGCCTGCACGGAGATGGCGCCGATGCTGTTGTCGCGCGACATCAACTGGATGGGTACCTTCAGTTCCGGTAAATAGACCATGCGGATCGTCACCTGGATCTTGTAGAGTTCGCCCTGCGCCGCCTGGAACGCCGCAAGAGTTTCCGCGCTGAACTTGTAGTTGCTGACGATCACGCGACTCGAGGAATCGAAGGTGCCAGGCACGGGCGCGCCGCGATCGGGCGCGTGGACCCGGCTTTGCCAGCCGTAGTCGGTGACGTAGTCGTCGCGAGTGCAGGGCATCGCCAGCGAGAGCTCGCCATCAGGGCCCGCGCGCGAAACGCACAGCTCGCCGGCAAACATGCTGTTGTCGTCCTCGGATCGATGGCGCGGCATGTCGGTGTTTCTATCCCGGTCCACGCCCGCGGGTGGCGTGTCCGTGAATTTCTGGAAAGGGCGGTTCGTTTCGCTCAGGTCCATTTTGAGTTCGTGACGCTCGGCAGCATCCAGGGCCTTCTGTTTCACGTCGCTTTGCAGCTGCGCCCATTGCCGATTGAACTCCTCGATTTCGCGTGCTGACATGGGCGGAGCTTCATCTGGCGGCGGGCTCTTCGGTTCTTCCGGCTTGGGAATGATCGGAGGCACGATGGGTTGTTCCGTCGTGATCGATTCGCTTTTGGGCGCCACGCGCGGGACTTGCTTTGCGGGGGCCGGCGCGGGCTTTGCCCTGCGCGCATTCGGATGGATCGTGCCGGGCGCCGTTCCGGTCATCGGAAAGTAGCGCATGACGAAAACGCCAGGCGGGCCGGAGTGTCCGCTCGACGCGTCGGCGTGAGTCCCCTTCACCCAGATCGCAATGAAGGCCACTTGCATCATGACCGCAAGCACGGCGATTGCCGCGCGCTCGCGCTTTTTCCGTGGTGGAAAACCGTCCTGCGCCGGATGGGCGGGTGTTGGCGCTCGCATCAGGAAGCAGGTCGAGGGCATCGGCCCCCTTGGTCGCGGACCTCAATTGGCAAGTTATGCTTCGGAATCAACAGAACCTGGCTGCAGCTTTCGCGTGATGAAGCGCTCGTGCGGAACCTGCAGACGACTTTCATTCGCTGATGGATTCGAATCGACGGGAGATGGAAGGCAGCGAAGTCGCCCGATTGCTGGAAACAGCACTCGAGCGCGCACGCGGTGAGTATGACGAGTACGCTGACAATTGGAAGTTGCTCGACTCCAAAGCGCAGGCCTTGGCTGCCGTTGCCGGCGTGTTTCTCGCCGCGGTGCTCGCTTTTTTCAGTGGAAGCGATCAGCCGGTCTTGTCAGGATCGGGTGATCACGTTCTGGCGTCCCTGATTGTCGCATTGTTGGTTGCGTCGATTCTGTTTGCCATGTGGTCGCAGCGTCTGATTGACGTGGGCATGCCCACGTCGGGGCGCAACGCCTATATCGAGGTTCGCGATGCAATCGAGGCCGCCGGGAACGGCAACAGCCTGAACCTCGCATACAGGAGGCTGCTCGAGCGATTCCTCGTCGATTGGATAAAGGCAAACGACGCGCTGGACAAGAAATGCGCAGATAAAGCCAAGCCACTGCGTAGAGCGCAATGGTGCCTTGTTTTGGGCGCAACGCTGAGCGCCGTTCTTGCACTCATCAAGATCTGGACTTGATTGTGGCGAGCGGGTGGGAATCGGCCTTGCAGGCCGCGCCCACCAGCGGGAATCGGCCTTGCAGGCCGCGCTCGCGCTTGCAAGCGCTCGCACGCTCGCAGGCAGGCGCGATGAAGCAGTTCATCGCGCCTGTCCAGCTCGCGCCCGCGTCCGTACCGGACGCGGGAAACAATCCACGCACCCGCATCGAATACAAAGGGCCCCAGTGGAGCCCTTTGTATTCGATGGTGGAGGCGGCG
>Ga0181537_10000050_pt1 | contig 107492 bp, 90 predicted proteins | sample PEATcosm2014_Bin_39_FD_119765 | JGI IMG/M metagenome (GOLD analysis project Ga0181537, IMG submission 119765) | Peatland microbial communities from MTU Mesocosm Facility, Houghton, MI, USA - PEATcosm2014_Bin23_10_metaG | ecosystem: Environmental > Terrestrial > Soil > Wetlands > Peat | place... | reverse complement strand
GCTTCGGGCAAGGAGCTGTGGAAACGGGAGTTTACCGACAGCAGCCCGGTCTCTTTTGCTGATCCTCAGGACGACTGTTTCATCCTCGCCTGGGACGCCAAGAGCCTCGGGGCGGAGCTCGCCGCTAAACATAGTCCCGCCGCCTGGGAAATCTTCAAGCACACAAAAGTTTCCAATCTGGACACCTATTTCGAAGTTTTGGACGCTCGTTCAGGCAAAGATGTCGGCGGAGCGCTCGTTCAACAGGGGAGTGGACCGTACAGCTTCGATGGCGCGTTTTCTGTGGGCGACGTACTCTTCCTCATGAAGGACGGAAAGCGCATTTCGGTTTTTTCCTTGAAAGACAGCAAATTGCTGTCGCGGTTCGTGGGAGTGATTCCCGCTGCCAATGCCAGCAGTAATCTCTTCGCTTTTGAGGAAGGCCCGGGGCTCCTCGTTATCCACGATCTCCGGACCATGGCCAAGCTGGGCCAGCACATTTTTCAGGACTCGCTGGCCTACTTTCATTTTTCCGGTGATGGAAATCGCCTCTTCGTCCTTACGAAGCACCAAGTTGCCTACATTTTAGACGTCGCTGCCATGCGAAGCGCGTCGTCGTCCGCTTCGCCCTGATAGGCCGTGATCGGCCCTGTTCGGCCCTGTTCGGCCCTGTTCGGCCTTGATTGGCCTTGATTGGCTTATCAAGCTCTGATCTGCACGGAATCGGTTCGGCAAATCAAGCATTCCGGTTCGCCAGAAGAGCTTCCAGCTCGCTAAATCGGTCCAGGTAAATATCTGCAGGGTAGGCCACGCGGTCATGCACACCGAATCCATAATTCACGGCCGCAGCCACCATCCCCGTGTTCCTGGCCGTTTGCACGTCCACTTCGGAGTCCCCAACGAGCATTGCTTCCAGTGGCTCCGTGCCCAGCTCTTTCAGGATCGTTCTCGCTCCTAGTGGGTCTGGCTTCTTCGTTTCAAAGCTATTCCCGCCATAAATCACCCGGAAATACTTCGCCAAGCTCAGCGCCTCCAGAATGCGCACGCTGATGCGCGCTGGCTTGTTCGATAATACGGCCATCGGCCAGTTCGCCAGCTTTTCCAGCGTCTCCGTAACTCCCGGGTACGCCGAAGTCGTATCCAGTTTGTGCAATTCGTAGTAGCTCAGGAAAAATTGCAGAGCCCGCCGGCGCTCTTCTTCCGTGCAGCCTTCCCCAAGAGCACTGGCCACCAATTGTGGCGCCCCGTGCCCGATATAACCCGAAATCGTTTCTTCCGCCAGCTCTCGCCGTCCCAACTCGCGCAGCATAGCGTTCACGGAATGAATCAAATCGCTCTGCGAATCTATTAGCGTTCCATCCAGATCAAAAATCAATGCGCGCACCACGCCTGGTAGAAGGTCACTCATAAACTGTTTATTTTATTACGCACGGCGCCGATTTCGCCTCCTTTACCCGCAATTTTCTCCGTCCTGAATGAATCATGAATTCTGCGTGAATCCATTTGTTCCTGCCTCAGCCTCACACTTTTCAGATTCCTCCGCACTTCGCGTAAACTAGAGGGCTTGCCGTTTGCCACAAAACACGACCGGAGATTCCATGGCCCAGGTTTACCCTTTCCAGGCGTTTCGCTATAACCCGCAACGCGTTCCCTTCGATCGCGTACTCACTCAGCCCTACGACAAAATCTCTCCGTCCATGCAGGACAACTATTACGCCGCCGATCGCCATAACCTCATCGCCATCGAAAAAGGCCGCGTCTACCCCACTGATTCTTCGCAGAACAACGTTTACACCCGCGCTGCTGTCGCTTTCGAAAGTTGGATTCGCGAAAACGTCGTCGTCCAGGATTCCGCTCCCGCTTTCTATGGCTATTCGCAGGAATACACCGTACCCGCAACCACGGAGCGGCGCACTCGCCGCGGTTTCATCGGCGCGGGCAAGCTCGAAGAATATTCCGCCGGCGTCGTGTTTCGCCACGAACACACACTCTCCGGCCCCAAAGCCGACCGCCTTGAACTTCTCCGCCACACGCACACATCTACCGGCCAGCTTTTCATGCTCTACTCCGACCCACAGCAGCGCATTGATGCCCTCCTCAAAGACGCGGAGTCCGCGGCCGCCCCGGCCACCGAACTACGTGATGAATTCGGAGTCATTCATCGCCTCTGGGTCATTTCCGATCAGGACCGCACCGCCGCGATACAAAGCTCCATGCAGGATCAAAAGCTGGTTATCGCCGATGGCCACCACCGCTACGAAACCGCCCTCAACTTCCGCAACGAATGCCATCAAAGCGCTCGCGCGCCCCATCCGGCACCGCATCTCACCAACACCGGCCTCGCTTCGTATGATCTTGCGATGATGACCTTCGTCAACACCTGCAGCGAAGGCCTCACTATCCTCCCAACGCATCGCCTCGCCGCCAACCTTCATGATTTCTCCTGGACGGAAGCGCGCCGTTACCTCGAACCCTGGTTCGAAGCCGAAGCCTTTCCGTTCGCAGATGAACGCCAGGGAGCCGAAGCCCAACAGAATTTTCTGGCGCGGCTACATCAGTCGCGGGGCGAGCGCGCCATCGGCATCTATCCCACCGCCGAACCTGGAAAGCGCGCCTATTATGTTTTAAAGCTCCGCCGCGGCGCTGACCTCTCTCAACTCCTCCCCGCGGTCTCTCCACTCCAGCGGGAACTCGATGTTGTCCTTCTTCACGACGGCATTCTCGAGCCAGCATTCGGCATCACACCCCATGCCGTCACTGCCGAAAAAAATCTAACTTACGAGCGCGAAGCTTACGCTGCTCTTGATGCCGTGGACCGCGGCGCCGCCCAGATCGCTTTTCTTCTCAACCCCGTGGATGTCGAGAAAGTCATGCGCGTCGCTACCGCCGGCGAAGTCATGCCCCAAAAATCCACCGACTTCTACCCCAAACTTCTCAGTGGCATAGCTATGTACCGCGTGAATGGATAATCGGCAAACCGGCCGGACATAGCATCCCAAACAAAAAGGGCACGCGCGAGCGTGCCCTCCGGCGAAAACCTGTTTCCGTGCAGCTTTCTTGTCTTACTTCGCGAAACTTCCCACGGCTTCTGCTTCGGAGTTGTACACGTCGAACACCGTCAGCAGCTTGGTAATCTGTAGCACTTCCTGGAACTTGCTCCCAAGGTGCGCCAGCTTCAACGCCGCGCCTTGCGACTTCGCGCTATGATGCGCCGCCACCAGGGTTCCCAGGCCAGCGCTGTCAATGAACGTGATGTTCGCCATATTCAGCACAACCTTCTTCTTCCCCTCCGCGATCAAGCTCTTCACTTTTTCGCGCAGTGCATTGCTCTCTTCTCCGAGAACAATGCGGCCGTCCAGCGCCACCACGGACACTCCGTCCACTTCCCGGTTCGTCATCTTCAAAGCCACTTTGATTTCCTCCTCGTCAAATAGCAGTTCCGGCGGCAACCCGGGCCGGGACCACAAAGCTTATCAGTAATAGTCCGCGCACGACATGTAGTACCCGCAGACGGGGCATATCAGTTTGCAGCGCCGCGATTCCAGTTTTTTCGAGCACACTGGACAATAGCACGAAGCATCCATTCCCGCGACACTCGCCTCCGCTCCAGCTTTCGCCGGCGACGATTCCTCCACGGAATCCTCAGCCAACTCCCGCTGACCCCGGGCAAGCTCCTGCTTCGCAGCACTTTTCACGGCCCGACTCTTATAGCACATTCCCCCCACCAGTTGTAGTGGCGGGTCCCTCAGCCCCCGAGGTTGCCTTTTTCCTGACTTGTCCTCGCAAGATCGGGGCTTGTACCTGCTATCCTAATCTCTCTCTCTCCCGAACCATGTTCTCAACGCCACCCGAAGTCCGCGGCCTGAACCTGGACCCTCAAACTCGCTGCCTCCACTATGACTCCCCGCTCGACATCATCGCCATCAAACTAAAATGCTGCGGCCACTATTACGCCTGCAAAGATTGCCACGAAGCCCTTGTCGATCACCCGATCGAACCTTGGCCCCGCTCCGAATGGCACACAGAAGCCGTCCTCTGCGGCAACTGCCAATCCCAGCTGACAATCACCGCCTACTTGCAATCCAACTCCCGCTGCCCCCGCTGCAACGCCTGCTTCAACCCTGGCTGCCGCAACCACCACCATTTCTACTTCGCAGTTCCCGAATCCACTCGCTAAGGGGTCGCCGTTAGCAAGCCGTCATCGTATTTCAAATTCGTGGAACCGCATTCCGCCACCTGCAGCCCCCCCCAGGGAATCGCTCTCGCTCGCGTCCCACGTTTTCCGGTCAAGCGGCTGAATTGGCTCCATCTTTTTCTGCGTGAGTGACTTGTTCACTCCTGGCAATTCTTTGGCAACGAACGCGTCGAACTCGCCCGCCACATCTTCCAGTTCTTTCTTCAGTGACTCGATCCGAGCCGCTTGATAATCGGCCGGCCGCCCTTCGTAGTTCAATATTTCCCCGTAAAGCCCGGTAGTCTTTTCGCGGATTCGCTCTTCCCCCGTAATGGCCCCACCTTCTGTCGTGGCCACAATCTTCTTTCGCATTTCATCGACTTTGCCCGCCAGCTCCTGCAATCGCTTGCCGAAAGCCGCATCGCCTTTCGTCTTGGCGCTTCGCTCCAAAAGGGCATTGCGGACGCCATTGATACGCTCGACGTCAAAGCTCATATCCCCCAGCAACCGGTGCAGCCGCATCGCCGCGTCGAATTCCAGCTTCCGGTCTTCCAGCGTATATTTCGCACGCGGATCGAGTTCCACTTTCAATGGAGTGGTATACACCTCCGTCCCCCGCGTCATCTTCACCGTGTAAGTTCCTGGCAGCACTCTCGGCCCCTGCGCCGCTTCAAACGCCGCACTGGCAGCAGGAGGAACGTGTGGTGCCTTCAGCCGCATCGACCATTCCACCCGGCTGATTCCTCGCCGGTTGTTCGGCGGCAGCGTATCGATAACTTTCCCCTCCGAATCCAATATCTCCAGTTTCATTTTTCCGTAAATGTGCCGCTTGCTCTGATAGTAGGTGATCACCGCTGCGTCCGGCGGGTTTGGTCCAGAAAACACCGCGCTTCCTTCCACCCACCCGCCGCTTGCCTGCAGCCGCTGCTGCGCGGGATTCGCCTCCAGGAAAGCCGCGCTCTTCGCCAGCACCTCAGGAGTCAGCTTCCGAAGGGGCGTAATATCGTCGATGATCCAGATCCCGCGCCCATGCGTCGCGACGACCAAATCCGATTGCCGCTTCTGCACGACAATATCCCGCACGGCTACCTTTGGGAAATCGTGCCCCGTGTAACGCGCCCACTGTTTGCCGCCGTCCGGCGAAATCCAAAGTCCAAATTCCGTCCCGAGAAATAGCAGATTCGGATTTACGGTATCTTCTTTGATCACGTGAGCGTAACCGCGAACGCCGCTACTCCCAGCCACGATCGGTGTCCACGTCTTTCCGTAATCCGTTGTCTTGAAGACGTGCGGCTCCATATCCCCAAACGTATGTCGATCGAACGTCGCATAAGCCGTTCCCGCGTCATAGAGACTCGCCTCGACCCAGGACACCCACGATGCCTTGGGCAAATTGGCAACATTGCCCACCACATTTGTCCATGACTTGCCACCGTCCCGCGTCACCTGCACATTCCCGTCATCCGTTCCCACCCAAATGGTCTGCCCATCGCGCGGCGACTCGCTGATCGAATAAATCGTCGTATGCGTTTCCGCATAAGAATTGTCGACGGTCACGCCACCGGACTCTTCCTGTCTCTGTTTTTCCGGATCGTCGGTTGTCAAATCAGGCGAAATCCGCTCCCACGACTGTCCATGGTCTCGCGAACGAAACAAGAATTGGGCTCCGATGTAGATCGTCCCTTTCTCATGCGGGCTCATATGCATGGGTGTGTTCCAATTGAACCGCAACTTCTTCTCTCCGTAATTTGGCTCCGGCTTGATGAATCGCGACTCCAACGTAAGGCGGTTCACCCGCGCGACAAAACCGCCCTGCGACTCCGCGTAAACATAATTCCCATCCGCCGGATCGGAAAACGCCCAGAATCCGTCTCCTCCGCCAAGGTTCTCCCATCGCCCATTGGTAATCCCGCCCGGATATTGGGAATCGCCAATCCAGACGCTGTTGTCCTGCAATCCCCCAAAGACATGATAAGGATCGGCGTTATCCGTACTCACGTGATAAAACTGCGAAATCGGCAGGTTGTTCCCCTTCCACCAGGTATTCCCGCTGTCATACGAATACCAGAGTCCTCCGTCATCGCCCGCAATCAACTGCTCCGTATTGTCGGGATTCACCCAAACATCGTGAAAATCTCCGTGCGCGCCATTGGATACGGGGCTGAAGCTCTTTCCGCCGTCCTCGCTCATAATCAAAATCAGGTCCGGCTTATAAATCTTGTTCTCATTTTTCGGATCGACAATCAGGTTCGCAAAATAAAACGGCCGCCACACCATATAGCTGCTGCGATCCCGCTCTTCCCACGTCTTCCCGCCATCATCCGACCGGAACAGCGCGCTCCGCGTCGATTCAATCAGCGCATACACCACATTTGGTTTCGAGGGCGCAATCGTCACCGCCACGCGTCCCCATGGTTTCGCGGGCAATCCTTTCGCGCTTTTCTCATCGAGTTCCGTCCAGGTCGCCCCGCCATCCTCCGTTCTGTAGAATCCGCTCCCGCTCGCCGCCGTGGGACTGTCTCCTCCTGATCGGAACGTCCACCCCTTCCGCCGAAAATCCCACAGTCCCGCAAAAAGCACCTTCGAATTCGCCGAACTCATCGAAATCATCGAGCAACCCGTCGAAAGATTTGGCCCTTTCAATATCAAACTCCACGTCTTCCCACCGTCCGTCGTCTTATACAATCCGCGGTCCGCGCTGTCGCTCCAAAGTTTCCCGGGCACGCACGCATAAACCGTATTCCCATCCTTCGGATCAACAATAATCTTCGAAATTCGCTCCGAATTCCCCAGCCCCATGTTGGTCCACGTATCCCCGCCGTCCGTCGACTTATAAATTCCGTTCCCCACGGACACGCTGTTCCGTGTCCACGACTCCCCCGTGCCGGCCCAAATCGTTCTCGGCGTTTGCGGGTCGATCGCTAAGGCCCCAATCGATTGCACGTCTTCCTTGTCAAACACCGGTTTGAACGTCGCGCCGCCATTCAGCGACTTCCACACGCCCCCACTCGCCGATCCAACATAAATCGTAATCCGCCCATCCACCTTTGTGGCTGCGATCGCCGCCACGCGCCCGCTCATCGTCGCCGATCCGATGTTTCGCGCGCCAAGCCCCGAAATCGAATCCGAATCGAATTTTGTGTCCTGCGCCGCCAAAGTCGCAGCAAGCACGGCCATGCACATCAGGACTGTGACTGCGGTGAAGCACCTGGAGCCAGTAGATTTGCTCATGTCGGAAGTTCCCTCAGCGGAAAAAATAAATGTCACTGCTGTACTACCCTGAATAGTTCATCAAAACACCAACGCAAAAGGCGCACTCTTGCCAACTCATACCAATTTTTAATTTGCAGATGCCGCGGGCGTCTTCGCCTCAGGCTGGGAAGCCGGCATGGAAAAAAGCGAATCATCCAGCGTCACATTCTGCTCAACCTTTTCCACCGAAATCTCCGTCCGCGAGGTGCTCCCCTTCTGCCCCTGCTGTACGGAAAACGGATAGTAAATTCCATTCACCTGCTCGTAATCCCCGTAATAAAGCTCGCTCTCCTGCAACGCCCCGCGAATCGTCGTCTGAATCTCCACCTTCAAATCCAAATACGAATCCGCATCCAGGTAGTAATACCGCACGTCCCCATTCTTCATGCTCAGCTTGATCTTGAAGCAATCCGTTCCTTCCATCGAGTCATGCCCCACCAACTCCGCCTTATGCCCTTTCTCCTTATACTCCACCAACGGCCCGTCAAGGTCCGCATCCACGGCCAAACTCTTCAAGTCGTCCGCCGACAAGAGTTCCGCATCCTTCCGCCCGCCAAAAGGGGAAATCTGCCACCCCGTCTTCCCGTCGTAAGCCTGAATCTGTGCCATCCCCTGAATAATGAACTCTTCCCGCACCTTGTCCCCGCGCTTCTCCTCTTGCACAAAATTCGCCCGAAACGACCCCTGCGTCAGCTTCGCGCTGGTCCGTATGCTCTTCACTGCTTTCAACTTCTCGAGCCCTCCACGCGCCTGAATATTCTTGGCAATTACCTCATCGACAGTCTGCGCCCTAGCCCGCAACGAAAAGCCATTCGCAGCGGCCATCACAAGTAGCGCCATGCCAAAAGTGCGACCCATTGCCAGCCAATCCCCGCACCGCCCTTGCACTTTCATAAGCTCCCCCGTGCAACTACGTTCACGTCACAAACCGCCCAGCGAATAGTACGCATAACGCCGCATCATTATATCCACATTACCCAGGTTATCCCTCAAGGACGATTTCGGTGCCCGTTACTGCTCCAACCGCTTCGGATGTGGACGAACTGACAGCTTACAGCCGACGGCAAGTGCGGAAGTATCATTTCGATATGCCGGAACGTTGCAGAAGATGGGAAGTGACGTAGGCCAATTACAGGTTAAAATCTGCACCCTCGAATATTGCTTGAACATTGCGATTCGGCGAGATGGGGATACAATTGGTGCAGTTTTCAGGGCGAGAAAGGAATTTCCGAAGGGGCGGTCTTTGCGGAATCCCCTGGCATTCCTTTTTTGCGGCAGAGCCTAGCTCCAAGCAAAATCCAGCCCGGACCTTCGGACGATTTGCGGTGCTTCTGCTGTGGAGTTCATCGAACCATGCATCCCAGCGCCATGCGGGAGCAGATCGACAAGATCCTGCTCAGCCAAAGCTTCGCCAAAAAGAGCCAGTTGCGGAAGCTGTTGGAAGTGTTGTGTAAAAACGCAGACTCGCAAGCAGCGCTAAAGCCGGACATGGTGATCCGGGAATTGTGGCCCGACGAGATCCGCACGAAGCGATCCGCGGACGTAGCGACAGAGATGAATCGGCTGCGGCATGCGCTGGACGCGTACTACGACGGCGAAGGCAAGAACGATCCGATCACGATAAACCTACCCAATCGTTCGACAAGCGCTACAAATGGCAAGTACGAAAAGCGTTGGATCGTAGCATCGCCTCGCAATGGCGCAGAGTTCCATGCGCTTGGGGGACGCGTGGCGGAGCCGCAAGGGAAACCGCGCAGGAGGCTGAAGGTGATCGGCGCGATCGCAGCGTTATGCGCGGTCGTTAGCCTTGTGGGTTATATCTCCATCCGGGCGCTGGGGGCTCACGAGCAGCCCAAGTTTGGGCGGCTGGACGGTTCGACGCTAGAGATTTTCAATGCGGAGGGAAAGGAGCTTTGGCGAAAGGCTTTTCCCGAGGGATTCTCGAGCAACTGGTATTACGAAAAGGGGCAGGCGCCACGCATGTGGTTCGGGGATTTGGAGGGTAAAGGGCGTACGGATGTTCTCTTTCTTTATCTCCCGGCCAATAGCCCACTGTCGCGTTCGACGACACTGATTTGCTACTCCGATCGCGGCAAAGAGAGATGGCGTTGGACTCCTGGGAGAGAGCTTCCGGAGCTCAAGGGGAGTGCGGCGACGTTCTGGACCGTAGCCCTAAGAGTGCTGAAGGCAACGGAGAAAAGGCCGCCGCAAATCGTGATATTGAGCAGCCATGATCTCTGGTGGCCCAGTCAGGTTGCGATTCTCGATTCCAATGGCAAAACCATTTCCGAGTATTGGCATTCGGGGAGCTTAAATTCCATGGTGTTGGCGGACCTGGATGGCAATGGCAAAGAGGAGATTATCGCCACAGGAGTCGCCAATGGGTATGACCATCAAGCAACCTTGGTGGTCCTTGATCCTGACCGGGTGTTTGGCGCTTCCAGCGAAGTGCGGCCTGAGTTTCAAATCCAAGGCATGGGGTTAGCCCAGGAGAGGTTGCGCCTGCTGTTTCCGCGGAGCGATTTGAATCGAGCTTTGTACCAGTTCAATCAGGCCAAGGATCCCATGGTCGAGCGCGGCAGTCTTCGACTTGCGGTAATGGAATGTATCACGCCCCTGGGTTGCGGCATCTGGTACGAATTCGACAAGAACTTTCGTCTGATTGCGGCTTATGCGGGGGGTGATGAATTTCGCAGCGCTCACGAGCGGTTCTATCAAACAGGGAAAGAAGCACATGCCCTTAGTGCCGAAGAACAAGCGACGTTTCTAAAGGTCCGATGCGTGGTGGGCTGCAAATCAGAGTTCGTTGCCGTCGGTAACCTGGTCCCCTAAATCTGAATACAACGGAGACGATTCCAGAAAGACAGTGGAATTTGGAGGGCGCTTTTTCGACAGCTGGTACACACTAACACAAGGCTGGGCTGCCAAGCTCGTTTCGTCCAGCGGATGTCCGCAGATAAAAATACACCCTGTATTTTCAATAGTTTCGACGGATTTGCAAGCAAAAAAAGCGCCGAGCACGGACGATTGCGGCCAGCTTCGCAAGCGGCGATTTCATACCAAATTCATATCATCTTGCCGCTGCACCTCTTGACCTGTGGGCGGACTATCGCCAGCATTGCCGAACTTGCGATTACGCTCCGCAATAATTCCGAGGTGATGCGATGAAACGTGGATTTTATTCTCGTGCTGCTGCTTATCAAAATCGAATCCGTGAAAGGGAAAAGGCGTCGAACGGCGCGCGAAGGCCGGGACGTTTCACGCTCCTTTGCCTGACTGCGCTGACGCTAGGAGCAGGGGGCCTACTGGAGGTTTATGGCGCGGCGGGGAAGCCAGGGCGTCCGCAAGCGGCGGGCTGCGGGCCCGCCTTTACGGCATTCACCTACACCGGCGCGGGAACAGGCCTGCTACAGGGGACGACCGTGACGGGCATCAACGCGGAAGGGGATATAACAGGGATTTACATTACGGCGCCGAACATTGCGCACGGGTTCGTTCGCGTGGCGGCGACGGACACGATCACACCGTTCGACGCGCCAGGTGCAGGGACGAGCAAGAATCAGGGAACGTTTGTGACGGGCATCGATGCAGCCGGGGATGTTTCCGGAATATATGCCGACTCGAACAACGCATATCACGGCTTCGTGCGGGCAAGCGGTACTGGTGTGATCACGGCGTTTGATGTTCCGGGCGCGCCAACGGGCACGGGGCACAGAGGAACAATCCCGACGAGTATCAATGTGTCAGGAACAATCACGGGACTGTACTCGGATGCAAGCGCGGTGCGCCACGGCTTCATTCGCTCGTCCGCAGGCAGCTTCACCACCTTCGATGTTACCGGGGCGGGCACAACTCTGGGGAAAGGAACGATTCCTGTCGGCATCAATGCGGGCGGTGACGTCACTGGATTCTACACGGACACCAATGGACTGGCTCATGGGTTCATCCGGCGTGCGAGCACGGGCACGATCACGGCGCCTGTCGACGCCCCAAGCGCCGGCACGGCCCCATCGAACGGTGGCTTTACGTTTGGGGGCACGATTGCGCTGGGCATTGATACGGCCGGAGACATCGTGGGGAGTTATGCGGATGCGAACTCCGTCCTCCACGGCTATGTGCGGACCGCAATTGGAACGATCACACAATTCGACGTGACGGGAGTGGTGGCGGCGGGCTTGTTTCCGGGGACAGTGCCAACAAGCATGAACAGCGCTGGAGATGTCGCGGGATTTTATACGGACGCGAGCGGAGTGAACCACGCGTTCGTACGCAGCTTTGCAACGGGGACGATTACTGCGCCGCTGGACGCTCCGGGAGCGAGTACCACGGGAATGGTCAAGGGGACGGCGCCGTTTGGAATCAATTCGTCGGACGAAATTGCGGGGATTTACGCTGACACGAGCGGCGTTTTTCACGGATTCGTGGCCGCCACTTCCGCAACCGCAGCAACGCCGACGTTCAGCCCGGCACCTGGTACGTATGGAACGCCGCAATCGGTGACGATCTCCGATGCGACGGCGGGTGCGACGATCTACTACACAACGGATGGCACAACACCGACCGCGGCGTCCGCTTTGTACACAGTTCCGATTACCGTCAGCTCCACGGAAACGATTGAAGCGATAGCGGTGGCCAACGGTTGTTCGAACAGCGCGGTCGCAAGCGCGCTCTACACCATCGCGCCTCCGGCAGCGACGCCTACATTTTCACCAGCCGCAGGAACGTACACTTCGGTGCAAACGGTGACGATTTCCGACGCGACGGTGGGGGCGACGATCTACTACACCACCAATGGAACAACCCCCACGACGGCATCCGCTGTGTTCAAGGCTCCGATTACCGTCAGCTCCACGGAAACGATTGAAGCAATGGCCGCGGCCAGCGGCTTTGCCAACAGTGCCGTGGCAAGCGCAGCCTACACCCTCAACCTGCCCTCTCCCGATTTCCAGGTGTCGGTAAATCCAACTACGTTGACCATTGTTGATGGGCAAAGTGGGAAAGCGACGTTTACCGTCACACCGGAAAACGGATTCAACTCGCCGGTGAGTTTTACGTGTAGTGGGCTGCCCTCAGAGGCGGCTTGCAGTTTTAGTCCCTCTTCCGTCACACCCAATGGGGGAGCGGTAACGACGACACTCACGGTCACTACCACGGCTGCGAGTGCGGCGGCTTTGCCGGTGACCTGGCCATCGTCTCAGCGTCCGATGTATGCGCTTTTGTTTCCCGTTCTCGCGATGATGTCTTTTATCGTCGCCCGTCGGAGACAACAGCTGCCTGGATTGCGACTCTTGGGCTTCCCGATCCTTCTGATGGCGGCGTTAGGATTGACTTCGTGCAACGGAGGAAGCACCGCCATGGGAAATCAAGGGACCCCCATCGGAACTAGCTCAGTTTCGGTCTCGGCAGCAGTGAGCGGCGCCGGCGGAACCAACCACGCGGCTACCCTTACGATCACCATCACTAAATAAAGAATTGAAGCCCGGACTGGACATGACGGAAGTGCTGCGCCAACGCGCGGGCAGAGGGAGAACCGTTCGAGACTACGGAAGAAGAGATGAAGGTCTCCGCAGTCGAGCGGCCAGAGGCGCCAAGACGGTTTGCGTGTAGAAAGCGGTAGGGGAAACCGGGAACAGGATCCGATTCTGGCTTTTCTACTTCTCTCCCTTTCAACTCTAAACGCTCAAGCCTTAACCTCCCCCTTTTCTAGACGTTCTTGACGACGCGTCAACTCTCTGCGTCAAGGCTCGTACAGCAGCGGAAAAAACTGTCCTCCCATCCGCTCTCCTCGGCGAATCACCGGCACACCCGCCAGGAGAGGCTCGTCCGTGTCAGACATCACGCCATCAAGAAAAGCATTAATCACCGTAGCGCGCCGCGGTCGGGGTGTATCGTTTGCCCCAGAACCATGCATCGTCCGCGCATGATGAAACGTCGCTTCCCCCTTTTTCAATTCAATCGCTACCGGCTTGAATTTTTCTTGTAGCGCCTTTGGCAAACTTCGGCGGCTTGTCTCGAGGTCACCCGCGAGAACCCCCTTGGGCAAATCCGGCCATTTGTGGCTTCCTGGCACATAGTGTAGACACCCGTTCTCCCGCGTGGAATCGTCCAAACCAATCCAGCATGTAAGATGAGCCAGCGGCGTAGTTCGCGTCCAATACGAGTAATCCTGGTGCCACGCCACCACACCGCCATGCCGCGCCGGCTTGCAGAAAAGCTGATCGTGCCAGAATCGCACGGCCCCACCCAACAACTGCGAAGCTGGCACTAGAAACCTCGGGTTCCAGAGCAAATCATGAAACCCCGGCGCAACTCGCCACGCCCCTAGCGCATGAAACAGCACCCTCTCCGGGTCGGCCGCTTCGTTCGAATGATACTCGTGAAACAACTCCCGTCCCGCATTTCCAGGGTCCATCAACAATTCCAGCTCTCCTCGCAAAACTTCCACCTGCGCATCATCCAGAATTCGTACGCCGGCCAAATACCCGTTCGCGCGGAAAAATTCGACTTGCTCATCGCGAAGCCGGTGCCGCTCCCAGTCCGCCTTCGCCTCCCGCGTAACTAAAGTTCCCACAGGCCGATCGTATTTCGACAAGTCTTCCATCTCGCCAACTCTCCACGCATGGAATTCTACCTACGTACTGGCCGGCCCTCAGGTCCTCTCCCCTTCCTTACAGGGGAACGATGCATCGTGTCCATCTCTTTCACGCGCCCGGTCTGCCGCTCCTTCCCGCCTCCCATCCCGCCTCTTTTTCTATACATACGATTTGTCTTAACAAATAGGTAAACACATGCTATAGTTTGTTGTGACTTCGGGCTGTCAATCCGGGCAAAGCTCCCCGCGCTACCTCAGCGCACTCCCCGTCTCTGGGTTATCTTTTTCTTCTCGGCCTGATCAAACTCGTGAACCGCAAAAGCACCCTTCGAGATCTCCTTCCAAAGCAACACTTACAAGAACTCCCGCAACTGCAGATTCTAAGAGATTTGGAGTCCCCAAAAGCCTCCGCAACACTTACACGCTATCTCGCCAGTGTTTGCATCCAAGCGAATATCTAAGTCCTTCCGATGCAACACTTACAAAAAGCCGAGGGGGGCATATGGTTCCCAGATCTCTCCCAAACCTTCCGACCTTCCACCACGCCCTAATCTCCCCCTTGAAACCTATGCCTCACAAAGCGCATCCTTATTCATGCACGCGCAAGAAAGGCCCGGCGGCCCGGGAACCCAGGTACTCACCATGCGCCGCTTTCTGATTGCCATCGTTTCTCTCGCCGCTCTTCCGGCGATAGTCGAAGCCCAGGCTAGAGGCGGCGGAATGGCCGGTGGTCACGCCGCTTTTTCACCGGCAGCACCTCATGCGGCGATACACTCATCGCCTTCCGCAGCGGCCCACACAGCCTCGGCAAGTCACCCTGCTTCAGGCGTCCATTCCTATCGCACCCGTTCTGGCGCCATAGTCGCCCGCTCGTCACGTTCGACTGCGTCCACGCTACGGAGCACCAGCCCCTCACGCAGAATTCTTTCCCAGGATGACATCGGCGTCCCTGGCTTGGGCTTCGATTACAGCCACTACGCCGCAACACATCCGGGAGTCAACGCTCGCAACCGCAATGGCCAGTTTTACGGCGCGTATTTCCCGTTTTTCGGCGGCGGCTACTATACGCCGATTTTTCCCGACGACGGAGAAGATGCCCCCGCAGACGCGCAGCAGGTAGACAACGGCGAACCGGGCCCCGCGCCGTATCCTGATCGTTCGCGCTATGACGATTCGCAACAGAATTACCCAGTGCAGACTTACGAGCCTGCGCCAATGTCCCGGGCCCAGCGCGAGTCCGAGGAATATGTTTTCGTTCGTCGCGATGGAACCGTATTTTTCGCGGTAGCCTACGCTTGGGAAAACGGCACGCTGCGCTACGTAACCAATGAAGGCGTGCGTCATCTCCTCGCCAGCGACAAGCTCGACCTCGACGCCACCAAGCAGTTCAACGAGCAACGCGGCCTCGATTTCCGCGCCCCCGTCCCAACCGCCTGACCCCAAAGTGTTCGCCCAAAATTCGACCTGAGACACGGTTAGCAAATCCAGCCACAAATTTTTCTACGCTATGGGAAATTCGGTCACCAGGAAAGATCTTCGACGAGCAGATCAACGCTAGCAGGAAAAGCTATTTCTTTGCCGGTTCCGGCATCACGTAACCGGAATGCGCCGGCAAGCCAGCGCGCTCCAGCTGCACGGTCGTGTGGTCAATCCGAAAATCCTTCGCCGCCTTTTCCTGGATCGCCGCGAGCACGCGCTCGCATTGGTCGAGATGCATATCCGGAATACGGGCATGCAAACTAAGCGCGTTGTGCCCGCCGCCGAGCGACCAGATGTGCACATCATGCACTTCCTGCACGCCTTCCACGGTTAGAATCGCGCGCGCCACTTCTTCGACGCGCATCTCTCGTGGCCGTCCTTCGAGCAAAATGTGGGAAGACTCTCGCAGAATGCCGATGCTGGACCACAACACCAGCAGACCGATCGCAATGCCAAGCAGAGGATCGATCCACAGTGCGCCAGTCAAGTGAATCGCAATGGCGCCGACGATAATCGCGATATTGGAAAGTGCATCGCCGAAGTTGTGGACCAGAATACTGCGCAGATTCAGGTCGCCGCGTCCGCGGACCAGCGCGAGGGTAATGCCGCCGTTCACGGCGAGCGCGGCAATCGAAGTCCAGATCATCCAGCTTTCGACGACGTGGACCGGCGCGCGGAGGCGTTCAAATGCTTCGTAGCCGAGCCACATGGAAAGAATCACGAGGAGGATCGCGTTGGTGAAGGCCGCAAGAATTCCAGCGCGGTGATAGCCGTACGTTTTTTCGCTGTCCGCGGGACGTTCCGCCCATCGCATCGCAAACCAGGATATTCCCAGCGCGGGCACATCCGAAAGATTGTGGACGGCGTCGTTCAGCAGCGCGACCGATTTGCCGAGCACGCCGCCAAAGATTTCCGCTACGACGAGACCGAGCGTCGCCGCCATGGCCCAGCCGAGCACGGAAGGCCGCAACGGTGGGTGTGAGTGGCCATGGTGATCGTGTCCGTGCGGATGATGCACGTGGCCGTCGTGATGGCCGTGTTCGTGGTCGTCGTTGTGAGAGTGGTCGTGCACCCGTCGTATCGGCTCCGCGGACTCTATTTTACGCGACTGCCGCTCATGCGGCAGAGTTCGGCTAAAGATAAAAGCGCACAGGCGGAAGCGCCCTTCGACTCGCAGGGCAGGCCTGTGTTACAAATGCACCCGCACCAAGGCTGCTGCCCGCATAGTGGGAAGTTTGACACTTTCCCAGCGCGAATGCATTGACGCTGTTCGCGGCGGCTGCCAACATCGAACTAGCTTCCCTTTCCGCTTGTAATGCGGCGGGAATGGCCTACGCACGGATGTGCGCTGAGGGGCATGACGGTTCCCATCGCAAAACTGAGTTTCTGGGGAGTTCGAGGGTCGACGCCGACAGTGGATCCCGCGACATGGCGATACGGCGGAAACACGCCGTGCCTCGAATTGGTCGCTCCAGACGGCACGCAATTCATTCTGGATTGCGGGACGGGACTGCGGATGCTCGGCAGCCGCTGGGGTGCGCCGAACGGCGGCGGAAATCCCGAAACGCACATTTTTGTAACGCACTATCACTGGGACCATATTCAGGGGATTCCATTTTTTGCGCCGCTCTACGCGGAGAACAACGAATTTCATTTTTACAGTTTTCGATCGAAATTTCTGGGGCGCGACAGTTTGAAGCAGGTGTTTGAAGCGCAGATGGCGCTGCCGTATTTTCCTGTGGACATGTCCGCGATGAACGCGAAGCGCAAGTTCAAGGAAGTTGAAGGCGGCGACACGTTCACTATCAAGGAAAACAAAGTCACGGCGCGGTGGCTGAACCATCCGCAGGGCTGCCTCGGTTTCCGGATTGAAACTCCGGCAGGCACGGTGGTTTATGCGACGGACAACGAGCCGGGTGATCCCAAGCTGGACGAAAGTTTGCGTGAGCTGGTGGCCGGCGCGGATATATTTATAAATGATGCGCAGTTCACTTCGGAGCAGCTGGCCACGACGCGCAAGGGATGGGGACATTCGTCGTGGCGCGAAGGCGTGAAGCTCGCGCGGGAAGCCGGAGCAAAAACTCTAGTGCTGTTTCATCACGATCCGGATTCGACGGACCGCATGGTGGACTCGATCCTGCGGCAGGCTCGAGAGGAATTTGATTCCGTGTTTGCGGCGAGCGAAGGCATGGTCATCACCCTTGGTTCCACGGGAGACAGCGTGCAGGCGCACATGCCGGGGACGCGCACTTCCTTGCGGCGCGAGGCCCAATTCAATGCAAAAGTTTCCGGAGTAACGGAAGGCGGAAAAGACTTTCAGGAAGAAACCGTGGTGCGCGACATTTCCCTGCAAGGCGCGCTCATCTCGCTGAAGAATTTGCCGAGGCTGCAATCGGAACTGCAAGTAACCATGGAGACGCCGGGCGAGGATGGCGTGCAGACGATGCTGCTGAAAGGCTACGTGGTGCGCATTGACGCTGCCGTTGAGAAGGACCACGTCGCCGTCGGAGTGGTCTTCACCGATTAGGCTGCCTAAGACAGTAGAAAGAAACTTCCCGCAGACACGGATACGCATCTCTTATAAGAACTTGCCCTTGAAAGCTTCCTATCGTTCGTGAGCCACGTTCAATAGCGGGTAAGCACCAGCTGCTTGCTGGAACCCTAACGTTAGTACCTTCGCTGAGGGGCTGGAAGGCACAAGTTCGTTCCAAGCCGAAGTAGCTTTGAACTACTCAGGCGCGAGTACGGATCTTTTCAGAAAGATTAAAAATTGGTTTCCGACGTGTTTTCTTTGTAAAAGATTAGGCTTTAAGCGGATGCATCGAAGCACGCGATGCCTTCGTTGCCGGAGAGCACGGCAATGACATTCGTTCTGCGGCTACAATGGGACTCGAGTTCCTGGGGCTGAGCGCGGACAAAATTAAAGTGGTCCCGGCTCAGGAGGAACAGCAGATCGCACGGCACTGTCGGAGAATGATCGCACAAGGCTGAAAATCGTTGTCTCCCGCTAGCGATGTGGTTCGTCATAAGATACGTAGCACGTTGAGCCGCGAAAAAGAATACGACGGCGTGGTGGTGGGGTCCGGGCCGAATGGATTGGCTGCGGCCATTGTACTGGCGCGCGCGGGGCGGTCGGTTTTGGTGCTGGAGGCAGAGGAGAGAATCGGGGGTGGATTGCGTTCCGAGGCTTTGACTCTGCCTGGTTTTGTGCACGATGTGTGTTCCGCGGTTCATCCGATGGCGCTGGCTTCGCCGTTTTTGCGAACGCTGCCGTTGGGCGAACACGGGCTTGAGTGGATTTATCCACGTTATCCGCTGGCGCATCCGTTTGACGATGGCAGTGTCGCAATTTTGGATCGATCCATAGAAAAGACCGGAGAATTGTTGGGCCAGGATGGCGCGGCATATCAGAGGCTTGTTCGGCCCGTCGTCGAGAAGTGGGCTTTGCTCGAGGATTTTATTTTGGGGCCCATTGGATTTCCAAAACATCCGCTGGCGGCAGGCCTCTTCGGATTGCATGCCCTACAACCGACGACTCGCCTGGCAAATTATCATTTTAAGTCGGCGGCGGCGCGGGCGCTTTTCGCAGGCGTGGCCGCGCATTCGGTGATGCCGCTCGAGTCCTGGGGAACTTCGGCGATAGGTCTCGTGCTGGCGGCGCTGGCTCATGGGCGAGGATGGCCGATCGCCAAAGGCGGCTCTCAGCGGATCGCGGATGCCATGGCGTCTTACTTGCGTTCGCTGGGTGGAGAAATTGTTACTCGAGTGCGCGTGCGCTCGGCGAAGGAATTGCCGCGCTCCAAAGTTGTTCTGTGCGACGTGTCGCCGCGCGGATTAATGGAGATCGCAGGCGGAAGACTCCGGGGCGGTTACCGTCGGGCACTAGAGAAATTCGTGTACGGTCCTGGCGTCTTCAAAGTGGATTGGGCGTTGCGCGGGCCGATACCGTGGAAAGCTCGGGAGTGCGCTGAAGCAGGAACAGTGCATCTCGGCGGCACGATGGAAGAGATTGCTCGCTCCGAACGCGAATGCTGGAGAAATGAGATCTCTGAACGGCCATTTGTCTTGCTGGCGCAATCGAGTATTTTTGATCCTTCGCGGGCGCCGGCCGGCTGTCACACGGCCTGGGGGTATTGTCATGTTCCGAGTGGGAGCGACGTCGACATGACGGAGCAGATCGAGGCTCAAGTGGAACGCTTTGCGCCGGGCTTCCGGGAATCGATCCTGGCCCGCTCGACGAAATCGCCCGCGCAGATGGAACAGGGAAACGCCAATCTCGTTGGAGGCAACATTTCAGGAGGCGCGAATTCGTTGCGTCAGCTTTTTTTGCGGCCCACGTCGCGGTTTTATGCAACGCCCGTCAAGGGATTGTTTCTTTGCTCCGCGTCGACGCCTCCAGGCGGCGGTGTCCATGGCATGTGCGGTTATCATGCGGCCACAGGGGCGCTGCGCGAGATCCGTTGAGCCTTTGGCAAGTTACTAGCTTACTTCGGCGATCTTCTTGTCGAGGTGGGCAAGGGCAGCTTCGAGAGACTTGCGGTGATTCGGGTTTGTCGCGGACTCGAGATCATGGACGATTCTTATGCGTGAGAGCTGCAAATCCTTGCGCTCCGCTTCGCGGCGGAGTAGTTCGGGACTTTTTGTGGTTTTGCCGTAGTGCCCCTTCGGGCTATCGTCAGCTTCAACTTGGGCTTCTACGTCTTTGCTTTCCCAGCCTCGCGCCATAGTCATAGTTTACATATTCTGCGGCAAGAACGGGTGTTTATCCGTGAAAAAGTTACAGCGCGCTCATGCGCCAGCGGCGCGGGCCCGCCGCAAGACCGGACGCGGCGGACGTATGACGGCGGCAAGTGCTCTTTGCGCATCGCGGGCCCGGCGCTCCGCAACGAGGCCTTGATAGGAAAATTCGGCCATCTGGTCCGACCAGAGGACCTGCAAAACCCAGCGGTCCAACGTCCGCGTGGCGCTTGCCGAGGAAATTTCCGCGCTGGGAATGATGAGCAGCGGCTGCAACTGCCCATCCAGCACATAGATTTGTTCCGTGCCGACAAAAAGCTGAACCGGCGTGGGCGGCGCGTTGGGGAGTTGATATTTCCCGCCATTTACCACGGCGTGAGCGCCCAGATCGCATGCTTTTTCCTCGGTGCCGGAATGCGATGGAACAGGCGGCAGAAGAATGGCCGCAAGAAACATGGCGAGCCCGGCGATCGCGGCGAGCCAACTGTTCCAGAGACTGAGCGGGAGCACCACGAGCGCCGCTCCCGCAAATCCCAGGATTATGCGGAAAGCCGTCCAGGATGCGGGATTATACCGAAACCGCAGGAGCCTTCGAGCATTGCGAACGACGGTAAAGAGTGCGCCTACGGCGGCACGGCGAAGCCTCGATTGCGATTCTTCGGGCTCGGATGTCGAAGTGGCTGGGGCCGTGCTCATTCTATTTTGTTAGATTACGCGCGCGGCCTTACGGTTTCAACGAATCTATCTCCCGCATGCGCGCAAACGCCCGGCGGACGTGCGGGACGGTGATTGAGCCGCCGACGATCAGGGCGACATTTAGAGCGTCGACGACTTCTTCGCGGTTCCAGCCTTCTTCCCCGCAGCGAACCAGGTGATAAGTGATGCAGTCATCGCAGCGAAGAACGGCAGACGCGACGAGACCAAGCAACTCCTTCGTTTTTGTGCCGAGCGCTCCTGGCTCATAGGCCTGATGATCGAGCGCGAAGAAGCGTTTCATGCCCAGGTGGCCGCAGTTGAGAATTTCCTCGTTCAAGTCGGCGCGAAATTTCTGAAAATCTTCGAGACGGTCCGCCATGATTCCTCCGAGAGTGAAGCGGCTATTATGAGGCAAATCGCGTTGCCCGCGCAGAATGCGAGCCGGGGTTTGACGTGATGCAAACGTGCCTGAGAGCGGCAGGACCTTTCAGTCCGCGACCGAGACGAGAGCTTTTTCCACTAGTTCTTTTGCGCCAGGCTTGCCCGCCAGAATGAAGTTGGCCCATTCCGCTCCCACTTGCGACAGTCTAACTGCCTCGCTGGTGAGCGATTCCGGCCCGCCGGAATCGGCATTGCCAAAAAAGATGCGGTCCATCGGATGCGCCGCGGCGATGCGATTCGTTGTGTATTGGCCGGGCGTAGACATGAACATGGGATGGCCGCGGCGATAGATGCGGACTTCGACGGGTTCGACGCTAAACTCAGGGAGAACTTTCTGGAAGTCCGTGAGGACGCGCGCGGCGAATATCTTGCAGCCTTCTTCGGTGAGAAGCGTGGCGCGTTGCTCTTCGCGCAGCGGGGCGTAGAAGGAGAGAATGTTGTTTTTTTGTTTGTAACCCGGATTGTTGCGGACAGTCCAGTCGGCCACGATGAAGTCCGTGAAGGAATTGCCGGGGCACCAATTGTCATAGCCGCGGTTGTAGACGGGCTTGTCGAAGATTAGATTAACGACGGGATATGGCGCGTAGCGCGTGCGGCGCATGGCGGTACTCTGCTCGCTGGGCAGACTGATAACGATGCGCGAAGTGATGTGCTTCTGCGTGCACATCAGAACCGCCTTTGCGGAAACGGTCGAGAGCTTTCCATCGCGGAAATAAGTGACGTTCACCGCGTTTTTTTCCTGAACAACAGCAATGACGGTAGCGTCGCCAAGCATGCGGTCTTTGTATTTTGGCTGGAGAACTTCGACGAGCTTGTGCGTGATGCACCCGAGCCCTCCCGGCAGAATGGCGCGCTTGCCATCGCCACCAGTGAAAATATCGTTTGCGTTGTAAAGGCCGACGAAAGCGGAAGTGTCCTTCGAAGTCGCACCCCAGTTGGAAGGGCCAAAGATGTCCCACCACTGCTGCACTTCCGGAGCGTGACCCGCGAAGAAATTCGAGAAAGGCAGCGCATCCAATTCGGTCATGCGCTCGCTGATTTTCATTTTCAAAACCTCTTCGCGGAATCTTACGAAGCTGGCCAAGACTTCTTTGGGATAAGGAAGCTGGGTGATGCCTGCTTTCCAGGTGTCAGGAACGTAGGTTTTATTTACGAGCGTGGGATCGGGCATGTTGACCAATGGAAGTTTCACCCCGATTTCCGCGGCGAGTTGATCGCCTTCATCCCCGCGATACGCGTAGGCAGAGCCCGTCGCGAATGGCTGGCCGTCAAATTCTTCCTGGTAGGCGTTGCCGCCGAAGTGGTCTTCTTTTTCGAGCAGGAGCCAATCTTTGCCACGAAGAAAATAGGCCGCTGAAAGTCCCGCGATACCCCCTCCCACGATAACGATGTCAACTCTTGCGGTGGAACTTGGGCGATCGAACTGGTGGCCGTCGCGGACCTGATGGCAGATTTCGAAATGTTCGCCCTCGACGCGTGGCGCGTTTGCGGACTTGGAACCGATGGCCGCGGAATCCTGAAAAGGAATCAGAGCCGTGTCAACCGGACAGCCCGACGCAACTGAACCAGCGACCACGAACTTGATGAAATCCCGGCGTGATTGCGACATTCGCCCTCCTAGGGCCTTTCCAGCAACTGTTGCGCGCCCGATCCGACGCTGCGCATCCGTATGCGATACCAAACGATGATGAGTGCAACAGAAACAGCAAAAATCAAGGTGGATATCGCATTAATCTCCGGCGTGATCCCGCGGCGCAAACGCGCCCAGATTTCGAGAGGCAGGGTGTTGTCGCGGCCCAAGAGGAAAAATGTCACGGCGATTTCGTCCATCGAGAGAGTGAAGATGAGAAGCCCCGCGGCGATGAGCGACAGCCTGAGATTTGGCAGCGTGATGCGCCAAAAGGTCCGCCAGGGCGTCGCGCCGAGATCGAGCGAAGCTTCCTCCTGAGCGCGGTCAAGTTTTTGAAGGCCGGCGAATATTTCTGTCGTGGCGACGGAAATGAGCGCTGTGCCATGGCCGAGAAAAACCGTAAGCAGGCTGAGCTGCATGCCGGCGAAAACGACGAACATCAGCAGTGAGAGCCCTGTGATTATCCCTGGGAGAATCAGGGGGAGCAGAACCAGCCGCCGAAACAATGCCTTGCCGGGGAAACTGGCGCGATCGAGGGCTAGCGCGGCAAGCAAACCCAGAGCGAGCGAGAGTGCAACGGCCCCACAGGCCACCAGGAGACTGTTGAGCACCGAGTCCCAAAGGGGGCCGTCGGCGAAGAGTTGGCGATACCAATCGAGCGTGAGTTGCCGCGGAGGAAAGCCTCCAACGCCATCGCGATTGAACGAATACAGAATGAGCACAACGATCGGCAGGTAGATGAAAGCAAAAACCAAAGTCGCATAGATAGCCAGCAGCGGCGCGCGACGCGTTGGAGACGTGCCTCTCATTTAAAAGACCAGCGCTTTTCGAGACGCTCGGTAAGAAAGAGCAGCGAAAGCGTAATAACAAGTATGCAGACGGAAATCGCGGCGCCCAACGGCCAATCGTAGGAAGCGCCGAAGAGTGTCTGCACGATGTTGGCGATCATGGTCCCCGACGAGCCGCCGACAAGGAGCGGAGCGAGAAAATCGCCGAGAGAAAGCACGAAGGCAAACGTTGCTCCGGCGAGAAGGCCAGGCATGGAAAGCGGCAGAATCACGCGAAAGAAAGTGGGCGCCGGACCGGCGCCAAGATCCTGCGAAGCTTCGACAAGCGAGCGCGGAATGTGCTCGATCGATGCGTAAATCGGAAGGAAGACGAACGGCGTGTAAATGTGCGTGAGCATCAGCACGACGGCGAACGGGCTGTAGAGCAGAAAACCGACGGGAGCATGCGTGAAATGAAAGTATTGGAGGAAACCGTTCAGCACGCCGTCGCTGCCGAGAATTGTTTTCCAGGCGTAGCCGCGCACCAGATAACTGACCCACAGCGGCACAATCACAAGTTGGTAGAGCAATTCCTTGCGCGTGCCGGAATGAAACGAAAGGTAGTAGGCGAGCGGGTAGCCAAGCAGCAGAGAGCAGAGCGTAACGGAAGCTGCGATGCGCATGGTACGGAAAAGAACTCCGGCATACAACGGATTCGTGAAAAGCTTCTGGTAGTTGGCGAGGTTCCAGTGATGCACCAGAGTTCCGTCCTGCACGGCCCAGAAGCTATGGGCGAACATCAGCGTGTAGGGAAGCAGAAGGAATAAACCAACCCAGAGAAGCGGCGGAGCGGCAACAATCGTTTTGTATGTGCGCGAGTACATGTCGAAGTCAGTTCTCGACGCGGATAGCGTCCGCAATCGCGAAAACAAATTCGCGTTCTCCGTTCATTGGACCGCAGGCGGGAAGACGCACCCGCAGAAGCTGGCCTTCGCCACAATCCATTTCGAGCAATTCACTGGCGCCCGCATAGATTTGTTGCCGGACAGAGGCGCGGAATTTCACTTCGCTGATCTGGCGCGTACCGTCGGTGCAAAGGCGAATCGCTTCCGGCCTGAGAGAAAAAACCGCGGGGCCGTCCGCGTCCTCGACCGGCCAGCGAAGGGCCCCGCACGTGGCGATACCGCCGCGGATTTCACCGCGCAACAGATTCGTTTGTCCGATGAACTGAGCGGTATAAGCCGTCGCGGGACGCGCGTAAATTTCACGTGGGGAAGCGACCTGTTCGAGTGTGCCATCTCGCAGCAGGGCTATCCGGTCGGAAAGCGCCATGGCTTCTTCCTGATCGTGCGTAACGAAAAGAAACGTGATGCCGACTTCTCGTTGCAGCGCTTTCAACTCGCCTTGCATTTGCTTGCGTAAGTTTGCGTCCAGAGCAGAAAGCGGTTCGTCGAGAAGCAAAAGCTTGGGGCGGTTGATCAGCGCGCGTGCCAGCGCGACGCGCTGCTGCTGGCCACCGCTCAAGGTGGCGGGACGCGCGCCCGCGAACTCCGCCATCTTCACCATTCTCAACGCTTCGTCCACGCGGCCGGGAATGTCGCTCTTCAAAGCGCCCTGCGCACGCAATCCATACGCCACGTTGTCACGCACGTTCAGATGCGGGAAAAGCGCGTAATTCTGGAAAACTGTGTTCACCCGGCGCCTGTAAGGGGGCAGGGTATCCAGCCGCTCGCCCGCCATCCAGATTTCTCCTCCTGTAGGTTGCTCAAAACCAGCGATCAACCGCAATAGCGTGGTCTTGCCCGAACCGCTCTCGCCGAGCAGTGTCAAAAATTCCCCTGAAGCGATATTCAGCGAAATGTTTTTCAAAACGTCGCGCGTGCCGAAGCGCTTCGCCGCCGCGCGCACTTCGAGCAGTGGACCCTTGGCATCCAGGGAAGCAGCCTGCGGATTGGCGGCGCCGCTCACTGCGAGGCTTTCACCTCGTTCCAGATTTCGTTGTACTTGGAGCGCCGCGGCACGTCCTGCCAGAAATAGATTCGCTGCATGTACGCGTCGGGATTGTCCATGTGCAGATTTTTCTTTTCCTCAGGCGACATGAAAGAGCCCGCTTCTGGATTGGCGGGCGCATACCCAGTAAGGTCCGTCACTTTTTTTTGCGTCTGCGCCTCAATCAGGTAATCCAGAAACTGCAGCGCAATCTCTTTGTGCTGGCTGGCGGAGGTGATCATCAGGTGATCGATCCATCCCGTTGTGTTTTCTTTAGGAATCAGCTCTTTGATAGGGAATCCGAGTCGGCGCAGTTGGTTGGTCATGAGCGGCCAGCCCATGGCCATGACCACTTCGTGGTTTTGAAACAGATTGGTTAGTTCACCGCCTGTGGACCAAATCTTGCGGATATTCGGTTTCAGTTCGATAAGTTTCTTTTTGACTTCCTCAAGCTGAGCGTCCGAGAGATTGTACAACTGCGACGGATCAGGCTTGTCATATCCAAGAACCTGAGCCGCCATATAAATTGTGGAAAGATCGTCCCACACCGAGATCTTGTTCTTGAAATGGGGATCCCACAGGGCCGCCCATGAGTCTGGCTCTTGCTCAATCGACTTGGAGTCGTACAGCAACGGGTTGGGGCCCCACATGAAAGGAACGCCGTAGGTCTGCCCATTGGCTTTGACGAGTGGCAGGTTTTTCAGCTTTGGAGAGATCTGAGAGTAAGAAGGAAGTTTCGAAAGATCGAGCGGGGCCGCGAGTCCCGTGCGTGTAATCATCGCCGCGACGTCGCTGGAAGGAGAAATGACGTCGTAATTGGATGCGCTGCCACCGCGGAGCTTCGCGACGAGTTCGTCGCTCGAACCCATGTAAGCGGCCACGATTTTGCAGTGGTGAGCCTCCTCAAATGCGTGCAAAAACGAAGGATCGGCGTATCCTTCCCAGACGAGCAGGCTCAGAGTGTCTTCCTTTTTCTTGCAGGCGCCGCAGACCGTCGCGAGCACCAGTATTCCCGCAAAGATTGCTCGCTGTCTCATGCTCTCCCTCCCAACCGTTGGCCTTCTTCCGCACAGCGGCCTTCGGCAAGAACATCTAAAACGTCGGCGGCGTATTCACCCATAACAGCCACGTCTCCGAACGCCCGGGATTCCTCCAGCGGTGCGGCGTGGAGCTTTCAAAATACAGGCTGTCTCCCGGCTTCAGCCGGTAATGTTCCTTGCCGCTCAGCCAAATCTCAAAATCGCCGCGAAGAATGTGCAAAAATTCTTCGCCCTCGTGCGAATAGGATTCGCCGCTTCCGCCGCCCGGCTTGATACGGAAAAGATGCGGTTCCATCGCCGTTTGCCCCCAGGCCAGAAGTTCCATGCGCACGCCGGGAGTTGTCTCCAGAATCTTGCGCTGGCCTGGACGCACAAGCCGCGGATTCTCCGCCGCGGTTTCAAATAGCGACAGGATATTCGTGCGATAAAATCTCGCAATGCGCCGCAGCGTCGAAATCGAAGACCGCATTTGCCCGCGTTCGAGCGCGCTGAGAAAGCCGACGGAAACTTTCGTGGCCCGCGCCACCTGCGCGAGCGACAACCCGCGCTTCGTGCGCAACCGCCGGAATCGCTGCCCCGGCAATGGAACCGCATCCACCGGCGCCGAAACAACGCCCTGCCGCTTGAGCACGTGAACGATCGCTGCGGGATTCAATCCGCGCGCCCGCCGGAGAAAAACGGCCCGCTGCAGCAACCGCACGTCCGATTCCGAATACAGCCGGTAACGGCTCTCGGTGCGCTGTGGAGAAACCAACCCCAGGGCCTCCCACGCTCGCAAGGCCGAGGAAGAGATACCCACGCGCCGCGCCACCTCGCTGATGCGCAAAAGCCCCCGGCCCACTTGATTTGCTAATGGCTTGGAGAAATTCTTTCCGCTTGACACGGCTCCCGGCTTTCTCTAAGTTTGCGGGATTATAGTAAGGTTTCCGGGGCTCAGCAATACCGAAGAATCCGGGGAAAAAGAATTCTTCGGCACTGGGGGTGAGTTCATGAAAGTGGTTGAAAGGCTCGGGCCGAGCCGCGCGTTGTATTTCCGCAATTTTGTTTTCCTTCCGGTTCTTGCGCTGTGTTTGCTTGCCGCGGTGCCTTTCGCCCGCTCCCAAAGCACCGGCGGACGCATTCGCGGCACCGTCAGCGATCCTAGCGGCGCCTCCGTGGCCGCCGCCACCGTCACACTCATAAACGAGGCCACACACGCCACCCGCGACGTGCAGACCGGCGCAAGCGGCGAATACGTTTTCCTCGAAGTGCCCGTTGGCAACTACGAAATTAACGTCACCCAGGCGGGCTTCAAGAAGTTTGTGCGCAAGGGCATTACTCTCGATCTCAACGAAGTGGCCAGCGTGGACATCACTTTGCAGATCGGCTCAGCCGCGGAAAGCGTCGAAGTCACCGGCGAGCCACCGGTTGTGGACACCAGCTCGACGCAACTCGGCGCAGTGGTCAACGAACGCGCCTCGACCCAATTGCCCTTGAATCAACGCGACGTCTACCAACTGCTACAGTTGCAGCCCGGCGTTCAGTCGCAGCTCGGCAACGATCTTTTCTACGGCTCCGACAAACCCGGTGTCGTCACCGTCAACGGCGGCCGCGGCCGTTCCAACAACTACTCCGTAAATGGCGGCGACGGCAACGACCTCTTCGCCAATCTCCCCGCCATCGAGCCTTCTCCCGACAGCATCGAGGAGTTCCGCGTCATCACCAACACGTTCGACGCCGAGTATGGCCGCAACTCCGGCTCCGTCGTCAATGTCGTCACCAAGTCCGGCACAAACTCCATCCACGGCAGCTTTTACGAATTTTTCCGCAACGACGTTCTCAATGCCCACCCCTTCACCTTTTTCCAGGCCCCCAAACCTGAATTCCGCCAGAACCAGTTCGGCGGCACCATCGGCGGACCGATTAAAAAGGATAAGACTTTCTTTTTCGGTTCGTATGAAGGCCGTCGCATCGTGCAGGGCATTGTCTCGCAACCCATCCCTGTCCCCACCGGCGCCGAACTTAACAACGGTGACTTTTCTTCTGGGTCGACGTTTGCGGGATCGCTCACCGACGCCACCGTCGCGAACATTCTTCAGAATCGTTGCGGCAGCAACGCACCTCCCTCATTGCCTGCAAACGAAAGACTATCGGGTACAGCCCAGGCAGCCGTCGCAAGTGTGGCGGCTGGTGGTGTTCCCGTACCCTACACTTCCATCTTCCCCCAAAATCAGATTCCCATTGGATGCTACGACCCCGTCGCCCTCAGCCTCCTACAATATGTACCCGGGGCTGGCGGCAGCGGCGGAGTTCAGGTCACTCCGAACATGACTGACCGTGGCGACCAGTTCCAAATCCGCGTCGACCACAATTTTAACAATAATCAGAAGACCGCTTTCTATTACTACTTCGATGACGACAATACGCTCGACCCTTTCGCAAAATTCCAGGCCTCCGGCGCCACTACCGGCAACTTCCCCGGCGTCTACGCCACCCGCACCCAGCAGCTGAACATCACCCACACCTCTACCATTGGCTCGAGCGCGGTCAACGAGGCCCGCTTCAGCTATTTCCGAGAGGGCCAGCTCAAGTTTGACGCTCCGACGCGCACAAATTCCATCCAGGCTTCCTGCGGAACTGGCGCAGCCTCGGCTTTCTGCTTTACAGGCACTTCAGACACGCCCCTCGTGGATGACAGCGGCAACGCCCTCGGCACCAACCCCGACTACGGCATCCATTCCGGCCTTGGCGCCAAGGTAGAAGGCGTCCCTTTCATTAGCGTCGGCGGCGGCTTCACCATCGGCAACAATTACAACGGACAGCTTCCGCAGGTTGGCAACACGTACCAGTTCAGCGACAACTACAGCAAAATCATCGGCCCGCACAGCCTCAAGTTTGGCGCCGACGTCCGCTATCAGATGTTCAACCAACTTCTCTATTTCGACGTCAACGGTGACCTCTCCTTTCAATCCGCCGTGCCTTCTCTCGGCGGCAACGATGTGGGTTTTGACAATGCCTATCCGGACTTTCTCCTTGGCCTCGGCAACAGCTATTTCCAAGGCTCCGCGCAGCACGAACTCGTCCGCAGCACCTCCATCTATCTCTACGCCCAGGACAGTTGGAAAATTAAATCCAACGTTACGTTGAACTACGGCCTTCGTTGGGAAATGAACACACCGCTCACCGACATCGGCCAGAAAGTCCAGACCTTCCGTCCCGGAGAAGTCTCGACCATCTATCCGTGCAGTCTTTCCCCAAGTGACCCGCTTTTCGCCACGTATGGAGCGGGTGAGGCTGGTTGCAATGCTGCTGGGGTTACGCCCGTAGGCCTCGTCTTTCCCGGGGACAAAGGCGTCCCCGAATCGCTCACCAACACCTACTACAAAGGTTTCGCTCCGCGCCTCGGCCTTAACTGGAGCCCCGGCTGGCATGATGGCTGGCTCGCCAAACTCACCGGCGGTCCATCCAAGACCAGCGTCAGCCTCGGTTACGGAATCTTCTACAACCCGATCGAGCAGCTCGTCCTCGAACAGTTCAGCGCCGAGCCTCCCTTCGGCGGTAGCAATTTCATTACGAGCCCACTCCTGCAAACGCCGTTCGTGGATCAGAGCGGCGACACCTTCCCCAATCCGTTCACCGGCATTCTCGATCCACCGCGCGGCCAGCCCATTGATTGGGCGCAGTTCCGTCCCATGACCTTCTTTGGCCAATTTCCCGCAAACCTCCGCCTCCAATATTCCGACCAGTACAACCTGACCATCAAGCGCCAGCTCCCCGGAAATATTCTTTTCCAGATTGGCTACGTCGGCTCCCAGGGGCACCGACTCCTCGCCAGCTACGAACTAAATCCCGGGAATCCGGGAACTTGCAACGCCTTGGCCGCTATCGCCAGCTCGAATGCTGCAGGGGTACTCACCGGCCCAGGCGGAAGCGAAACAACCTGCGGCCCTTTCGGCGAAGATAGTTCCTACTTCATTCCCAATGGCACGGTTATTCCCGCCGGCGGTCTCCCATTGCCCTACAATGCGGGAACTGGCGGTTTGAGTGTTCCCGCTGGCCCAGTCTCAGCTCCCGGCGGTGGCATCACGCTCGTCGGTCTTCGCCAGTATTCTTCTCCCCTCTGTCAGCCGTTGACGGGTTTGGGTTGCCCCGCCGATGGCACTCCCGTCTTCTCGGGTATCTTCAGCGAGAACACGGTGGGCCGCTCCAACTACAATTCCTTTCAATCCATGCTGCAAAAACAGTTCTCGCATGGAATTCAGTTCCAGGTTTCCTACACCTACAGCAAATCCCTCGACAACGCCTCAAGCTTTGAAAGCGCTCTCAACCCGCTCAACTTCAACGCCACCTACGGCCTCTCCGCTTTCGACGCGCGCAATCGTCTCGTCATTAATTACGTCTGGGATCTTCCCGTTCCGAAATTCGCCGGCTTCAAAGGCAAGCTCCTCGACGGATGGGAACTTACCGGCATCGCCAGCTTCCAGAGCGGCTTCCCGATTCGCATCACCTCCCAGGATGACGTCGAAGAGCTCGATTCTACCGATCTCTTCGAATTTGCCGGCGAGCCCAACCTCACCGCACCCTTTCACACACAAAACATTCGCCAAAATAACGGCTACGTTTTCAATCCGAACCTCTTTTCGAATGCCACCGTTAACCCCGGCATGATCGGCAACGCTCCGCGTTCCATTTGCTGTGGCCCCGGTCTCAATAACTGGGATATGAGCTTCATCAAGGAAACTCAGCTCAACGAGAGATGGCAAATGGAATTCCGCGGCGACGTTTTCAACATTTGGAATCACGCCCAGTTCTATAGCGTGGACGGTGACATCTCCGACGGCAGCACGTTCGGGCAAGTCCAGCATGTGCACGATCCGCGCCTGGTCCAGTTTTCGCTGAAGTTTCGCTTCTGAAGCCGCCGAGGGCCCATCTGTTTCGAAAGGCGCCCCCGGTCCGCTGGGGCGCCTTCGCGCGTTCGAAGAATCTGAGAGAATAGAGAAAGCTCTCGGTAGCCTCGTTAGTACAAACTGACCGCAGGGAACAGACCTGCCAGCGTTGGCCCTTCCCGGCCACACAGCTTACGGAATAAGAAAATGCACGACGCATTAAAAAAGGAAATCGCCACTTACGAAAAGCGCACGCCCAAATCCGCCGCCGCGCATAAGCGCGCTCTGGAGCGCATTCCGCTCGGCGTCGCCAGCAACTACCGCCATTACGAACCGTACCCGCTCTTTGTACAAGACGGAAAGGGCAGCAAGATTCACGACATTGACGGCCACGAGTACATAGATCACAACCTCTGCTTCGGTGCTCTGATGGCGGGCCATTGCCATCCCGCCGTAGTAAAAGCCGTCGAGCAAAAACTCCACGAAGGCACCACCTTCGGCATGCCCCATGACATGGAGTGGGAACTGGCTGATGAAATCTGCAAGCGCTATCCCGTGGAAATGGTGCGCTTCGGCTCCAGCGGCACGGAAGTCACCATGCACGCCTGCCGTATCGCGCGTGCTGCCACCGGCCGAGACAAAATCCTGAAGTTCGAGGGCGCCTACCACGGTTTGCACGACACCGCACTCGTCAGCGTCAAGCCTAAGGACCCCGAGTACGGCGATCCCGACGCTCCCACTTCTGTTCCCGGCGGTGGCGGCATTCCTAAAGCGTCGCTGGCCAACGTCGTCGTCGCCGCGTTCAACAATCTCCCCAGCGTAGAGCGCCGCTTCCGCGAAAATCCCGGCCAGATCGCCGCCATCATCCTCGAACCCATCCTGATGAACGTTGGCCTCTGTATCCCCCAGCCCGGCTTTCTCAAGGGCCTGCGCGATATCGCCACGAAAAACGACGCTTTGCTCATCTTCGACGAAGTAAAAACGGGCGCGAAACTCGCTTGGGGCGGCGCGAGCGAATTCTTCGGCGTCAAGCCCGATATGATTTGCCTCGCCAAATCCATCGGCGGCGGCATGCCGCTCGCCGCATTCGGCGCAAGCCGCCCCGTGATGGATCTCATCGCCCAGCACAAGGTTTTTCACGGCGGCACCTACAACACCAATCGCGCGGCCATGGCCGCTGGTCTCGCTATGTTCCGCGAAGTTCTCACGCGCGAGAACTACGCCCACGTTGACAAGCTCAGCAAGAAACTCACCGAAGGTTACCGGGCCATCGTCAAAAAATCCGGTCTGCAAGCCTACGTGGCCAGCGCCGGCGTCAACGGCGCGCTGATGCTCTACCCCCAGGAGATTCGCAACTATCGCGATTGGACGAAAATCGACATCGACCTCTGGCGACACTACTGGTTCGCCATGGTCAACCGCGGCGTCCTTCCGCAACCGTACTGGTGGGACGAGCAATGGACCATTTCCGTGCAACACACCGAAGCCGATATGGATAAACATCTGGCTGTCTTCGACGAAGTCGCCCCAGCTCTGGCAGCAGCGCAACTGGAGCGCGGCGCACTCTATGTAGGCGCTGCCGGTCACTGATTTTGGAAGGGTCATCCTTCCCCGGGATGACCCTCTTTTGGTTTTGTGGCACAAACGTGTCGAACGACGCTATCTCCAACTCGCACGACACACCCAACCTGCGCCGCGTCCTCGGCCGCATGGACCTCATCCTCTTATTCGTCGTCGCAGTCTTCAATCTCAACGTCGTTCCTTCCATCGCCGCCAATGGCGGCGTCACCGTCTGGCTCTGGCTCATCTCTCTGGTCCTGTTTTTCTGGCCGCAGGGCATTGCAGTCATCGAACTGGCCCGACGTTATCCTGGCGAAGGCGGTGTCTATCTTTGGGCCAAGGAAGTCTTCGGCGACTTCCACGGCTTTCTCTCCGGCTGGTGCTATTGGACCAACAACATGATGTACGTCCCGACCGTGATGCTCTATTTCGTCGGCGTTTCCGTTTTCTCGCTCGGTTCCGGTTTTGCCGCGCTCGGCGACAATAAGCTTTTTGCGCTGATCACTTCGCTTGGTCTGTTGATCCTTCTCGTCGTCCTGAATATCGTCGGCCTCGGTGTCGGAAAATGGATCAACAATCTCGGCGCCATCGGCACAGGCATTGCCGCGGTGGTTCTCGTCGGACTTGGCGTCGTGGTCTGGCTGCGTTTCGGCACCACCGTTACCTGGTCCGACTTTCAGGTTCCTAACAATCCCAAATTTGTCCTGAATTCCTTCGGCGTTATCTGCTTCGGCCTCGTTGGCCTCGAACTCGCTTCCGTCATGGGTGACGAAATCGAAAATCCGCAAAAAACTCTTCCCGGCGCCGTCGCCTGGGGAGGTGTCCTCTCCGGTTTGCTTTACATCGGCGCGACTCTGACGCTCCTCATCGCCATCAGCAAAGGCGATATCAACGTTCTTCAGGGTGTCGTTCAGGCTGTTGGCCACATGGCCACCCGCGTCGGTGTCCCCTGGATCGTCACGCCGTTTGCCATCATGCTCAGTCTGGCGATTGCTGGAATTGCTTCCGCCTGGCTCGGCGGCTCCGCCCGCATCCCCTTTGTCGCTGGGCTCGATTCCTACATGCCCGCCTGGCTCGGCAAAGTTCATCCGCGCTATCGCACGCCCTACGCGGCCCTGATCGTCCATGCCGTTGTTTCTATGATTCTTGTCATCCTCAATTTCAGCGGCTGGTGGCTCTGGAACAAATTCATCGGCCTGTCGTTCGTCGCCTGGACTTTGCATTCGTTTGGCTTCGTCGTTGCCAATCTCGCGGCCAGCGAAACCGGCGTCCAGGAAACCTTTCAAAAATTGCTCTCCCTCGCCGTCGTTCTTCAATTGATCCCTTTTCTCTATATGTTCGGCGCGCTTCTAAAAATCGCCCTCGGTCCTTCCTTTGTGAAAGCTTGCTACAGCAAAACAACGTTGATCCTGTCCGGCACAAGCGGACTCGTGACCACGGCCCTGGGAATCGCGCTGGCCTTTTTCCCGGCTCAGCAAGTCACCTCCCTCCGTTCCTACGAAATCTGGATGGTTGGTGGCACGCTCTTTTTTATCGGTCTGGCGGCATTTTTCTTTTTCGTCTACGGCCGCCGCAAAGCAGCCAGGAAGCTGGCGGCGACTGCGCCGGCTGTTTAGTGTGGAGTGCGGGAGCGCTGCTCTCGCATTTCCGCGCAGTTTGTATCGGTATTAAGCAGCATCCGCGGGAGGCGGCAAATGTCGAGCAGCACAAAAACAGAGTTCCAAACGTATGATAATTTCATTAATGGCGAATGGACAAAAAACGCCTCCGGCGAAATGTTTCCTGTCTACGACCCCTCTACCGAAGAAGTAATCGCCCAGGTCGCCTCATCGAACGAAGCCGACGTAGAAAAGGCCGTAAAAGCCGCTCGCGCCGCTTTCGATTCCGGTCCCTGGGCAACCACCTCTGCGCAAGACCGCGGCCGCATTCTCTTCAAACTTGCGGAAAAAATCCGCCAGAACTCCGCGCGCCTCGCCGAACTCGAATGCCGCAACACCGGCAAGCCCATCGTCGAAGCGGAATACGACATCGCGGACGTGGCCACCTGCTTCGAATACTATGGCGGCCTCGCCACGAAGGTTCTCGGCAGCGTAAATCCCGTTCCCGCCAACGCACTCAGCTTCACGCTCCGTGAACCGGTCGGCGTTGCCGGCCAAATAATCCCGTGGAACTATCCGCTTCTGATGGCCGCCTGGAAACTGGCTCCCGCTTTAGCCGCAGGCTGTACGTGCATTCTAAAACCTGCCGAGCAAACCCCGCTCACGGCTCTTGAATTCGCAAACTGCTTCGCAGAGGTAGGCTTGCCTCCCGGCGTGGTCAACATCATCAACGGCCTGGGTGAGACTGCGGGCGCCGCACTCGTGGCGCATCCTGGCGTGGACAAAATCGCATTCACCGGCAGCGCCGCCGTTGGCAAACTCATCGTGAAAAGCGCTGCCGACACTCTGAAACGAGTCACGCTCGAACTCGGCGGCAAGTCCCCCAACATTTTCTTCACCGACGCGGATTGGGAAGCCTCCATTGACGGCGCCCTCTTCGGCGTCTTCATTAACCAGGGCGAAGTTTGTTCGGCCGGTAGCCGCATCCTCGTCGAAAAGAAAATCTATCCACAATTCGTCGAAGCCATGACGGAAAAAGCCAAACGCATCAAACTCGGCGCCCCTCTCGACCGCGAAACAAAAATGGGCCCGCTCGTAAGCAAAGAACAATACGATCGCGTCAGTTCCTATCTCGAACTCGGCAAAAAAGAAGCCAAAGTCGCCATCGGCGGCAATCGCCCCAGGGAATTCGGCAAAGGCTTTTACCTCGAGCCTACGATTTTCTACGACGTGGACAACACGGCTCGCATCGCCCGCGAAGAAATTTTTGGCCCCGTCGCCACCGTAATTCCGTTCGAAGCCGAGTCCGACGCCATTCGCATCGCGAACGACACGCTATACGGCCTCGCCGCCGCAGTCTGGACCCGCGACATCTATAAAGCCTTCCGCGTTGTAAAATCCTTGCGTGCCGGAATAGTCTGGGTCAATCACATGCAGCCCACCTACGTCGAAGCGCCGTGGGGTGGCTACAAGCAATCCGGTTTCGGCCGCGAACTAGGCCCGTGGGGTCTCGAGGAATATCTTGAAACAAAACAGGTCTTCGTGAATCTGGACGAAGCCCCGATCAACTGGTATTAGCACCGGGCGGAAATGGTCATTTTCAAAGGGTGGGCCATTTCGCAAAAATATGTTATCCCGGGAAGTTGAGCAATTTCGTAAACATGTATCATCCCGAGCGAAGCGAGGGACCTGCTTTTCGCTTGAAAGGTAGAAGACAAACGCCATGAAAACCATCCAACTTCGCACCGAAATTCCAGGCCCGCACTCGCGTGCTCTGATGGCCCGCCGTGAAGCCGCCATCCCGCGCGGCCCTGGCAACGCCACGCCGATTTTCGCCGCCCACGCCGAAGGCGCCACCATCGAAGATGTCGACGGCAACCGCTACATAGATTTCGCCGGCGGTATCGGCTGCCTCAACGTCGGCCATCGTTCGCCTCGCGTCACAGCCGGCGTCCGCGAACAGCTCGAAAAATATCTGCACCTCTGCTTCGCCGTCACTCCCTACGAAGGCTATGTCGCCGTAGCGGAAAAATTAAACAAGCTCACGCCAGGCAATTTTCCGAAGAAAACCATACTCATAAACTCCGGAGCCGAAGCAATCGAAAACGCCATTAAGATCGCCCGCGCCTATACCAAACGTCCCGCTGTCATCTGCTTCGAAGACGCTTTTCACGGTCGCACGCTTCTTACCATGTCATTGACCAGCAAGACCCATCCTTACAAAGCTGGCTTTCAGCCCTTCGCGAGCGACATCTACCGCATCCCGTTTGCCTATCCGTATCGCAATCCATCCGGGACATCGTCCGCCGATTTTGCGCATCATCTCGAAGATGCATTCAAACGTTCCGTCGCTCCGGAGTCAGTAGCCGCGGTCATCGCCGAGCCTGTTCTTGGCGAAGGCGGCTTCGTCGTTCCGCCGCGCGATTATTTCAAGCTCCTTCAAAATATCTGCCGCAAGCACGGCATCCTTTTTATTGCCGATGAAATCCAGTCCGGTTTCGCGCGCACTGGAAAATGGTTTGCCTCCGAACATTTCGGCATCGAGCCGGACCTGATCACCACGGCTAAGTCGCTTGGCGGCGGCATGCCCATTGCTGCGGTGACAGGCCGCGCCGAGATCATGGACGCGCCAGGCCCCGGCTCTCTCGGCGGCACCTACTGCGGACATCCTCTCTCCTGCGCCGCTGCGCTGGCCGCCATCGAAACCATTGAAAAAGAGGGCATGCTCGCGCGCTCCGTTGCCATCGGCGAGCATTTTGAAAAACGCGCCCACGGCTGGCAGAAAAAATGGTCTCTCGTCGGCGACGTTCGTGGCCTGGGCGGTATGTGTGCGATGGAATTGGTTCGCAACGCCCAGACACGCGAGCCCGCCGACACCGAAACAAAAGAGATCGCACGATATTGTTACGAGCACGGCCTCATCCTCATCACCGCGGGCACGTTCAATAACGTTGTCCGCATTCTCGTCCCGCTCGTCGTTTCCGACGAGCAGTTGACCGAAGGCTTTGACGTGATCGAGGCCGCGCTCGCCAGCGTGGCGGAGCGCAAGCAGGCCGTGCTCTCGCACGCCTGACCCATGCGCCAGGATTTCTTGGCGTCGTTGGCTCAAAAAATTGCCTGATACACGCACCCACCATTTGTTGCATCAAATTACTTGCAACCCTAGGAGCTTTTTCGATGCAAGACACTATGACAAAGAGCGCGAATATTGCCGCCGGACTGAAAGATGCTCGCCTTTTCCGGGAAGCCTGCTACGTTGACGGGCAGTGGATCCATGCAGGCTCGGGCCAAACGATCGACGTGGATAATCCTGCCACGCGGGAGATCATCGGCAAAGTTCCAAAACTCAGCAGTGCGGAAACGCGGCGCACTATTGAAGCCGCAAACGCGGCGTTTCCTACTTGGAGCAAGAAAACGGCCAAAGAGCGCGCCGCCATCTTGCGCCGCTGGTTCGACCTCGTAATGGCCAATCAGGAAGACCTCGCGCGGCTCATGACGCTCGAACAAGGCAAGCCGCTCGCCGAAGCGCGTGGCGAAGTTGCCTATGGCGCTTCCTTTTTGGAATGGTTCGGCGAAGAAGCCAAACGCGTTTACGGCGATACGATTCCGCAGCATCAAGCCGACAAGCGAATCGTCGTCATAAAGCAGCCCATCGGCGTCGTGGCGTGCATCACGCCATGGAATTTTCCGCTCGCCATGATTACGCGCAAAGCAGGGCCTGCGATAGGATCCGGTTGCACCGTTGTCGTCAAGCCTGCCGAGCAAACTCCGTTTTCCGCGCTGGCACTCGCGGAGCTTGCGGAACGCGCCGGCGTTCCAAAGGGCGTGTTCAACGTCGTGACTGGCGCGCCCGCAGAAATCGGCGCCGAACTCACCTCGAATCCGATCGTGCGAAAGCTTTCGTTCACTGGCTCGACGGAAGTCGGAAAACTTCTGATGGCGCAATGCTCCGCCACCGTCAAGAAGCTTTCGCTCGAACTTGGCGGCAACGCTCCGTTCATCGTTTTTGACGACGCCGATCTTGACGCTGCGGTAGAGGGTGCGATCGCTTCGAAATATCGCAACTCCGGACAGACTTGCGTGTGCTCGAATCGCTTCCTTGTGCATGACGTCATCTACGACGTCTTCGCCGAGAAGCTCGCTCTGGGCGTCAAGAGACTAAAGCCGGCTTCCGGACTCGAAGCGGATTCGACGCAAGGACCGCTCATTGACGAAGCCGCTGTTGAAAAAGTCGAAAGCCACATTCGCGACGCGCAAGCGAAGGGTGCGAAGATTCTTGCCGGGGGAAAGCGCCACGCGCTCGGCGGACGTTTTTTCGAGCCGACAATTCTTACCGACGTCACGACGAAAATGGACGTGGCCCGCGAAGAAACATTCGGCCCGGTTGCGCCCCTCTTCCGCTTCAAGACGGAAGCGGAAGCCATCGCTCTCGCCAACGACACCGAGTTCGGGTTGGCCGCTTATTTTTACGGCCGCGACATCGCCCGCGTCTGGCGCGTCGCCGAAGCCCTTGAATATGGCATCGTGGGCATCAACACCGGAATTATTTCCACTGAGACGGCGCCATTCGGCGGCATGAAAGAATCCGGCCTCGGCCGCGAGGGCTCGAAGTACGGAATGGATGAATACCTCGAAATCAAATATCTCTGCTTCGGCGGCATCACACCCTGATCGAGTTTAAGCAGCCTAGATGGGGTTGATGTCCTGGTTTTTCTCGAGGCGAGCGATCAGGCCCTGGATCTGATTCTTGGTTGCGTCCGGAGCGCCGGCGAGCGCCAGCTTCATTTCCTTTAACGCGGTTGGAAAGTCCCCTTTGGCAGACGCCATGCGCGCCAGCTCACCGTGCGTATACCATTCGTTCGGGTGCTTCTGGACGTTGATTTTGAAGACGGCGAACCCTTCGTCCTGTTTTTTCTGAATCTGCAAGCCGCGTCCATAAACGTGCAGCTGTAGCCCGCTCGCTTTGTCGAGCGCTTTGGCACGCGTCGCGTTCGCCTCCTCTGTTTTTCCGAGAGCCACCAGGATCTGTGATTTCGTGAGAAGATTCTCGAAGCGTTCTTCGTTCTGAATGGAAGTGTCTTCCCACTTCAATGCTTGCTCGAGATTATAATTGTTGTCGAGGCACCAGTTGGCTGCCTCGTCGAAACCCGCCCACGTGAATCCGCCGACGTTGCGCAGCTCATTTTTTATGCTGCGCAGGACGACGGCTTTCGTGTCCACTGAAATCTGGAAGGGTACCGCAATCTTTTCCCAGCGCAGAACGGCGGTTGACGAATCCTGTTTCACGTCGTCGAAATCGTAGGTCACCAGCTCAGTGAATTCGGCGGCGTGCGGTTTCACGGTGACGCGGAGCGCATCTTCTTTTTCGTCATAGCTGAAACTGCCCCATGAAGTCGAGTTCTTCGAGAAGACAATGACCCACTGATCCTGATCGGGAATCGCATGCAGGCCGTAGGTACCGGCGGCGAGCGGCTTTCCTTCGATGGAAACATCGTCGGTAAAGCTGATGGTCGTGTTTTCATTCGCTCCGGCGCGCCACACCTTTCCATAAGGAACGATTTTTCCCCAGATTTCGCGGCCGCCGACGGCTGGGCGGGAATAGACGATAGTAATGTCCGTCAGCCCAACACGTTGCGCGACGCTTCCCCGCTGGCTGACACGCGGGATGCTCAGCTCCGTGGGCTGGGCCCCGCTTTTGAATTGAGCGTCTGCTTGTCCTGCAAAACATCCCGCCGCGACGACGAAACCAACTAGAACTCTAAAAACCCTGCTCATGAATGCACCCCTCCTAAATTTTGCCTGTACCAAGCCGACTGACGCGACGGAACGCGGCAGTGGACCACCCTTGTGGGCATAGACGCCCTTGGTGCGAATGTGTGAGCAAGTGTGTGCTGGGAGTGTCTGTTGGGTTGGAAAGACACGTCATACGCACATGGTTAACGGTTAGCGGGCGACAGGAAACGAGCGGCCGAGGAACGAACAGGAGTGGCGGAAGGGGAAGCGACGGAGGCGAGACGGGACGCCAAAGCAATGTGGGCAGGGGCTGGATCCCTCGTCTCTCCGGGTAAACAGAGAAAGACGGGCACGGCAAGCCGTGCCCCCCCCCAATCAATTACTGTTTTGGCGGTTCGTTGGATGGCGGAGCAGTTGGCGGCGGGGTAGGCTTATAAACCGCGGTTGGCCGCGCGGGTTGGTACGCCGGCTTGATGTCCTTTTTCTTTGGCTTCTTTTTTTCTCGGCTTCTTACGTCGCGATTGCCCATGGCGTTTTCCTTTGCTGGGTCTGAGATCGGGTGACTGCTTAGTTTACCTGACTCGCGGCGAATGTCGCCAGTGGTGCCTCGGCATAGCCAAACAAACGCCGGGCTCAGGCCATTCTGTGGGGCGTCAGTCGGGCGGTCATTTCCATCACGCGGCGATAATATTCGCGCTGCGTCAGGCGCGCGGCAGCCGCTTCGTCAATCACAAACGTTACGTCGGGATGAAGCTGAAGGCAGGAAGCCGTCACCGAGGCGGTAATCGGGCCTTCGATAGCTTGCGCCACCGTTTCGGCTTTGGCCGCTCCCGTCGCGAGCAATAAAATTTTCCGCGCTTCGAGAATCGTACCCACGCCCATCGTAATGGCGCACTCCGGAACTTCTTCGCCGGACGCAAAGGATTTGCGATTGTCTTCGATCGTTTCGCTTGTCAGGACTTTCAGACGCGTCCTTGAACCGAAGCTCGAAGTTGGCTCGTTAAATCCAACGTGGCCATTGCGCCCGATGCCGAGAATTTGCAGATCGATTCCGCCTGCTTCGCGGATGGCGCGTTCATAGCCGAGGCAGTATTGTTCATAATCGCCGGCGATTTTTCCTTCGGGGATGTGAATCCTCGAGGCATCAGCGTTCACGTGGTCAAAGAAATGTTCGTGCATGAAATGGTGGAAACTTTGCGGATGTTCAGCGGATAGGCCGAGGTACTCATCCAGATTGAACGTCGTGGTTCTCGAAAAATCGAGCCCGTGCTCCTTGTGAAGCCGCACCAGCTCCTTGTACATTCCGAGCGTTGTGCTGCCGGTCGCCAACCCCAGCGTGACGGCGGGATTGCCGCGAACCGCATTCGCAACGATGCGCGCGGCTTCACGGCTGAGTTCTTCGTAGCCTGGCGTCAGAAGTACAAGCATTTGCGTCCCGGATTCCCCCCGCCCTTGGCGAGCTCTTTGTTAGCAACACCCATTCTCAAACCAACCCCGCGTGCTATATATATCACCCGATGCCCTTTCAAAAATCACTTCAAAATATCCTCGCAATGCGCCCCTATAAGAGTAAAATCGCGCGCGGCTTCATTTACCTTGCGTTTCGAGAGCTATATAGCAGTATACTAAGCCGCCTGCAAATCAAACACAACGCGCATTTCGCGGAGCAAAACGAAATATGGCCCTCACCGCCACCGACTGGATCGTCATCGCCGCCTACCTGCTCCTCAATCTGCTGATCAGTCTTTACTATCGACGGCGTTCTTCCGGCAGCACCGAGGAGTTTTTTGTCTCCGGCCGCAACGTTTCCTGGTGGCTCGCGGGCACTTCCATGGTCGCGACGACTTTCGCCGCGGATACGCCGCTCCTCGTCACCGGCCTCGTCGCGCGCAATGGCATTTCGGGTAACTGGCTCTGGTGGTCGCTCTGCCTCTCGGGCATGATGACCGTCTTCTTTTTCGCGCGTTACTGGCGCCGCTCCGAGATTCTCACGGACATCGAATTCGTGGAACTCCGTTACAGTGGAAAGCCTGCCGCTTTTCTGCGCGGTTTCCGCGCCCTCTATCTCGGCGCACTAATGAACTGCCTGATCCTCGGCTGGGTCATCAAAGCTATGATCAGCATTACAACCGTTCTTCTCGGCGACGTCATTGCCCAAGGACGCGTTCTCTCCATCGGTCTTGGCGGCCACGAATTCTTTCAATATACGCTCGGCGCTCCGGCTCACACCGCGCTTCTCATCTGTGTCCTCATTCTCGTGCCATTCACCGGTATCTACACATTCATCGGCGGCCTCTGGGGAGTCCTGGTGACGGATCTCTTCCAGTTCGCGCTGAAGATGACCATGATCATCGTCCTCGCCTGGGTCGCTGTATCGAAACTCGGCGGCATGGCTCTACTCAAAATTCAACTGTCGCAAGTCGGCGCTGCCGCGCGTGTTTCTGGCCAAACCACCAGCAACATACTTTCCTTTTTCCCTTCGTTCCATCTCGGTTGGACCACCGACGCGCTGTGGACTCTCCCCGTACTGACTTTTGCTCTCTTTCTCGCTGTACAGTGGTGGGCCGATTGGTATCCCGGCGCGGAGCCTGGGGGCGGCGGCTACGTTGCACAGCGTATGTTCAGCGCCAAGGACGAAAAAAACTCTCTCGGCGCCACATTGTGGTTCAACATCGCGCACTACGCCATGCGCTCCTGGCCCTGGATCGTCACCGGCCTCGTCGCCGTCGCCGTTTATTCCGTGCATGGTGGCCTTCACCCCAGCGCCGAATTCGCCGCCGAGCCCGAAAAAGGCTACGTGATGATCATGCGCGACTATCTGCCTCCCGCTCTGCGCGGACTTATGATCGCCGCTTTTCTCGCCGCCTTCATGTCTACTGTGGGCACTCAGCTCAATTGGGGAACTTCCTACCTCATCAACGATTTCTATCGCCGCTTCATCGTCAAGCATGGAAACGACAAGCACTACGTTTTCGTCAGCAAGCTGTTTATCGTTATGCTGGTCATTCTAAGCGGCTACACCGCCGCGCACATCAATTCCATTCAAGCAGCTTGGCAGCTTCTTCTTGGCATGGGCGCAGGCACCGGCGGCGTTCTGCTGCTTCGCTGGTATTGGTGGCGCATCAACGCGTGGAGTGAAATCTCGTCCATGATCGCAGCGTTCGTCGTGTCCCTTTCGCTTACGCGCGTTCATTTCGCCGGCAACGATTCCGTGGTGTTCGCCAAAACTGCGTTGATTACTGCCGGCGTCACCACGCTTGTCTGGATCATCACGACGCTCTTCACGCCCGCTGAGCCCGAACAGCTTCTCCTCAAGTTTTATCGTCGCGTCCATCCCACGGTCCACGGCTGGAAGCATATCGCCGCTCTTGCTCCGGAAATGCCGCCGGTCCGCGACCTCGCTGCCAATGCCTTCGACTGGATTATGGGTTGCACGCTGATCTACTCTGCCATGTTTGGGATCGGTGAAATCGTGCTGCAGGAATGGCTTCCGGGTTTCATCCTTTTGGTTTGCGCGGCGCTTTCTGGCTGTTTTATTTTCTGGAGCCTCTCGCGCCGGGGCTGGAAAACTCTTTCGGGCCGGGAGCCAGTTCCGCTTTCGCCATCGCTCAAGAATTCCCCTGATTCTCTCTAGCGCCTCAGTTTGTATCGCGGCTTTGGACGTACAATGTGGAACAGGACTAAATCCTGGCGCGAGCCAGGCTAGGGAAGGTGCCGTTCCATTTGTCTTCCTCACGTCGTACATTTCTTAAATCTCTTAGCCACTCCGCGCTCGTTCTCCCGCTTGAAAAAGTCCTGGCGCTTGCACGTCCTCTTCGTTCAAGTCAGTCCGTTACGGCACCCGGTCATTCCAGTCCGCCTCCGCCAAAAGAAATTGGCGTCAGCTTTCTTAACGTCGCGCGCGAATCCGGCCTAAATGCCAAGACAATCTTCGGCGGCGAACACAAAAATAAATATTTGCTTGAGACAACCGGCTGCGGAGTCGCTTTCTACGATTACGACAACGACGACTGGCTCGACATTTTTCTCGTGAACGGCTGGCGCCTGGATGGCTTCCCCAAAGGGCAGGAACCGATTTCGCATCTTTTCAAGAATAATCGCGACGGCACATTCACCGACGTAACCGAAAAAGCAGGGCTCATTCATTCCGGCTGGGGGCAAGGCGTGTGCGTCGGCGATTATGACAACGACGGCTTCGACGATCTCTTCGTCACGTACTTCGGAAAGAATGTTTTGTACCACAACAACGGGAACGGCACATTCTCTGACGTTACGGAGAAAGCCGGATTGGCCACCAATGGAAAGCGCTGGAACACCGGCTGCGCTTTTCTCGATTATGATCGCGACAGCCATCTGGATCTTTTTGTCGCGAACTACATTGATCTGGATCTGGCGACCGCGCCCGCGCCCCAGTCCGGGCCTTGCAATTACAAAGGCGTGCTTGTGGCGTGTGGCCCGCCGGGACTGCAGGGTGGGAGAAACATTTTGTTTCACAATAATGGCGACGGTACGTTTAGCGATGTTTCCGAGCGGGCTGGAATTTATCAGGCGAACGGAACGTACGGGCTTGGCGTGCTCACCGCTGACTTCAACAACGACGGCTGGCCGGATATTTATGTCGCGAACGATTCGACGGCCAGCGCCCTCTATGAAAATCGCAGGAATGGAACATTTTCCGACGTCGCCATGGAAACGGGATGCGCGCTGAGCGCGGACGGCAAGCCACAAGCAGGCATGGGCGTCTCCGCCGCGGATTACGACCTGGACGGGAATCTCGATATCGTTAAAACCAATTTCGCCGGCGACACCCCGTCGCTCTATCACGGGATCGGCCGCGGAAATTTTGAGGATGCCACTTTTTCCGCTGGGCTCGCAAAGCACACCCAGTTTCTTGGCTGGGGCTGCGGCTTTTTCGACATGGACAACGACGGCTGGCCGGACATTTTGATTTGCAACGGCCACGTTTATCCCGAAGTCGCGGATCTGCGGTCCGAAGCGGGCTACGCACAGCAGAAAATTCTGTACCGCAATATGCGAAACGGCCATTTTGAAGATGTTTCGTCGCAAGCCGGCTCGGGCATCATGGTTCCGGTCGCCTCGCGGGGGGCGGCTTTCGGCGATTTCGACAACGACGGCGATATAGACGTGGTGGTAAACACGGTCAATGATTTCGCTCAGCTGCTGCGCTGCGATTCGCGGCTGGAGAATAACTGGCTGAAGATAAAAACGATTGGAACAAAATCGAATCGCAGTGGAATCGGGGCGCGTTTGCGTTGTGTGACGCATCCTCCCGCAGAAGCAAAGCCGCACCAGCAAATTGACGAAGTACGAAGCGGCGGGAGCTACATTTCGCAGAATGACTTACGCGTGCATTTCGGGATTGGGAAAGCCGAGAAGGTGGAGTTGCTGGAAATTCGCTGGCCGAGCGGGACGGTGGATACTTTGAAGGATGTGAGTCCGAATCAATTGATCGTGGTCAAAGAGGGTACGGGAATTGTGCGGGCGGTGAAATTCGAGCGGCTAAAGTCCGCGAAGAAAAGTTATGGCTGATATTAACGCGTGCCTGCGTCAGGACAGGCTGCTCCGCCTGCTATCCATGTGCGCATCGCATTAGCCGTTTGTTCGCGCGATAAAGGGGGTAGTGACCTGCCATCCCCTGGGTTCCAGCCCCAACCAACCAGGTCATCGTGCGCGACGTGGTCAAAGAGTTGTTCAAGAGACCGGCCACCATTTTCTTTCGGATCCTTAAGCTGATTGCAGAGAGCTGCCGGAGACCGCCCGACGAAGACCATTTTTTGGTCGGGGCGCGGCAGGCCCCACTTCGGATTGCCCGGCGGCATGTGCGCTCCGGCCAAATTCTTATCTTGATGGCAAGCGCTGCAGCGCATCGCACTCGCCCCATGGCCATCCGTTCCGCGCTTAACATTCTGCAGGTGGACATGGCTGTCGTCACCCTGAAGAGGTGCATCGCCAGCAGGGTGGCAATTCTGGCAGCGCGGCGACGTTAGAACGGTGTAAACCTGTAGAAACGCTCCCTTGGACTCATTCACGTCCGGCTTTGGTGATGATGTACCGAGCGTCTCTGAAAATGCTCCTGCAGTAATCAGGCAAACACTCGCGATTAGCAAACCAAGAGAGTAAGCGCGCAATCCAGAGGATTGGTTCACGGATTCACCCCCGCACCGGGGAGATCGCTCGCCCGAATAGGCAGGCGGCGCAGGCGCTTGCCTGTTACAGCAAAGATCGCGTTTACGAGGGCTGGAGCTACGGGCGGGACGCTTGGCTCTCCGACACCGGTCGGCTTCTCTTCGCTTGGCACAATAAAAACCTCGATGGACGGAGCTTCAAACATCCGTAACATCGGATAATCATTGAAATTGGTCTGCTGGACGCGGCCGTTCTCGAGAGTGATTTCAGTTTTTAAGGCCGCGGTCAAACCAAAATTGATGCCCCCCTCCATTTGAGCTTTCACCGTGTCGGGATTCACAACGCGGCCGCAATCCAACGCACACACGACGCGATGGACGCGAACATTACCATTTTTCTCGACCGAGGCTTCGATAACCTGAGCTACATAACTATCGAACGAAAAATGCGTGGCGATGCCGCGACCTACGCCTTTCGGCAGGGGTTTACCCCAGCCGGCCTTTTGTGCTGCCAAGTTCAGCACCGCCAGCATTCGCGGTTGTTTTGCCAGCAGAGCCTGGCGGAGGCGATACGGATCTTTGCCACCCGCATGGGCGACTTCGTCGAAGAACGCTTCAACCGAAAATCCTGTATGAGAATGCCCCACGGAACGCCACCACTGTACCGGGACACCGATCCGCGGAGAATGCAGATCGACCTGAAGATTCGGAATGCCGTAGAGCAGGTCGGCCGCGCCCTCGACGGAAGCAGAATCAACACCGTCCTTGACCGCAAACGCCTCAAACGGAGTACCGGCCATAATCGACTGGCCAACGATTGTGTGTGTCCAAGCGACAGGATTTCCGTCTGCGTCCAGACCAGCAACGAAGCGATCGTGCCACATCGGCCGATACCAGCCGCCCTGCATATCATCCTCTCTGGTCCACATTACTTTCACGGGGACTTTGGCGGCTTTCGCAACTTGCACAGCTTCTACGATAAAATCCGACGAGGGATTTGCGCGGCGACCAAAGCCTCCACCCAATAAAGTGGTGTGGATTTTGACTTTTTCGGGAGCAAGCCCTGCAGTCTTCGCGGCATTGGCCCGATCGACGGTCTCGAATTGAGTGCCCGTCCAAATTTCGCAGCTGTCATCCCTGAGATCGACGACACAATTCAACGGCTCCATCATGGCATGGGCAAGATACGGCACATCGTATTCTGCCGTTATCTTCCTGGTGGCGGATGCCAACGCGGCTTGCGGATCGCCCACTTTCTTTGCCAGCGATCCCGGCGCAGACGACTGTGCGGAGAAGTCGGACAGCATTTTCGTGGTGGATAGGTTCGCGTTTTCGCCCTCGTCCCATTTTGTCTTCAATTTCTCGCGTCCAAGTTTTGCGGGCCAGAAGCGCTCGGCAATGACGGCGACGCCCGAAGGAACTTGCACGGCGGCTTTTACTCCCGGTACTTGCAGCGTTTCGCTCGCATCGAAGCTGGCTAGCTTCCCGCCGAACACGGGAGACCGTGCGATTAGAACGGTCATCATTCCGGGAATGACGACGTCAATACCGAACTGAGCCGTCCCATTCGTTTTGGTCGGCGTGTCCAGGCGTCGCGTGGACTTTCCGATCAAAGTAAAATCCTTTGGCTGTTTCAGCGGAACATCGCCCGGGACCGGAATTGTCGATGCCACCTCGACGAGTGAGCCATAACTGGCTTTTCTCGACGTTGCTGCATGAATGACCATTCCTTTTTCAACTCGACAGCTGCTGGCGGGCACCTTCCATTGTTGGGCTGCAGCTTCGACTAGAACGGTTCGACCTGCAGCTCCCAGCTTTCTGTAGTGATCCCATTCGGCCGCTGTCGTCGTGCTGCCACCGGTCATTTGTAAACCAAACATCGGATGGTTATAAACCGCGTCGACCGGTGCTGATTCGACGCGAATCTTGGACCAATCTGCTTCGAGCTCTTCGTTCAATAGCATGGGCAAGCTTGTATAGACGCCCTGGCCCATCTCCGAATGATTGGCGACGATTGTGACGGTCTCGTCCGAAGCAATTTTTATGTACGCAAATGGACGAATCGGATCAGGCTTGGGCGTTTGTTCTTGCGCGGAAAATCCAGGTGCATAGAGCGCAACGATTAAACCTCCGCCCGCCGTTGTGGCCGTTTTCAGAAACGTGCGTCGGTCAACCATTGCCGGCGCACTCATCGACCGGCCTCTGCCGCGGAGTATTCGTTGACTGGGCTTTCTCTATCGGCCGCTGCCTTGTCCTTCGCCAATTCGGCGGCACGATGGATAGCGCGACGTATTCGCGGATAGGTTCCGCATCGGCAGATATTGCCTGACATCGCTTCATCGATATCGGTGTCCGTTGGCTTGGGAATCTTGGACAGAAGTATGGCGGCACTCATGATTTGTCCCGACTGACAGTAGCCGCATTGCGGAACGTCGAGCTCGATCCAGGCTTTTTGGAGTGGATGGCTAAGATCGTCCGACAAACCTTCGATCGTTTTCACTTGTTTGCCCTCGACTCGGGAAAGCGGGGCAACGCAAGAGCGAATGGCCTCTCCCTCAAGGTGTACGGTGCACGCTCCGCAAAGTGCCATGCCGCAACCGTATTTCGTTCCGGTCAGACCGAGGGATTCCCGCAGAACCCACAGGAGAGGCGTCGCTGGATCCACTTCAACCTGAACTGGTTTTCCATTCAAATGAAACGAAATCATGGAGCCTCCGTGCGTTTACCGACCGTCACGAAGATTCTACCCCCGCATTTTCGCGCGGGCAATTCGCATCGCTTGGAAGACTGGACGCGAACTCCCGGTTCGGGGCACCTGGTTAGGGAAATTTCGCTACCAAGCCCGTGAACTCGCGGCCTCGATTTCGTTGCTACAATCACGGACGGCGGATTTGGCGGAGCGGTTGTCGAAATGGGGGGACCCTGAGCGTCATTCTAATGGCGGACTAGAGGGGCGCCAAACAACCTTAAGGAGGATCACGATGGAATATCTATTGATACTGTATGCGGAAGAAGGCGGCTGGATGAACATGACGAAGGAGCAGCAACAACAGGGGATGGCGGCGTATATGGCTTACACGGAGGCCTTGCAGAAGGCTGGAGTGCTCAGGGGGAGCAACCGGCTGGCGCCGGTTGCGACGGCCACTACAGTGCGAGTGACGAACGGGAAGTCGCAGTTGCTGAATGGACCGTATTCCGAGACGAAGGAGCAGCTTGGCGGGTACTACTTGATTGATGTGCCTGATCTGGATGCGGCGCTGGCTTGGGCGGCGCGGTGCCCTGGGGCCGGACATGGGATTGTCGAGGTGCGCCCAACTTGGGCGGCTGCTGCGGCAAAGGCTTGAGCTACAAAGTGCCCATTCCAGCTGTGAAGCAGGGCTGGAATTTGGAAGCAAGTGTTGCATTGGGCCCTCGGCACTTTTTGTAAGTGTTGCATTTGAAGGACTTAGAACTCTCGTAAGTCCTTTGGATGCAACACTTGCGAGATGGCATGTCAGTGTTGCATGTAAAGGGTTTAGGTTCACCGTGAGGGCCGCAAAAACGGGAGCACACCTCCTGGAATCCGCAGGGTTTTACGATTGGCTCTTTCCAAAGAGTGAAGTCGTACCTTTCTGGTGGCGACGAACCGGTGAGTAAATGAAATTGCATGATGGCGACGGGCTTGCCGGAATAACGGCGGATGCAGTGGCGCGCCGGAGTTACGGCAAGCTCGTTGCTTTTCTCGCCGCACGGACGCGGGATGTCGCAGGGGCGGAAGATGCGCTATCGGAAGCCTTTGCGGCGGCTTTGGCGGATTGGCCGAAGAATGGGTGTCCGTCAAACCCGGAAGGGTGGCTTTTGACGGTGGCGCGGCGAAAATTTGTCGATATGGCGCGGGGACGGAAGCGCGGGGAAATTGCGGCGGAGGAGATTCGCGTGATGGCCGAAGGTCTGGGGGCGGCAGTTGCGAACGATGCGGGAATTCCGGACCAGCGGCTGGCTTTGATGTTTGCTTGCGCGCATCCGGCGATTGATGCGGGGATTCGGGCCCCGTTGATGCTGCAAGCGGTGATGGGGCTTGATGCAGCGATGATTGCCTCGGCGTTTCTGATTTCGCCAACGACGATGGGTCAGCGCCTGGTGCGGGCGAAAAACAAGATTCGGGAGGCGGGCATACCGTTTCGGATTCCAGAGCGGGAGGAACTGAGAGATCGGCTGGAGACAGTGCTCGATGCAATCTATGGTGCGTTTGCGGAGGGATGGAGCGACGCAGCAGGGACGGATGTGACACGGCGGGATTTGACGGAAGAGGCGATATTTTTGGGACGCGTGGTTGTGGAGTTGTTGCCCGATGAGCCGGAAGCGATGGGTTTGCTGGCGCTGATGCTGCATGCAGAGGCACGCAGGCGGGCACGGCGCGATGCGCGCGGGGAATATGTGCCTTTGGCTGAACAGGATCCGAAGGTTTGGGATGGGCGGATGATTGCGGAGGCTGAAGCGCTCTTATTGCGGGCGAGCGCGCTTGGGCAGATTGGGAGGTATCAGTTAGAGGGGGCGATACAGTCCGCGCACGTTTGCCGGCGAAGGACGAATCGGGCGAATTGGGGGGAAGTGGTGCGACTTTATGATGCGCTTCTGACGATTTCTTGCTCCCCCGTAGTGGCGATCAATCGGGCTTTGGCGGTTGCGGAAACGGAAGGGGCCTCGGCTGGCCTTGCGGCCATGGACCGAGTGGCGGGGGACGGGAGGTTGGCGGAGTATCAGCCTTATTGGGCGGCGCGGGCAGAGCTTTTGGCTCGGAGTGGGGAAGTGGACGAGGCTCAGAAAGCCTATGAGATGGCGATTGGATTGGAACGGGATGAGGCGGTGCGGCGGTGGTTGCAGGGAAGATTGGCTACGCTGGAAAGCGAATAGGATCGCAGTCCGAAGACGTCTTGTAGCGGCGAACCGGTTCGCTTCGCATAAGTCGCAGTTCGAGTGCATCTACAGATCAGAAGGCGCGAACCTAAAGGTTCGCCACTACATTTTAGCTGATTTTTGGGGAGAAGTCGGTTAGGGACATAAAGGTGGACTCTACTTTTTCTACGATTTTGCCGGCGGCTTCGGAGGCGTCACGGACTTGTTTCCAATCGGGATCGTCCTGGAAAGATTTCCAGTTCGCGGTGGCGGCATCGCGGCTGGGATGCGCGATGATGTAAACGAGTGTTTTGCCTTTTAGCGGATCGTCGGTCGGAGTCCAATAGGCGATGTTCTTGATACCGTGCTTTTCAAACAGGGCCATGGTGTGTTCACGGAAGCGGCGGAGGAGGTCGTCGAGCTTGCCTTCGTACGTGTGATATACGCGGAGCTCGTAGACCATGGTGGCGCTATCGGCGGGGCTTTCGCCAATGATAGCAGAGGATTCCTTGGCCGAAGCAGCCAGGACTGCCCCGGGAAGTAGGGCTGCAGCGGGGAGCGATTGGAGCAATGTGCGTCGTTTCATGGACGGGATTGTAGCAGAGGACGCGCGGAATGTGCAGAAGGACCTGGCCGGAAGAAATTATTGTTTTTTGGAAGGGCCGTAGCATCTAAGTCGCTGAAAGGTAGCAAAATACAGCGTTTTATCCAGGTGAATCCGAATGGCCTCTCCGACTCTAAAATCGGATGCGAGCATCACGATTCGGCGGGTGTCTCCCAGGGATGTGCAGCAGCGTCAGATTATCGTGAAGTTGGATGGAGAAAATGTGGGGGAGCTGTATTACGGAGACACGATCACGGTCCCGGTGACAGCGGGTCACCATCGGTTGCGGGTGGACAATACCTGGAATTGGAAGACTTTGGAGTTGGATGTGGCGTCGGGAGGGCACTTGAAGTTCAGCACGGCGAGCAGGGCGGGCCGATTTACCTGGTTTCTGGTGAGCACGTTTGGGGCAGGGCCGATTTACGTGTCCATTCAGCGGGAGAGCGAGACTTAGCGGGGAAGTGGAGTGTTGAGCAGGGGCCTGGACCCAGCGCCGCATTAAGGGGCGGTGTCGGCGTCTTTCCGGGCATATATAATGACGGCCATGAGTGATGCTCCTTCCCATATTGAGGCGATGCGGGCTGCCATTCCGCTGAGCAAGCAAGAACAGTATTTGCGGCTGCACTGCGTGAATATCTACGTTCGCGATCAGGAGCGGAGCCTTCGATTTTACCTGGACCAGCTTGGATTCAATTTGGCATTTGATGCGCGCTTGCAATCAGGAGAGCGGTGGGTGGCGGTGTCGCCGCCGGATGGAACCGCGATTCTGTCGCTGATTGTGCCGAGGCCGAGTTCGCAAGAGCACAAACTGATTGGCAGAGCCACGCAAGTGGTTTTTGTTGCGGAGGATGTGGCGGCAAAGTTTCGGGAGTGGAGCAAGCGCGGAGTACGATTTCACAGCGCGCCAAAGCTGAAGCGCATCAAGTATGACCGGCAGAAGGCGGTGCAGACGTCAACGGGTGGGCCGATGTTGTTGGGGCAGCAAGCGCCGATTTGGGGCGAGGTCATTGCGCGGTTCCGGGACGTCGATGGGAATAGCTTCTCGCTAGTGAGCTTTGATGAAGTAACACAAGCGGTGGAGGCGCAGAGGCGGGCGCTAATCGAAAAGGTGGAGGCAGAGCGCCGCTCGGCGCAGGAACTGGAAATTGCGAAGGAAGTTCAAGCCAGGTTGTTCCCACAAAAACTGCCGTCCGCGACCACGCTCGAATACTGTGGCACTTGCCTGCAAGCTCGGCAGGTTGGCGGGGATTATTACGATTTTCTTGATTTGGGCGAAGGACGGCTGGGGCTGGTGCTCGGAGACATCGCAGGGAAAGGAATCGCCGCAGCCCTGCTGATGGCCAATTTGCAGGCTAATTTACGGAGCCAGTGCTCGATTGCTTTGGATCAACCGCAGCAATTCCTGCGGGCCGTCAATCAACTGTTCTACGAAAATACTTCGGATGGGGCTTTTGCCACGCTATTTTTTGCGGAGTATGACAGCGGTCTCGGCAGACTGAGGTATGCAAGTTGTGGACACTTGCCAGCGTTATTGATGCGCGTCGGCGGAGAGATGGAACGGCTTGGCGCGACGGGAACTCCGCTGGGGTTGTTTAAGAAATGGGATTGCGACGTTTGCGAGCGGCAGCTTTCGCCCGGTGACACGCTTGCCATCTATACGGACGGTGTTACGGAATCGTTTGATGAGGCGCGGCAGGAATTTGGAGAACAACGGTTAGTTGAGGTGTTGATGCGGCACCGAGAAAAGTCACCGCGAGGGTTGCTTGAAGCGATTGTAGAGGAGGTCAAGCGACACAGTCCTTATGAACAGCACGATGACATCACTGTTATTGTGGCACGCTGCCTTGAAAAGCAAGAGGCGAGGCTGTTTTCTGTCAGCTAATGAAGCGTAATTTATTAAGGTTAGACAAAGAACGAGCGAGTTTCGATATAGTGTGACGGCTGTTGCTGATGGGCGAACTCGTGCTCTGAAATTTCAGGAGGAATGCGCATGTCGAAGAGAACGCTGGTGACGCGGGTTTTTGCGGCGGGGATATTGCTTTGTGGATTGGCGATCGCGAAGGCGCAGACGCCCGCGCCAACACCGTCGCCGGCTCCCCTTCCGTATGGTGCGAATGTGAGTTTGGAAAATGCCAGGAAGGCCGCGGCGCCTGCGTTGGCGGAAGCAGAGAAGAACCACTGGACCATAGCGGTTGCGATCGTGGACACAAGCGGGAACCTTGTTTACTACGAGAAAATGGACAACACGCAATTGGGCAGCGCGCAGGTGGCGATTGACAAGGCGCGTTGCGCGGCGGCTTTTAAGCGGCCAACGAAAGCGTTTCAGGATGTCCTGGCGGCTGGCGGAGAGGGGTTGCGCGTTTTGAGTTTGAAAGGAGTCGTGGCGGTCGAAGGGGGGATTCCCCTGGTGATGGACGGGAAGATTGTGGGAGCGATGGGAGTGTCGGGCATGGCTAGCTCGCAAGATGCACAGTGCGCGAAGGCGGGTGTTGATGTTTTGAAGTAGTTCGCTCGATTTTTGTATTTATGGATTGAGTTTTTTCTCGGCGAGAGCAATGGCTTCCTCGACGACTTTCTCGATACGGCGAGCGCGCGAATCGGGCGAGCGGTAGTAGAAAATGGCGATCAATTGGCCGCGGCGATGAGAGGGAGACATAAAATTCCATCCAACGAGAGCGCGAGGATCGCGAGTGAACGCCAGCTTCAAGGCTGGAGGAAGTTCGCGCTCGGCTTCCATCGCGGAGAAGAGTTGCTCGGCGACCTGTTCGGCGCGGCGGATGCGAGACGCGCAGCTCTTGGGTTGCGTGACCCAGTCGGTAATCCATTTGCGAACGGAGTAGTTGAGTGTTTCGAACCAAGAACGAAAGGAACGATCCTCCGCCAGGATGCGTTTCATTTCGGCGGGAATCGTGACGACGCGTTCTTCGAGGTCCGGCTCGAGCCAGATTTCTGCGGTCGAACCTTCCGTTGTGCCAGCCCCTTCCTGCATTTTTTTATTGACCAGCAAAAAGTGTTCGCCTTTCTTTGTCGGGAAAAGAGAGGTGCGGAAGGAGAAGCCGTTAATTTCGCCTCGGATTTTCAGGCGACCGCGGCTGCCCCAGACTTTATGAACGTCGAACGGAATCCAAACTACCGTCCAACCGAGATTTGAGCGTAAACGTTCCAGCGTGGCATGGAAGGATTTTTTTACGAGTCTGATTTGTGGCTTCGGCTTGGGTTTCAGCTTCATGGGGCGACATCAGGAAATGGGATTTTATTATGAAGCGAGGAAGGCAGCGAGCTACTTTTTCGTTTGAGGGCTGGGGGCGACGGCGAGCATTCTTTTTTGACACATGCACTTTGTGGCGATGGAATTGAGCTGTATGCTTCGGCTTCAGATGAAAGGCTGTCTGCAGGGGGAAGTACAGGCTGTTCCATGAAAAAATTCACCACAGTCGGACTAGGAGAATTGCTCTGGGATATTTTCCCGGAAGGCCGCCAGCTCGGCGGAGCGCCAGCTAATTTCGCTTACATGACGAATTTGCTTGGCGATGAAGGAGTGGTCGCGAGCCGTGTGGGAGACGATGCACTCGGCGAAGATGCCAGGCGCCGCCTCGAACATCTCGGACTAAATACATCGTACATCCAGCTGGATTCCGAGCGCCGAACGGGAGTCGCGCAAGTCGAAGTCGATGCAAACGGACAGCCGACTTTTCGAATCGCTGCCCCGGTCGCGTGGGATTATTTTGAATGGACACCGGCGTGGCAAACTCTTGCGCAGCTGGCCGACGCGGTCTGCTTCGGTTCGCTCGCCCAGCGTTCCGCGCAGTCTCGCGAGACCACGTACTCTTTTCTGAATTCCATCCGAACGGAAACCACGCGCGTCTTCGATGTGAATCTTCGGCAGTCCTTTTATTCCGCGCAGATTCTCGCCGATTTCGCGAAACTGGCGGACATCATCAAGCTGAATAACGATGAGTTGCCTACGGTCGTGCAATTGCTCGGTTTCCCATTTCACGACCAGGAGTCTGCAGCCGAGTGGCTCCTGCACACATTCCGTCTAAAGCTGGTTTGCATTACGCGTGGAGCCCGGGGGAGTCTGCTGGTCAGCGAGTACGCCAAGCACCAGCATGCTGGTATTCCAGTCACCGTGGCGGACACCGTAGGTTCCGGGGATGCCTTCACGGCCGCGCTCGTCTATCACTATCTTCGCCGCGACTCTCTCTCGACAATGAACGAAGCCGCCAATCGCATGGGCTCCTGGGTGGCTAGCCAAATAGGAGCAACTCCGGCACGCGATGAAAGCCAACTTGCACGCATTCGCTCTGTCTCCGAATAGCGTTAGCGGCCAAATCTTCAGGTCCGCAGTATCTCCGGGAGAGAGTACTCCATGCGCCTGCTCCTGGGATGTTTGTCTTCTTCCAGCTCAATAGTCCTTAACGCGTTGCGCGCCAAAGGTCGGCAGTTTGGAAGCGTCCCATCCGCCGCCAAGAGCTTTGACCAAGAGCACGCTGGCATCCATACGTCGGCGGAGAATATCGATGGCATTCCGTTCATTCGCGAGTTCAGTCGTTTGCGCCGTGATGACTTGCAGATAAGCGTCCACTCCGCCCTTATAACGATTCGTAAAAAGGTGCAGCGAATCCCTTGACGACGCGACCGCCTGATCCTGCTGCTGTGCTTCGTTTTCGAGAATGCGCAATGCGGCGAGGTTGTCCTCGACTTCCTGGAATGCCGTTAGCGAAGTCTGACGATAGGTCGCCACGGAGCCGTCGTAATTTGCTCGTGCCGATTCAGAAGTAGCGCGTCGCCGTCCGGCATCGAACAGAGTCTCTGCGAGTGCCGGACCGACCGCCCAAAATCCCGCCGGCCAGGTAAACCAGTTGGACCCTTGCGTGCCGGCAAAGCCCGCCGTTCCGTTGAGCGTGACCGTTGGAAAGTACGCTGCTCGAGCGATACCGATTTGCTGATTGGCCTCCGCCATGCGCCTTTCCGCCGCGGCAATATCCGGACGGCGTTGCAAAAGTTCTGACGGCAGCCCCGTCGGGATGTTTGGAGGCTGAGTCTTGAGCGGCACTTCCGCCAGGCTGAATTCGGCGGGCGGTTTGCCGATGAGGATCGCAATGGCGTGTTCAAATTGCGCTCGCTGCACAGTGACATCCGTATCCTGAACGCGGGTGGTGTCCAATTGCGTTTGTGCTTGAGCCAGGTCCGCTCTCGGCGCAACTCCTCCCTTGAAGCGATTGGTCGTGAGCTGGACATTGTCGGTATAAGCTTTGACGGTGTCGTCGAGTAGCTGTTTCTGAGCATCGGCGCTGCGCAACTCAAAATAGTCCATGGCGAGTTCTGCTTCGAGACTCAACTTGGCTGCCTCGTAATCACCGGCGGTGGCTTGCGCTTCTTCACGAGCGGCAGCAACGCTTCGCCGCACGCGGCCCCAAAGGTCCAGTTCATAGGAAAGATCGAACGGCAGCACGAAGTCGCCTGTGCGCGCCTCTTCGACTTTCGACGGAAATCCTGGCGAATAGTCACTATTCTTGGTATAGGCAACACTCGGCGCGGTAGATATGGTTGGAAACTGCGCAGCGCGATGGAAGCGTATCGCCGCGCGAGCTTCGCGGAAGCGTGCATCGAACACTTTTAGGCTCTGGTTGGAAGTGGCAACCTGTTCTTCCAGTTTGTTGAGTTCTGGATCGCCGAAAATCTCCCACCACATCCCACGGCTAGCCTGGTCTGCTGGGTTGGCGGGCTGCCACTGCTCGCTTCCTTTGTTCGCGGCTGGGGGTTGTTCTTTATAGGTCGTAGGCGTTGGGGCATTCGGCTTCACATATTTCGGTCCAACCGTGCAGCTCTCAAGAGCAACAACGAGCAGCACGAAGAGCAGCGCCACGATGCTTGTAACGATGTAGCGAAACGCAGCCAATGCATATTTCATGGGGCAGAACCGCCTGCTGTGTTTTTGCTCACGCGCACCGGAGTCCCATCGATGAGCGAATCCGATGGGTCCACAATCACGGCATCCGTCGGCTGCAGGCCCGAGTTGATTTCCACGCTGTTGCCGTAGTCATGATTGATTTTCACTGCAACGAACCGGGCCTTACCGTCGCGAGCGAGCGCAACCTGCAATCCCTCCTTGCGGAAGATGAGCGCGTTCGAGGGTATGGTCACGGAGTGCGTCGTGTCGGGCAGTTTCAGATGCACAAAAACATAAGCGCCCGGCAAGAGCCGGCCGGTCGGATTATCAATATCAACTTCGACGAGCAGTGTGCGCGAAGCAAGGTCAATGGAATTGGTATTGCGGACGATGTTGCCCCGGAAGGTTTCGGCCGGAAATTCATCGAGCGTCAAGGCAGCAGACGCACCAGACCGCATACCCGGCGAATACACTTCAGGAACCGCCACGTAGACTCGCAGCGTGTGAGTGGCCGCTATATGAAAGAGTTCCTTGGGTTGCGTGCTTGCGCCCGCATCGATCAGGGCCCCTATATCTGTGCTGCGGACCGTAATGATTCCGTCAAAAGGGGCGTAGATTTTTTCGAAGGATTGCAATTGTTCCAGGCGCCGCACGTTGGCGGCGTTGGATTGGACCGTCGCTTGCACCGCTTTCAGGTTGATGACAGCTTGGTCTGTTTCCTGCTGGGAAACCGAGCCGTCACTCACGAGGCCCTGCCAGCGGTCGGCGGTAATTTTGGCAATGGCGACGTTAGCCTGGGCCGTGTCCAGGTCCGCGCGAGCTTGCTGTAGCTGTTGGTCAATTTCCGGTGTGTCAATCACCGCCAACAATTGGCCCTTTTTCACGTGTGCGCCGATATCGAAATACCAGTGCTGCAAATAGCCATTTGTCCGCGCGTAAATCGGAGAGTCGATGAACGCCTGCGTAACGCCTGGGAGCACAATTTCATCGGTCGGCGCGCCTTCTTTTGGCTGCACCACGGCAACTGTCGGAATAGAGGCTTCTTCCGTTTGCTGCTTGAGCCGCGATTCGGCTGCCACTCGCGAATGGATACCGGAGTAAAGCAGAAGAGCGACAGCCGCGAGCGCGACAACTGCAAGGATGATTGCTGTTCTGGGATTAATTCCCGGCTGGGGTTGCGACCCCTCCGGGCTCGGTTGCCTGGTCTCCGCGTGAGTCGATTGTGATTCGGGAGTTTCTGTCACATTTTCCTCGTGTGATGACATCGGTTTCCCTCCTGCTCAAGCTTGCGAGGGCGCGGGCTCGTTGTCCGACGATGCCGCCGCGACCGACGCGTCGCGTCGCCCATGCAACAAGCTGAAAACCGTGGGAACAAAAAGCAGCGTGGCAAAGGTGGCGCACAGCAGGCCGCCAATGACGGCGCGCCCGAGCGGCGCATTTTGCTCGCCCCCGTCTCCCAGGCCCAGCGCCATCGGAATCATGCCAATGATCATGGCCAGTGCAGTCATGAGCACCGGACGAAAGCGCGTGAACCCAGCTTCGATCGCTGCATCAATCGGGTCTCCATGGTGCAGAAGCCGCTCTTTCGCGAAAGCCACCACGAGAATGCTGTTCGCTGTGCCGACTCCCATACACATAATCGCGCCCATCAAGGCCGGGACACTCAGGGTTGTATGCGTAAGAAACAGGAAACCGACGATGCCAGCCAGGGCGGCGGGAAGCGCAGTAATAATGATGAATGGATCAAGCCAAGACTGAAAATTCACTACGATCAGCAGGTAGACCAGAATGATGGAAAATACCAGCCCGCCCAGCAGGCCGATATAGGAATTCCGCATAGTTTGCAGTTGGCCTTTGATTGAAACGAAGCTGCCGTGTGGCAAAGATTTGCGATTGTCATCCACGATGCGGGTGACCTCGCGGCCCACAGCTCCCAAATCGCGGCCATGAACAGCGGCATAGATATCCACAACGCGGCGGATGTTGTAGTGCGAGATGGCCTCCATCTCGTTGGCTCGGTGTAGAGAAGCAACATCGGCGAGAATTTCCGGATGGCTCGCGGCCGGCGAATTGAGCGGCGTGTTCTGCAGGTCTTGCAAGGATTGCACCGAATACTGGGGCGTTTGCGTTACCAGATTGTAACTCACGCCATTCGTCCAATTAAGAAAAAACGCCGGTGTAATTTGGAAGCTGCCGCTCAGCGAGTTCAGAATGCTGTTGCCGACATCTCGCTGCGTATAGCCGCCTTGGGCTGCCTTGGTTCGATCCACCGAAACATCCAGCGCCGGATAATCAAAGGGCTGTTGAATTCGCACGTCCGCAATGCCTGGAACCCTCTTCATTTCGCTCATCATCCGCGCCGCCACTTCCCGGTTGCCCTCGATATTAGCTCCCTCGATTTGAACGTCGATGGGCGCCGGCAGGCCAAAATTCAAGACTTGCGTGACGATATCCGGGGGCAGGAAGTAAAACGTCGCGCCGGGGTATTCATGGGGCAGAGTCTCGCGCAGCTGCCGTATATAGTCCGCGGTCGGATGATGATTCTCCTTGAGAGAAACCAGGATATCGCCGTCGCCTGCGCCAATGACCCCGTTTGTCGAGTGCATCCAATTGATGCTGCTGTAAGGCAACCCGATGTTATCGAGGATGTTGTCGATTTCTTCGCTGGGAACTTCACGCCGGATGGAGCCTTCGACGAGATCGCAAAGTTTCGCGGTCTCCTCGATGCGCGTTCCGCTCTTGGCTCGCACATGAAGGATGAATTGGCCGCTATCGGTGTTTGGAAAAAAATCCTGGCCCAGCCAGGGGATAAGAAGAAATGTCGCGGCGCAAGCTCCAAGAAAAACAGGAATGAAGATGAGGCGCCGATGCACGAAGGCCGCGAGCAGCGTGTGGTAGGTGCTCCGAAGCCTTTCGAATCCGCGTTCAAATGCGCGTTGGAACAGTACGAGAGGGTTCCTTGTGGCCGCGCCGTGTGCCCTTGCTTTCAGCAGATACATGGCCAGCGTGGGCACCAGGGTTCTGGAAAGCAAGTAAGAAGCGAGCATGGCAAAGACCACCGCTTCGGCGAGAGGAACAAAAAGGTAGCGAGCCACACCGCTCAGCAGAAACATCGGTAAGAACACGATGCAGATGCAAAGCGTTGAAACCAAAGCAGGGGTAGCGATTTGCGCTGCGCCCTGGAATATGGCGTCGCGTTGCGCATGCCCTTCTTCGAAATAGCGCTCGATGTTTTCGATCGTGACGGTCGCGTCGTCCACAAGGATTCCCACGGCGAGGGCCAACCCGCCGAGAGTCATGACGTTGATGGTCTCTCCAAGAAGGCCCAGGACGATGACAGACGTCAAAATGGAAAGCGGAATGGAAACGGCGATAATCAACGTACTGCGCCAGCTTCCCAGGAACAGCAGGATCATTAAACCGGTGAGGCATGCGGCGATGACCGCCTCGCGTATGACCCCGTTCACGGAAGCCCGAACAAACACGGACTGATCCGCCAAAGGCACAATCTTTAATTGCGGTGGCAGTGTCTGCTGGACACGCGGAAGCAGGGCGCGAATGCCTTTTACAACATCAATCGTGGAAGCGTTCCCAGCCTTCAGAATGGTGACCAGGGCGCCGCGATGGCCATCCTGCCGCACCACGTTGGTCTGTGGGGCAAAGCCGTCGCGTATGTTGGCGACGTCACGAAGATAGATGGTGGAGTTCCCAACCACTTTTACCGGAAGTTCATTCAACTCCGGAACCGTTCTTGGGCTGGCGTTGAGTCGAACGTCATACTCAAACTGGCCAATTTTTGCAGTTCCGGAAGGCAGGATCAGATTTTGCTGCTGCACCGCATTGAGAACATCTTGCGGTGCCAACCCCTTGGACTGGATCAACGACTCGTTCAAATCGACCATGATCTGGCGTTGCTTGCCGCCGTAGGAAAAAGGAATCACCGCGCCGGGAACCGTGACGAGTTGCGGCCTGAGAAAATTCTGGGAAAGATCATTTAACTGCTGCTCCGAGAGGCCTTGTCCCGATATGCCCAATTGCAGAATCGGAACGCTCGAAGCACTGTAGTTGATGATCAGCGGCGGCAGCGTTCCCGGCGGCAATTGGCGAAGCACGGTCTGCGATATGGCTGTGACCTGAGCATTCGCTGTGTCCAGACTTGCCCCAGGCTGCAGGTACAGCTTGACCATGGATTGGCCATTTACGGTGGTCGACTCTATGTGTTCGATGTTGTCTACCGTAGTCGTCAGAACTCTCTCGTAAGTGCTCGTGAGCCGCCCTTCCAGCTCTTCAGGATTCATTCCTGTGTACTGCCATGCGACCGCAATCACCGGAATAGTGATATTCGGGAAAATGTCAGTGGGCGTGCGCAAGATCATGAGCGGGCTCAAAATCAAAATGAGCAGCGCAAGCACGATGAAGGTATACGGCCGGTCTAAAGCAACTTTGACGATCCACACAGCTACAGCTCCTTGAAGTGTTTTCCCGGGCTTGATTTACGCGAACTTGCCTTTGCGAAGCATCGCGGCGCCGGGCCCACCCAGGCCGCGATCTCAATTCGCTAGCGATGCCTCATGCCAATAATGCCGTCCGGACCGGCGAAACGTAGGAACTCGGAATCGCCAATCCGGTGGCAAACGGAAAGTCAGCATGGCAACCCACTACGTCTCCAAGCCATCCTCTTTCCTCAGTTCCCTTTGATGTATTACCGGCAAATCCGGTGCAAGCTTTTTGCCGTGGCTGGTCACCCGTGTTTAGCGCGAAGCTCTCCCGCGAGCTCGCTTTCCTACCCATCCACAACCCAGAATATGAATCGAATCGGAATTTGGGCGACGCCAAAAAGCAAAATCGCTTATCGGCACTATCCGAGCATTTTCTCCGAGCACCTAAAAGTAGCACTTCTGCGTTGAGTAGAAATCTTCAGCTAACTTCAGGCTGCTGCAATGATTTCGGGAGGGGCGGCGCTTGCAGCAAATCATCGGCGCGATTCCGCAGCACAAAGATATCGGGGTTACGCTACAATACTATGTTCAAACTAAAGGTAAAAAATCGCGTGCAGCTCCGCGAACGCTTGAGAAAAACATGTCGTTCCGCGCGACGGGTCCTTAGCTCAACGGTTAGAGCAGCAGACTCATAATCTGTTGGTTCCGGGTTCGAATCCCGGAGGACCCACCATCCCTCAAAAAGGGACGTTGGACGCGTTGACCTGTAACCGATAGAAAAAACGAAGAGTTGCTAGAGCAGGCGACTTCGTAATTGTCCATGGACGATATTCGGGCGCCATGCCGGTGACTGGGTCGTAGGCGACCTCCTTCGCATCCAGGACGGCGTTTTTCTCGAGCACTGGGATGTAATCCAGGACGAGCAACCAAGGCGGATTCAAAGAGCGGACTACCTAGGTTCGGCGAAAAGTTCACCAAACAGCGATGGCCCCTGGGATAGCCTTTGCCGAAAAAGTCCGGCTTCGCCACCCCAGGGGACAATGGACGAAACTATTCTTTGACTTCCAGGGTCTTTACCGGCTGCTTGATGGCCACAGTCTTCGCGGGAACATTCGAATTTTCTTTGCGATCAAACTTCGTCTTAGCGGCAGCGCCGGGCTCCAGCTTGGCCACCAGTTCGAACCTCGTCTGCTTATTCTTATTTACCGCAGTCTGAACAGGCTTCTTGCCCGAATTTTCCATCTTCGCCATTTCAGCCGCCGTGTAGGAATCCGGGCAGCATTCTTGCGCCTTGGCGGCTGGAGCATGCCACAAAATCAGAGCGAATCCGGCCAGTCCGATTTTCATCGCCAGTTTCAGCGCCTGTTTGCCAAGTGTGTTTTCCATTTTCCTTCTCCCCTTTTTGCGCCTGCCGTACCCACCGTTGGCCGGCCGCTCTAAAATTTTTGCTGTCCCCGTCCTGCAAGCACACTTTGCAGCAGGCCCGCTTTTCCGACAATGCACCAAAGATGAGCAGTGGGTGAACTCCAGGTGAACCGTGAACGACTGGCCAAAATGCACAACAACATTCCTCGCGCGCCCGCCCATTGCGCGCTTCACGGCGTGATGCAACTTTCCATTCACCACAGTGTTTCAAAGCTAGGTTCCCGCAGGCTGAACAACGAAGAAAAGCAGCGCAGCACAAGCACAAACGCGAGTTTGTGAATGGTTTTCGTGTCCGTTGATTCCAACGCGAAACCGAAGCGGTGCGTAACCGCTGCCTTTCGGAAATTGTTCGCCCTGTTCCATGCGCCAGTTACCGGCAGGCGTCATTTTCTAACTACGGCGTTGCCGCGTCCGCTGCCGCACGTTACGGTGAATCAAACGAGCCGCCGGCCGCAATGCTGATGTTGCCAGGGGCCAATTGTCACGGTCGGGCGGTCGATTCTAGGCAGCTCTTATCTCAATCGAAAGGGAGTTACTCGGACGATGAAAAGCCTTAGCAAACTGATGTTCGTAGTCGTTGCTCTTTTGCTCGTCATTCCAGCGGTTATCTCCGCAGCACCGCAGCCTCCGCGGGAGCATCCGGCTTATCTGCATGCTCTGACGGATCTGCGCCATGCCCGGGCTCATCTCCAGCGGCCCGACGGCGGGGAATTGCGCGAACAAGAAAAGAAAGCCATCCACGATATCGATGAAGCTATCGGCGAAATCAAGAGAGCGTCCATCGATGATGGCAAGGACCTGAACGATCATCCTCCCGTTGATGCCGGCCTCGACTGGCGCGGACGTCTCCACCGGGCTCTTGAGCTTGTCAACAAGGCTCATAACGACGTAGCCCAGGAAGAAGACAACTCGTTTGCTCAAGGCCTTCAGATGCGCGCGCTGAAGCACATCGACGAAGCCCACAAGCACATCGAGGAAGCGATCAGCATCGTCCAGTAATTCCACTTCTCCGTTTTTTCTTTGAACGCCGCGGCATTTCGAGCCGCGGCGTTTTTTTTTAGCGGGACCGTTGCGAGCCGTTTTCACGGCACATGGCGGGTTCGCCTTGCCGGCGGCTAAGGCCGAAAGGTCGTGCTTCCGATGCGCTCAGCCGTGATCTTGCGCGCATTTTCATACAGGGCACGGGCCTGGGGAACCGCCTCGATTGCTTTCTGAAGTTGAGGGTCGGTTCCAAGCTGAACCTTGAAGCCTTCCTGCTGGCTAAAGGCACTCACAAAAACTTCCTGCTTGATCTTGCGTTTCACCCAATCCAGATTTTCGGCGAATTCCGGCTCCGTGTAGTGGATGTTGTGGCTGGCGAGGAATTTACGAAAATCCGCGATCAGGGCGTCGCTCGCTTCAAAATCCTTGGTGATAGCCGGGTGGCTGGACAGGTAGTGCAGAGTAAACTCGCCAACGCTGCCAGGAAACGGGAAGAATACGTCGTCGCGCAGCATCGTTTGCTGAAAATGATTGAGCTCCGGTGCAGCAACCGTAATGTCCGGCGTGATTCCGCCCCCGCCTGTTACAGGACGGCCGCTGTCGGTTTGCCGGACCTCGGTCGGATGCTCCGGAACCTTGCGCTCATAGTGATAGGCATAAAGCGAGACGGACTTGTAGTCGCGCTGGATCAATCGGCCGCTCGGAGTGTAGTAGCGCGCAATGGTTAGCGCCAGGCCAGTATTTTCACTGAGTGGCTGAACCACCTGCACCAGCCCTTTGCCAAACGTGGTGTGGCCAACGACGATGCCGCGGTCGTGATCCTGGACTGCGCCTGTGACAATTTCAGTGGCGGAAGCCGAATTGTTGTTGACCAGAATGACCAGGGGCATGTTGTTGCCCCGATTTCCCAGCAAGGCGTAATAACGTCGCTCCGGAGAAGAGCGCCCGTGCTGCGACACGATCAATTGCTTTTTATCCAGCAACATGTCGCTGACCGCAATGGCTTCATTCAGCAGGCCGCCGGGATTGTCGCGCATATCCAAAACCAGGCCGTCGAGCGAAGCCGCGTTTAGAGATTTCATGGCATCGCCAAGCTCGCGGTCGGTGGTTTCGTTGAACCCAGAAAGTTTTATGTAGCCTATGCCAGGCTTGATCTCGAAAGCCAGATCCACCGCGTGCCGCGGAATTTCATCGCGCTTTACGGTGAAATCCAGCGGCTCAGCGTTGCCCTCGCGCAAAACGGTGATCTTGACCACCGTACCCCGCGCGCCCCGCAAGCGATCCGCGATATCGGTGGTATTCATGCCGTCAGTGGCTTTATCGTCGATCCTTGCGATGATGTCGCCGGGCTTGAGTCCCGCGTTATAAGCAGGCGTGCCCACATACGGAGACATCACCATGATGCGATCCCCGTGTGGAACCACGGTCATGCCCACACCGTAGTACCTGCCGCTACGATCTTCTTGATTTAGCGCCCATTGGCGCTGGTCGAAGAAAGTGGAGTGGGGATCGAGCACACGCAACATCCCGGGAATCGCGCCTTCGTAGATGAGCTTATCGGCGTCCACAGGCTCGGCGTAGTTGGACTGCACGATGTCGAGCACGCTTGTGAGTTCGCGAACCGAAGTCTGCGCGTCGTCGATGGAAGACGAAGTGGCACGCACTTTGGGCCCGTAAATCGCGCCCAATGTGGCGGACAGAAGGATTACGGTAACCACGAGAAACAGCCCGCGACGTTCTGGTTTCATTTCGCCCTCGTGCGATAACCCGATGCAAGCAGGAGACTTTTGGCACCAGGCGCACCCCATTGTACGTCGGTCGGGCCTCTCCGCGACTCCCGAAATCATCCGTTGCCCGTTAGGAGTCCACAGCGGCTACCAGGCCCCCGGGGTAAGCCAGCAGGCTGTCAAAGGCAGGAAAACACCGGCAAGATGCCGGCGTTAGCCCCTGGCCCCAGCTCCAGCGTTACACTCCGATGTCAAACCTCAGGCCACGCGCCCAGGGCGCGGCGCAAATCCACCAACTGGCCGAGGTGGTAGGAGTTGTGATCCGCAAGCACAAGCGCTTCGCGCAGAATTGTCTGACCCTCGCCGTGCGGAACTTTGGCGAAGAGATCAGTGCGCGGGTTTTGCACCAGCCGCACCATTTCCTGCAAATCTTTCTGGAAAGCGGCAACACTGTCGTGCCAGGCCTGTTCATTGGGGGGCATAGGAGTTTTCGGCCAGTATCCGCCCGGAAAATCAGGCGAAACGTGCTTGGGGTTCCTGCTGAATTCCAGGATGTCGCGCTGCGCGATGCGCGTATGTTCGAGCAACTGCCAGCCGGTATGCGGGAGAGCATTTGCGAAAGTACCGTATTTACCGGCAGGGAAGTCGTCGAGCCCGTCCATGAAATGAACGTGAGCGCCGCCGCCTTTCAGCAGATAGGCCAATTGGTCGCGCAGCTCGCGATCGGTGTTGCCCGAAGGCTTCGATTTAGACGCGGTTTTCTTTATCGTTTTTTTCTTTTTCATGCTCTTTTCTCGGAAAGCAGGACCTGCTGGGGCATTCCGGTCACCGGGTGCAAGTCCGTGCTCGCAAAGCCGGTGTTTGCGAACATTTTTGCATATTCGGAAAAGGTATAGGCATCGCCAGCATCAGTCCCTACGAGCATGTTGAGGGCGAAGGCGGCCGCCGCGGGAGGAGTCACACGGTCTTCGTTGGGAACGAACTCGAGAGTCACAGCTTTGCCGCCCGGCTTGAGAGCTGCATGCACGCGGCGCATCAGCGTTTGGCACGCCGGGACATCGAAGTGATGGAAAATGTTCGTCAGCAAGACCAAGTCGTAGCCGCTGCCCAGATCCGCTTCAAAAGCACTTCCAGGACGCGTCGAATAGCGTTCGGAAATGCCGGCGGCATTTGCATTCTCCATGGCGACGGCCAAAACCGCGGGCCAGTCGACGGCAACAATGTGTGCGTTGGGATTCGCTTTGGCGATGGTGATGCCGTAATTTCCATGCCCTGCGGCGATGTCCAGCACTTTCCAGGGTTTTCCTTCTGATGCGCGAACAAGTGCAGCGATGAAGTTTGCAGCCGGCGCCGTCAGCGGGGCCATGGATTTTGCAAACGCGACCCAGACTTCATCTTGAGGCCTGGTGTTGTCCCCCTGATTCCCGACTGTGCCGCCTTTGCGCACCGCGTCGGTGAGAGCTTCGACGTTTTTCTGGTGCCAGGGGCTGCCAAGAAAACCGGCGACGGACAAAAGGGATGCGGGAGAGCGGCGGTCGAGAAAGAGCGCGGACTCTTCCGTCAACCCGTAGCGGCCGTCTGTCTTGGTGAGCAGGCCCATGATGGTCAAGAAGTCGCACAGGACGCGTACACCGCGTTCGGCAGCCCCGGTCTTCGGGGCGAGCAGAGTCGGCGTGTTCGCGCCTTCGCCGATGGCGGTGAAGACGTCCAACTCAATTCCCGATTTCAATGCGGCCGTTTGCTGGAAAGCATGCATTAGATTGAAGATGCGTTCCGGCGTTGGCCGGTTCGTCGTGGAAGTCGTGGCCATTCACTGGGCTCCTGCCAGAAGGGGTGTTTTTCCCTTGTTTAATATACACCGGTAAACCCGTGAAAGCGTCTTGCTTGAGTACCAATTCCGTTGCCGGAATCCCGGCTGGGCTGGCATACTTTCGAATCCCCGTAAAGCGTGCGAGGCCAAAACTATGAGACGTGAATATCACCGGTGGTATTCTCCGCGGCTGGGCATTGAGCTCGGCGTGATTGTGCATGGGCACTGGGGACCGCCGATTCTCGGATTTCCGACGAGCGCGGGCGACGAGACGGAACTCGAAGGGCAGAGTATGATCGGGGCGCTCGCCGATTTTATTGATGGCGGGAAGATCAAATTTTTCAGCATCAATTCGATCAATGGCCTGAGCTTTTACAACAAAGGCGCGCATCCTTTTCACCGAAGCTACGTGCAAGCGGTATTCGATTCGTACCTTCGAGAAGAAGTCGTTCCGTTCATCTGGAACAGTTGCCAGAGCCCGGGGATCGCCATTTCGACGATGGGAGCATCGTTTGGCGCGTATCATGCGGCGAACTCCCTGTTCAAACATCCGGATGTGATCAAGCGGTGCTTTGCCATGTCCGGCGTGTACGACCTTAGAAATTTCATGGACGGGATGTACGATGACAACTTTTATTTCAACAATCCGGTGGATTATCTTCAGGGCATGAGCGACCCATGGTTTTACGATCAGATACGAAGTTGCGATATTCACCTGACGACGGGCACCGGGCAGTGGGAGAACAGTGGGCCGACGTACCGGCTGTCGGAAGTACTTTCAAGCAAAGGGATACACCACTCTTTGGACAATTGGGGCCCGCAGGGCGGGCACGATTGGCCTTATTGGAAGCACCAGATGCGGGAGTATGTTGCGCGATTGTTCTGAGATAGACGCCTCGGTTGAGATACCTCTTGGTACGCGAAACAACCTGCAAGCCATTGAACATAATGAAGTTGATAGATTTCCGGTGTTCTGGGAATAGGCGAGGGTGATGCGAGCCAGGGGGTCCCCCCCCTGTTTTTCGGAAAGATTTGATTCCATTGGAGTTAGCTGGCAGGGGTGTGCGAAAGGTGTGATGCGAAAGGGGTTAGAAAAGAGACGGGGTGGCTGGCTGATTAGCGTGCAAGATGTTACTACATGTGTTAACAGAATGTCAATAGTATTGTAGAGTATCGTTTCGAATCGGCTGTGGAAATCCGTGGAAATATATTGGGGGCGAAGAAGTGGCGAGTGACTAGCGACTTCGCTCGGAATGACATGGTGACCTGATTGGATCCCCTGACTGGTGGTCATGGTTTGGTTCCTGGAGCGTGTGACAGAAGGGACGGAGAGAATTGCGCGAATCAAGGGGGAGCGAAGCGGGGGAAATCAAAGGCTAGCGGAGCGGGAAGAGTCCGTTAGGACTTGCACACATCGAGGGCGGTCAGGGCGTAGATGGCAGCGGTGTCCAGGACTTTGCGGAGGTCCACGTATTCGTTTGGGCCGTGGGCTACGGAGAGAAGGCCGGGGCCGTAGGCATAGGCGGGGATTGCTTGCGCGGCGTAGAAACGAATTTCGAGGAGGCCGGGGCACATTTCGAAACGAGGGGCTTCGCCGGTGACAAGTTGGATGTTGCGCGAGAGGATTTCAGCCAGTGGATCTTTTTCGCTGCAGAAGGAGGAATTGCCTTCCTGGAAGATTTCCCAGTCGAGAGGGATGCCCTCTTCTTTGCAATCTTCCAACACGTTTAACAGCTCTGTTTTTTCCACATCGAGATTTTCTTCGGGATTGATGCGGCGGTCGATGGTGAACCAGCATTGGTGCGGGACCACGTTGAAGTTTGTTCCGCCGCCGCTTTCTCCGCCCAGCATCAGGATGGAATTGCGCATTTGACCGGAGCCGATGTTCGCCTGCGTGGTGCGCTGTTCCACTTTGCGCTTCCATTCTTGAAGCTTTTCCACGACATGGTGCATGCGCCCGAAGGCGTTTTCGCCTTGATGCTGAAGGCCTACGTGGGCCGGCTTGCCGAGCACCCGCACGCGAATGGAGATTGCGCCGCGGTTTGCGTTCCAGACCATGCCGCTGGTCGGTTCGGGCAAGAGCATGCCGATGCCGCCACGGCCTAACAGGCCTTCTTGTGCCAGCCAGGCGGAACCGCCCTTTCCGCCGGTTTCTTCGTCGGGAACCAGAGCCAGGACGATCCGGCCGTTGAGTTGTGCGCCGATCTCCTTGAGCGCGAGGATGGCGTAAAGCATGGAGACGATGCCCGACTTCATGTCGCAGGAGCCGCGGCCAAAGAGAAAGTGGCCCTTGCGCGCGGGTTGAAACTGTTCCTTTGATTGGGCCGGGACAACGTCGTAGTGGCCGTGAAAATAAAGGGCAGGGTCTCCGGTGCCATACGTTGCGAAAAGACATTCGGGAGAATCTTGAGAGCCGTTCGTTGGCACGCCCCGGCTTAGGCGTTCGCAAGCGAGCCCTGCCTGGCTCAGGGTGCTCTCCAAGAAATCCACACACGCACGATAATTTTTCCCCGGCGGATTTTCCGTGGGAATGGCGATGAGCTTCTCGAGAAGTTCAGCCATGGTCTCTTCCTGTTCGCGGAGCCAGGAAAGAATTGCGGTGCTGCGGTTTGTTTCGTCAGGAAAAGGTTCGGACATGGGCAGGCAGAGTATGAAGTACCGAGGGCGAAGCCAACCTCCATATTGGTTCCTGCCTTTATCAAGCAGAGCGCATTGAAGGAGCTTGTTGAGGGACGCAGCGACACTAGGAATCCGAGGCCGACGGTGATCGCCGGGTACTGAAAGGTCGTTCTGGTACTGATTTGAACCCGTGCTCCCCGCAGCCGGAATGCTAGGTTTTGCCAAGGGCCGGGCTTAAGCGCAGGACCGCTCTTGTTCGATGACATTGCGGGGAGGCAGTCGTGGCTGATGAAACCAGCAGCGCAACACTCGATGGACGGTGGACGCAAATACGAGCCCACAAGAGGGTTATTGCAAAAGTGAAGCTTATGGTGGAGTGGGAGGAAAACAATAAGAGGCAATCGGTAAAGGCATTTACGATGGACGTGAGCCACTCGGGCTGCCTGGCAGTTGTCGGCGCGGATTTGAAACTTGCGCAGGAGGTCAGACTCATTCACCGAGAGAGCGGGTCGGCGACGGATGCGCGGGTGGTATGGAAAGATCCGAGGACGTGGGATGTGGGATTGGAACTATTGAAGCCCGATGCTGGTTTTTGGAAACTTTAGCGGCGGACAACTCACCGAAGAGAAAAGCATTACACAGGGACCACGGAGAGCGCAGAGTTCACAGAGAAGAATCGTGGATTATTCGGCGCGGAGGGCCTCGACTGGGTCGACGGCGGCGGCGCGGCGCGACGGTAGATAACTTGCGAGAAAGGCAGTGACGATGAGACCGATGGAGACGGTCGCGTAGGTGAGTGGGTCCATGGAGTTGACGTTGAAGAGTAGCGAGGACATCAGACGGACGGCGAGGGCGGCGACGATCAGGCCGATGACCACGCCGATGGCCGTGAGTCTTAGGCCATCGAGGACGAACATGTTGGTGACGATTTTGTTTTGGGCGCCGAGGGCCATGCGGATGCCGATTTCGCGCCGACGCTGCGAGACAGAGTAGGCGATGACGCCGTAGATGCCGACCACGCCGAGTAGAAGAGCCATGCTGCCGGCGACGCCGAGCATGATGAGGGTGAAGGAAGTGCGAGCCATGGAGTTCTGGACGTAATACTGCAAAGTTTGAACGGAGAAGAGCGGGAGATTGGCGTCCACGGACCAGACGGTCTGGCGTACTTCTTTCAGGAAGGATTCGGAGCCCGCGCGAGGAGTGCGAACGGCGAAAGCGAGCTCTCTGCGGAGAGAGACTTCCTCGGTCTCGAAATTGTTCTGTATGAGCGGCCAGTAGGTTGTCGAAGTCGGCGGCTGGCTTACGCCGTTGCCGCGGACATCCCCAACAACGCCGATAATTTCGTGCCAAGGATCGTTGGTGGTGACACGAATGCGCTTGCCGACGGCGTCCTGGGCAGAGTTCCAATACTCACGAGCAAAGTCCTCGGAGATGATGACCTGGGGAATGCGCTGATAGGTTTCGGACCAGGTGAAATCGCGTCCAGCAAGCAGAGGAGTTCCCACGGTGGAGAGAAAACCGGGAGAGATGAATTGCAACCGGCGGAGCTTGGGGAGTTCGCCATCGCGGTCGGCGTGGTTTTCCGCATAGACGACGTCGTTGCTGTCGTTGCCATCCATGGGAATCATGGAGGAAATGGCAACGGAAGACACGCCTGGAAGAGCCTGAAGCTTTTGGCGAATATGGTCGTACATGCGGAGAACGCGCTCGGGTTCTTTTACGTCACTTTCGGGAATATAAATGCGGAAGGATTGCACCTGGGCGCTGGAGTCGAAGCCTGGATTGACGTGAGACAGGGCGCGAAAGGTGCGAATCATCAGGCCGGAACAGATGAGCAGGACCAGAGCGAGAGCTACCTGTACGACGACGAGAACGTCGCGGACGCGATGCTGTTCCCTGCTTTGGCTGAGCGCGCGGCCGCCTTCGCGGATGCCGGTGTTAAGACGGACGCCGGCGTATTTGAAAACGGGGGCAACACCAAACAGGATGCTGGCGAAAAGCGCGATGGCGAAAGTGAAAAGGAGGACAGGAGCGTCGATACCGATTTCGTGAATGCGCGGGATGCCGTTGGGGGCAATGGCGACGAGAACACGGAGAGCTATCCACGCGAGACCGAGGCCGAGGAGACTGCTCATGATTCCTAGAGTGAGGCTTTCGAGAAGCAGCTCTCCGGCGATGCGGGCGCGGGAGGCGCCGAGGGCGGAGCGGAGGGCTAATTCCTGGCGGCGGCCTTCGACGCGGACGAGCATGAGATTGGCGACGTTGGCGCAAGCGATGAGCAGAACGAGGCCGATAGAGCCCATGAGAACCCAGAGGACGTTGCCGATGTCGCCGACAACATCCTGTTTCAAGGGATGAAGGTTGGGAGCGATGCGGGCGTCTTCGAAAAGTTTGACGCTGAAACCGGGTGGAACTGGAAACCCGTGCTCAACCATGGGAAGCATGCGGGCGATGTCGGCATTGGCTTGCTGGAGGGAGACGCCGGGCTTTAGGCGGGCGATACCGCGATAGCTGAAATTGCCGAGAAAGAGTTTGGAGCGCTCGAAGCGGAAGGGAACGCAAATAGCAATTTCGGGCTGATCCATGAAACGAAAATTTTGTGGGAGAACGCCGATGATCTGGCGAGTCTTTCCATCCACGACAATGTTTTTGCCGATGGCGGCAGGGTCGCCGCCGAATTTTTTGCGCCAGTAGCCGTAGCCGAGAAGTACGGTGTCGGGGCCGGCGCCGGGGGAATCATCATCGCGAGTGAACAAACGTCCTGCGGCGGGAACTACGCCGAGAAGAGGAAGGATCGCGTCGGTGACGTCGAGAGCGTCAACCTGCTCGGGTTCGGCAACGCCGGTCACGCTGACGGAGTCAGGCTGATAGACGCCGACGTCAACGAAGGAGCGGTTTTGCTCGCGGTAGATGAAATAGTTGGAGGGCGCCATGTTGAGGTTGGCAATGTTGAGGCCCGGGGCGGCGTGCCAGACGCCGATGAGAGATTCGGGATGGGAATAGGGCAGGGGTTTGAGGAGGACGCCTTCGAGGACGCTGAAGACGACGGTGTTGGCGCCGACGCCTGCGGCGAGAGTGATAACGACAACGATGGTGAAGAGCGGGGCCCGCAGGAGGCGACGAAGCACCTGGCGGAATTGACTGGCAGAGCCTTCCATGTTTTGCCCTCAATAACGAGAGGTTTTGGTGTGATGCGACCGGTTGCTTGCTTGCACTCTTGAGACGAGCAAACACCGCTGCAGTTAGGTACGCAATGGGAGGCAGGAAGTTCCGAAAAGTTTCGCGAAAGATTACTGCGGTAATTAGAGGTTAGGCGAGGCCCAGATGGTCGAGCTGGTAGTGGCCTTTGGAGATGATTTGGTCGTCGTCGATCCAGACGTCGCAATTACGGGTGAGGACGTCAACGTGAGTTTTGGATTTCCAGTCGGCGTGGGTCTGGCTGCCGTAAGGGTCGCCGAAGGCAATGTGGACGCCGGGAAATTTTTCGTCCTGGAGAAGGATACCGATCATTTCGGAGAGACCGAGATTGGTGCCGAAGGCCAGTTCGCCAACGCGATCACTGTTTTCGTCGGTATGGCAGTATTGCCAGAATTCTTCCTCGAGGTCTTTGCGGGCGCAATCTACGCCAGTGAGGCGAGCGCCTTCGATAGTGAGAGTGAGCGGCGTGGATTGCAGGTCGCCATACTTTCCATTGAAGTGGTCTCCGGCGGTGGCGTCGCATACGAAAGTGCCGTCGACGGTGGCGGGAGTCGTGAAGACTTCGCCGGCTGGGAGATTGGACCAGTAGCGCGGGCTGATTAAGCCGCTGGTTTTTACCCAATCGAGGCCGCGATCGAAGTGCGCGGCGATGCTTGTGCCTGCTTCGGTTTTTACGGTGAGAGTTTGCGCGCGGAGCATGCGTTCGCGGAGTTTGTCGCTGAGGCGGTCCACCATGCGGTAGTCGGCGCGCATGCCTTGCTGCATAATTTCGGGGGTGACGCCGACCATGTGGGCGTAACGGATTTGGCGGCGCTCGACGACTCTGACGATGGACATGCGGGCGCCTAGTTCGCCGGGCTGGGGCGTCATGGCCATCACGCCGGCGTCGCAGATTTCGAGGGCTTTCAGTATTTCGTCGGGGGCGGCGGCCAGAGGGCGAGGGCCGAAATCTTCCAGGAGAAGGCCGGTGTATTTGGCGCCGCGGTCTTCAATGGCGGCGGCGATGCTGGCGGCTACGGAGCGGCTGGCTTCGTCGGCGATCAGGGCTACCTGTTCTCCAGGGCGGATACTGAGGCAGGTTTCGACGGCGTTGCGCGCGCCGGGCATTAACTCTGGGTCTCGGTGGCCAAAGTACATTCAAATATTTTAGCAATTTTCTGCCCAAGAAAGACAGAATTTACATAATCACATGGCGGGCGTTCTTGGAAAAAGCAGATCCCTCCCTACGGTCGGGATGACAATTTATGGATGAGTCTTGGCCTGGGGAAATTGTGCTTAGGCATTGGCGGTTCGCGGAGCGACGCGGAAGGCTGGGACTTGGCCGCCGCCGCTGGTTACGTTGGCGAGACCTGTGGCACTGAGGCGGGTTAGGAAACCGGCGAGTTTGCCGCGGAAGAGATAAGGGGCGAAATCGACGAGCATGTCGCGGTAATCAACTTTGCCGATGTCAGCGATGTAGGGGAAAACTTCGCGGCGGATAGGGATGCGTTCCTGAACGATCCAGGCGCCGTCTTTTGCGGAGAGCGCACGGCCGATTGCGGTGTCCCAGGCGGATTCGTCGGTTTCCCAGCCCAGAGTTACGCCGGAGCCGCCATATTCGTCGCTTGGCTTGAGTACGAGGTTTTCGCGCTCCCTGCTGATGTAAGCAAGGAGCTCCACCGGCTGGCCATAGTGCGATGTTTTTACGTCGGCTACGATGCGGGTCCAGGGGATGTGCCTGCGGATGAGTTCGCGTTCGTCCAGGGAGAAGAGAGCGCCGTTTTGTTCGTCGGTGAGAACGGCGAAGAAAGCCTTTACATGGGGTATTTTGCAGCGGAACGTGTTGGCGACACAGACGGCATTGGCGGCGTAGGCTTTTACTAGGGCGGCGCACTCGTCGGGTTTGGCGACGATATCGTTAATCAAGACGCGGCGGTAGACGAAATCGATTTTTTTGCCGCGGGCGGTGAGCTTCGTGCCGTCGAACCGGAGTTCCTTGGGATCGGCGATGAGAGTCGGGACGCCCATTTTCTCGAAGCGAGCTTGCAGAATTTCGAACTCGCTCCAGGTGGGAACGCCGAACCAATCGACAATGGCAATCTGCGGCGGGCTGGCGGAGCCACCCCAGTCCACGTAGCTCATCATGAGGGCGTCGAGAAGTTTCGCGCTGAGAGGATAGGTGTGCACTTCCCAGTTGGCAGCGAATTTTGCCATGACTGGGAGTTCGCGGAAAATTTCGGCGAGGGTTTCCGCGTAACCCGCCCCCGCTGGAGACTCTCCATTGTATTCGGCGAACTTGAGCGAATCGGGCAGCAGGAAAGCATCGAGGCGCGAGGCGGTGCTGGCGCGGCCGTATCCGACCGGCAGGCGCGCGAGTCTTTCTTCTTCTGGACGCAGATGGAATTGTGCAAAGAGATGCTTGTCTTCGAGTGCCGCGGTAACGACGCGTTCGCCCAGGTCGGCGATGGTTTCCGAGACGCTGCGGACGCGCTCTTCGTCTTCCGGGGATAGAAAAAATGGGCGGAGGAACGGGCAGTGGACGCGGTCGCCGAAAGTAAGTTTTGCGAGGCTCAGGCGTTTGAATAAATCCTCGGGGAGAGTGGGGATGCGTAGCAGAGTGGATTTAAGTATTCCGGTCCAGTCGTCCGCTGGATTTCGGGGAACGATCGAAGGAGTGGGAGCGGTGGTCATGTGGTTTTGAAACCTGCCGAGGTTGCCGAGGGACTTGGGGACGAACTTCGCGCGGCCGCGATGCTTTTGGGTGCTCCCGTGAAGCCGTTGGGCGCGCCAATGCCGAGCATTTCTTCCCAGCGGGGCCAAGGATTGGAAGGATCGCCTTTCAAGGCCCGGTCTATTACCAAGCGAGCCATTTTTTCGACGACGAGGTCGAAATAGAATTCGGTGATGCGGTCGCGCTCGAAATCCGGCGCCGGATTCAGATAATCGATGGCGTAGGGGATGCCGTCCTGGACGGCGAATTCGATGGTATTCATTTCGTAGCCGAGCGCCTGATTGATGGACTGGGCGTCTTTGACGATACGAGAGCCGAGTTCGGAAGAAAGATAGTTGTGATCGACGAGGTATTTGCGCTCTTTGGGGTCGTAATGAACAGGCGTGATGTCGGATTTGCCGAAGCTGAAGCAGCGGACGTATTGCGTGAAATTGATGAATTCCTGAAGCGTCATGCAATAGGGAGAAGTTTTGTCGTAGGCTTCGAGGAGTTCTTGTTTGTTGTGCACTTTGTAGACGTGCTTCCAGCCGCCGCCGGAAAAGGGTTTGAGGATGGCGGGGCGGCCGACGTAATCGAGCAGCGCGTCCCAGTCGACGGGATACGTAAGATTGTGCAAAGACTCGGCCGTGATGTCGACGTCTGCTGGATATCCCTTTTGCGGGAGGAGAACGGTTTTGGGAATGGCAAGGCCGAGCTTTGCCATTAGGGAATAATTGAAATATTTATCGTCGGCGGTCCACCAGAAGGGATTGTTGATGACGTAGGCGCCCTGGAGAACCGCGTGTTTCAGGTAGCCACGGTAATATTCGACTTCGTGGGAGATTCGGTCGACGATTACACTGTAGCCGGAAGGTTCGCCCATGCGTGTGCCGGCCAGCTTCACGAATTCAGCGGCGACGCCGTCTTTTTTCCCGAGTTCATTGACGCGCGAGATGAACGCCGGAGGAAAACTGTATTCACGCCCGCAGAGAAGGCCCACTTTTTTCATGATTCAGCTCCTGACAGCTGTTGCGGATAGCCTCGGTGCTTTGCAGATTCCTCCAGCCGCAGTTATCCCTAATTGATCGCGTGAGCTGAGGAAGCTTTTTGCTCGCTTACGCCGCCGCGCGTTTCATTGACGAGGTGCTTGACGACGGCTTTGAGGTCGCCCGTTTGCTGAAAGACCCGAAGCTGGCGCTCGGCGCTGGTGCCGTCCTTGAGAATGGTGTGAATGTATTCGACGGCGCTGCGGCTGCCGAGATCGTCGACGACGTCATCCACAAAATCGAGGAGCTCGAGAGTGAGTTCGCGCATGGGGACTTCGGCTTCCTTGCCAAAGTCGATGAGCTTGCCTTCGATGCCGTAGCGGGCGGCGCGCCACTTATTTTCTTCGATGAGTGCGCGGCGGTAGAGGCGATAGCTTTGATTGCGCTCGTAGAGGCGATGGAGCTTCACGATTATGGCTTGCGTGAGAGCGGCGATGGAGACGGCTTCTTCGACCTTGGTGGTGACATCGAACATGCGAAATTCGAGAGTGCCGAACACGGGATGAGGGCGGACGTCCCACCAGATTTTCTTGCCGTTATCAATACAATTCAGTTTCATCAGCAAGTTGACGAAATTTTCGTAGGCGCTCCAGGATTCAAACTGTTCCGGGATACCGGTACGCGGGAAACGGCGAAAGACCGTGGTACGGAAGGATTTTAAGCCGGTATTGCGGCCCATCCAAAAGGGCGAGCTTGTGGAAAGCGCGAGCAGGTGAGGGAGAAAATAGCGGACCATGTTCATCATGTCGATGGTGGTCTGCTTGTCTGGCATGGCGACGTGAACGTGCATGCCGAAGATCAGGAGGGAGCGGGCGAGTTGCTGGAGTTCTTCGACGATGTGCTCGTAGCGTTCACCGGGAGAGATAACCTGATCGATCCAACTGGAAAACGGATGCGTGCCCGCGGCCGCTACCTGTAAACCGGCGCGCTCAGCCGCAGCGACCAGTTCGCCGCGTGTGCGGTGCATCTCGATGCGGAGTTCGCCCACGTTTTCGCAGATTTTCGTTCCGGTCTCGACGATCGACTGATGCATTTCGTTTTTGACCTGATCGACGATATCCGGGGAAGCGGCGGAGACGAGCTGCATGACGTGAGAGCGCAACTCGCAGCTTGCGGGGTCAATGATCTGAAACTCTTCTTCGACGCCGATAGTGAAGCGGTGAGCCATGATGGTGGCCCTCCGGTGGCCTTGGTCTAGATGGGGACTGCTCAGGCGGTATCATACCCTCCGGACGGGAAAAATACACGCCCAGTCGAGCGAGCGCCGCGATTTCGGAAGTATTAAGGACGCCAGGGGAAGGAGCCTGGCTTGAGGGCGGGTTTTTGCTGGAGGGCTGCGTGCAGCGAGGGGGGCCCATTTTCTGATAGATCTGTTCCTTCGGTGTTGCCGCCCCGGTCACGGTTTGGTGTCGCAGCGTGGTCTGATTTGCAAAATGGGGAAACGCGGTTTTTCTGCCGTGCTTCAACTGCTGTCGGAGGGACGCGGGCGGGAAAGACTGAGCCACAGGTGGAGCAGCAGCTGGGCACTGCTGTGCACGCGATGTTTGCCACGGTGGAGGTGACGGAGTCGGTAGAGTCGTTCGATGGTCAAGGCCAGCATGGTGAGAAGCCAGCCGATCAGCAGACTGTTGGCGTGATGATGACAGATGTGCTCGAGGCCGTGACGACTCTTGGCGTCATGGAAGCCCTGGTTCTCAATCTCCCAACGGGTCTTGGCCATGCCGAAAAGAGCCTGAGGGCCCACCGTGGAGCAGGGGAAATTCGTCAGCCAGTAAGCTTCCACCACCGTGCCGTCCGGTTTGTGTTGGCGATAGAAGAAGACGCGCACGGTTTCCCAGTCGAGTGTTTCCCAGGGATCGAAGTCCTCCGCGTCCCACAACTCCACGCGATCCGCTCCATGCTGAAAAACCGTGATCGGAGGTCCACAGCCCGGTTCCCACCACGCTGACCATCACAAAAGAATGTTGATAGCCCTGAATCTGTTTCTCCGCGCTCTGCTTTGGCCGATAGAGATGGCAACCCTGGTGGGTTCGCCATCCAGCGCCGGTGCCGTCGAGGGCCAGACCGATCCAGCGGCAACCGTCGAAGGCCTTGTTGCGCTTAGTTAGCGCCCGTTGGGTGGTGTGGCGGGGGAGAGCGGGCAACCGCTCCCCCTATGCCGATGATGTTGCGGATGAAGTTAGAGCGAACGCAGGAAGTTCAGGAGATCCTGCTGCTGCTGTGGGGTCAGGTGTTTGAAATTCTGGATGACCGAGTTGGCTTCCGAGCCGGAACTGGCATGCTGTTGGATGGCATTGAGAAGATCCGTGGTGCGGCCATCGTGCAGGAAGAAGATGCGCTGACCGAGCCCCCATAGAGGGGCAGAGCGGAATTGGTCTGGACCGGCAGCGCCCTGCGAAACGCCATCGGCAAGATTCGTGCCCATGTGGTGAACGAGCAAGTCTGAATAGAGATTGGCAGTTACATTACTCAAGCCAGCCGTGAAACTGGAAGGGCCGGTCTGGAAAGCTGGTGTGTGGCACATGTTGCAGCCAATCGCGTTGAAGTTACGGCTGCCATTGGCGATGGATTGCGGGCCGCCGGGAGCGGTGGTGGATGGAATTGGCGGAGCGAGCAGGCGCATAAACATGGCAAACTGCACGACGTCGCTCGGAACGAGATAGTACTGCGATGGGGTCATGTTGGTTGCGTCTTCCGGAGTAGGGTTGATTCTGCAATTTGCGGGAAGGCCACCGGCGAGGGCTTCATCGGGGCTGGCGCGCTCGTTCTGGAACAGTTCATTGGTGATACCCATCTCGACGTTGTAAGCCTCGCCGGCAAATATTTCGAGCGATTTATTCTGAGCTTTCCAGCCAAAGCGCGTGATCATGCCATCGTTGCCATCGCGATTGGCCTGACCGGAAATACCCAGGGACTGCTTTTGCTGGGAGTTGGCTATCATGTTTGCGTAGATGGTTTCTTCAGGGATGTTCTCAATCAAACCCGCTCCAAAGACGGGAGTAGGGATGCGGAAGACGATGTTGTTCAACGCCAGATTTTGAGCGAAATTCGGTTGTTGGATATTGCAAGAGCCCGCATCGGAGCGGCCAGAGATGACGAAGAGGTCGTGAACGCCGCCATCAGGCGTACTGCTGACGGAGCCGTTGGAATTCAGGAAAAACGGGAAGCGAACCTCGCGGACGGGCCCGTTCGGCGTGATGAAAGAGGGCAGCGTATTCTCGGCACCGTCCAGGCTGTAGACAAGGGTTTCGGGATTTGGGCCAATGAAGGGGAAAACGTTGGCGTTGGGGCTGCTACCGCCTGCGGCGGGCTGGGAATGGCAGCTTGAGCACTGATTGCTGTTAAAGCGTGGACCAAGCCCATTGTTCGCGCCTCCTTGAACGGATTCGATTTCCTGGAAACGGAGAAGTCCGTTGGCAAAGAAATCGGAAGCACCCGGACTCGTCGCTACGGAAGCGAGCGGTTGGCCTGCGTTAACGGCAATCCCCCGAACGCCAGGGTCCTTGGGAAAAGAGGAAGAAGGAGGAGATGCGGGCGCTGGGGAAGCGGGCGCTGAAGTGGACTGGCCAAGGGTGACGGTCGCAAACGAAGCGCCAAAGATAAAGAGAATACAAAGGGCAAAATTTCTTAGAGTAATTCGTCGGGATTTTTGCAACGGACGAGCGAATACACTTGCAAGCATGGTTTCTCCTGAGGCAGTCCGGAAGTGCGATGTTCCTCGACAAAAGCCTTGCGGCTTGCAGCGCACAAACATCGAGATGCCGGTAGATGCCGGATGGACATCAGAACGCCTGGAGAACCGGGACATGGCGGGCTGGGTGAGTTAGAGAGCCAAGCGTAAGGCTGGGAAGCTGTGCATGAGAACATACGGAATAGTGAGCGGCTCGTCACCTGAACTCAGGGACAGATTTGGTACATGTCCGGATGAGGGAGGATTTGCACAGGGATAGTAAGACTGAAACAAAAAACAGAAAGGAAAAAAGACAGACGCGCACGCCGAAACGAAGAAAAAGGACAGACACGAACGTCTGTCCTACTGCATTCCCTCTACCAATAGTGTCATTGAATCAGATAGTTCGTCTTCGATCGCATTGCCGAGCTAGGCGGCGCCGAGCGCTCGACGCTGCTGAAAGCATTCGCGGCAGAAGACTGGACGCCCTTGCGTGGGACGGAAGGGAACGGTGGTCTCCTTTCCGCACTGCGAACACGTGGTTTTGGTTTCTGAACGCATTTGAGCGGCCCCGCCACCACCGCCACCTTCCGCGCGCTTGGCTTTGCAGCCCTTGCACCGTTTTGGCTCGTTCTTGAAACCCTTGTCGGCGAAAAACATCTGCTCGCCGGCAGTAAAAACAAACTCAGCACCGCACTCCGAACACTTCAGCACCCGGTCGTGGTATTCCATAGGCCGCTCTCCCCTTGGCCCAAGTCAGGGAAGGGGATGGGCTCATCTCGCACTGCGGGCCAAGTGTTGTGGGGAAACCAATAGTCCGGGGTACCGGGCTGGGGTCCCTTGAGCCTACGAATGCGAAACTACAAAAGCAACCCAACGTCTTTGCCTAACCGGGGCCTGAATCACGGAAGTGCGGCGCTGAGCAATGGCGAGGCGGATTAGTCCGCTTCCCGCCGCTGCTTCTTACGCAGTCGCTTCCGCGAAAGCGCTTCCTTGGCACGGCGCTTCTCGCCGGGCTTCATGTAGAAGCTGTGCTTCTTGATTTCCTTGATGATGTCTTCCTGTTGCACCTTGCGCTTGAAACGGCGCAGTGCGTTTTCCAGAGACTCACTTTCCTGGATAATGACTTCAGCCACTGTTAAATTCACCCCCAATCCGGTTCGGATTGGTTTCTGCGGCGCCACAGCTAGGCACGACACCGCCCCAGGTTATTATCGCATGCCACCCACTCAGCGGTCACGCGTCCCGCTCCCAACTACTATGGCCATAGTTGCCGCGAAGCGCGCTAGAAAAGCGTGCATCGTTGACGACCTATTGCCTTACGCACCATTTACCGAAATGGAGTCACCCTGATGAGGTATGGCATCTTCTAATCAATTGCAGGCAGGGAAGTCAAGAAATCTTTTGTGGGGAGAGGAAAGAGGAGATGTCATAGTGGCACGCTGGTTACTCGGATATTTTAAAGTACACAGTATAAGGATCACCGAAACGGCAGTCATGGCAACGCTCGGGCTGACGTTTGGTATTTTCCGGGCCTCTGCTGTTAGAATGAGCCGCTTCTTAGACGCGTGTCCGGAGGCCGGCTATGTCTGCGATGAGCGATGCCATCGGAGTACTTCTCGCGGGGGGCCAGGGAGAGCGGCTTTGGCCACTGACCCGAGACCGCGCCAAACCTGCCGTTCCCTTCGGCGCGCTTTATCGCATCATCGACATTACCCTCTCGAATTGCATAAATTCGGATCTGCGGCGCGTGTTTGTACTGACGCAGTACAAAGCGCTGAGCCTGAACCGGCATATTCGCGCAGGGTGGTCGCCGCTGGCTGGGCTTGGCGATTACATTGAAGTGCTGACGCCGCAGATGCGCGTGTCGAAAGAGTGGTACCAGGGGACTGCGGACGCGGTGTACCAGAATATTTATTCGATCGGAAGCGAGCGTTCGAAATACGTTTTCATTCTTTCCGGCGATCACATTTACAAAATGAATTACGCCAAGATGCTGAAACAGCATGTGGATTCGGGGGCCGAGGTTACCGTGGCCACGATCCAGATTCCCGCGGAACAGGCGTCGCGGCAGTTCGGCGTGATTGAAGTGGACAACGATTGGAGGATCGTCGGATTCGAGGAAAAACCGGCCGAGCCGAAGCAGTCTCCGCACCGTGAGGGGCATTGCAATGCCTCGATGGGAATCTACATTTTCAATACCCAGCTGATGATTCCGATCTTGCTGGCGGATTCCGAGGATCCAAAGTCGAGCCACGATTTTGGAAAAGATATCCTGCCGCGGATTATTTCGAAGCAGCGCGTGTTCGCTTACAACTTTGTGGACGAAAACCAGAAAGATGCCTTGTACTGGCGGGACGTCGGCACGCTCGATGCGTATTACGAAGCGAACCTGGACCTGGTGAGCGTTTCGCCGGTTTTCAATTTATATGACGTACACTGGCCGTTGCGCACCTGGCAACACCAGTATCCGCCGGCGAAATTTGTTTTTGCCGATCCGGAACGCATGGGCGTGGCGCTGGATTCGATCGTGGCCGGAGGTTCGGTGATTTCCGGAGGGCGTGTGCAGCGGTGCGTGATCGGAAACGACGTACGCGTCAACAGCTATTGCGAAGTGACGGATTCGATCATGTACAACCACGTGAACGTGGGGCGCCACTCGCGGATTCGGCGCGCCATCATTGACCGGCACGTTAGCCTGCCGGAGCGCACGGAGATTGGGTTTGATATGGAAGCGGACCGGCGGCGTTTCCACGTGACGGATTCCGGCATAGTGGTTGTGGTGCGGCAGGAATCACTGATCGAAGAGCCTGAAACCGCGTAGTGTCTCGTTTCCTCTTGAAAACTGTAAATCAAGAGCGCTCCAGGGGGCGGCTTGCCCAGCGACCCGCATTCTAGCCGTCTGATACAATCTCAAGTTCAATTTCTTCCAGGAGACTGCACCGATCATGTCCACGAATATTACTCGAGTACACGCGCGGCAGGTGATTGACTCGCGCGGAAACCCCACGGTGGAAGCCGACGTGTATGTCGGCACCGGGGCGAGAGGCCGCGCTGCGGTTCCTTCGGGGGCGTCTACCGGCGAACACGAAGCATTGGAACTGAGGGACGGCGATAAGTCGCGGTATCTCGGCAAAGGCGTTTTGAAGGCGGTGGCTAACGTCAACGACGAAATCGCCAAGGCCGTTATGGGACTCGACGCTGCGGACCAGCGGGCGCTGGACAAGCGCATGATCGAACTCGACGGAACGCCGACGAAGTCGCGGCTGGGTGCCAATGCCATTCTCGCGGTCTCGATGGCGGCTGCGAGGGGAGCTGCTGCGGCGCAGAATCTTACGCTGTACAAATATCTGGCGCGCTATTCGAGCGACACGAGCGCAAACCTCCTGCCTTGCCCGATGATGAATATTCTGAATGGCGGGGCTCATGCGGATAGTTCCGTGGACTTTCAGGAATTCATGGTCATGCCGATTGGGGCGCCAAGCTTTTCGGAGGGATTGCGATGGGGCGTGGAAATTTTCCACGCTTTAAAAGCAGCGCTGAAGAAGCATGGTTATTCGACCGCGGTTGGCGATGAAGGCGGGTTTGCGCCTAGTTGCAAGTCCAATGAAGAAGCGATCCAGATTGTGCTGGAGGCGATTTCCGCGGCGGGTTACAAACCGGGTGAGCAGGTCAGCATTGCGCTTGATCCGGCTTCGAGCGAATTTTATAAGAAAGATGTGGGTGAATACGTTTTCAAGAAGTCGGATAATTCGGCACATTCCTCGGCTGAGATGGCTGCTTACTGGACGGCTTGGGCTGAGAAATATCCGATCGTTTCGATTGAAGATGGCATGGCGGAAGATGATTGGGCGGGCTGGAAGTCGCTTACCAATTCCGTCGGGAGCAAAGCTTCGAAGAAAAGAATCCAGCTTGTCGGCGACGATCTTTTCGTGACGAATACAACGCGCCTGTCGCGCGGCATCAAGGAAGGTATCGCCAACGCGATTCTGATCAAGCTGAACCAGATCGGGACGGTCACGGAGACGATTGAAGCGATCGAGATGGCGCGGAAAGCCGGGTATAACTCGATCATTTCGCACCGCTCCGGCGAGACGGAAGACACGTTCATTGCGGACCTCGCGGTCGCCACGGGCGCAGGGCAAATTAAGACGGGCTCCGCTTCGCGCACCGACCGGATTGCGAAGTACAACCAGTTGCTACGCATTGAGGAAGAACTCGGGCCTGCAGCGCGATTCAACGGCAAAGCTGCTTTGTCAGCGTAACAATTCGCTCGAGTTCCAGGAGCGAGAGACGCCCTTCTTCGACGGCGCTCAGTTGCTGCGAGTCGAACGTTGGACCTATCCAGTCGGTGTTTTCATGTTATATGCGAACTGCACTTCTTTCTGATGTGGACGCGCTTGCGGAGCTGATTAACGACGCTTTTCAGGTGGAGAAGGTGTTTTTCGACAGGGACCGCGTGAACGCTGAAAAGGTGCGCGAGTTCATGAGGACAGGGCAGTTTTTGCTGGCGGAAGATTCCGGGGGATTGGCTGGTTGCGTTTATGTAGAAGTTCGCGGGGATCGTGGCTATGTAGGTTTGCTTTCCGTTGAGCCGCTGCGTCAGGGCACGGGCCTTGGTCGTAAGTTAATGGACGCGGCAGAAGATTATTTTCGGGCTGCTGGCTGTCGCGGCTTGGATTTGCGCGTCATCAGTCCGCGCACGCCGCTGCCTCCGTTTTATAGCCGCCTTGGTTACGTGGAGACTGGCACGGCGCCATTTTCTGCTGAGCTGCAGTGCAAAGTGCCCGGGCATTACATCATTATGTCGAAGGAGTTTGTTTAACTTGTGGCCGTCCCACGTGAGCTGCGGAAAAATCAATGAGCTTGTTGAAGAGCTGGACCGAAATAGCGGTAGTGCCCGGTGATTTTCCATGCGAACAGCACATCTTCCATCTTCGGGCCCTGGCCGATGTTGTGGACGAGGAGCGGCCGGCCGCCGTTTTCTGATTTCACGTTTACGACCATGCCGATGTGCGGCACATCACCGCCAAGATCCCAAGTCACCATGTCGCCTGGAGAATAGTCTTCCGAGCGCTGGGTTGTCGGGAGCGCCTCGCCTTTCCGAGTAAAAAAGACCATCAGGTTGGGTACGCGGCGATGGTCAATGCTGGTATCCGTGTGAGACTGTTTCCATTTTGTTTTTGACGGGTACTCATCCCAATTTTTCGCCATGTCCTCATGGACTTCTTTTTGCAAATCAACGCCCACGGCTCGATAGGCGCGGATGATTTCGTCTGAGCAGACGCCGGTGTCCTGCGGAACGTCGCCGCCGGGATAGGGAATGTGCACATAGGTGGACACATATTTAACGGAATGATTGGTGCGCTCCATCGCGGCGGTCACCAGCTTATCGAGGAATTCCTGCCGTGTAGTTTGCAGCGCGGGCTTTGTCTGGGCCATGGCCGCGGATACTGCAAAACAAAGCGCAGCCCAGATAGAAAAGCACTTCCTGCATGGCGAGAAATTTCGCATTCATTCGATTTTACCGGAATGGCCGCGTGTGCGGGGCTGCCGAGTTCGAAAGCGGACTTGCTGCGCAACTCCGCAGGTGAGGCTTATCAAAGTAGAACGCACGCAAGCTGGATAAGGCTTCTTAGTCGCTCATTGCGCACAAAATCCACGCAGCCTGCGCCTTTCCTGGCCATCGCAAGCTAAACTGTAGGTAGAGCCAAATCCATGGCAGATCGGCCGATTCCTGACCCTTCCTCTGCGCCCACGCAGGACGAATGCAGCATGGCGTTTCTTGCCCATCTCCTTCAGATATTTACGGGCTTCGTTGGGCCGCTGGTCATTTTCTGCATCCGGCAAAATTCGCGTTTCGTGAAATTTCACGCCTTGCAGTCGCTTGTTTGGCAAGCTTGCTACATGGTTTTCTTTTTCAGCGGTTTCATTGTTTTCTTCATTTTTCTTTTCGTATCTATTTCTCGCGACGCTTCCCATCACACGCCGAATGCTCCGCCGATAATCTTTCTTTTATTTCCAGTGCTGTGGCTTTTTGCGATGGGCGGCTGGATCACAAATTTCATTCTAGGTATCGTTTTTGGCCTCAAAGCGCAGCGGGGAGAATGGGCCGCTTACCCCGTCATTGGCAAGTGGTGTCTGCTCAAGTCTTCTACCATCGGACCATCTGCCTCTTCCTCCTGAGCTTTCTTTGCCCGCCGATAGCATGCATTTCTTGCAGTCATGGCTTTCTGGCGACAATGAGACCGTAAACAAAATGGCCATTTTTGAAGCTGTCCCTCGCTGTTTTAAACGCCCGCAAAAAGTGAACGAAATCCACGCCATGCTTAGCGGCAATCGCCCAGAACGCTTTGTTTTTGATAATGTCCACGGAGATGTCCCAGGTTTTGGCGCAATTCTTGTTTAAGACTTCGGTCTTAATTACCTGCAATCCATTCTTTGTCATCAAGGAGCTATAGGCATCCATGGTGTGGAGTTCGACGAACATGCCCCGTTCAATGGGCTCGAGGCGTTTCTTATGTTCGCGCGGTGTGAGGTTTTCTTTCTTGAACCAATCCGTGACGGCCATCGTGCCTCCGGGCTTGAGCAGTTTTGCCGCGGAAGAAAAGAATTTCTCATTGTTGGGGTAGTGGGAAATCGATTCCGTTGACCAAATCACGTCAAATGATCTGTTGAATTCCATGGCTTCGGCGTCCATGCACAGGAAGTTTGCCTTGACCCTGGCTTTCCTGGCGGCTTCATTGGCCATTTCTACTTGAACGGGAGAGATGGTAATTCCGGTCGCGTCCGCTTTGTAGTGCTCGGCCAGGTAGATACTCGTGCCGCCGTAGCCGCAGCCAACGTCGAGCACGCTGCATTCGGAAGCTAGATTGGCTGCGCTCGCTACATAATCGATCAGCTGGTCCTGCGCTTTTTCTTTTGTCTCCTTGCCCGTAATCCAATAGCCGTGGTGGAGGTGCTCGCCCCACAACGATTGATAGTAAGGACTGACGACATCGTAGTGTTCCCGGATTTTCTTTTTCTCGTTGTAACGTGGCATGGCAACATCATGCCCTAAAATATGCCGGACTTGCATCTGTGCAGCTTCCAGGACTCCCCTGGAAAGTTGCGGCACCATTGCCCCAGTGCCATAATCCAGACTTACAACGCAGAGCGTGGGGGAACAGGCGCGGCTCTTATCCCCAGCTATTCGACGCGGTTTCTGAGGGGGGTTCCATGGCAATACGCGACAGTTGGATCGAAGCGAGGGAAGCGGAAGCGGCGGCTGCGAACGGGAACCGCAACATGTCGCAGATGCATTTTGCGCGGCAGGGTGTGGTTACCCAAGAGATGCGGTTTGTGGCAGGGCGCGAAAAGATTGAGCCCGAGTTGGTGCGCAGCGAAATCGCGCGCGGACGGATGATCATTCCGGCCAACGCGAACCACCGGAACCTCGAGCCGATGGGCATCGGAATCGCCAGTAAGTGCAAAATCAACGCGAATATCGGTAACTCCGCGACCAGCTCGAACATTGACGAAGAGCTCAAGAAGCTGCATCACGCGGTGCATTACGGCGCGGACACCGTGATGGACCTTTCGACCGGCGGGGATATTCCGACGATTCGCAAGGCGATTATCAATGCGTCGCCCGTACCTGTTGGAACGGTGCCCGTGTATGAAGCCATTTCGCGCGTGCGGCGGCCCGAGGACTTGACGATCGATCTGATGCTTGAGGTGATTGAAGAACAGGCCGAGCAGGGCGTGGATTACATGACGATCCACGCGGGCGTGCTGCGCGAGCATGTGCCGCTGGTGCGGAAGCGGATTACCGGGATTGTGAGCCGCGGCGGATCGCTGATGGCCCACTGGATGGAACATCACAAGAAGCAGAATTTTCTTTACGAGAACATCGAGAAGATTTGCAAAATTTTCAAGAAGCACGATGTGAGCTTTTCGTTTGGCGACGGCTTGCGACCAGGGTGCATTGCGGATGCCAGCGACGAGGCGCAATTTGCCGAGCTGAAAGTCCTTGGCGACTTGACCAAGACGGCCTGGCAGCACGACGTACAGGTGATGATTGAAGGGCCTGGGCACGTGCCGCTCGACAAGATCAAGGAGCAGGTGGACAAAGAGATGGAGTGGTGCCATGAGGCGCCGTTTTATACTCTTGGGCCGCTGGTGATTGATATCGCGCCGGGATACGACCACATCACAAGCGCGATTGGTGCAGCGATGATCGGCTGGCATGGAGCGTCCATGCTGTGCTACGTCACGCCCAAAGAGCATCTGGGCTTGCCAAATCCAGAGGACGTGAAGCAGGGCGTGATCGCGTATAAAATCGCGGCTCACGCTGCGGATGTGGCGCGTCACCGGCCAGGTGCGCGGGACCGCGACGACGCGCTGAGTTACGCACGATTTCTATTTGACTGGAACAAACAGTTCGAGCTTTCGCTTGACCCGCCGACTGCGAAAGCCATGCACGACGAAAACTTGCCCGACGATTTTTACAAAGAGGCGAAGTTCTGCTCGATGTGCGGGCCGAAATTCTGCTCGATGAACCTTACGCAGCTCGCGGATGCCGAGGGCGGCCACGATCAGTCGGAGCGGAAGCAGAAGTTCGTGGAACTTCTAGCTAAAGTTCAGGGCGCATAAGTGTCGTTCCTTCAAGATGGAGTCGCCGTGGTCACGGGCGCGGGCAGCGGCATTGGGCGTGCGCTGGCGCAGCAGTTGTCGGCTGCGGGTTCGGCGCTGGCGATTGCCGATGTCAATGAGAAGGGTTTGGCAGAAACCGCCGCCTCGCTCAAAGGTAAAGGACAAGTTTCGACGCACATTCTGGATGTTTCTAGCGAAGAGGCTGTCAGGGACTTTGCTGAAGACGTGGCTGCGCGGCATGGGCGCGTAACTCTGCTCATCAACAACGCCGGTGTGGCCTTAATTGGCACTTTTGAAGAAGTTTCGCTCGACGATCTCCGCTGGGTGATGAACATCAACTTTTGGGGCGTCGTTTATGGAGTGAAGTATTTTCTGCCTATTTTGAAGAAGCAGCCGCGAGCGCAGATTGTCAATTTGTCGAGCGTGTTCGGGATTGTTGCACCTGTGGGGCAAAGTGCGTATTCCGCGAGCAAATTTGCGGTGCGCGGATTCACGGAAGCAGTTCGGCACGAACTCGAAGGCACGACGGTTTTTCTTTCGTGCGTGCATCCCGGCGGGATTCACACACCGATCGCCAGCCACGCGCGCCTGGGAGCCAATGCAGCTCAGAGCAAAAAAGAGATTGCGGTCGAATACTTCGATAAGGCCACTCGCACTACACCGGAAGCGGCCGCTGAGCGCATCCTGAAAGGTGTCGAAAAGCGCGAGCCGCGCATACTGATTGGGAAGGACGCGCGGCAGATTGACATTGTGCAGCGGCTTCGGCCGGCAACGTATTGGAAGATCATGGCCCATAGGGCGCAAGCGCCAAATTCCTCGAAGTGAGTCACCCCCGCCTCCGTTTTGACGAGGCTGGGAGCGGAAGATATACTCGGCGGCGATGGAAACGACGTTTTACCCGATTTAGTCGCAAGGCCAACTACCTCGCGAGATCACCGTCAAGGAGCGATTATGCCGTTTGAGCGCGCCGCCAAGACCGCCGATGTGGCGGCAGGCACCATTCACGAGGTTCAGATGGCCGGAAAACCGGTGGCGCTGGCCAACGTCGCCGGTAAGTTCTATGCTATCAGCAATACCTGCCTGCACCGCGGCGGGCCGCTCGGCCAAGGGTCGCTTCAGGATAAGATTGTAAGCTGTCCCTGGCACGGCTGGGAATATGATGTGACTACAGGGAAGGTCGTCCAGAACCCTGCGGCAGGTGTCGCCTGCTACGCGACAGAGGTTCGCGGGGACGAAATTTTTGTGGATATCGCCTGAAATTCTCCATATCTCTATAAAAGTAAAAGGGTTAGCGCAATATTGGCTCTTCCAGCCCAATTTGGACCAAAATTTGGGCTTCGCTTGGAAGACTTGCTAAGCTCCACATTTTGTTTCGCTTTTTGGTCTTCCCCGTGTATATTGCTGCCGACCTGAACGCCTCGATGGCAACGCCGACCTCGCAACGACACTACTGGATATTCAGCGCGGACCCGCACCACTACCATTGGGATACGCTCTTTGTAAAAGGCAAGGAAATGTGGCACGGTGCGGAGTCAAAACCAGACGCTATTCGCGCGCTTAAACAGGTGCGCAAGGGTGATCGAGTCCTTTGCTATCACTCCGCGCCCGAACGGACCCTTTATTCGATTGCGGAAGTAACCCGCGATCCCTATCCCGATCCCCACGACAAGAAAGAAAAGAACCTGGTGGCGGACTTGAGGGCCTTTGACCGGCTGCCAAGACAGGTCTCGCTGGTGGAACTCCGCGCCAATCCTGCGTTAAAAAAGCTGAAATTACTGAAAAACGTACGCTTGCTGATCTCGCAGATCACAGACGTCGAATACCAGGAGATTCTGCGCATGGCCGGCATTGTGGCCTCACCTGGAATTCCGCTGCCCTGACGCCATGCTAGAAGGAATTCTTTCCGGGAAAACCCGAGTCCTGGACCTCGCGTACGCCATAAACGACCGCTTGGTGCCTTGGCCTGGAGATAAGCGCTGGTTCGAGGCGGAGACTAATGCCAGCGTGGAGAAGGACGGATTCTTCACGCGAAGCTTCTGGATGCTGGAGCATTATGGAACGCATCTAGATGCGCCGATTCATTTTCCTCCTGGGAAAACGCCCCTTGACCAGATTCCCGTGAAGCAACTGTTCGGCCCAGCCGTGGTGTTGGATGTTCGAAAAGAGGGCGCCGCCAACATAGACTACAGGCTTTCTGCCGAACGCGTGGATGAGTGGGAAAAACAGCACGGACCCATTCCAGAGGGCGCCATTGTATTGTTGAGGACTAGCTGGTCGTCGCGCTGGCCGGATCTGAAGACATATCGCAGTCAAGACCACTTTGGCCGCATGCATTTTCCGGGCTTTTCTGTCGAAGCCGTGGAAAAGTTAATCGAGCGCAAAGTCAGTGGCATTGGATGCGACACCATGAGCGTGGATTGCGGAGTGGCGCTGGATTTTCCAGTGCACCACCTGGCGTTGGGAGCCGGCCTCTATCACCTGGAGAATTTGTCGGATTTAAGCGAGTTACCTGAAAAAGGAGCGTTTCTCGTGGTCGCGCCCATCAAACTGGAAGGCGGGTCGGGCGGGCCAGTGCGCGTGTTTGCGCTGCTTCCCTAAAATGGCGCAGATAATCGTAAACATTTGCCGGGCAGCGTACGTCTTAATGTTTTGGGGTTCGGTGTGAGGGTGTGTTCATGAATAGGTTCAGATTGCACTACGTGCTGGCGTTGCTGTTGTGCGTTTCAGGTATCGGCGTGCCAGTGGTACGTGGCCAGTCGCAGGAATTTCCCGTTAGCACGCGTACGTTGAAGAACGGCATGAAGGTTCTCGTGCAGCCGGACCACAGCATTCCCAACGTGGCCCTTTACATTTTCTACCGGATAGGATCGCGGAATGAACATCCTGGCACGACCGGCTTGTCGCACTTTTTCGAGCACATGATGTTCAACGGGGCGAAGAAGTATGGCCCAGGCGACCTCGACAAAGTGATGGAAGCAAACGGAGGCTCGAACAACGCGTACACCACGCAAAACGTCACCGTCTATCAGGATTGGTTTCCCCGTTCGGCGATGTCTCTGATTTACGATATCGAAGCAGATCGCATCCGCGATTTGACGTTTGACCCCAAGAAAATTGCTTCCGAGCGCGAGGTCGTCGCCTCCGAGAGACGCCTCAGCGTGGACAACAACAACTTCGGCCTGCTCGACGAACAGCTTTGGGCCACTGCGTTCATCGCGCACACTTATCAGTGGCCCGTTATCGGATGGATGAGCGACATCGAGCACTGGACGATGGAGGATTTGAAACATCACTTTGAAATGGGCTACTCGCCGAGCAATGCGACGATGGTGGTCGTCGGAGACGTTTCGCCTGAAGAAATCTTTCAACTGTGTGAAAAATACATCGAACCGATTCCTTCGCACTCGCCGCCTCCGCCGGTGACAACCATCGAGCCGGAGCAGTTGGGCGAGCGGCGGTTGGTTGTTCACAAGCCCGCGGAACTGCCGATACTGATGATCGGGTACCACATCCCTAAAACCGACAATCCGGACTACTATGCGCTGAATATTATGCGCAGCGTGCTGTTCACGGGAGAAAGTTCGAGGATGTATCAGAGACTGGTGGACAAAGATCAGCTTGCGCTTGACGTCTCCTCACAAGCGGAGCCAGCCTTTGACCCCACGATCGCCATTATCACGGCTCAGCCGCGGCAAGGTGTGGACCCGCAAGCCTGCGAGAAGGCTATCTACGAAGAATTAGATAAGCTAAAGAGCGCGCCAATCAGCGATAAGGAGCTCGAGAAAGCGAAGAACACCCGGCTGGTTGAGTTTTACCGGGAGATGCAGACCATCAATGGGCGCGCGAATACGATCGGAACTTATGAAGTTTTCATGGGGGATTACAACAAGCTACTCGACGCGGCGAAGAGCTACTCAGCGGTAACGAAAGAAGATGTGCAACGAGTGGCCAGGAAATATTTCGATCCGAATAACCGAACGGTCGCCACCCTGCTCCCCGAAAACGACGAAAAGGCAAAACAATGAAGCGCATAGGAACCGCGGTGCGCATTCTCGCTCTTTTCGGACTCCCGCTGCTGATTTGCCCATTTGCGCCGGCGCAATCGTTGCACATGCCGCCTCATCAGAAATTCGTTATGAGGAACGGCTTGACGGTGCTTTTGCTGGAAAAACGCGGCGTGCCGCTTATCGACATTTTCGCAATGGTAAAAACAGGTGCTGCGGCTGATCCGGTTGGCCAGGAAGGCCTCGCCGCCGTCACTGCAGCGCTCCTGCGCAAGGGAACCAAAGCGAGAACGGCGCAGCAGTTTGCCGCCGACCTCGATTACATTGGCGGGTCGTTCGAAGCCGACGCCAGCACGGAGTTCACCGGGATCAGCGCGGAGTTTCTTACCAAAGACCTCGCCCACGGGCTGGACCTTTTTTCTGACGCCCTTCTCCACCCCGCATTTCCTCAGAAAGAAACTGACAAGATTCTGGCGCAGAGCCTGGACGGCATAAAGGCCGCGAAGGATGAGCCACAATCTGTCTTAATGCTCTATTACGACGGCTATCTGTATGGTGCACATCCGTACGGCCTTCCTCCGGATGGGGATGAGCTTTCGCTCCAGCATATCCAGCGCGAAGCCATCGCGAAATTTTACGAAGCGAACTACGCGCCCGGAAATACGATCATCGCGATTGCCGGCGAGTTCGACGCCGCCGAATTGCGAAAAAAGGTCGAAGAAATATTCGGCGCGTGGCCGTCGCGCACTGTGACAAGCGTGGTGGTCCCCACGGCCGCTCCTGCGAAGGGGAAGAGGCTCTTGCTGATCGACAAGCCCGACGCCACACAAACCTATTTTGCATTCGGAAATATCGGCACCACGGTGAACGACCCCGATCGTTTCGCGATTCGCGTCGTCAACACGATATTTGGCGGGCGATTCACATCGGAGTTGAATGAAGCCTTGCGTGTCGAGTCCGGTTACACCTACGGCATTAGCTCGCGTTTTGATTCGCGTAAAGCTCCTGGGCCATTTGGCATATACAGCTTCACGAAGAACGAGACGACGACTCCGGCCATCGATCTGGCTTTGCAGGTGCTGCAAAAACTGCACACGGACGGCGTGACGGCGGCGCAACTGGACTCCGCGAAAAGCTATATCAAGGGCCAGTTTCCGCCATCCATTGAGACCTCGGGGCAGCTGGCGCGGCGCATCGTGACCGACGAATTTTATGGATTGAACGATGACGAAGTAAATCAGCTGGAGGTTCGGGTTGACGCGGTTACTCCTGAAATCGCGCGTCAAGTGATACAAAAACATTTTCCGATGGACAATCTGGTGTTTGTGCTGATTGGGAAAGCCTCCGCCATTCGCCCGGCGGTTAAGAAGTATGCGGACAAGGTGGATGAGCGTTCCATAAGCGACCCAGGATTCTGGCCGCCACCGGCTGCCGCTCAAAAGTAAGCTGCGGATATTACGGCTGCCAAGAGTTTTGCTCTGAGTTCTTCAGGAGGAACGATGCGTTTTCGAAATTCGATTTTGATGGCGGCCCTGTTTTTGATTTTGTTGGGCACGGCCAGTTGGTCTGCGGCCGCGGAAGAGCACCCGCTCCTCATGCAGCAGCCCACGATGAGCAAGACGCAAATCGTTTTCGTATACGGCGGATATCTATGGAGCGTACCGCGCGAGGGCGGCGAAGCGCGCCAGCTCACCACCGGAGGCCACGAATCCCGGCCCAAGTTTTCTCCCGATGGAAGCTGGATCGCCTTCAGCGGGCAATATGACGGCAACGTCGATGCTTACGTTATGTCCGCAGATGGCGGCGAGCCAAAACGGCTAACCTGGCATCCCGACCCGGATGCAGTGGAAGGCTGGACTCCCGACGGCAAGAAAATCCTCATAAGTTCTCCGCGTGAAGCGTTCGCCGACATCGACCGCCTCTACGCCATTCCCGTCGAAGGCGGAGTTCCCGAAGTTCTGCCGATGTGGCGTGGGGAAGCGGCTTCGTATTCGCCAGATGCAACGCGCATCGCTTACGTGCCCAATTTGAAGTGGCAAACTGCGTGGAAGCGATACCACGGCGGGCAGACCACGCCTGTCTACCTGCTGCGCTTGAGTGACCTGCAACTCGAAAAGATCCCTCGCGAGAACTCCAATGATGACGATCCCGTCTGGATCGATGACACGGTTTATTTTCTGTCAGACCGGAAGGGCCCGGTAACCATCTTTGCGTACGACACAAAGACAAAAAAAGTGAGACAAGTCTTGCAGAACAACGGCTTGGACCTGAAATCCCTGTCTGCCGGGCCGGATGCACTCGTCTATGAACAGTTCGGCGGCATCTACACGCTCGATCTAAAAACCGAGAAAGCGAGCAGGGTCGCAGTTGAAATCTCGGCCGACTTGCCCGCGACGCGGCCGCACTTCGAAAAGGTGGGAGACAAGATTCGGTCTGCTAGCATTTCACCCACCGGCGTCCGCGCGGTCTTCGAGGCTCGGGGGGAAATCCTGACTGTTCCGGCGGAAAAAGGCGACGTGCGCAACCTCACGCGCACCACAGCAGTTGCCGAACGCGATCCCGCGTGGTCACCGGACGGAAAGTCCATCGCGTTCTTTTCGGATGAATCGGGCGAATACGCGCTGCATATCGCTGATCAAACCGGCTTGGGCACGGTCAAGAAAATCAATCTCGGAAATCCGCCGTCCTTTTTCTACGGTCCGACCTGGTCTCCCGACAGCAAGAAAATTGCCTACACGGATAAGCGCCTGAACCTCTGGTATGTGGACGTGGAGAAAGGCAGTCCGATCAAGGTGACAACCGATCCTTATGAGGATCCCGGGACGCATATTGATGAAACCTGGTCCTCGGACAGCAAATGGCTGACCTATTCAAAATTTCTCCAGAACCACATGCGCAGTATTTTCGTGTATTCGCTGGAAAGCGGCAAGGAATCCATGATTACGGATGGCACCAGCGACGCACGTTTTCCCGTGTTCGACAAGAATGGGAAGACGCTCTATTTTGCGGCCAGTACGGACCTCGGGCTCTCCATCGCCTGGCTTGACCTTTCGAGCTATCAGCATCCCGTCTCGCGAAGTATCTACGCCGTCGTATTGAAGAAAGGCGATCCTTCTCCTGTTGAACCACAGAGCGACGAGGAAAAGGCCAGCGACGAAAAAAGCAAAGACGGCGACAAGTCCAAAGAAGCCGACAAAGGAAAAGAAGGCGAAAAGAAAGAGGACCTGAAAGTCACGATGGATCTGGACGGAATTGGCCAGAGAATCGTGTCCATGCCCATTCGAGCCGCCAACTACATCGCACTGGACGCTGGGAAGTCCGGCATTTTGTTTCTCAGCGAAATACCGGATGTGCCGAGCCTTAGGGTGCCCACGCCGGTCTCGGTGTCAAAGTTTGACCTGAGCACACGCAAGACAGAACCATTCCTCGGTGGTTTGAACGACTTCATCGTTTCCGCAAATGGCGAAAAGGTCTTGTATCGCCAGGGTCCGGGCTGGTTTATCGCCGCGACGGCTGTCGTGCCAAAGCCGGGAGATGGCGCGTTGAATCTCGAAGGAATGGAAGTCTACGTCGATCCGCGCGCGGAGTGGAATCAGATGTATCACGAGGTGTGGCGGATTGAGCGCGACTTCTTCTACGACCCGAGTCATCACGGACTAAATATTGCCTCTGCCGAAAAGAAATATGCGCCTTATTTGAAGGGGGCCGGCGGCCGCGCTGACGTCAACCATCTCTTCGAGGAGATGCTCGGCGAGCTAACGGTCGGTCATATGTTTATCGCCGGTGGAGACATACCTCAGCCAAACCTCGTGAAGGGCGGGCTTCTCGGCGCGGACTACAAAGTCGAAAATGGGCGTTATCGTTTCGTGCGCATTTTCAACGGAGAAAATTGGAACCCCGAGTTGCGCGCGCCACTAACGCAGCCAGGGGTGGACGTCAAAGCGGGAGACTACCTGCTGGAAGTAAGCGGCCGCGAATTGCGTCCGCCGACCGATGTCTACAGCTACTTTGAAAATACCGCAGGTACGCAAATCAAAATCAAAGTGGGACCAAACCCGGATGGCAAGGACTCACGGGAAGTAACTGTGGTGCCGCTGGCCAGCGAGTTCCCGCTGCGCAATCTAGCTTGGGAGGAAGACAACCGCCGCAAAGTAGATCAACTGAGCGGCGGCAAGGTCGCCTACGTCCATGTACCGGACACGGCGACTGGCGGTTTCATCAATTTCAACCGCTACTATTTTGCGCAGGTCGGTAAACAGGCGGCTGTCATTGATGAACGCTATAACCACGGCGGCGAAATCGCAGACTACATTATTGATTTACTTAAACGGCCAATTCGCAATTGCGACATCACGCGCGAAGGCGAACAATTCTGTTCGCCGCTCGCACAAATCTACGGTCCAAAGACGATGATCATCAACGAAATGTCGGGCTCCGGCGGCGACGCCCTGCCTTGGATGTTCAAGCAGGACAAAGTCGGGCCGCTCGTAGGGACGCGCACCTGGGGCGGACTCGTCGGCATCTACAATTATCCGTCTTTGATGGATGGCGGCTTCGTGACCGCGCCGCGCGTGGCGATCTTTGGATTGCACAGCGAATACGAAGTGGAAAACCACGGCATCGCGCCGGACATTGAAGTGGAAAACGATCCGGCATCGGTTGCCGCAGGCCACGATGCGCAGCTTGAAAAAGCGGTTCAGGTTACCTTGGAAGCGCTCAAGGAGCATCCGGTAGTGATCCCGGGGCCTCCGCCTTACCCGAACTACCAGAAGAAGTAGCTTTAAGCGTGACGCGCGAGAACGGGAGGCTCAATAGTCTCCCACGTTTGCTGCGTTGCGCTCTGCGCGCGCGCAAAGGGATGTGTTATTTTGTTTGCGATTCCTAATGCCAGAACTTCCAGAAGTCGAAACAGTAGCGCGTGGGCTGCGACGCACGATTGTCGGCCGGCGAATCGTATCCGTGCGGCTCGGTAAAACTGATTTCATTGATGATCCGGCTGCGCTTGAGCAAAATCTGCCCGGCAGGCTGATCGAAGCCGTCGAGCGCTATGGAAAATTCATGCTGCTGCGGCTGTCTGCTGTTAGTGGCGGCGAATTCGTGCCTTCTAACGGTGACTCGGTTCCAGCAGCATTGCTTGTGCACCTTGGAATGACCGGGCAGATTGCTCCAAGCGCCGCGGCCCAGCCATCCGAAAAACACACACATGCATTTTTTACGCTCGATGATCATCGCGAGCTCCGTTATACCGACGCGCGGCGATTTGGGCGCCTTGCGTATTTGCAGGCAGAGTCGCTCGCAGAGGAGCTGCGCGCGTTTGGCGCTGATCCTCTGGAAATCAGCGCGGAAGAATTTGCAAAACAGGCCCGATCTCGGCGCGCGCGCATAAAGTCTCTTCTAATGGATCAAGGTTTTCTGCGGGGCGTGGGAAATATTTATGCCGACGAAAGCTTGTGGCGCGCGAAGATTCATCCTGCGCGCCTGGGTGTCGTATTGAAGAAAGAACAAGCAGTTCTATTGCACCGTGTGCTGCGCGAAATCCTGCAGAAAGCGATCGTACTGCGCGGGTCTTCGATCTCCGATTTTCTGGACGCTGAGGGGCAGCCTGGGGAATATCAGCAGCATCATCGTGCTTACGGGCGCGAAGGAGAGCGCTGTTATCGCTGTGGCTCGGTCATTCGCCGGGCGATTGTCGCCGGCCGCAGCAGTTACTACTGCCCGAAGTGCCAGCCGGCGCCTCGCGGATGCTTCGCTCTTCCGCTCTCGCGGAGGAAAAGTGGGAAGAGCAAAAAGAAAGTGGGCGGTTAAGCGAATCGCATGCGAGCCGTCGTCCAAAGGGTCAGCCGCGCGCGTGTGATTGTCGAGGGCAACGTTGCGGGCGAAATCGGCCCGGGACTGATGATTTTGCTCGGCGTTGGAAAAGAGGACACTTCGACCGTCGCGTCTTCCATGGCAGAAAAAGCCGCTCACCTGCGCATCTTTGCAGACGACCAGGGAAAAATGAACCTCTCGCTCCTCGACGTCAAGGGCAGCGCGCTGGTCGTTTCCCAATTCACGCTTTACGCCGACGCGCGCGGACAGCGCCGGCCAAGTTTCATCTCCGCGGCTCCGCCCGATAAGGCCAATGCGCTCTACAAAGAATTTATAGCGGCGATGCAAGGACTCGGCATAATCGTCGCAACAGGAATTTTTCGAACCATGATGTCCGTGGAGCTGGTGAATGAAGGTCCGCTTACGATCCTCCTCGACTCTGACAAAACGTTCTAACTCCACCCGCCGCACCAAGCCCACCGGGAAGTGGACAAAAGAGTCGGCGTTGGGCGAATTGAAAAGGCTTGCCGACCCGAAGGTGCGCGCAAAGTTGGCTTACTTCGGTGTCAACGTTCCCGAGGCGTACGGAATTTCCGCGCCAGTGCTTCACGCTTTCGCACGCCACATCGGAAGAGACCATGAGCTTGCGGAGCAACTCTGGGACTCCGGCATTCACGAAGCAAGACTCGTTGCGCCGCTGATCGCTGAACCTGAAAAAGTGACCTCCGCGCAAATGGAGAGGTGGGTGCGCGGTTTCGATTCCTGGGATGTTGTTGATACGGTGTGCTGCTATCTTTATGCCCAGGCAAAACCTGCCTGGAACAAAATCCATGAGTGGAGCGCCCGGAAGCGCGAATTTGAAAAGCGCGCCGCATTCGCTCTGGCGGCCTACCTGAGCTATAAAGACAAGGAAGCGGCAGACGCGCGATTCGAGCAGTTTCTTTCCGTGATTGAACGCGAGGCATACGATGACCGGAATTTCGTGAAAAAAGCCGTGAACTGGGCTCTTCGCAACATCGGAAAGAGGAATCTGCGCCTAAACAAGCTGGCGATATTGTGTGCCGGGCGCATCCACCAGCAGGATTCCCGCGCGGCGCGCTGGATCGCTGCGGACGCGCTTCGCGAGTTGGAGAGCGCGGCGGTACAAACGCGTCTGCGGCGCAAGGCAGGTTGAACAATGCCTACGAAAGCTGAAAATCGGATCATGAAAGTGCGCCGCGCGCGCATAAGCGATGCGGCGCGCCTGGCGGAACTTAGCGGGGAACTTGGCTATCCCACGACAGCCTCGGAGATGACCGCGAGAATAAACAAACTCAAGCCCGCCTCACAGAATGCGTTATTTGTTGCGGAATCCCGCGACGCGGGAGTTGTCGGCTGGGCCCATGTGAGCGTTAACCATCTGGTGGAAGTTGGGACCCGCGCCGAGTTGAACGGCCTCATTGTTGCCGCCCGACAGCGGAGCCTCGGGGCTGGCGCGCGGCTGCTCAAGGCCGCCGAAGATTGGGCGCGCAAGCATGGCTGCCCCGGCATGTCCGTCCGATCCAATGTGATTCGCGACCGCGCCCACAGATTCTACGAACGGGAAGGCTACGAGCACTACAAAACGCAAAAGGCCTTCCGCAAATCTCTTTGAGTCTCTTCCAACCGCGAATCCAATAGCTCCTTTTCAGACGCTTGTTGCATCCAACGCCCGAATCCATTTGTTGGGTTCCGCGCGCTCTTTGTATGGAATGGCAACATATATCGCATTACGATACACTTAAGCTATGGCTGCTGAGATTACACCCTCCGAGTACCGCGCTCTTGCCGAGCTGCGCTACCGCATCCGGCACTTCTTGCGCGAAGGTGACGCCAAAGCTCGTGCCGTCGGTCTCGAGCCCCAGCAATACCTCCTGCTCCTCGCCATACGCGGCCTCCCGGAAGGCAGTGAAGCGACCATCCAGACGCTCGCCGAGAGGCTGGCGCTTAAACATCACAGCCTCGTGGAGTTGGTTGACCGCCTGGAAACCCATGGCTACGTGCGCAGAACCCGCAGCCGCGACGATCGCCGCCGCGTCTTCGTCTCACTAACACTCCGCGGCGAGCGACTGCTCGAACAAGTCGCTCGGAACCGTATCAGCGAGCTTCGCAGCAGCGGAGAAACGCTCGTCGGCGCCATCGAAGCGCTCCTGGAACGCAAGCAACACAGTGGCAACAACACAAAAAAATCCAGGAGAGGGATGCGAGAGCAAAGTGCCTGACAGTGCCGAGAGCCATTCATAAATGACCGACGCCCCAGAACAGACTCAGGGAAGCTGGTGGAAATTCCCGGTACGCCATTGGAACGCGCTGCTCAATCAGCGCGAAGAGCAGGTTTTCCTCGCGCTGACATTGCTGATCGGCGCCCTGGTTGGCCTGATGGCCGTTGCGTTCATCTTTCTGACCGAACGTGTCGGTTCTCGCCTTTATCCGGTAGGCAGCCCGGCATGGCATCGCGTGCTCATCCCCATCGTAGGCTCGCTCTTGATGGGCTATTTGCTTTACCGCTTTTTTCCGGATGCGCGCGGCAGCGGTATCCCGCAGACAAAGGCCGCTCTCTATGCCCGCGAAGGCCGGATCACCGCGGGGACCGCGTTTGGAAAATTTTTCTGCACTTCCGCGACCCTGGCCAGCGGCATTCCTCTTGGACGCGAAGGTCCAACCGTGCAAGTCGGCGCGGGAATCGCCTCCGTCCTCGGCCGTCATCTCGGCTTGCGCCCGGAAAAAGTAAAAGCACTGCTTCCCGTCGCGGCAGCTGCGGCCATCGCAGCTGCGTTCAACACGCCCTTGGCTGCTGTGCTGTTTTCACTTGAGGAAGTCGTCGGCGATCTTCACGCCCCTGTGTTGGGTTCTGTGGTGCTCGCCTCGGCCACCTCATGGGCGGTGCTCCGGCTTCTTTTGGGCAACAATCCACTCTTCCAGGTTCCGCAATACCAGCTCGTGAATCCCTGGGAATTTGCAATGTACGCCGTGCTCGGCATCGCCGGGGGACTCGTCTCTGTAGCCTTCACAAAAATGCTGCTCGCCATGAGAGCGCGGTTCTTGAATTTTCCCCGCAAGACCACCTGGTTCCAGCCCGTTGCCGGCGGCTTGCTGGTTGGCATGATGGGCTGGTTTGTGCCGCAAGTTCTCGGCGTCGGTTATGAGCACGTAGGGGCTGTCCTCAATGGCGGCATGGCCCTCAAACTGATGGTCTTGCTCCTGGTCTTGAAGCTTTTCGCGGTAACCACTTGCTACGCCTCCGGAAACGCCGGTGGCATATTCGGCCCGAGCCTGTTTCTTGGTTCCATGCTCGGAGGTATTGTCGGAACCATAGCCCACCATTTTTTCCCGAATCATACGGCGACACCAGGCGCCTACGCGCTAGTGGGTATGGGAGCTGTTTTCGCGGGAATCGTGCGCGCTCCCATGACCTCGGTCGTCATGATTTTTGAAACCACGCGCGACTATGCCGTTATCGTTCCGCTGATGATTTCCAATCTGATGAGCCTTTTCATTGCCTCGCGCCTCCAGAAGCAGCCTATCTACGAAGCCTTGGCTCGTCAGGACGGCATTCACCTGCCGAGTGCGGAGTCCCGGGACCAGGAGGGTCATCTTCAGGTAATTTTGGCGATGAGGCCGGCTAAGGAAATTTTGTTGGTAGACATGACGTTACAGGAAGCTCTGGAGAAAATTCGCTCCAGCGAATCGACAGCATGGCCCGTTATCGCTACCGAAGGAGTGGTTGGCGTTCTCACTTTCGGAAAACTTCAACAAACTGCCGCTACCGGCCCGGAAACAAATCGATTAAGAGACCTGATAGATGGGAATGACTTCCCGCACCTACACGTGGACCATCCGCTCAGTCTTGCCTTGGAACGCATGGGCGCATGCCAGGTAAACGCGCTACCAGTTGTGAACCGCGGGAGTGTGCATAAACTCGAAGGCATCGTAACGCTGAAAGACGTCTTAGCCCTCTATGGAGTCGGTCCCCAAGAGAAAGCGTAACCAAAATGGGATTTCTTGCGCAACTTTGCGACTACCGTTAAGCAACAAAAGGGAAGCTCCCGCATCCTATAGACTTGCGGAGAACAAATGGACTACGTCAATCTTGGCAAAACCGGCCTCAAAGTCTCTCGCATATGTCTGGGCTGCATGACCTACGGCGCGCCGGCGACAGGTAACGTCAAGCCCGGCAGCCATGCGTGGGCTCTTAACGAAGAGGAGAGCCAGCCCTTTCTGCGCCAAGCGCTCGAGCTGGGAATCAATTTCTTCGATACTGCCAACGTCTATTCGGCGGGTGCCAGCGAAGAAGTGCTCGGACGATTCCTCAAAGCCAATGTACGTCGCGAGACCGTTGTTGTTGCCACCAAAGCGAACGGTGTGATGCGCGACGAGCCGAACGGCCGAGGTCTCTCACGAAAAGCTCTCTTCTACGAGCTCGATCAAAGTCTCCGTCGTCTTGGCACCGATTATGTCGACCTCTACCAAACGCACCGCTGGGACCACGAAACGCCGATCGAGGAAACTCTTGAGGCGCTGCACGACTTGGTGAAGTCAGGCAAGGTTCGCTACATCGGCGCTTCTTCCATGTACGCTTGGCAGTTCACCAAAGCCCTCTACCTTGCAGATCTTCACGGCTGGACTCGTTTTGTCTCTATGCAGAATTATTACAACCTGCTCTACCGCGAAGAGGAACGCGAGATGATGCCGCTTTGCCACTCCGAAGGTATCGGCGTTATTCCCTGGAGCCCGCTCGCGCGCGGCCGCTTGGGTCGCCCGTGGCAGGGTGAGAGCACCAAGCGACTTGAGACGGATCAGTTTGGCAAGACCTTGTACTCGAAAACCGAAGAGGCCGACCACAGGGTTGTGGACCGGTTGGGCGAGATCTCGGAAAAGCGAGGCGCTCCCCGGGCACAGCTTGCTCTTGCCTGGATGCTCGTAAAGCCCTATGTCACCTCGCCCATCGTTGGCGCCACCAAGCCACACCATCTGACGGACGCGGTTGCAGCCCTCTCCTTACGCCTCACGCCAGAGGAAACTTCCTCTCTCGAAGAGCCCTACACGCCGCATCCAGTTCTCGGCTTCAGTTGATCTGGCAGGTCCGCTGGAACACTTCGCGGTATAGGATTATCTCTGATCTATATGAGCTAATTGATTTATGCTCCCACTGCTCGGCTTGGCTTTCCATCGGTCATGCTCTTCAAAACGCAAAGCGCCTCAGTCTATGGCATAGATGCCTACCTCGTTGACGTGGAAGTCGACGTCGGGTCGGCATACATGAAGGACTTTAACGTCGTCGGCCTTCCCGACAATGCCGTCAAAGAAAGCCGCGAACGTATTAAATCCGCTTTGCGTAATTGCGGCTTCGAGTTTCCCCATGGCCAGGGCGTGACAATCAACCTGGCTCCCGCGGATGTCCGCAAAGAAGGCTCAGCGTTCGATCTGCCTATGGCTCTGGGACTCATCGGCTGCATGGGGCATTTTTTTTTGCAAACAGCTCAGCGAATCCATGTTCTTGGGTGAGCTATCGCTCGATGGCACTGTACGCCCTGTTCGTGGCGCACTTTCCGCCGCGCTTGCCGCCAGGGAATCCGGCCTGAAATCTCTAGCCGTTCCAGAAGCGAATGCCCGCGAGACAGCCGTGGTGGAAGGCGTAAACATCTTCGCGCTGAAGTACCCGCCGTGAAGTACAAAGAACTCCGTGCCCCATCTTCTTCCGAGGATTCGAGCGCCGTACGCGGACGCGTCATCGCCGCCAGGGACCGGCAAATGGCGCGCTATCACGCGGACAAAAATACTTTCGCGAACGCCCAGATGCTTCTCAAGATGATCCGCAAGCATTGCGCCATCTCCGCTGAAGGCGAAAAATTACTGGAAAATGCCATCACTCCTCTCGGCCTCTCCGCGCGCGCCCACGACCGCATCCTGAAAGTCGCCCGCACCATCGCCGACCTCGACGCTTCCGAAAACATCGACAGCGCCACCTCAGCGAAGCCATGCAATACCGCGCGCTCGACCGTTCCTACTGGGCTTAGCCCTCATCTTTTCCCTTTGTTTTGCTTCGCCATCCGCACGACTTCCCCAAGTGCTCCATTGACTTAGGTTTGGGCGCTGTGTTACCGATAAGTGCGCTCTCTTGGGTGTATCATTCCCATGGCGGGCGTCATGAATGGGCACAGACCCTAAGCACCTCGAAATCACGCTGGAGACGCAGGTCGATAGCGTAAACGTCGCCGAGGAGATGTGTCTTCGCGTCGCGGAAGCCGCTGGTTTCGGCGAGGACGATTGCTACAAAATCGGCATGAGCGTTCGCGAAGGCGTAATCAACGCGTTTCACTACGGCAATAAAGAGCGCCCCGACAAGAAAATTCACCTCGCTGTGGACCTGACCAACGACAAAATGATCATCCACGTTTTGGATGAAGGCACGGGGTTCACCCTTGCAAGTGTTCCGGACCCGCTGGCCGAAGAGAATTTGCTGAGCACCTCCGGCCGTGGAATTTTCCTCATGCGGGCCTTTATGGATGAATTCGACGTAGTCTCCGGGCGTACTGGCGGCGCAGAAATAGTCATGGCAAAAAAGTTGCCCCTGCAGGAAAACCCGGGGACCAACGGCCAGGGCAGCCAGGGCGCCTCACCGCACCAAGGAGCGTAAACGAAATCATGCCTTTGCGCGCGACACATCGAGATGCTGGTCAGGCTACCGTCCTGGATTTGAGCGGCAAGATTACGCTCGGAGAGGGAAGCGCGCTGCTGCGCACGACCGTTCGCAAGCTGCTCGATGATCAGCGCACCAGAATCCTTCTAAACCTGGCGGACGTGGACTATATTGACAGCTCCGGAATCGGCGAGCTCGTCAGCGCCTACACCACAGTGAAGGGCCGCGGTGGCGAGCTCAAGCTGCTTCACCTCACGAAGAAAGTGCATGACCTGCTCCAGCTCACCAAACTCTTCACCGTCTTCGAAGTCTATTCCGACGAGAGCACTGCCCTAAACAGCTTCCAGTAGCTTCCCGCATCCGGCCAGAAGCTGACCCTCGCTTATACTCCCTCGCTCGAACCCTTTTTCTGCGGCACAATACTTAAATGGGCATCCCGCTTTCATGAAGGACGGCTCGGACACAGCGTGGATCGCAGCGCGAGCCAGTGCCATCGGCTTTCATCATTGCGCCGTCGTGCGCCTCCAAGAATTCCCCGAACTGGAGCGAACGGAAGAATGGCTCGCGCGTGGCTACGCCGGCGAAATGAAGTATCTCTCCGACGCGCGACGCGCCAATCCGCAAACGGTAATGCCCGGTTTGCGCAGCGTAATCGTCTGCGCCCTGAGCTACAACACGGCCGCGCCGCGCTCGACATATGCCCTGCAGGAGGAGACCGCCGAGCCCCGCGGTTG